>Ga0187806_1000371_pt1 | contig 10887 bp, 9 predicted proteins | sample NC_wetland_sal_i_7_FD_132470 | JGI IMG/M metagenome (GOLD analysis project Ga0187806, IMG submission 132470) | Wetland sediment microbial communities from Neuse River Estuary, North Carolina, USA - ASW_1 | ecosystem: Environmental > Aquatic > Freshwater > Wetlands > Sediment | place: USA: North... | reverse complement strand
GGCGAGTGGGTGCTCATCCACGTCGGCTTCGCCCTGTCCAAGATCGACGAGGCCGAGGCGGCCGCGGCCATGGAGTTCCTCGAGGGAATCGGCCAGGCCTACGAGGACGAGATCAAGGCGCTGCGGGAGTCACTGATCGAATAGAAGGAGCGTGCGCAGATGCGGTTTGTCGACGAATACCGTGACGCGGACCAGGCCCGCGCGCTCGCCGCCAAGATCGCGGCGCTTTGTGAGCCCGGCCGCCAGTACAAGCTCATGGAGGTGTGCGGCGGGCACACCCACACGATCTACAAGCACGGGCTCGAGGACTACCTGCCGGAGTCCATCACGCTCGTGCACGGGCCCGGCTGCCCGGTCTGCGTGATCCCGATGGGGCGGGTGGACGACGCGATGCACCTGGCGGCGCGGCCCGACGTGATCATGACCTCCTTCGGGGACATGATGCGGGTGCCGGGTTCGCAGGGGTCGTTCTTCGACGCGAAGGCGTCCGGTACCGATATCCGGATGGTGTACTCGCCGCTGGACTCGCTGAAGATCGCCAGGCAGAACCCGGACCGCCAGGTCGTGTTCATGGCGATCGGGTTCGAGACGACCGCGCCTTCGACGGCGATGACGATGCTGCGCGCTGTTGCTGAGGGCTTGACGAACTTCTCGGTGTTCTGCAACCACGTCACGATCGTTCCGGCGATCAAGGCCATCCTGGACTCCCCCGACCTGCGGCTCGACGGGTTCATCGGGCCGGGGCACGTGTCCACGGTCATCGGCTGCCGGCCGTACGAGTTCATCGCGCGGGACTACGGCAAGCCCGTGGTGGTGGCCGGGTTCGAGCCGCTGGACATCCTGCAGTCGATCTACATGCTCATGCTCCAGCTGTCCGCTGGCCGGTGCGAGGTGGAGAACCAGTACTCGCGCGTGGTGCCGTGGGATGGGAACGCCGTCGCGCTGCGGGCCATCGGGGAGACGATGGAACTGCGGCCGTACTTCGAATGGCGGGGGCTCGGCTTCATCTCGCACTCCGCGCTTCGCGTGCGGGATTCGTTCGCGGCGATGGACGCGGAGCGGCTGTTTTCCGTGCCGGGGGTGCGGGTGGCCGACCCCAAGGCGTGCCAGTGCGGCGAGGTGCTGAAGGGCGTGCGGAAGCCGTGGGAGTGCAAGGTGTTCGGGACGGCGTGCACGCCGGAGACGCCGATCGGCACCTGCATGGTGTCGCCCGAGGGCGCCTGCGCCGCCTACTACAACTACGGCCGGGTGGAGCGGCACCGCGTCCCCGAGGCCGCGGTGGCCGGCAGCGCGGTGGCCGGCAGCGCGGTGGGGGGCGACCGGTGACCGCCGTGGACCCGGCTGGGCGGCCGGTGATTCCGGTGGCCGACCGGGCCGACCGGGCCGACCGGGAGCGGCAGGTGCTCGACCGGATCGACCGGGCACGGCGCCGGCGGCCGCGCGTGCGGGAAGAGCGGATCACGATGTCGCACGGGGCTGGCGGCAAGGCCACCCGGACCCTCGTCGAGGCCGTGTTCCTCGAGGCGTTCAGGAACCCTTTGCTTGAGCCGCTGGAAGACGCCGCCGAGCTGTCCCTGCCGGGGGTGCGGACGGCGCTCACCACCGATTCATACGTGGTGTCCCCCCTGTTCTTCCCCGGCGGCGACATCGGCGACCTGGCCGTCAACGGCACCGTCAACGACCTGGCCGTCGCGGGCGCCACGCCGCTGTACCTGTCGGCCGGCTTCATCCTCGAGGAAGGTTTCCCCGTCGCCGACCTGGTCCGGGTCACCGAGTCCATGCGGGACGCCGCCGCCCGTGCCGGGGTGCGGGTCGTCACGGGGGACACGAAGGTAGTGCAGCGGGGCAAGGCCGACGGCTGCTACGTCAACACCGCCGGGGTCGGGCTGATCTCCCGCGACGTGGTGCTCGGCGTCGCCCGGGCGCGGCCCGGTGACGCGATCATCGTGTCCGGGCCGATCGGCGACCACGGGATCACGATCATGCTCGCCCGCGGCGAGCTGGACATCGAGGCCGATGTCTGCTCGGACACGGCACCGCTGAACGGCCTGGTCGCACGGCTGCTCGACGCGGTTCCCGACGTGCGCGCCATGCGGGACGCCACCCGCGGCGGCGTGGCGACGATCCTCAACGAGATCGCCGACGCCGCCGAGGCCGGCGTGCTGGCCCATGAGGACGCCATCCCGGTGCGGACCGAGGTCCGCGGCGCGTGCGAGCTGCTCGGCATCGACCCGATGTACGTGGCGTGCGAGGGCCGCCTGGTGGCCGTCGTCCCAGGCGAGGCCGCCGACCGCGCGGTCGCCGCGCTGCGCGCGGACCCGCTCGGCGCGGACGCGGCGGTCATCGGCCACGTGACGGACGGTCCGCCGGGGATCGTCCAGCTGAAGACCGCCTTCGGCGGCACCCGGATCGTCGACCTGCTCGTCGGCGACCCCCTCCCCCGCATCTGCTGAGCCGCGCGACCTCTCAGGGCTGGTAGCGGTAGCCCATGCCGGGTTCGGTGAGCAGGTGGCGGGGGCGAGCCGGGTTGTCCTCGAGCTTGCGGCGCAGGCGGGCCATGTGGAAGCGCAGGTAGTTTGTGCGCTGCTGGAAGCCGGGTCCCCATACCCCGGTGAGCAGCTGCGCGGAGCCGACCAGCTGGCCGGGGCGTGGCAGCAGGAGCTCGAGGATCCGCCATTCGGTGGGGGTCAGCCGCAGGGTCTCGGCCGGGGAACCCGGAGCCTGGTCCGCCGCGGGAACGGCACGGGTGACCTGGTGGGACGTCAGGTCAACCTGCCAGCGACCGATGATGGCCTGGCGAGGCTGGTCATGAGCCACGCTGCCCTCGTCGCGGCGCAGCACGGCGCGGAGCCGGGCGAGCAGTTCGGCCATGGCGAACGGCTTGGCCACGTAGTCGTCGGCTCCGGCATCGAGCGCCCCGATCTTGTCCCCCGGACTTGTGCGGCCGGACAGGACGATAATCGGAGCGCTGTACCAGCGGCGCAGCTCGGCAATGACCTCGGTGCCGTCGATGTCGGGCAGGCCGAGATCGAGGATGATCGCGTCCGGCTGCTGGCTGGCGGCCAGGGCCAGTGCCTCCCGCCCGGTGCGCGCGGTGAGTACGTCATACTGCCTGGCCCGGAGGTTGATGCGGAGCGCCCCTTGCAGCCCCGCCTGGTCCTCCACCACCAGGATTGTCGCCATCCCGGGGTGCCCCGGGGAAACCAGGCCGGGGCTGGGCTCGCAGGAGGGCCGGGAGCCGCCCAGCCGCCCGTGGAGCCCAGCCGTTCCGTTCTTCATCAGCTCGGGCTCACCAGCTGACGGGCCTGGCAGCTGGTAGAGCGCGATGTCCGGCCGGAGCACGACCACTGGCCCGCTCTCAGGCACCGAGGAGGTTGTGCACGATCAGGTCGATGAGCTTGATGCCCACGAACGGCATGATCAGCCCGCCCAGGCCGTAGAGCAGCAGGTTGACACGCAGCACGGCGGTCGCGCCGATCGCCCGGTACTTGACGCCGCGCAGGGCGAGCGGGACCAGCGCGGGGATGATCAGCGCATTGAACACGACCGCGGACACGATGGCGCTCTTCGGGTCGCCCAGGTGCATGATGTTCAGCGCGTCGAGCGGGCCGCGCAGGCCGCCGCGGCTGGCGTAGGTGTAGGCGAACATGGCGGGCAGGATCGCGAAGTACTTGGCGACGTCGTTGGCGATCGAGAAAGTGGTGAGCGCGCCGCGCGTGATCAGCAACTGCTTGCCCACCTCGACGATCTCGATCAGCTTGGTCGGGTTGGAGTCGAGGTCGACCATGTTGCCGGCTTCCTTGGCCGCCGTGGTGCCGGTGTTCATGGCCACGCCGACGTCGGCCTGCGCGAGGGCCGGTGCGTCGTTGGTGCCGTCGCCCGTCATCGCGACCATCCGGCCCTCGTCCTGCTCCTTGCGGATCAGCGCGAGCTTGGCCTCCGGCGTGGCTTCTGCGAGGAAGTCGTCGACCCCCGCTTCTTTCGCGATCACGCTTGCCGTGATCTGGTTGTCGCCAGTGATCATGACGGTCCGGATGCCCATCTTGCGCAATTCGCTGAAGCGCTCGCGGATGCCGCCCTTGACGATGTCCTTGAGGTGGATGACGCCGAGCACCCAGTTGTCCTTGGCGACGACCAGGGGCGTGCCGCCCTGCTCGGCGACCCGCTGCACGGCGAGGTCGACAGCAGCGGGGCAACGGCCACCGTTTTCCTCGACGAATTTCCGGACGGCGTCGGCGGCGCCCTTGCGGATCATGCTGCCGTCCATATTCACGCCGCTCATCCGGGTCACCGCCGAGAACGGGACGAACTCGTGCTCGCCGAGCTCTCGTTCCCGCAGGCCAAATCGATCCTTGGCGAGCACGACGATGGAGCGTCCCTCGGGGGTCTCATCCGCCAGGGAGGCGAGCTGCGCGATCTCGGCGAGTTCCAGCTCGGACACATCCGGCGCGGGGATGAACTCGGCGGCCTGCCGGTTGCCGAGCGTGATCGTGCCGGTCTTGTCGAGCAGCAGGACGTCGACATCACCGGAGGCCTCCACGGCGCGGCCGGACATCGCTAGCACGTTGCGCTGCACGAGCCGGTCCATGCCGGCGATCCCGATGGCGGACAGCAGCGCGCCGATCGTGGTCGGGATGAGCGCGACCAGCAAGGCGATCAGCACCGTCTGGGACACCTGCGTCCCGGCGTAGATCGCGTACGGCCGCAAGGTCACGACCGCGGCGAGGAACGTGATCGTGAGCCCCGCGAGCAGGATGTTGAGCGCGACCTCGTTGGGCGTCTTGCGCCGCTCGGCGCCCTCGACCAGGGCGATCATCCGGTCAAGGAACGACTGGCCCGGCTCCTGGGTGACCTCCACGATCAGCCTGTCGGACAGCAGCGTGGTGCCGCCGGTGACCGCCGAGCGGTCCCCGCCCGCCTCGCGTATGACGGGGGCCGACTCGCCCGTGATCGCGGACTCGTCGACAGATCCGACCCCTTCGATTACGTCACCATCGGCGGGGATGATCTCGCCGGCGTTCACGACCACGATGTCCCCGCGGCGCAGTTCCGGTGCCGCCACGTCCGCCAGGTCGCCGCCAGGAGTACGCCGGTGCGCGGTGGTCGTGGTCCGCATAGCCCGCAGCGCTCTCGCCTGGGCCTTGCCCCGGCCCTCGGCGATCGCCTCGGCGAAGTTCGCGAACAGCACGGTCAGCCACAGCCAGATCGCGATCACGCCGGTGAACCACAGGCTGGACGTCTGGCCGCGGGCAAGGTCAGCGAAGAAGATCACCGAAGTGATCACGCTGCCGACCTCGACGATGAACATCACGGGGTTGCGAGCCTGTACCCGCGGGTCGAGCTTCGGGAATGAGCCCCGCACCGCTGCGAGCGTAAGGTCTCGGGAGAAAACGCTGGAGCGCCGTGTGGCCTTCGGTGCCTGGGGCCGCGGAGCTGCTTCAGTCGGGTGCCGCGTGGTCATCTACTTGACTCCGGAGTTGGCTAGGTTGTCGAGCGCGAGGTTGAGCTCCAGGACGTTGACGCCGGGGTCGCCGAGTATCCCCAGGCTGCGCTCCGTGGTGTACTGATTGATCAGCCTGTCCACCATGGCGAGCGGCAGGTGCCGGACCGCCGCTACCCGGCGGGACTGCAGTTGCGCGTAGGCGACCGAGATGTCGGGGTCGATGCCCGAGCCGGACGTGGTGACCGCGTCGACGGGTATGTCGCTCATCTTCAGGCCCGGGTTGTACGGGCCTTCGAGCTTGAGAACCGCCTCCGCCTGCTGGTGGACCTGCTGGGCCAGCGCTGTGGTTGTCGGCCCGAAGTTGGCGAAGGTGGTCGACGCCGCGTTGTACGCGGGAGTGGTCGCGGACGGGCGCTCGTGGAAGTACCGGGGCCCGGTGAAGTCCTGGGCGGCGAGCGCGGAGCCGACGACGTGTCCGTCGTGGTACAGCAGGCTGCCGCCGGCCTGGGACGGGAAAGCCGCCTGGGCGAAGCCGACCATCAGCGCGGGGTAGCCGAAGCCGAAGACGGCCGTGGAGACCACGATGACGAGAACAGAGCGGATGATGTTCCGGGTCAGCATCAGTGCATCAGTCCTTCGGCGACGGGCCCGAGGGTGAGCGCGGGCAGGATCATCAGGCCGGCGGTGAGCACGATCACGCCGACGAGCAGGACGACGAACGTCGCCCCGTCCGTGCGGAAGGTTCCGGCCGACGCGGGGACGGTCCGCTTCTGTGCCAGGGAGCCGGCCAGCGCGAGCCCGGCCATCATCGGCACGAAGCGGCCGAACGCCATGTCAATCGTGCCGAAGGCCGCCGAGAACGGGGTCGCGCCGTAGCCGGCGAACGCGCTGCCGTTGTTGTTCGCCTGCGAGTCGTAGGCGTAGAGCGTCTCGCTGAACCCGTGTACGCCCGAGTTGAAGATCGACGCCTGGCCGACCTTCGTCGCGATCGCGACGGCCGTCAGCACCAGGATCATCGTCGGCACGAACAGCGCCCCCAGGGCGGCGAGTTTCATCTCGCGTGCCTGGATCTTCTTGCCGAGCCACTCGGGTGTTCGGCCCACCATGAGCCCGGCCACGAACACGGCGATCAGTATGTAGAAGAACATCCCGATCAGGCCGGTGCCAACGCCGCCGAAGATCGCCTCCCCGGTGAACATGTTCACGATGGGGACGGCGCCGCCGGCGGGAGTGTAGGCGTCGAGGCCGCTGTTCACAGACCCGTTGGATGTGTCGGTGGTTACCGTCGTCCACAGGGCGCTGTCGGCGATGCCGAACCGCACCTCCTTGTCGGACATGTTGCCGCCGCTCTGGGTGGAGGTCGCGGCGAGGCTCACGCCTGACTGCTGGAGCACCGCCGAGCCCTGCTGCTCGGCGGTGACGGAAACCGCCACGCCGATGGCCAGCATCGCGAACATGGCCGTGTAGATCATCCAGGCGTGCCGGCGAGCGCGGACCATCCGGCCGAACATGAACACCTGCGCGGCCGGGATGAGGAGGATCGCCACCATCTCCACGAAATTCGACAGGCCGGTCGGGTTCTCCATCGGGACGGCGGAGTTCGAGTTGTAGAACCCGCCGCCGTTGGTGCCGAGCTGCTTGATCGAGATTTGCGAGGCGACCGGTCCGCGAGCGATCGACTGGTGCCCGCCCTGCAGGGTGAGCGCGGTGACGTGGCTGCTAAAGGTCTCCGGCACGCCTTGCCAGATCAGGATGACGGCGACGATCACCGATAGCGGCAGCATGATGTAGACGAGTGACCGGTACAAGTCGCGCCAGAAGTTGCCCAGCGTGCCCATCCGCCGCCGGGAGATGCCGCGCACCACAGCCGCGAGCACGGCCATCCCCACCGCGGCGGAGACGAAGTTCTGCACCGCGAGCCCGCTCATCTGGCTCAGGTAGGACATCGTCGACTCGCCGCCGTAGTACTGCCAGTTCGTGTTGGTCACGAAGCTCACGGCGGTGTTGAGCGCGATCGGCCACGTCACGCCCGGCAGGTGATCGGGGTTGAAGAACAGGTGCCCCTGCAGGCGGAGCAGGGCGTACAGCAGCCCGAAGAAGATCAGGCTGAAGATGAGCACCGTCTTGGCGTAGCTCTTCCAGTCCTGCTCGTCCCCGCTGCCGCGCCCGAGCACCCGGAAAAAGCCACGGGCGACTATGTCGTCATTCTCCCGGGTATACACCCACGCCATGTATTGCCCGAGCGGATACGCGAGCACAAGGACGACTACCGCGTAAAGGATTATCTGGCCGATATCCTGAAACTGCATAACAGCCTCTCCCCACGGAACAGGGCGTAGACCAGGTAGGTCAGTATCGCTACCGAGGCAACGAGCCCGAAAATGTCGGCGGCGGACATCAGATCCGGTCCAGCGCGTACAGGATCACGAAAAAGACCGCGAAGCACGCCAGCACGATCGCTATCGCACCGAGGTCGGTCATGGGCGACTTCCTCCGGAATAGGCGGAAACCATCAAACCGATACGCTAGAAGTTCCGGCGTAAAGGTCGCGCGAAGGTCCCGGCTCCCGGTGTGAAAAAAACGTGAAGAATGGCGTCTTGGTGGTCAGTCCCGGGTTGCCGGATCCACCAGGCGATAGCCGGCGCCCGGCTCGGTCAGCAGGTAGCGCGGCTGACCGGGGTCGGGCTCGATCTTGCGGCGCAGCTGTGCCACATGCACCCGCAGCAGGTTCGACTCGGCCCCGTAACCGGGTCCCCAGACCTGCTGCAGCAGCATGCGGTGCGTCATCAGCTTTCCGGCGTTCCGCGCGAGCACGCGCAGCAGGGCGAATTGGTGCGGGGTCAGATGCACCGGCTTGCACGCGACCCGCACTTCCTGTTTGCCAAGGTCGATCTCAAGCTGGCCGACCGTTACCACCGGCTCTCCCGACGGCACCGCGCGCCGCAATGCCGCCCGCAGCCTGGCCAGAAGCTCCTCGATGCCCACCGGCTTGGTGACGTAGTCATCAGCACCGGCGTCGAGCGCGTCCACCTTGTCGCGTTCCTCGCCGACGGCCGACAAGACGATGACTGGGGTGGTGCTCCACTTGCGGAGTTCCCGGCACACCTCGGTGCCGTTCCCGTCGGGCAGGATCAGGTCCAGGATCACCGCCTCTGGCGGCTGCAGGGCCGCCGCCACCAGCGCGTCGGCGGCTGTCCCGGCGCTGGCCACCTCGTAGCCGGCGGCGCGCAGGCTAGTGCGCAGCGCGCGGAGAATCTGCGGCTCGTCATCGACCACCAGCACGCGCGGCCGGGTCACGCCGACTCCTCGACGGCCAGCAGGGGCAGCATGAGCACAAACGTCGCTCCTTGTCCCGCACGCGACTCCAGCCAGATCCGGCCACCATTCGCCTCGGCGAACCCTTGCGCGATGGCCAGGCCGAGTCCCGCGCCACCAACCCGTGCGCCGCCCGTGCCCCGCTGGAACGCCTCGAAGATCCGCTCCGACTCAGCCGGCAGCACGCCAGGGCCGTGATCGATCACCCGGATCAGAACCTGAGCCGACGTCGCCGTGACCCGCACCCGGACAGGCTCATCCGGCGGCGAGTATTTGAGTGCGTTCTCAATCAGGTTCACCAGGGCTCGCTGGACTTGGTGCGGGTCTGCGTGGACCACCGGTGAGCCGCCGGTCAGCCTGGCCTGCACCCGCCCGGCAGCCGCTCCAAGACAGCCGATCGCGCTCGTGATCAGGTCGCTGACTGCCACCGCGTCCGCGCGAGGTTCGGCCGCACCGGCCTGCAGCCGCGAAAGGTCAAGCAGGTTCCCCACCAGGCGGTCCAGCCGCCGGGCCTCATCAAGCACGGTCACGAGCAGGTCAGCCCGGTCACCGTCGTCAGTCACGAACCCGGGCCGGGCCAGCGCGCCCGCGGCGGTAACGATCGCCATCAGCGGTGTCCGCAGGTCGTGGCTCACCGCCCGCAAGATGGCCGTCTTCACCGCATCGCTGCGCCGCAGCGCCTCGGCCTCGACCGCCTCCCGCGCCAGCCGGTCGCGATCGATCGCCACGGCCAGCAGCGAGGCGAGTGCGGGCAGGACCCGGCGTCGCGCCACCGACCCGCCTCGCAGCGGCCGGCCAAGGACGATGGTGCCCACGCAGCGCCCGCCAGCCGCCAGGGGAAAGGCATCACCCGCGCTGGAGCGCTCATCGGCACGGCCGGCGAAGATCCGTGCCTGCTCCACCGCCAGCGCCCCAGCCACGTCAGCGGCGACCCGGTCAAGCGCACCGGTGATCTCATCCCGCTCAAGCAGGCAGGCAGCGACTCGCGCGAGCAGGGCTGACTCCTGCGCCTGCCGCCGCCACCGCGCGGCGAACTCGCTCACCACAACCGCCGCTACGACGAACAAGGGCAGGGTCGGCCAGCTCCGCGGATCCGCCGGCGTCAGTGCAAAAGCCGGCGGAACGAACAAATAGTCGAACACGAGCATGCTCAGCACCGCGACCCCTACCGCGGGCGTGAGACCCCATACCGCGGCGACCGGCAGCACGGCGAACAGGTAGGGCACCGCCAGTGAGGGCAGTGAGCTGTGCGCTTTCAGCAGCCCGGACGCGCCGGTCGCCACCGCGACAAGCACAATACCCGCAGCCCACCCGGTCGGCGCGGACTGCCACAGCCCGGCGGGTCCGCCGTCTCGCGCCCAGGAGACACGACCGAGGCTCGCGGCCATGACCGCATCTCGCCTGCCGGCGCCCGCAGTCCAGCTAAGGACACTTCTAGCCACGACGATCGCTCTCAGCGACTGAACCGGTACCCCGCGCCTGCCGCGGGCACGCGACTACCTGATGTGCGCCCAGCCCCCGCTGACCAGCTGGCGTCTGTGCCCGAAACCCAGGCCTGCTGGCACCAACGACAAGAACACGGGCCAGGGAACCCTCACCTCACCGCCGCGCTGGCGTTCACCGCAGAATGCAACTCGGAGCATATGGCCGGAAGTAGATACCAGGCGTGAGCGAGCCGGCAAGCATCGCTAACGGAGTCCAAGCAGCCTGCCACGGGCCGCACACGCCACGCATACACCCCGCCAACAGGCGGACCGGCGGGCGGCTACGGCGTATCAGGCGACGCCGCGGGGCTCTGCGCTGGGGCGCCCGCCCGCGCCGGACCAGCCACCAGTTCCCACTCCTTGAGGAGCTTCTGATAGGGCGCCTCGCACCGACGTGCGATCGGTAGCGGCCGGAGGCTTGCGCCGCTTCATGCCGGCGGCATCGGCGGCGGCGGCTCAAGTGGGATCGGCGGCGGCTGTGGCTCCCCGAATGCTGCCTCGGCCGCCGACATGGCGCCGTAGTCGGTCGCAAGGTTGGCGTAGATCGAGTAGATCAGCGTGATGAAGATACCGAGCTTGAGCCACAGCGTGGGCGTGAAGAAGAACAGGCAGCAGATCAGCGGGAAGTTGATCAGCCAGTAGATC
>Ga0187806_1000370_pt1 | contig 10907 bp, 10 predicted proteins | sample NC_wetland_sal_i_7_FD_132470 | JGI IMG/M metagenome (GOLD analysis project Ga0187806, IMG submission 132470) | Wetland sediment microbial communities from Neuse River Estuary, North Carolina, USA - ASW_1 | ecosystem: Environmental > Aquatic > Freshwater > Wetlands > Sediment | place: USA: North... | reverse complement strand
GTTCTGTGTCTCCTCCTGCTCGTCGTCAACCCGTACTTCCTGCTAGAGTCGCAAACCATCCAGGCTGAGTCATCATCTATCGCCTTTTCACTGCTGGCGGTGGGGCTGGCATATCTGTGGTGGGAACAGCCAGAAGGAGTATCTGGTCTGTGCTGGGCAGCACTCACAGGTATCGCACTCGCTCTGAGCATTCTGTGTAAATTATTGGGTGCCGTCAGCCTGGTACCTGTTGCTCTGCTGGTGCTCGCTCGCCTGTGGCAAATCTGGCAGAAGCAGCCGGGGACCAGCCTTGTCAGCTTCCGTCCGATCCTACTTGGCATAGCAACTTGTGTGGTGACGCTGCTCCTCGTACTCTTGCCCTTCCTGGGTTCGTATCAGAGTGTGCTGCAAGAAGTGGTTGGTTATCATGTCCAATCTGCGTATGTCTTCAGCCGCGTCGAGAATAGCAGTATGATCAAGAGTGTATTGGTCTCAATATTGGGTGCCACAGCACTCTATGGGACGTTAGCCGCCCTCCTGAGGCGCGATTGGCGCGTCATTCCCTTACTAGCCTGGTTACTTGCGACGACCATTTTTCTCTGGCGCCTGGCACCTCTGCTCCCTCATCACCTGGTCGCACTGACAACTCCGCTGATAGCGTTAGCGGTGATCGGTGTGAGCGATAGACCTTTGATTATGGGGGATTTTCCCGCCAGGTTCGCAAAATGGGCAACCCCGCTTGCCATTCTGCTCATACTTTTCACAACAACCTTTAACATTCTGCAAGATGCCTCGTACTACAACACGATGAGCATGAATAGTGCGAATGCATCGAACCAACTACAGAGGCGCATCGCTGCTGACCTGCGGCAGGCTATTGCACCGGACCAGTTGGTGGTGACCGATGCGCAATTTATAGCTGGGTTGGCAGATCGTAGTACCCCACCAGCACTGGTAGATACATCGACAGTGCGTATTAACGATGGTTCTTTAACGCTTCAGCAACTCATCGATGAGGCCTCGCAGCCGCGGGTGCATGCCGTGCTTTTTTTCACTTCGCGCTTCTACCTGCCCAATGTAGCCGGGTTTCATGCGTGGGTTGCTCAACACTTTCACCTCCTCCATAGCTATGGACCTGGAGAGGAGTTGTGGGTGAGATAACATGGAGAACGACAAAAGATCGGAGGTAACGACATGCAGAAAAAGAAAACCTTCAGCACGATGGAGATCGTGCTACTAGCAGTGTTGATCGGTTCGCTGATCCTTTCATTCTTGCAAGCGCGTCGTGAGGAAGCCGAAAAGGATAAATAGCACTGGTAGCGCGCTGAAAGTCCTATCAGGGGTACTTTAGGGAGGCAATTGCGTGAAGTTTTACCCCCTGATTCGTTATATCGGATGAAACGAACTATATGTCTTTCCCGTTCTTTCGTCTAGAGGTAGGTAATTATTTTGAATCAACGCAAATTTATGCAGACGAACCCTTTGAGGGGCAATGGCTTTCGCCTGGAGCCAGTCCCACCATCTGCCGAGCAGCCCTCAGCAGATGCTCAGCGAGGAGTTCCACCTGCACAGCCTCAAAATACATTCCCTTCACCGATGCCAGCTTCACGTCCCCCTGGCACCGGTCTACTCTCAAATTGGAAAGCAAATGCAGCGCGCTCTGCTGCTCTTACGGCGAACGCAGAGCTGAAATCTTTGACAGAACAAGAAACATTGGAGCATGAAGTAGTCGGTATGCCGGTAACAGGTCCTGCGCACTATCCTGGTAATACGACGAATGGTTACCATGGGCGGGCACCTCAATCTGGTACTACTCCGCCGTCTACAATGTTCGCACCACTACCCACTCAAGGCATGCAACCGCAGCAAGCTGCTCCAGTCGGACCGTATCCACAACTCCAGCCGCTCGTGCCCATGCCGGGTACAAGACCGGTCCCTGCACAACCAGAGTGGTATCAGTACGGCCCGCGCCCGGCGATGCCCGCACCGATGTTCACGGCACAAGGCTTCCGACCCGCGGTCCGACCCGGAGCAGTCCCACGCAAAAAGAAGAAGCGTGCGTCTATGGGGATACGTATCGTCCTGGGGGTAGTGGTTCTGCTCCTGCTTGCCGGCGGCAGCGTAGGAGGCTACTATTACTATACGTTGTCCACTCCGATCAATACTATTCTGAACCAGCAGGTGCAACGCCTACCTGGCGACGAGGATCCCAACCAACTGCGTGGCAGTGGTGGTAGCGTCTTGACCGGCGGCCGTATCAATATTCTCCTGCTAGGCAGTGATACCGATGAGAAGTTCAAGCTCATCAATGCCGAAGGTACAGATACCTATCTGGCCCAAACCGATATAGTCGTCAGCGTTGATCCCGCGACTAATGACGTAACCATGTTCTCAATCCCGCGCGACTTCTGGGTCAACGTTCCTGGTTTTGGCATGCATAAGCTGGATGAAGCCTATGCACTGGGTGGCGTCGCCCTCAGTCGTCTCACAATTTTCCAGGATTTTGGTATTCGCATTAACTACTATGCCTGGGTTGGACTGGATGGATTTATCAAAGTCATCGATACGGTGGGTGGTGTTGATATAGATGTCATTCATCCTATCACCGATGATCAATATCCTGATGATGTGGGCAACAATACCCAGGATATTTATAGATACAAGCGGCTGTACCTGGCGCCTGGGCCACAACACCTGGGTGGCATAGAAGCTCTTGAGTATGTGCGCTCACGCCATGCCGACCTGGTGGGTGATTTTGGCCGTTCGGCCCGTCAGCAGCAGGTACTGAAGCAACTGAAAAATAAACTGAACAGCCCGGGTGTCGTTGAGAAGTTCCAGGAGTTGGCTAATGACCTGGCCGGTTACGTCAAAACGGATATGCAGTTGACCGATATCTTTAGCCTGTTGCGTTATGCTCGCGGCATTGATACGAGCAAGATAAACCAGATCACTCTGGGTCCACCGTACTCGAGTTCAGGTACGACATCCAAAGGGGAATCGGTTGTCTTTCCGCACTGCGACCTGATCGTGCCGGAAATTGCGAAAGTATTCGCTTCGACTGCTGACGCGAGGTGTAACATTACCGCTGCTACTGGTAACACTGCCTCCCCGGTGCTTGCATCTCAGACGTCACCTGTGTCACAGACGGCCGACAGCAGCGTTTTGCAAACGGCGAGCCAGATGGTCAACGTCAGCGCAATGAGTCTGAACGGGGGCAGTAGCTCCCCGATTTATCCTGGGAGCGACCTGTTGGGTATACACAGCCTCCTCGATCTACTGTTTCTGATTGTGTTTGAGTCACCTGCAGCTTTGCAAGTATAAATGTATGTTTAGGGAAGAATGATGAAGACGCTTTTGAACTGGCGCTGGCGCTCATGCTTGCTGCTGCTGCTGGCGTTGAGTTTGCAGGGGTGCCTGGGTTTTGGCGGTAACAGCAATGGAGACTTTAACCGTACCAGCACTGGTGGTGGTCAACAGTTAGGCATCAACAACCAGGCTGTTTTCCAGGGGAAGCTCTACTTTACTATCAACCGCACTCTGTGGGTACTGGATGGCACACGCACGCCGCATCAGTTGACTCGCAGTGGGATGGCCGTGCGAGACCCTGCTGTTTCGCCCAACCGCCAGTGGATCGCATTTGTCGTGCGTTACACGAACTATGCTGACCTGGCCTACATGCCGATTACCGGCGGTAAAATACGTATATTGCGTTCCGGTCAGGGAAAGTACTACTATTCCGGGACGTTTATCCACTCCTCGTATACCTGGCAATCGCAGCCGGCATGGTCGCAAGATAGTACGCATTTGCTCTTTCTGAGTGACTTTGAAAAGGAGGATTGGTACGCCTACACCCCTAACGCTCCTCTACTCGATCTACAAGTGTTTTCAATTCCACTCAACGACCCCACGCAAGTGCAGGACGTTGCCTATGCCTACTTCGGTGATGGCGGTGATAGAGACCCGAGCTACCGCCCTGGACATCCCGATCAAATTGTCTACACCCATTATGCGTATGATGATGCCACCCATACACAGCAAGTCATCCAGATATTTTTAGAGGATGCCAACGCGATATCTAGGTATCCCAGAGGGCATTACCATCCAGGAGAACCAGGTTTTGACCCAGGGGTGGCCATCACCCCTCCTCAAGATCAGAACATACAACCTGCTTTTTCACCCGACGGGAACTGGATTGCCTATGTGCGACGTCAGGGCTCTGATCAAATGGGGCTGTATGTGATGCCTGTGCCGGAGGGGGTCACCAGTGACCCGAACAACCCTGCTGTTGCCCAGAAAGCTCTGGAGCCCTACAAACAATCCTCACTGATCTTAACAGGGGAATTTATAAGCCAACCGGTATGGTCGCCTAGCGGGAAGCAGATCGCCTATCTGTCCTATAACAACCAAACATTCGATATCTGGCTGGTGAATGTGAGTCTGGATACAAAAACAGGCGTATATCATATGACAGGAAGTCCGGTGCAACTCACTGACGGTGGAGTTGACGCGGACTCACGTCCTTGCTGGACGACGTAGCCTGATAGATGATATACTAGCCCTCGACGATGTTTGTCATGGTAATCTGTTTCCCTGTGCTACTTGAGGTAAACCTTGAACCAGTTTGAAGGTACACTAATTGCTGGACGCTATGAGATCCTCGAGCATATCGCCACCGGTGGTATGGCCAGTGTCTTCAAAACCTGGGATCATCGTGTAGAGCGAATGGTGGCGATGAAGGTTTTGCGGTCACTGGACAAGAATGATCTGCGGGCTGTCGAGCGATTCCGGCGCGAGGCTCGTGCTGCTGCTGCACTTACCCATCCCAACGCCGTCACCATCTACGATTTTGTCGAGGAGATGGGACAGTATTTCCTCGTCATGGAGTATATTCATGGTCCCACCTTGAAGCAACTTATCGCACAGCGTCGCCAGTTGCAGCCGCGTGAGGTGTTGGAGATTGCTGCACAAGTCTGCGCTGTCCTGCAAGTAGCTCACGCACAGGGCTTTATTCATCGTGATATAAAACCACAGAATATCATGTTAGCGCGTACTACGGCAGCCGTAGGCACTGGAATTGGCGGTGGGAGTGTGCTAGTGAAACTCACCGATTTTGGCATTGTACGCGTGGTTGAGGATCAAGGGCTGACCAACAGCGGTATTGTCCTTGGCACTGCTGATTATCTCTCTCCTGAGCAGGCACGGGGCGAGAAACTAACGGCTTCATCTGATCTCTATTCCCTTGGTGTTGTCATGTTTGAAATGTTGGCAGGTCGTCCGCCTTTTATTGGTCCTACGGCAGTCTCTATCGCCATGCAGCATGCCTCGGTGGTCCCACCACCTTTGCGCCAGTTTAACGTAACAGTGCCACCAGCCGTTGAGCAGATTGTGCAACGAGCGTTGGAGAAAGAACCTGAGAATCGCTACGGCTCGGCAGCCGAAATGCAACAGGCGTTACGCAACTGCGCCAGGGAGCTATCCCTGGCCGCACGCCAGACACCTGTTCCAGTGCCTCCTCAGAATGCCCCGCCTGGTACACCTGAGCCGGGCCAGCCGCCCCCACTCGAACGCATCCCGTAGGGGGCTGTCAGCGGAGCTTGCGGAGCAGGGATGCGGTCTGGGGCACACCCACACTGTCCCCCAGACAGCGTCCTTCAGGATGGCGTCTGTGTATCAGTAACTCGTGCGACGCGGTGGTGGAGCAACACCAACGGATGTGACAGTAATAGCTCAGCAGAAAGTTATTAGGAATTATATCTATGCAACATTCACAAATCAGTACACCTCATGCTCCTGCGGCCATTGGCCCATATAGTCAAGCTATTCGCTGCGGCCAGTTCGTCTATACCTCCGGCCAGATTGCGCTTGATCCAAGCAGCGGAGAACTGGTTGGAGCAGATGTCCAGGCACAGACACATCGCGTCTTGCAAAATCTACAGGCTGTGCTTACCAGTGCAGGCTCCTCACTCGCAAGTGTCGTGAAAACGACAGTTTTCCTGGCGCATATGAGTGATTTTCAGGCCATGAATGCTATCTATGCCAGCTATTTCACGAGCGTGGCCCCGGCTCGTTCGACGGTAGCTGTGGCAGAATTGCCGCGCAAAGCTCTCGTCGAGATTGAGTGTGTTGCCCTCATTGAAAACGGGTAAATGGAGGAGCGTTCACCGTGATCTTCGACTCATCAGATGAATGGGATAATGAGCAGCGAGCCAACATTCTGATGCAGAATCGCCTCAACTCCCGCTATACCTTCGATGCGTTTATTGTCGGCAATAGTAATCGCCTGGCTCATGCTGCTTCTCTGGCTGTAGCAGAGGCTCCCGGTGAATCGTACAACCCTCTTTTTCTCTATGGCGGTGTGGGATTGGGCAAAACGCATCTGCTGCACGCTATTGGGCATCAAGGCGTGCAGACGGGGTTGGCGGTGCTTTACGTCTCGTCTGAGCAATTCACCAATGAAATTGTCAATGCTATTCGTTACCGCACAACCGAGGAGTTTCGCGCTAAGTATCGCTCTGTTGATATCCTGTTAGTGGACGACATTCAGTTCATCGCCGGCAAAGAATCGACCGAGGAAGAGTTTTTTCACACCTTCAACAGCCTGCACGAGATGAGCAAACAGATCGTGATCTGTAGTGACCGACCGCCCAAGGCTATTGTGAGCCTGGAAGAACGACTGCGTTCGCGTTTTGAATGGGGATTGATCGCTGATATCCAGCCACCCGACCTGGAGACACGCATGGCTATTCTGCGAGTCAAAGCTGATTTGCTGCGTTACCGAGTCCCCTATGACGTCATCACCTACATTGCCGGCCGGGTGCAGACCAATATCCGTGAGTTAGAGGGGTGCCTGAATCGACTGATGGCCTATCAGAAGTTGCACCGAGCCGATCTGACTATAGACGTAGCGCGTGCTGCCATGTCATCACTCGGGAACGATAGCAGAGAGTCAAACCTCAACATCCGGCAGATTGCCCAGGCGGTGGCAGAGTACTACCACATCCCGTTGGAGGACATGTGCGGCAAGCAACGTGACAAACACATCGTTATGCCACGCCAGGTTGCCATGTATCTGATGCGCCAGGAGACGCAAGCCTCCCTCTTTGAAATTGGCCAACTCTTTGGTGGGCGTGACCACAGCACCGTTATGCACGCATGTGAAAAGATCGACCAGGCTGTGAACATCAACCCGACATTGCGTCGCGAAATCATCGCCATTCGCGAACAGTTACTGCGAGAATAATCCAGGTGCGTACGGGCACGTGCTCGATAAATCGGATTGCTGATGTGCCCCGGCACACGCGAAGCGTCTACTAAATCGGCACTGCACATGGAGCGCTCCCACGAAGGATTGAAACGCGCTCCGCAAGCTTCGCTGAGGGGGAGCTACCGCAGCGCATTTCAATCATCGCCCTGGGTGGGGAGACACCATGCTACCATACACAACCTACCTGATCGATTTAGACGGCGTCATCTACCGCGGGAATGAGTTGGTACCAGGCGCAGAAGAGTTCCTGGCCTGGCTTGAGGCTCACAACAAGAAGTACCTCTTCCTGACCAACAACTCCTTCGCCACAGAAGCGCAGATTCTGGCAAAACTTGCGCACCTTGGCATAGCTGCTGACGCTACCCACCTGCTGAGTGCCGGCCAGGCAGCGGCGCAGTATATCGCCCGGCGCTTCCCTGCTGGCGTTGTCTATGTCGTTGGTGAGCAGCCCTTAATCGATCTAGTAAGGTCGCAACAGTTGACGGTGGCCAGCGTCGATGCGGAAAAGGCCGACGCGGTCCTGGTAGGCCTCGACCGCAGTTTCGATTACGCCAAGCTGAACTGTGCCATTCGTGCCGTACGCTCAGGCGCTTTCTTTATCACGATCAACCGCGACGCGCTGCTGCCTGTTGAAGGTGGCTTTTTGCCCGGTTGTGGCACGCTGGCGGCGGCCATTGAGGCTGGCAGCGGCATCACTCCGTTGGTGGTCGGTAAACCGGAGCCAATGCTATTGCTGGAAGCAATGCGCATGCTGAATAGCCAACCAGATGAGACCGTGATGGTAGGCGATGGCCTGGACGTGGATATCCAGGGGGGCAAGGCCGCTGGTACGCATACGCTCCTGGTGCTGACCGGCCGTAGCACGCGCGCGGACATTGCGAAATTGCATATCCAGCCCGATCATGTGTACCAGGATTTGGCAGAGGTGATAGAGGCTGAAGCATAGCAGTTTTGTGAACCATGTGTTATGCTCTATCTAAAGAAGTGAAAAGATGACAACATATCCGCGATGTCAGACCCTTAAGGAGGACGACGCTAGCCAAGGAGTACCTACCATGTCTATTAGCTGGCACGAAGTCGAAAAACTGCAGGCTCTCTACCCCGACTACCAGATCGAATTGAGAGAAGGAAAAATTATTATTATGAGTCCATCAGACAGCGTGTCCGGCGAAATTGCAAGCCGCTTCATTACGCTATTAAGCACCTGGGTGTATAACCATAACTTAGGGCGAATACTGGATTCGAGTACTGGTTTCCGCATGCCCAATGGCGATCTGCTCTCTCCAGATGTCTCGTTTGTTTCACGAGAGCAGCTCAAGCAAAATCTCCGCACCTATCTCCCTGTGGTTCCTCAATTAATAGTCGAGATTAAATCTAGCCGGGACCGTATTCGTGAGCTTGAAGAGAAAATAGTCCTATTTTTAAGTCAAGGTGTACAGGTGGGCATTCTCATTGATCCTGATACGCGTACCGTCCGCACCTACCGCTCCGGTGGGCTGAGTAAAAATGCCGACACCGGAGAGTCTATTCCCCAGGGAACAACTCTACGAGATGGAGATACCCTTACCATTCCAGACCTCTTTCCCGGCTGGGAAATTCCGATTGCCAGTCTCTGGCCGGTCGTGTACGAGTAGCCCATCGACGAATGAAGAAGGAGTTGCTTAACCATCCTGGTTTCTTCGCTCTAATAGGATGTCGTTCGTCGCCTTCCTCAGTCGCCTATTCGCATCCTCCAACTCGAGAACAGTTTGGACGAAGTGGTCATATTCTTGTCTAAACAGCAAAAACATAATCACAAGGGTTGCAATCCACCAAATCGTCTCGATCACCATCGTGAGTGCAAATGGGATTGCGCGGCCAAGGGGAGAAAGAGAGAAGGACGATTGTACAATGATCCAGCCAACCAGGGCGATAAGTTGAACTGTCACAAAGCGCGTAATTCTTTGTGAGTGTTCGCGCATGCTATGCAGTTGCATTGATGGATACCTTCCTTTTCGAAACTAAATACCTCTTTTTACACGTTCACTGAAGTTGTGCGTATATATCGCCCAAAAACGATAGGCGACATGCTTTTGATTAGGAAAGAGCCTTCCTAGGGTATCACATTTTTGGATCAGCGAACCTATAGTAGGACTAAAGTATCAGGAACTGGTGCGGCGAACAATACAGGCTACTCCCACTCGCCGATTTTCACGTATCCCTTGAGCAGATCGCGGGCGATGATGAAGTGCTGGATCTCGTCGGTGCCCTCGTAAATGCGTGTCACGCGCAAGTCGCGATACCAGCGTTCGATAGGCAACTCACGGGTGTAGCCCATGCCGCCGTGAATCTGCATTACACGATCAACGACGCGGTTGGCCATGCCTGAGCCGTATAACTTGGCAATGCTTGCCTCGTGATGGTTATCTATCTTCTGATCAGCTTTCCAGGCGGCATGGAGTGCTAGCCACTTTGTCGCCTCTATCTCCACTTTGGAGTCGGCAAGCATCCACTGGATGGCCTGGCGATCGGCGATCGGTTGACCGAAGGTCACACGCTGCTTGGCATAGTCTAGCGCCATCTGCAGCAAGCGCTCTGCCGTACCGACGCAGCGGGCAGCAATGAGCCAGCGCCCCTGGCCAATCCACTGCATACCGAGCGAGAATCCCTTTCCTACCTCGCCCAGGATGTGATCTTCCGGCACGCATACGTTCTCGAAAAACAGTTCGGCGGGCGACCATCCACCCATTGTAGGTACAGGCCGTGAGGTCCAACCCATTTCACGGTCCACCAGGAAGCAGGTCACGCCTCCGTTCTGAGGCGGCTTGTTGCGATCTGTAACGGCGAATACCATCGTGAAATCGGCTTCATTTCCTCCCGTGATAAAGACTTTCTGCCCGTTGATGACCCAGTGATTGCCATTTTTCACCGCGGTCGTACGAATGGCAGAAGGGTCAGAACCGGCACCCGGCTCGGTGAGTGCGAAACAGGACTGACGCGTCCCCTCTATAGTGGGAATGAGATACTCTTCCTTTTGCTGTTCGTTGCCAAGATAGAGGATGTTGTCTGCCCCACCGCCGAAACTAAAGGGGACCAGCGTTCGCCCCAACTCCATCGCGATGAGGGCGGTCATGACTGCTCCCAGGTTCGCACCACCGTACTCTTCTGGGGTGTTGATGCCCCAGAACCCCATTTCTTTGGCTTTCATGCGGAGGGAATGAAAGACTGTTGGTTCTATGCCTGTGGAGTATTTGCCTTCGCTTTGCAGCATCTCGTTTTCAAGTGGCATTAGTTCACGTTCAACAAAACGGCGTACAGTCTGCTGAATCATCTTTTGTTCGTCGGAGAGGGTGAAGTCCAAGCTGACCTCCTTTTGTCACCCTGAGCGCAGCGAGGGGTCTGCCTCGGTGGGCAGAGAGATGCTTCGCTGCGCTCAGCATGACAGTTCCGTGTGGTTTAACAGGTGAGACGATCGATCATGCACATATTGTAGCATAAGTTTGAGTTTGATGATAACGAGCTGCCGACCTGCTGCGGCAGTCGGCACTCGTTCTAATCAAAGCCGAGATTAAGTGGGATGATCCGAAGCTGCTGCGGCACTTCGGCTAATCCCAGGCTGTTCAGCCTTTGATTAGACCGACTTGCCGCAGCAAGGTCGGTATCATCAAACTTAGCCTGAGTGCTG
>Ga0187806_1000369_pt1 | contig 10934 bp, 21 predicted proteins | sample NC_wetland_sal_i_7_FD_132470 | JGI IMG/M metagenome (GOLD analysis project Ga0187806, IMG submission 132470) | Wetland sediment microbial communities from Neuse River Estuary, North Carolina, USA - ASW_1 | ecosystem: Environmental > Aquatic > Freshwater > Wetlands > Sediment | place: USA: North... | reverse complement strand
TGCCACCGACGTGGCCGTGACGGTGATCGACTGCGCGCTCCCGAGCGTGCCCGCGCTCTGGGTGAGCTTGCTGTCCGAAAAGAGTGCCTGGCCCGATGGCAGGCTGATCGACGAGCCGACCGCAGCGGCCGACGGGACCACGTTCGGGCCGGGGAAGTCTTGCGAGGGCGATCCACCCGCGGCCGTCGTGCCAGCCGTCGAGGGCGAGGGAAGCGCGCTCGTTCCGGCCGCGGCGGCCTGCTGGTTACCCTTGCTGAGCAGGTAGAAGACGCCGAGCGTCCCAAGGACGATGAGCCAAAGGGGCATGAGCCGAGCTTAGCGCGTCTCGGCCGCTTCGGGCAGAGCCTTGGTGGGGCCGGCACTGTCCTAATTTGAGCATTTGGGACGGGAAGGACACATGGTCGACGGGCCATGACCATCCTTCGGACGGCAGAGAAGTGGCGTCGGGACCGACCGGCCACGCGGCGGTCGAGCGCGATGACGAACGAGGAGCGTGCGAACGCTCAGGTTGCGCTCCGCTATCTGCGGGCTCGTCACGGCTCGTGGCGAACGCTTGCCGTCGCGATGGGTGCCCAGGAAGACACCGTTGCGCGCGCCAGCAGGGCGTCTGGGTGCTTCCTCTCGCTCAAGACGGCGTTGCAACTCTCTCGGCTGGCCCATGTGTCCCTGGATGAGATTCTTAGTGGGCGCTGGCCGGAGAGCGAGCGGTGCCCCCATTGTGGACGACTCTGAGGCAGCGACGCACGACGGCTGAGCGGTGCTTGTAGTGGTCCGGCCAGCACACACTGATCGCGACCGACCGACCTTTATCCGGCAGCTCCTGAAAAGGGAGCTTGTGCGCCATGTTCTTGCGGCCCGAAAGGGACGATGCGACGAACGACAAGAGAATATCCTCGCCGTTGCCCATGGGGACGCAAGCAAGGTCTGCGAATCGCGGTGTCAGCTCGAGCGCCCGTAGGTTCGTAATGCGGTGGCTAACGAGCGCACGCGTCAAGACCACCTCAACCTCGCCCCAAACGTTCTCGCCATTGTAGCCACGTTCGTCGGCGCGACGTCCTTGGACCCCCTGGCAAGTGAATGGGGCGCGTGTCCAGTGGTCGTAGAGGGTCAGCAGTGTGCCTTCGGGCACTAGTAGATCGTCATCGGTGTGGAAAATAGCCTCCGTTTGCGCAAGGCCGGCCATCGCGAACCGGGGATACAAACCCATGTTGGACGAGGCCTCCACGAGCACGAGCTTGGATGACCGCAGTCCGTCGAGACGTGCGCCATTGTTGAACACCACGATTCGCGTGATGGCCGCATACCGCTCGTACTCTTGCACGATGCGCCGCACGTTGTCGGGGCGTTTCCAGTTCAACAGGATGGCGGTGAGCCCCATGGGTCACGAGTGTTGCAGGTACGGTGCGATGATCGGCTGGGCGTCATTGGGCGGGTTGCAGACGCTGAAGTTGGCTGGCGCAAAACTGCCGTTCACAACGCCGATGCACTTCGACGCTCCCCCACAATCGGAGTCGAGCTTACAGAGCCGCTCGCAGATCCATCCTTGCCCCTGCGGATTCGTCGTGGAGTAGTCGCTCTTGTCAGGAAGGATGCAGGCGACGCTGCAATCGCCAGCGGCGAGTGTCGTGGCGGACGTTCCGGTGGCGCAACCGCAGTCGGTGTTGAAGGAGCACGGGTGCGTGCAAAACATCGAGCCCGTGCATTGGCCGGTCTGATTGCCGACCGTGAGCGACGAGCAGTCCTGGTCCGTGGAACAGGTTGCGCCGATGAGAGATGGCGGCCCGGATGAACAGGCCACGACAAGGGCCAGTGCTGCGACTACTACAACGACGAGTCGGGTGAACGGAGTGGGGGGCATGCTGGCTCCTAGAGTACGCTAGAGTGCCGGAAGAAAGTCAGTCCGGGCGGCGGCGGCGTTGAGGAGTACTTCACGCGCCCATTCGGTGACGCCCATGTCCGCGCGCTTGGCGGCGCGGTCCAGTTCGATGCGCTCCTCGTCACTCAGGCGGATTGCGAACATCGCGATTCGTGCCTTGCCAGAAGGCAGAGCGGGACGCCCTACTTTGCGCCGCTTCCGCCTCATTGCCCGTCACCCGTATCGGCGGCAAGAGCTTCGTTGACGAGCTGAGCCACGCTCCACACCGACTGCTCGATACCGACCGCCATCGCCGGCGTGCAGCGAATCGTGGAGTGGACTTTCACGAGGTTGTAGTGTGCGAAGTGAACGGCGGTCATTGCCACGTGATTCTCCCACTTCTTGGAGTGGGAGTTGACGAGCCGCGTGTAGCGACGCACGCCCATCCGAAGGTGCAGGTTGCGGTTTTCGACGTGGCTCGTGGACACCAGCTCCGCGACGGGCTCCCCGAAGATGGGCGTCTTGGCAACGGCGGTCACGCGTGGCGGGGAATACCTACCTGGACCGGTAGGCTCAGATTCGTACTCCTTTACAATCGTCGCGTAGTCGACGTCCCCGGCGAAGGAGAGGCCGATCGCATCGCGGTAGGCACCGAGAGCGTCGGTGCTGATCTGGACGCGATAGCGCAGACGTGACGCGAGGTCGTCCACGAACAGCCGCGTGTTTCGACCGTCGCGCTTCGCGCAAAGGAACGACGGCACGAGCTTGGAGGTCGGGTCGAGCGCGATGTAGGTCCAGACGTCGCCCGTGCGCGCGGGGTCGTCCGTCTTGCGCAGGTGCCTTTGCTTCTTGCCGACGAAGCTCCAAAGCTCGTCCAGCTCAAGACGACGGCACGGAAGGTCGCGCATCTTCTCGTCGAGCAGGTTGGCCGCGTCGTTCCCGACACGGACCATGAGCCGGAGGATTGTGTCGCGATGCACGCCCGTAAGACGCTCGGTCGAGCGCACCGAGGCCCCTTCAATGAGGCTGTGAATCACCTGAATCTGCTTCTCGCGCGGCAACACGTTAGCCATACTATAAGCGTAATACTGAAACTCACGGCGTCAAGCAGTGGCGTAACCTAGCGAAACCACAGATTTTGCTTGCGTTATGACACCCACAAAATCAATGATTCGCGCGTCACGGTTTGTGAATGACAATTTCATAGTGTGAAGGCGAAGAAGCGGTTGTAGGTGGCCTCTTCTTCTCCAACCAGGCGGCGTCAGCGTTGGACGATGGAAAACAACGCGGGGAAAACGCGCGCCCGTTGTCGGAGAAGAATCGAGCAGAGCCCAATGTGAGCCGAATCCACCTCCACTAGGCCGAAGTAAAAGACCCCGGTCGTTGGCGCGACCGAGGTCCTCTTTGCTTCACTCTGGCGTCGGACAGGAACCCGACTACGCGATGCCCTCGCTACAAGGGGAACATCGCGTAGAAGGCCCGTCCGCCGCAAGGGAAATCCTCAACCTTTTGCAGGGGAGTGCTCATGCACTTGTTTGCATTGGGCGAGGACTTCGTGGCCCCCGCCATCTTCCGGTGGCGACGCTGGGTCGCGCGAGCCCTCGCGCGCGATTGAAAAGGACGGTCACGTGGGCGCTGCGGGCGTCCACGTGACCGTGTGTTGGAAGACGTCGTGCCGCTCGGGGCGGTAGAGGGCTCTACATCCTGTATTCACGGTCGGCTTCGCGCCGAATGGGTTCAACTCCCACGTCTTCCGCCCTCAACATACCCTAGCTCTGCGTCTTCTTGGCCTCGGCCATGATGTAAGCGCGCACGGCCATCGTCGGGCCCCGCCCAAGCTTCGACGTCGGATGGTCGCGCCGGAGGCCGTGTGATGAGCGCCGAAGGCGATTGCAGAGAACTTCGTCGAACGCGTATCGTTGGCCTAAAGTTGGGCCTGAGATGGCCGTAAGGGTGGGTTATAATGACGGTCTGCATCGCTGCGATCTGTGACAACGGCAACACAATCATCGGCGTCGCCGACCGGATGCTGACCGCAGGCGGCATTCTGGAAGTCGAGCACGACCGGCCTAAGATCGATGTGTTCGATGGCAAGCACGTGATGATGTCCGCAGGCGACGCGCTAGTCGGCACAGACATCAAAGCGGACGGACTTCGACAGCTTCCGCAGGGGGCCACCGACGTTTCTTCGAGCGTGGGTGCTCTCGAACGCGCGTACGCCAACACGCGAAGGCGCGTCGTCGATCTGCGCGTACTCGGCGCATTCTGCTACACCCTTGACCACTTCCAACAAGAGGGGCTGAAGCAACTCGGCCCGCAGATGTTCGCGGGCATATTGCAGAGGGTGGAGCAGTTCAACCTCGGTGCTGATTTCATCGTGGCCGGCTTCGACGGGACGACTGGTCGCATCGCCATCATCGACAATCCCGGCGTTTTCCACTGGCTCGACCGAGTCGGATTCGCGACCATCGGTTCAGGCTCGAGCCACGCGAGCACCACCCTACTCGCAGCGGGCTACTCAACCAAACTTCCCCTGAAGCACGCCCTGTTTGAGATGTACGCTGCGAAACGTATTGCGGAACGCGCGCCCGGCGTTGGCCAACAGACCGATATCGTTGTGCTAACGCACGACCAGCCGATGCGCTGGGCCACGCCAGAGGCGCTCGAGGCACTGGACAAACTGCACGCAGAACAAATGAAGTCCCGTGGCACTGTCGATGCATCTGAGGTAGCAACCAAGTTCAAGGAGGCGCAATGACCACACCGAAGAAAGCTCAGTTGGTTACCGACCTCGGGTGGTCATCGCTGCTGATGCCATCGCCATTCGGCTCGACGTTCTTCGTCATGGATGACGAGAATCCGACGTCTCGCATGCCGGTAGCCGCCCCGGATGACAGCACGGTCACGTTGACACCTGCAGCGCCACCGCCGTCGGATCCGCGTTCGGCGCGCTGACTCAGCGCTTAGTACCCTAGCTCTGTGTCTTCTTGGCCTCGGCCATGATGTAGGCGCGCACAGCCATCGTCGGGCTGACCACGGGCGGCACGCCCAGGATGGCCACGAAGCGGCGCTTGGTTCCCTCAAGACGGACGCTCCATGCGAACGCGAGCGAGGCACCGCTCGGGTGGCCGTCGAGCGTGAAGACTTTTACGGTCCCCTGCCACACGGGCTTGCCCTCAAAGCGCTCGTCAACCTCGACGGCCTTCAGGAACTTCGCCTTGACCCCGTGCATGTGCTCGACGGCCTCGCGCAGCTCGTCGACCGACACGTCATCGTCAACCACGCGGTCGAGCCTACGCGCCTCACGGACGGCCGTCAGCACCCCAGATTTTCAAATTAGGACAGTGCCGGTGGGGCCGGCATTGGAGACCAGCGTCCCCACGAACTTCCTCGCCAGCGCCACGTAGTCTGTCGTCCACTGGGGCTTGAGCCAGATCTCGCCAGCTTCGATGTCGCCCGTCATGATCTCGGCGAGCGCGCGGGTGCGGAGGGCCTCCCGACCGTTTCGGGGATCCTTGCCATCGTGCGAGAGGTGGAAGCTCCCCGTCCCGGCCCACCGATAGAGGTAGTAGATCTGTTCGGGCGGGATCACCCAGCCGTCGCTTGGCTGCCAGCCTGCCCGGCCATGCCGGACAGCCTGGTTGATCTTATCCTCGAGGGTCCAGTCTTGGCCCGAGTCGATGTGGGAGTAGCCTCCGACCTCGTCGAAGAGCTCGCGTGTGAACATGCTCCCAGCGTGGAGCAGGTATTGCTTGGGGCCTGAGAGTTCGCCTTGGTTCCAGAGCAGGCAATGCCGCGCCTTGTAGAAGCCGATGGCGAGGCTCGAGAGCGACAGCGACAGGCGCCACGGGAGGTAGATGTCGTCGTCGTCCCACGGTGCGATGAGATCGTAGCGGCAGAGCGAGACGGCCGCGTTGCGCTTCTCTCCGACGCTCCGGAAGCGCACGGGCACGTTGACGATGGTGACCTCGGGGGCGTGGCATCGGAACGTCTGCTCCTTGAGATCGTTGAGGATGAGAAGCTCCTTCGGGCCCGGGTAGTCTTGTTTCAAGAACGCGTGGACTGACTCCTCGAGCATCGCCTTCGGCCGGCCGTACGTGATGCAGCAGCACGAGATGCCAGGGAGGTTCACGTTCGCGCCTGTTTGGTCAGGCCGTTCTTGAACGCTTCCTTGGACACCTTGGCGCGAAACGCTGGATCGATGTCATCAGCCATGTCGCGTTGATGTTCGTGCAGATCGCCGATGTGCATCGGGTTGTTCGAATCAAAAGCGACCCCGTCCGCGGAGAGGGCGATCCATGCTCCACATATGCACTGTTTTCTCATGCGCCGAGCCGCTCGGTGATGAGGCCCGTGTCGCGCTCGTAGCAGTGCTCGCAGTAGCAGTGCGTGCGCCGAGGTTGACCGCGCTCGACCACGTGACCGCAGTGGCCGAGGAGGTAGCGGTAAAAGCGCCGCTTGTACGGGGTGCCGTCCGCCTTGAAGGCTTGCCGCCAGACGGGCTCGATCTCCTGCGCGGGGCGCCACACCCCGAACGATCGGCCGTGCTTGCTGCCGTCTGCGCACGCCATCGTCATGCGCTCACCCCTTGGGCTGCGTCGATGCCTGGTAGGCGAGGTACGCGGCGATGAGCGCGAAGCTCACGAGGACCCATCCGCTCGGCTTCATGTGGAGTGCCAGACCGAGACGAGAAGTCCCGTCCACATCGCTGCGCGTCCGAGCTCTTTCCAGGGCTCCTTGGACGTTAGGGCGTAGAGCAGCGTGCCGGCCGCGGCGACGGCGATGGGCACGATGGGGAAGCTCGCGTTCATGTGCACGTTCATGGCTCTCGCCTCGCGGGGGTTGGATGTGTCGAGAGGTGTTTCATGGGGCCAGCTACAGGACCGTCACCGACAACAGCCCGTGTGAAGAAGTACGTGCCCGCCGCGGGATCTCCCCGCGTACCATGCCCGTCGACACGCCTTGAGCGTATCAGACCCTGGTCAGGAAGGCGATCCCGAGCTCGGCGTGGGTGAGGCGGATGGCGAGGGTGAGGTGGACGGGGACGGCGTACCCCCACCGCTGGGCGAGGGGCCCGTCGACGGTGTCTGTCCCGATGAGAGCGCGTTGCCGAGCAGGTTCGCGACGGCCTGGCCGCCCGCGCTCGCTGCTTTCGCTGCGAGCTGCACGAGCTGGGGGATGGCCGTCTGCAAGTAGCTCTGCACGCCGCCTGGATCCGAGAGCTGGCCCGAGGAGATGCACTGCTGGACCTGCTGGGCGTCGGAGATGATCGTCGTGATGTTCGTGGCGGCCCAGCCCACGTACGCGCTCGGATCCGATCCGTCCTTCGGGAAGCTCGAGATTGCGCTCTGGATCTGGTTCATGATGTTCGAGGGATCGAGCACGCCGCACGGATTGCTGGAGTGCTGGAGCGCGTAGAGCCAGTTGGGCGTCTGGAGTCCCATCGGGCCAGTCGCCGCGGCGATGCGCGTCATGTTCTTGGGCAGGCTCGCGTAGTACTGGAGCGCGCCCGCGGGCACCACGATCGAGTAGGGGCTCGTCTGGCCTCGTGGCGTGAACGTGTAGACCCAGTCCTTGTTCGTGGGCTGCGCCATGACGAGCGCCGCGGGGATGTAGATGAACTGGTTCCCCGGGATGATCGAGAGCATCTGCTGGCCGTAGAGGCCGTTCAGTCCCACGACCCAGAGATCCCACTGCCCGTTGATGCCGGGGGTCGGATCCACGACCAGCGCGACGCGCGTCACGTGCGGCATCGACGCGGTCGCTTGCGCCGAGGCGCTCGCCGCGAGCGAGGTCACGCCGATCGCCGCCACGAGCATCGCGAGGAGCTGCCAGGGTTCCATCGGTCAGCTCGAGCTTCCCATCATCTGGGTGTAGAGCGCCGCGTCCGATGAGGTCATCGACGCGGTCGCGGCTTGGATCTGCTGAGCGGCGGACTGGACTGCTTGCGTGGCCTGGCTGAAGGGCGAAGCCGTGGCGGACGGGAGAGCCGCGCTCGAGCTCGCTGCGGCGGAGGCTTGCGCTTGCTGCGTCGAGCTCGTGGCGGCGCGGTACACGAGGTAGATCGCGCCTGCGCCGAGGAGGAGCCAGAGGGGGGAGATCTCTTTCATCACGAGCTCGTGAGGTTCGAGAACATGTTGCCGAAGACGCCCTCGCCGCCGCTGAGAAGCGATGACGTGAGCGTGCCCTGGTAGGGGCTCGCCGAGGGCGTGCCGGGGCCCGCCGTGCCGCCCGCGCCCGCGGCCGCGCCCTGGGCGGTGCCCGATGCGAGCACCTGGCCTCCGCCGCCCCCGCCGCCACCCGAGACGCCGCCGCCTCCGCCGCCGCCGAGGGCCGGTGCGTTCGTCGTGCCGGCTGCGGTCGACTTCGCCGAGCTGTAGATCAGGTACGCGGCGATGCCGCCGATCCCGATGAGCATCCAGTGCGTGGGCTTGAGCGTCATGACGGTGTTCCTTGCGACGAGGACAGGTTGTTTGGGGTGACGGTGATGTTGGGGATCGTGTCGGAGGTCGATCCTACGCTGGACGATAGCATCGAGGAGCCTCCCGAGGCCATCCCGACGGGGCTCGTGGGCAGGATCTGGGCAGCCTGCGCTTGCTTCTGTCCGCGTGACCACGCGATGTAAAGAATCGCTGCCCCGATCGTGCCCCAGAAGAGCGCGGGGTTTTCGATCTTCACGGGATCTCCACGTGCTCCGGCTTGATGCCGCTCCCCTCGAACGCGCTCCGTACGATCCGGATCATCTGCGGGTGCATGCGCACCTTGACCACCTTGGTCCGCTCGCTTTCCTTCATCGCGAGGAGCACGTGGCAGTGCGCCTCGGGCTCGTCGGCGCTCCCCTCGGACTTCTCACAAAACGCGATGCCAGCAACGAAGAGCCGGCGATCGATGATCGTGACGAGGTGCCAGACGCAGAGGCACATCGCGATCATGCCGATCGCGATCCCGGTCATGAGCAGGCCCACGCTCGAGAGCATGCTCAGTAGACCTCGTTCTTGTTCACCCAGACGGTCTGGCCGTTGTACGTCGTCTTGAACACGGGGATGCTCGTCGTGCCCTGCGACTGCTGGCTCTGGCCGTAGCCGCCGCTCGAGCTTGGGAAGACCGGGCTCTGCGCTGTGATCTGCGCCGAGTCGAGGGGCGTCAGCACCGTGCCCGCGGGGATCTGCCCCATGACCGTCGTGCCGATGATCGATGACGTGCCCGAGCTCGATCCGACCTGCGAGGGCGACTGGCCGCCGTAGGACGAGGACGAGCTCGTCGTGAGGTCCGCGTAGTAGTCGGCGCCGTTCGTGCCCACGGTGTAGGTCTTGGGGGCGATCTGCGGCGTCGCGGCGGCAGCGGCCTGCGCAGCGCTCTGCCCGAACATGTACGCGCCGAGACCGACGAGCGAGAGAAGAAGCCAGATGGGCATGAGACGTTCCTTATGAGAGATGAGATTCAGCGCGCCATCACGAGCCGGTGCCTTGACCCTGGTCCTGGAGGTAGTTGGCCTCGCTCCAGCCCGTCTGACCTTGGGCATTGGTCACCTGCCACCACACCGTGCCGTCCGCGATGGTCTGCACCTGGCCCGTGGCCGTCAGCGTGTCGCCGTGGTTGGCGAGCGCGATGGAGGCGTTCTGGGTGCCAGGGGCGCTCCGGATGTAGAGGCGCCCTGCGAGGCCGGTCTGCGTCGTCACGACGAGGAGCTGATCGCCGGCGTTCGGGGTCGTCGTGTTCTGGCCGGCTGCGGGGGCCGTCGTCGCGGCCGACGCGCTGCTCGTCAGGAACACGAACGCGGCGAAGGCGCCGAGGCCGAGCAGGAGCTTTTGCGAGAGGGGCATCTTGGCGAGATTCATGGCGCTGTTCCTTCAACCTTGGATGAGCCTGTCGAGCTCGGCGGATGTGACTGCGGTCGGCATGCCGAGGATCTTGCTGGGATCCTCGCGGCAGAAGCGACCGTCCGGATTGAAGCCCTCGACTTGGATATGATACACGATGAGGTCCGCGATCTGCTGCACTTTGATGTGGAAGCCCACGCGGTAGCCGACGTTGTAAAGCTCGCCCACGCGCCACGCGGCCACGTCTTTGCAGTCGGCAGTCCCGCGGCGCATCGTCGAGGGGATGTCCTGCCAGATGTCGGCTTGCTCGCCGATGGCGGGCACGTACGGGCGGGGCTTGATCTGGTAGCGCGGGGCCCACTCGTAGAGGCTCGGCGTCAGCGGGTTGTGCTTTAGCCAGCGGCAGTTGGTCTCGGCGAGCGTGTGGAGCTGACGGCGAAGGACGACGAGGCGATCGGCGATGGGCAGCGTGTCGAACGAGTCGAGCTCGAGGCCGATGAGGTACACGTCACGCCTTGATGGGCGTGACGGCCACGCTCTCCTCGAGGCCGGTCGTGGGGTTCTGAAGCGTCTCGCCGAGCGTGGGAGCTTGCTGCATGGGCTGCGGGGTGCCGCCTCCGCCTCCGCCGCCGTGCAGGAGCGAGAGCGGGTTCTGCTGGCTCGTCGCGACAGGTTGGCCTCCGCCGCCGCCGCTTGATGCTGCTGCGGCCGTCGCGTTCGTAGCCTGCATCATCTGCCACACCGACTGCACGCCCGTCGCTGCGACCGAGTAGCCTTGCGCCGCGAGCTGCTGGCTAAAGGTCGCTACGGTCTGATCTGTCTGGCCCGCGGTCAAGAAGAACTGCTGGATCTGCTGGATGATGGCTTGCGGGATGCCCGCGTCGACCGGACATGAAAACGTCTGGCCCGACGCGGTCTGCACCTGGATCGTCGTCGCGCCGGCGCCCGTCGAGAGCGCTGGGGCCGCGGCCTGCGCGGCGCCTGCGGTCTTGCCGCTCTGGTAGAGCGCGTAGGCGCCGAAGAGGCCGAGGAGGATCATCCAGATGGGCGGCATGATCAGCCCTTCCACCTGAGTTCTTCACTCACGTTGGCGATTCCGATCATGAGCACGAGTCCGATGAGTCCCACGATCATCCAGTCTCTCGTGTTCATTCGATCATCCTACCCGGTAAGGGGGGCCCCGTTTCGTCTTTCGACGCCTTCGAGCGCCACGGGACCAACAGCGTTTGCGATGACGGAAGCGCACCAGGCGGTACGCG
>Ga0187806_1000367_pt1 | contig 10964 bp, 9 predicted proteins | sample NC_wetland_sal_i_7_FD_132470 | JGI IMG/M metagenome (GOLD analysis project Ga0187806, IMG submission 132470) | Wetland sediment microbial communities from Neuse River Estuary, North Carolina, USA - ASW_1 | ecosystem: Environmental > Aquatic > Freshwater > Wetlands > Sediment | place: USA: North... | reverse complement strand
GAACTGGCGGCGGCGTACCGTGCCGCAGCCGCTGACTTCACCGCACCGGAGCGCTGGCGCCAGACCTTCGCCGAGTCAACCAGCGGGCATCCCGACCGCCAGCCGGCCGACTCGTGATCCAACCAGGCCGGGCTACTCCCAGGCCGCGGCGGCTAGCCCGGTCGTGAGCTCCTTGGGCGTCGCGCCGGCCCTTGACACATACAGCGTGTTACCGGCCAGATAGAGCAGCCAGTTGCCGTCCGAGCTCACGTCCAGGCTGGTGTGGTCCAGGTTGACGAAGCCGATCGCCACCTGGTGCACGAGAGTCCCGCTGGTGTCGACTTCCCACATCAGCCGCGAGGTGTTCTGCACCCGACCGCCGCCGCAGCACGCGCGGCTGACGAACAGCCGGACGCGACGACCGCAGGTGTCCCGTTCGGAACGACAACTCCAATGCGAAAGTCTGGACATCATTGAGGCGCGAGGGCCGACGGCCCGGCAAGGGGAACCGTCCCCAGGCCCGCGACCGCGTTGCCGCTGCTCTGGCGGTGCGACTAGCCAAAGGCCGCCGCGATCATGCCGGTCGTGAGCTGCTTCGGCGTCGCGCCGCCCTGCGACAGATACAGGGTGGTTCCGGCCAGATAGAGCAGCCAGTTGCCGTCCGAGCTGACGTCCAGGCTGGTGTGGTCCAGGTTGGCGAACCCGACCGCCACCTGGTGGACGAGCGCCCCGCTGGTGTCGACCTCCCACATGAGCTTGGAGGTGTTCTGCACGGGGATCCCGGCACAGCAGGCCCGGCTCACGAACAGGTTCCCGTTCGGCATGTAGACGCCCTGACGCAGGTAGCTCTGCTGCGCACTCGGGCCAGTCACCGGAACGGTCGTGACGCCGGCGCCGGAGAAGTAGTCCTGGGCCTGGCCGGTGTCCACGAGATTGAGCGCCCAGCCCTCGTTGTCCTCTGGCGAGGCGATCGACACCGCCAAATGGACATTGTCAGCGGACCAGGAGAGGAACGAGATCGGCGCCCCCAGCCCGCTCCCCTGGCCGGCCGGCACCATCGGCAGAGTGGCGGTTGATCCGCCGCTCAGCGTGCGGATCTGCAGGTTGTACAGCGAGTCAAAGTCGCTGACGTTCGGCACACAGCCCGGGGTCAGGCTGGGCTGGGTGGCGTAAGCCAGCTTGGCTCCGTCCGGGCTGACCGCTGGCAGGCTGCCGGTCGCGATCATGGCCGCGGCGCCGCCGCTCACCGGGACTTCTTCGATCTTGCTGGTGCAGCCGTTCTGCACCGCGAAGTACACCAGCCCGTTCGCGGACACCGACACCTCGCCGCCGGCCACGCCGGACGGTACTAGCGTCTGCTGCACCGCGCCGGTCGCCGGGTCCAGCGTTACCAGGGCACCACCGGAGGTGACGGCGACTATCGCGGGCGGCGTGGCAGCCGCCTGGCCAGTCGCAGCCGACGACGCGGCGGCAGCGGACGAGGGCGGGCTGGACGTGGCCGGGCCCGCGTGCCCCCCGCACGCCGACACCATGGCTGCGGCCGTGGCCGCCGCGAACGCGGCACAGCCGCGCCGCACCAGGCGGGCGTGCCGCGCCCGCCAGCCGTACCCCGCGCGGTCGCGAGCAGGTCTCAAGGACGGCATATGACATCTCCACAAGATTCAGCGTGCTGCACGGTTAGATGAGCCAGAAGCACCGGCGTTACCAACACAAAATTCGATGCTGATCGTGGCAGCGACGGCTGCTCAGCGGCAATAGCCACGCGCCGATCGGTGCAAACCCGTAAGCATGAGTGGCTAACGCGCCACTGCGGCCATTCGCCAGACGGCCTCGGCGATCGGCTCGGGCGACGTACCGAGGTTCAGCCGGGCGAAACCGCGGCCCTGGCTGCCGAAGTCGGGACCGTGACTGAGCGCGACCTTGCCCCTCGCGAGGAACTCGGCGGCCGGGTCGTCCCCGAGTTCCATCTCGCGGAAGTCGATCCAGGCCAGGAAGCTGGCCTGCGGCTCACGGTAGCGGGCGCCCGGCAGGTGCTCCGCCAGCAGCGCGGTCAGCACCCTGGTGTTCGCGACGACCTGCGCAACCGCCGCGTCCAGCCACCGCCGGGCGCTGCGCAGCGCGGCGATCGATGCATGCACGCCCAGGTGACTAGCCAGCAGCGCGTCCCAGCGCTGAGCCAGGATTCCGGCCGAGCCTGGCTGGCCTGCGACAGCGATGCCGCATTTCAGGCCGGGGATGTTCCAGCCCTTGGAGGCGGAGGTGAACACCACGGCCCGCTTGGCAGCCGGGTGCTCGAGCGCGTGAAACGGCACGTGCTCCGCGCCCGGCAGCACCAGCGGAGCGTGAATCTCATCCACCAGCACGGGCACGCCGCGCCGGTCGCACAGATCTGCCACCTCGGTGAGCTGCTCCCGCGACCACACCCGGCCGACCGGGTTGTGCGGATTGCACAGCAGGTAAGCCCCCACACCGGGCTGGCCGAGCGCGCGCCGCAGCGCGTCCAGGTCCAGGTCGTAGCTGCCGCCGGCGGGGGCAAGCGGGGCTTCGGCCACCCGGTGGCCGGCCAGCTCGAGCCGGAGGAAGAACGGCGCGTATACCGGCGGGTTGATGACGACAGCGGCGCCGGGCTCGGTGATCGCCTGGATGACCTCGGTGATGCCGGTCATCACGTCCGGGATCGCGAAGACGAGGTCCGGGTCAGGCGACCAGCCGGCGAGCCGGTCGGCCGCGAATTCGGCGAACGCGTGGCCGAGCTCACCCTTGTGCGGGTAGCCCAGGTCACCGGCGGCCAGCATCGCTCGCACGGCGTCCTTGATCTGCTCAGCCGGGTCGAAGTCCATCTCGGCGACAAAGGCGGGCAGCACGTCGGGCGGATAGGTCCGCCACTTTTCGCTCGTGCGCTGCCGCAGCATGCCGAGAGAGCAGTCGCCCAGGATCGGGTCCATCCTCGGGATGCTAGCGCCCGGCCCTCCCTCCGATGTCACCAGTGAGGTACCGGTCGATGACCGGCCCGATCGCCGCCGCCAGCGCGTCCGGATCCGCAGCCGCCACCGGGCCAAGCTGCAAGACGTAACGGGTGAGCGCCAGGCCGAGCATGTGCGAACCGACAAGCGATACCCGGAACGAGGTGTCTTCCGGGTCGCTGCCCGCCGCGATGCTCGCGACTGGCCGGAGGATCGCCGCCGTCACGAACTCGCGCAGCATGACCGCCGCCTGATCGCTGGTGAGCGCAGACCGGAGCAAGCCGATAAACGAGGCACGCACGTCGGCGCTGTCCCAGAGCGCGAGCGCCGACCTCACCAGATGCTCGCCGGCCGACGTGCCGGGCTCGCGCGGCAGCCCTGCGAGGGCCGCCGTGATCGCCTCGCCCGGCACCACCGGCAGCTGCATAGCGGCGGCGAACAGCCGCTCCTTAGTGCCGTAGAAATGATGCACGAGCGCCGGGTCCACCCCCGCGGACATCGCGATCGCCCGGATAGTGGCACCGTCGTAACCGCGCTCGGCGAACTGCTCCCTGGCCGAGTCCAGAATCGCCGCCCGGGTTCCGCTGTCTCCCGCGCGCCGCCCGGTGCGCGCGGCCCGGCCAGCCCGGTTAGCCCGCCTGTCTCGGCCGGACTGGCCGCGCCCGGCGGACTGGCCGCGCCCGGTGGACTCGTCGGCTTCAGCCGGCCGGAGCTGGGGCCCGGTCCTGGCCGGTGTCACGCCGGCACCGGCGTTACCTGCGGCGCGGCGCTGGCCAGCTCGAAGAATCGTTCCTCGAGCGTCGCTGCCGCCTGATAGATCCGGCATCCGGCCGGGAGCTCGGTGGGGACCCGGCCACCATGTGTGCCGTGGTCGCCAGCGCCGTCGGGCGCCGCCTGCGAGCCGCCTAGCACGCGCCGGACTTCCGCCAGGCTGACGCCGGGTATCCGCAGCGTGCGGCCGGCCAGCGCGACGGGCAGCCCGGCGCGCTCCAGCCGGCTGAAGGAGTCCGCCCAGCTAGCCGACTCGACGACGGTCACCTGCTCGGCGCCGATGATCTGCGCGGCCGTGCCGGCTGCCACCACCGCGCCATCGGCCATGATGATCAGCCGGTCGCACTCGCCGGCCTCCTCCATGTAGTGCGTCGATACCAGCGCGCCCGCGCCCGCGCGTACCGCGGCCGCGATCGTCTGCCAGAGCCGGGCCCGGCCGAGCGGGTCGACCCCGGACGTGGGCTCATCCAGGATCAGCAGCTCCGGATCGTGGGCCAGCGCCTGGGCGAACGCCGCCCGCCGTTGCAGACCGAGCGGCAGCTGCCCGACCGGGATGCCGGGACGGTCGCGCACCTCGGCCGGGAGCTGGCTGTCGTCGCTGCCGAACACGGTGGCAGCAAACTCCATGTTCTCCTCGGCGGTCAGGTCCGCATACAAGCCGAGTCCCTGCGGCACGTATCCGATCCGGCTGCGGGTCCGGCGGCTGGGCGGCTCACCGAGCAGCGCGACCTGGCCGGACGTCGCCGGCACCAGGCCGAGCAGCATCCTGATCAGGGTCGTCTTCCCTGCCCCGTTGGCGCCGATCAGGCCGACGATCTCACCCGGCCAGATCTGGATGCTGACGTCACGGACGGCAGTGAGCTGACCGAACCGGCACGTTACCCGTTCCGTACCGGCCAGCGGCCAGCGGGCGGACGACCGGGGCGGCATCACGCCGACGTCCGCACCGGGCGCCGCACCAGAATCAGCGGCGGCCGGAGCCCCGACCTCCGCACCCGGCGGAGCGCTCTGATGGGGCGCAAGAGCGTCAACCAGGCTGCTCTTAGGTCGTGGCGGACGCTCTCGTGCCCCTTCCCGGCGTCGCCAGGCGCTAGCTGGAGCGATGGCACCCGCTGGCGTGCCGACGTCGGTCGCGGCATCCAGCCTGTCGGCCTGCGCCGCGAGCTCGCCGGCGAGCGCCGCAACCGTCACCGCGTCCTGCAGGTCCGGGTTAACCGCAGCGCCTGGGTAGCTCGTTCCCGGCGGGCACCAGACCCGCCAGTGCGCGCCACGGCGCCAGGCCATGGCTCCGGCGCTACCTTCGGGCCGGCCTGAGGTCACGCGCACCGAGCCCGGCATCGCCGCGACGATCTGGTCAGGCGTCCCGGCGGCCAGCGAGCGGCCCGCGTCGAGCACCAGGACCGATGCCGCCCGCTGCGCGTCATCGATGTAGGTCGTCGCCAGCACCACCGCTGCGTCGTCGGCCGCGGCCGATGCGATCAGTGACCACAGGCCGGAGCGACTGACCGGGTCGACGCCGGTGCTGGGCTCGTCGAGAATCAGCAGGTCTGGCTTGTGCAACAGGGCGGCGATGACGCCGAGCTTCTGCCGCATGCCGCCCGATAGCTGTCCGCCTAGCCGGTCTCGTGCAGCCGCAAGGCCGGCCAGCTCGGTCAGCTCCGCGGCGCGCCGGGCAGCCGCTGCCGAGTCCATTCCGTAGGCCCGCGCGCGGAAAGACAGGTTCTGCATCACGGTCAGGTCCGGGTAGATTCCGGAGCTTGCCGGCAGGTAACCCGTGCGCAGCGGTCCGGGCGCGCGAATCACGCCGGACTCGGGCCTGACCACTCCGGCCAGGCAGCGCAGCAGGGAAGTCTTGCCCGCGCCGTCCCCGCCTACGACGGCGGTTACCTGGCCACGCGTCACCAGCAGCGAAACGTCGTCAAGGGCCAACGTGCCCGGGTAGCGCAGGCGTATCGCCCAGGCACCGAAGCCGTCGCCGCCCTCCGCCGTCATTGCGCCCGCCCGTCGGCGTGCGCGCCTTCCAGCAGCGCGCCGGCGTGGCGGTCAGTCCCCACACGGCCCTTGCCGGTGCGACCGCGGGCGGGTGCAAGGTAGCTGCGGAAGCGCAGAATCGCCAGCGTCCCGACGGCGAGTCCGAGCGCCGCGAGGAATGTCAGCGGGGCCCAGAGCGGGCCGATGGGCTCTGCGCGCAGCATGACGCCGCGTGCTATCTCGTTGAAGTAGGTGAGGGGCAGCAGGTAGGCGATCCAGCGGACGCCGGCCGCGATGGATGCCAGCGGGAAGATCAGCCCGGACAGCAGCACCTGCGGCAGCATCACCATGACCGCGAGCTGGATCGCCTGGCCCTGATTCTGCGACACCGTGCTGATGAGCACGCCGACGCCGAGCGTTACGAACAAGAACAGCAGCGCGCCGAGCGCGAACACCGCCGGCGAGCCGCGGAACGGCACGCCGAACACCGCGATGCCGATGCCTAGGACGATAGCCAGGTCTGCCGCAGCGACGGCGAAGTACGGGACGATCTTGCCGAGGAACACGTCGCGCGGCCGGAGCGGCATCACTGCGAGTTGCTCCAGCGTGCCGGACTGTCGTTCCCGCACGACACCGAGGCTCGTGATGATCGTGCCGATGAACACCAGCACCACGCCAGCCAGCCCTGGGATCATCACGGCCGACGTCGTCAGCTTCGGGTTGTACAGCACGATGACCGTGGGCCGGATGAAAGCCGCGCCCGGCGGCGTGGAGAAGGCCTTGGACAGCGATCCTTCAGCCGCCTGCGCCGTGAACAGCTGACTGCCGTCGATCAGCACCGCGAGCGGGCGCCCGGCGCTCGTCACCACGGCCACCGCGGCGTGACCGTCACGTAGCTGGTCCTGCGCCCAGCTACGACCGGCCGCCGGGTCCGACGTCACCACGTGAAATGGTCTCGGCAGCGTGCGCGCGACCGCAGCCGAACCCGGGCCCGCCACCGCGACCGGTATCGAAGACACGTCGAAGCTGGCCGCATAGCCGAGCACGACCAGCAGCAGCACCGGCAGGGCGATCATCATGGCCAGCGTCCGACGGTCCCGGCGAAGCTGCCGGAACTCCTTCACGATCATTGCCCACATCGGTGCTCCCCGGCGGATCACTAGGCAGAGTTCAACACTTGTTGAATTCTACGCTTGATGAATTAGTCCGCACAAGGTTCGGGCCAGCCGCGATGGCAAGATGGGCTCATGGTCGTGACGCAGCACCGGGGGCGCTGGACGTTAGAGGACCGGTTCAGCTCACCTTGGCACTATCTGCCATTCGAGGTTCCGCGCGGATCGTGCGCGATCCGCGCGGAGCTTGAGTACGAGCGTTCGGCCGCCGTCATGGACCTGGGCTGCATGGGTCCGGCCGGCTTCCGCGGCTGGTCTGGCGGCGCACGCCGGTCGTTCGTCATCACCGGCGACGCAGCTACCCCCGGATATCTGCCGGGCGAACTCGAGGACGGGTCCTGGCAAGTCATCATCGGCCTGCATCGGCTGCCACCCGCTGGCGCCGACTACAGCCTCACCATCCAGGTGTCGAGCACGCCGGGCGAGCTGCTGCCTGAGCGCGCGCCGGAGCAGTTGCCGCCCCTCACCGACCGGCCGCCACGTCGCGTCCTGCCCGCCACGGCCGGCCGTCGCTGGCTCGCCGGTGACCTGCACACGCACACCGTGCACTCCGACGGCGTGATGACCGTGCCCGAGCTGGCCAGGTTCGCCGCCGGGCGCGGGCTCGACTTCATCGCGGTCACCGATCACAACACGGTCAGTCACCACGCCGAGCTGGCGGCGGCCGGGTCAGCCCACGGCATCACCCTGGTACCCGGCCAGGAGGTCACCACGTCGGCTGGGCACGCGAACGCACTCGGGAGCATGGGCTGGATCGACTTCCGCGAGCCCGCCGATGCGTGGCTCGACGCGTGCGAGCAGGCCGGCGGGCTGATGTCGGTCAACCATCCGTACGGCGGCCAGGTTAGCTGGGTCGCGCCGATGAAGCGGCGGCCGCCGCTGCTCGAGGTATGGCACTGGAGCTGGCTCGATACTCGGTGGACGATGCCGGTCGGCTGGTGGCGGGCATGGGACCCGACCGCGATTCCGGTCGGCGGCAGTGACTGGCACCGACCTGGGTCGGATGCCCTGCCCGGCTCGCCGACTACCTGGGTTGAAGCCGAGGACCACGATCCGGTCGCCGTGCTCGAGGCGGTCGCGGCCCGGCGCACCGCCATCTGCGCCGATCGCGACGGCCCGGTACTGCTGCGGGTGGGTGACGAGCTGATCGCCAGCGGCGCTGACGGACTGATCCTGGCCGGTCCCCACGGCCCGATCGCGCGGATCCGCGGCCAGCTGGCCAAGTTTCCGGCCGCGGAAGGCTGTCACCGGATCCTCGACGAGAACGGGGCAACCCTCGCGCTGATCGGCTAGCCGGCCGCAGGCGGCGCCCGCGGACAGCAACCGCGGGGAACCCGGAGAACGGCCCCGGTCTGGTTTGCCCGGTGAGGCTGTGCGACCTGCTCGGGGCGAACCCTGGCATACTCGCAGCACACGCACGCCGCGAAGGGATGTCCATGGGATCGCAATCTCGCTGGGGCATGACTCTGCCGCTGACGGGGCTTCCCCTCGCCGCCCAGCGCGACCTCGTAGCCAGCCTGCCCGACCTCGGCTATACCGACGCCTGGTCCGCCGAGCTCAACGGGGTTGACGCATTCACGCCACTGGCCCTGGCCTCCCAGTGGGCACCCCAGCTGCGCCTCGGCACCGCCATCGTCGGCATCTACGGCCGAGCGCCGGTGACGCTGGCCGTTCAGGCCGGCACGCTGGCCGATCTTGCCCCCGGCCGGTTTGTGATGGGCATCGGTACGTCGTCCAAGGTCGCCGTCGAGCAGTGGAACGGCATCCCGTTTGAGAAGCCCTACCAGCGCTCGCGCGACATGCTGCGGTTCCTGCGTGAGGCGCTGGCCGGTGGCAAGGTGACGCGGCAGTACGAGACGTTCTCGGTCGACGGCTTCCGGCTCGACCCGGCGCCAAAGGTCCCGCCTGCGCTTGCGCTCGCTGCGCTGCGGCCGGGGATGGTCAAGCTGGCGGCGGCTGAGGCCGGCATCGCCATCACCAACTGGCTCGCGCCATCCGACGTGCCCAAGGTTCGTGGCGTGGCCGGACCAGACTGCGAACTCGTCGCCCGTATCTTCGTGCTGCCGACGACCGACGCGGACACCGCCCGATACATCGGCAAGCGCGTCGTCGCCGCCTACCTCACCGTTCCGGTCTACGCGGCCTTTCACGAATGGCTCGGCCGGGGCGAGCAGATCGCGCCGATGCTGGCTGCCTGGAACGCCGGCGACCGCAAGCGTGCGCTTGAGGTCATTCCAGACGAACTGGTCGACGAGCTGGTCATCCACGGCCCGCTCGAGCACTGCCGCGAGCGGGTCGCCGAGTACCATGCCACCGGACTGGACACGCCGGCAATCGCGATCCTGCCGGCACCGGGCCTGGACCTGACCGAGGCGGTCAGCAAGCTCGCGCCTGCCTGACATGGCCGGGGATGGACAGCACACTCGACCTCATCAGGGACCGGGGTAGCCCGGCTCAGCTGTGCGTGTTCGCGCGCGGACAGGTGGTGATTGACCACACGTTTGGCTGCCGGCCGGACTCGCTGTTCTTCCTGTTCTCCGCCAGCAAGCCGCTCGTCGCGCTGCTGGTGCACCTGCTGGCTGAGCACGGCGCCCTGGCGCTGGACGATCCGGTGTCCGCTCACTGGCCGGAGTTCGGTCAGCGCGGCAAGCAGGACATCACGATCCGGCACGTCCTGCAGCACCGCGGCGGCCTGCCGGTCGCCCGCGGCCTGGCGCAGGACGCGCTGATCATGACCAACTGGGACGCGTCGATCCGGGCACTGGAGCAGGCCACGCCCGCGTACCCGCCCGGCCAGGTGCCCGCGTATCACATCCTCAGCTTTGGCTTCATCCTCGGCGAGATCGTCCAGCGGGTCACCGGTACTCCGGTCCGCGACTTCCTGCGCGATCAGCTGCTGAGCCCGTTCGGCCTCGGCGCCGATGTCTGCCTCGGCCTAGCACCCGGTCAGTGGTCGCGCGCTGTTCCCATCGCCGGCCGCGGACCAGCAGAACTGGTGACGCAACTGGTCATCAACCGGCGGGCGATCCGGCAGGCGGTCATCCCGGCCGCGAGCGTCTCAGCGACCGCCAGCGGCCTGGCCCGGCTGTACCAGGCACTGCTGGACGGCGGCCGGCCCGTGCTGCGTCCGGAGACCATGGCGGCGGCGACGAGGCCGACCAGCGACGGCGAGGTTGACCGCTACCTCAAGCTGCCGATCCGCTGGTCCGAAGGCTTTCAGCTGGGCGGTGAGCGTCCTGGCCGCGCGCCGGCCGGCGGCGGCCACGCCCCGATGGGCACGCTCGCGAGCCGCAAGACCTTCGGCCATAACGGCAGCTACGTATGCCTGGCCTGGGCAGACCCGGAGCGGCAGGCGGTGATGGCGTACCTGACGAGCAGGCTGGTGTCCCGCACCGCCGGCGCCCGGCACATGTCCGCCGTCAGTGACGCGGTGCTCCGCGCGGTCAGCCAGTAACGTTGTGCCAGCGGCTCTGCTGCGAGGGGCGGTAATGACGGAACCCAGCCCGCCGTCCGCGGTACCGCCGGACGATGCCAGCGCTGTCTACGCGCTGGGCCGGAGCGAGAGCGAGAGTGCCAGGCTGCAACGCCAGGCGACCGAACTCGCGGCGGACAGCGCTGCACTGCTCGATCGCGTCGGCCTGCGATCCGGGCAGAGCGCGATCGACCTCGGCTGCGGTCCGAGCGGCGTATTGGACCTGATGGCCGAGCGGGTCGGGCCAGCGGGCCGGGTAGTCGGCTTGGACGCAGATCCGGCGCACGTTGCTATGGCGGAGCAGTTCGTCGCGCAGCGGGGGCTCAGCTGGGTTGACATCGTCGCGGCAGACGCCAGCAGCACCGGGCTGCCGACCGGGTCATTTGACGTCGTGCACGCCCGTACCTTGCTGGTCAACCTGCCCGATCCCGCCGATGTGGTGGCCGAGATGACGCGGCTCGCCAGGCCAGCGGGCTGGGTAGTGTCAGCGGAACCCGACACCGAGCACGCGCTGTGCTATCCCCCGAACGCGGCGTTCGACCGGCTCCGTGACATCTTCACGGTCGCCTTCAGCCGCATCGGCGCGGATCCGTGGATCGGCCGCCGGGTGCCCGAGTTGTTCCGCCAGGCGGGCCT
>Ga0187806_1000366_pt1 | contig 10967 bp, 9 predicted proteins | sample NC_wetland_sal_i_7_FD_132470 | JGI IMG/M metagenome (GOLD analysis project Ga0187806, IMG submission 132470) | Wetland sediment microbial communities from Neuse River Estuary, North Carolina, USA - ASW_1 | ecosystem: Environmental > Aquatic > Freshwater > Wetlands > Sediment | place: USA: North... | reverse complement strand
TCAGCGACCTGGACCTGTCCTACACCCCGCCGCTGGGCAGCCCCTGGGACGCGATCCAGGTCGGCGCCGGGGCCTGGACTCGGCACGCCCAACCCGGATAAGCCACCTCACACCGCCACGGAGAGGACGGCGATGATGCCGCACGCGCACCCTCACCCACGGCGCTGCCTGCCGCGCCGCGCCCCGGCCACGGTCGCTGCGGCGGCCGCGCTAATCATGGGCGCTGCGCTAACCGCCTGCAGCTCCACCAGTACCGCCGCCACCGGCGTGGCGCCGCCCTCTGTCGCCGCCGACGGCACGGTGCGGCTCACGGGCGCGGGCTCGACGTTCGATGCGCCGTTCTTCGACCTGGCCTTCCCTACCTATGAGCAGCAGCATCCCGGGGTGGCGATCAGTTACGCCGCGGTCGGCAGCAGCGCCGGGATCACTGCCTTTACCGCCGGCCAGGCCGATTTCGGCGCTAGCGACGTCCCCGCCAGTCCGACTGACCTGGCCAGCGCCCGCGGCGGCGCCGCCGTCCAGGTCCCGGTCGATCTCGGCGCGGTGGTCGTCGCCTACAACCTCCCGCTGCCCGGCGGCCCGTCCCGGCTGCGGCTGACCGGCCCGGTGATCGCCCGGATCTTCCTCGGCCAGATCACCTACTGGAACGACCCGGCCATCACCGCCCTGAACCCGCACGTCGACATCCCGCGCTGGCCCATCACCGTCGTGCACCGCTCCGACGGCAGCGGCACCACCTACATCTTCAGCAACTACCTGTCCGCCGTCAGCCCCGCCTGGGCCACCCAGGTAGGCACCGGCCGATCCCTGCACTGGCCGACCGGATACGGCGCGGACGGCAACCCCGGCGTCGCCGCGGCGATCTCCCGCATCTCCTTCGCCATCGGCTACATCGAACGCTCCTACGCCAAAGGCCCCGCCCTCGCCTACGCCGCCATCGCCAACCAGGCGGGCAATTACACCATCCCCACCACCCAGGCCATCGCCGCCGACGCCGCCGCCCGGCCCGCCATCACCGCAGCCAGCTTCTCCATCGTCAACGAGCCCGGCCCGGCCAGCTACCCCATCTGCGGATACAGCTGGGTCATCGTCTCGGTCCGCCAGCCCAGCCAGGCCACCGGCCAAACGCTGGCATCCCTGCTCAGCTGGCTCACCGGCGCCGGCCAGGCCTACGCCGCCACCCTCGGCTACGTCCCCCTGCCCCCAGCCATCCAGCAACTCGCCACCACCACCCTGCAGCAGCTCACCGGCCCGGACGGGACGCCGCTGACCAGCTGAACGGCCCGCCGCCCCGCGCCCGCCGTGGGAATCAGCGACCGCAGGATTCACGCCTTACCCGAGGCTGATGCACTTGACGCTGTTCACCTAAGATCTGGGGGTGGCTGATGCGCGGGAATGGCTGGCGGGGACGCGGCCTCGGACGCTTCCCGCGGCTATCGTGCCGGTGCTGATCGGGTCGGGGGTCGCGGCCGGGTACGGCAAGTTCTCGGCGTGGCGGGCCGTTCTCGCGCTCGTCGTCGCGCTGGCTATGCAGGTCGGGGTCAACTACGCCAACGACTACAGCGACGGCGTGCGGGGTTCGGACGAGAAGCGGGTCGGGCCGGTCCGGCTCGTCGCCGCGGGGCTCGCGCCGCCGCGGCAGGTGCTGGGCGCGGCGTTCGGCTGCTTTGTGGTGGCTGGCGCGGCAGGCCTGGCCCTGGCCGCGGTCACGTCGTGGTGGCTGGTGGCCGTCGGCGCGGCGTGCATCGCCGCCGCCTGGTTTTACACCGGCGGGCCTCGGCCTTACGGGTATCACGGGCTCGGTGAGGTCTTTGTATTCGCGTTCTTCGGCGTGGTCGCGGTGGCGGGTACCGCGTACGTGCAGATGTTGAGGCTGAGCTGGATGGGGCTGGCCGCCGCGGTGCCGGCCGGGCTGCTGGCCTGCGCCCTGCTGATCGTCAACAACCTGCGCGACATCCCTAGCGACACGCAGGCAGGCAAGCGGACCCTGGCGGTCAGGCTCGGTGACGCGCGAACCCGGACCGGGTACGTGCTAGCCCTGCTCGTGCCGTTCGGCTTCGTGGCGGCGATCGCCTTCTTCCGCCCGCTGGTACTCATTACCGCTGCCATCCTGCCGCTGGCGCGCGGACCGATCCGGTCCGTGCGGACGGGGGCGGCGGGTCCGGCGCTGATCAGAGCGCTCGGCCAGACGGGACGGGTACAGCTGGCATTCGGAATCGCGTTCGCGATCGGGCTCGCGGTTCACTTCTGAGCCGGCGCGAACTCCGATTCGGTTTTGCAACTCAGGATGCCGGCGGTTCAGGGGGCGGGGCGCCCTCAGACGAGAGACACTTGAGACGAAATGCGCGGTATCAGCAACATCGCGGCTGCTGGCGAGTTACTCTGCCCGTAATCCCAGTTGATGAACTGCGCGCGGGTACCTGAGCTTCTGCGTGTCCAACGGGAAGGTGTCTAGTTGCAAGCCCGGGGAATGTGGTCGGCCGGTCAAGGCGACAATCAGGAATGGTTCCTGGCCGACCTCCGCGCGTTGCGCGACGCGGCCGCGATCGGCTACGACGAACTGGCGGCCCGCGCCCACTACCCGAGCAGCATCCTCAAGGAAGCAGAGAACGGGCCCGGCCTGCCCAGCCTGCCGATCCTGGCCGCTTACGTCCGGGCCTGCGACGCGGACGTACCCGAATGGGAAGAGCGCTGGCGGCGCCTGGAGTACGAGGCGCAGGCCGACCCGGGCCTTCCGGTCAGAACCGCCGGCGCCAGCCCGGCTGCGGTGGCGGGGGCTCGCGCGGGCGTTAGCGTGGCGCCGCCCGACGCATACGACCCAGAGCGCATCAGGGCCGCGCTGCGAGGCGGGATCACTGACCGGGCCACCCGCGCCACCCGTGACGCCGGCCAGGCGCGTACCGCGGATGCGGGGCGGGCGGCTGCCGACCTCGGGCATGTGGACACGGTGACCCCGGAGGGACCCGCGACCTGGAACAGCCGGGCGACGAGCTGGGGCGACGGCGATACCAGTAGCTGGTCCGAGAACGCGGGGCCTGTTTCGGCCTGGGACACTACTCCCAACTGGACCACTCCCTTCAGCCCGGATACCGTGCCGACCAACGGGAACCATCACCTGACGGACTCCGGCCACGCATTCGACACCGCCGTCGCCGAGGCGTTCGGTCCCGACGTGACCGCGGTTAGCCAGGAGGATCCGGTGGCGGCCTGGCTGGCCGACAGCGAGGTGGCCGCGCCGTCGGAGGCCGACCGCCTCTGGCCGGAGCGGGAGGACACCGAGCCTGCGCATTGGTCGGTCGACGGTCAGCTCGCGCCAGCGGTCACGGCCGAGAGCGAGCCCGGGTCCGCGCCGTCCGCCGGGTTCACCCAGGACGCGGGATCCGCGCTGTCCGCCGGGTTCGCCCAGGACACCGGATTCGCTCAGGACACCGGTTACGCCCAGGACGCTGAGTTCAGACAGCCCGCCGGGTTCGCCCAGGACATCGAGTCCGTGCAGGACGCCGGGTTTGCCCGGGACACCGGTTATGCCCAGGAGGCTGGGTTCATACAGCCCGCCGGATTCGCCCAGGACATCGAGTCCGTGCAGGACGCTGGGTTCGCGCCGGACGCTGGGTTCACGCTGTCCGCCGGGGCGGCGGCGCAGGCTGCGACCCAGCCGGTTCGGCCGCCGTTGGCGGCGGTCGCGCGGGATGATCGGCGCCGCGACAAGTTCTTCCCACTGCGGCTGGCCGCGGTCATGGTGATCGCTGCGATCATCGGTAGCGTCCTGGTACTGGTGATCAGGTAAGCAGCCGGAATTCGTTCGCCTGGCTGCGGGCGGTCCTGGGACAATCGGGCGGTGCAGACGGACTACTTCGACGAGCGGATCGCCAGGAGCTATCGCGAGAAGTGGCCGCACCTGTTCGAGCCACGCGTGGTCGGCCGAGCTTGACCTGATGGCGCGGCTGGCCGGGATGAGGTTGCGCGAGCGGTGGAGCGACTGGAGGCGAGCGCCCTTCACCGCCTCAAGCAGGAACCACGTGCCGGTTTGGGAGAAGACGCCGGAGGGCTAGTCCGAGTCGGGCTCATCCGCGCTGGCGGAAAGCTCGGCCTGGCCGTTGGGCGGCGCCGGGTCGGCTGAGCCCAGCGGATCGGCTGACTCGGCCCCTTCGAAGAAGCCGGGGACGGCGGCGGCCAGGATGGCGCTGATGCTGTCGTCGGCCGGCGCGGCCTCGGCCGCGGGCGCGGCACCGATGGCGGGGGGGCCGTCCGCGGAGGGCACGGCGGGCGGCTCGCGGCGGGGCCGGGGCTTCGGGCCCGACCCGGGGGCTGGCTCCTCGGCGGTGCCACCGAAGGCACTGGCGACCTGCCGCAGCGCGGTGGTCACCTCGCTGGGAATGACCCAGAACGTGTTGCCTGGCCCCTGCGCGAGCTGCGGCAGCGTCTGCAGGTACTGGTACGCGAGCAGCTTGGGATCCGGGTCGTTGTCGTGCACGGCCTGGAAGACGGTCTCGATGGCCTTCGCCTGGCCTTCGGCCCGCAGGATCGCGCTTTGCTTGGCGCCCTCGGCACTCAGGATGGAGCTCTGCTTGTCGCCTTCCGCGGTGAGGATCTTGGACTGCCTGACGCCCTCGGCGGTCAGGATCGCCGCGCGCTTCTCCCGTTCGGCGCGCATCTGCTTCTCCATCGCGTCCTTGACCGACTTTGGCGGGTCGATGGCCTTGATCTCCACCCGGGTGACCCGGATGCCCCACTTCCCCGACGCATCGTCCAGGACGCCGCGCAGCAACGCATTGATCTTGTCGCGCGAGGTCAGCGTCTGCTCCAGGTCCATGGACCCAATCACGCTGCGCAGCATCGTCGCGGTGATCTGCTCGATGGCCTGGATGTAGTTGACGATCTCGTAGTCGGCCGCTCGCGGATCGGTGACCTGGAAGAACAGCACCGTGTCGATGAGCACGACCAGGTTGTCCTCGGTGATCACCGGCGCGCCATTGAACGAGACAACCTGCTCGCGCAGGTCGATTATCGGCTTCACCCGGTCGATCATCGGGATGACGAAATTCATCCCGGGTTCCAGCGTCTTCCGGTACCGGCCGAGCCGCTCCACGTTGCGCGCGCGGGCCTGCGGCACGATCCGCACCGAACGCATCACGGTGAGGACAACGAGGACTGCGACGACCGCCGCGATGAGGATCTCCGCCAAGACCATGGCTACTCCCGGGGATAGACGAGGGCGGTGGCCCCCTTGATCTGCATGACGTCGACCTTGGTGCCGACCGGGATCACCAGCGTTTCGTCGTAGGGACGCCCGGACCACTCCTCGCCGTCGATGCGAACGCGGCCGCTGTGCTCGGTAACCTCCTCGAGGACGATCGCCGACCGGCCGACGAGGGCGGCGGTTCCCGTGCGCAGCGACGGCGGCTGCTTGAGGTGCCTGACCGCGATCGGGCGGACGACGCCGAGCCCGGCTCCGGCCGCCACGATGAAGGCGGCCAGCTGCCAGGTCAGGCCGAGGTGGAACGCTCCGACTACGGCCGCCACGACCGCCGCGACCGCGATGAGACCGAGGGCCAAGGTCGTGGTGAGGAGTTCGGCAACGCCGAGCACGACTGCCACGATCAGCCATATGATCCAGGACACAGTGGCCGCTCCGCTGAACGTTTCTCCCTTGAGAGTATCCCTCGCCCGGCTTTGTCCGCACCAAGCCCCGGAGGAGGCGGACCTGCACCCGCGATACACGGTGTTATCGGGTCAATACCCCGCGATTATGTGCAATTTATGACAATTGGCCGTCTAGGTCCTACAGGGGATATCCCTCGACCTACACTCTGCACATAAGGGCAGAGATCCCGCGGCGCGCTGGACAATGGGTCCAGGAGGTAACTGGTGGAACGTGGCGACACCGGTCTGGGCCGCGATGGCTACGGTCTGCCCAGACGGCGCAGACCGGGTGAACACCGCGCCTACCGGCCCCGGGGTGCGGTGGACGAGCAGGCCGACGCCGACGAAGTGAGCGGCCGGCCAGGGCCCGATGACGACGAATACTACGGCCGGTTGCTGCGGCGACCCGATGAGTTCCAGATGCGCCCGCGGCTCCGCCAGCAGGGACGTCCGCGCCTGCGCCAGCCAGGCCGCTTCCCGCCGCCCGCCCCGGGCGGCTACCCCGCAGGCGCCCCGGGGAACGGTGATCCTGCGAACGGCTGGGCCCCGACGGGGGGCCCGGGGAACGGCGGACCGGGCAACGGCGGCAGGGTGAGCGGCGGACCCTTGGGCGGCCCGGGGAACGGCGGCCCGGGGAACGGCGGACCCTTGGGCGGCCCGGGGAACGGCGGCAGGGTGAGCGGCGGACCCTTGGGCGGTCCGGGGAACGGCGGACCGGTCGGCGGACCGGCGAACGGCGGGGGGATGGGCGGACCGGGAAACGGCGGACCCGTGCCACCTCGCCAGTACTGGCTGCCGAACGGCCGGAGGGTTCCTCCCGGCTACGACCAGCCGTATCGCCCTCAGGCGCCGGGAGCGGCCGGGGCTGGCCGGGGTCGGCCTGGTCCGGGTCAGGGACCCGGGCGCCCGGTCGGCCAGGATCCGCTCGGCGACGCCTGGAGCCGGCCGGGGCGCGCCCCCGGTCAGGCACCGCCCCAGGCTCCCGGGGGAGCCCGCGGGCCTTACGGCGCCGGGCGGCCCGAGGCGCGGGACGGCCTGGGATCACGGCCGCCGTACGGGATCCAGGACGGGCCGACTCCGCAGGAGGCGCCCGGCCCGGTGATCCGCCAGCGGGAGACGGCCATTCCCCCGGAGCGGCCGGTCGGCACGGCGCGCGCCATGGCCAGCATCGCGCCGGACGGCCTGGAGGCGTTCGCGCGGGACCTGCGGGCGCTGCGGGCCAAGGCCGAGCTTGACTACCCGGAGATGGCTGAGGTCTCGCACTACACCATGAAGACGCTCGCGTCGGCGGCGGGCGGGCTACGCCTGCCCACGCTGCCCGTGGCCGTCGCGTACGTGCGCGCCTGTGGCGGGAACGTCGGCGAATGGGAGGAGCGCTGGCAGAAGCTGGCCGGCAAGCTGACCGCCGACGCGGCCAAGAAGCGCCGCGATGACGACGAGCATCCGGAACCCTCGGAGGCCCCGGCCATCGAACCGCCGACGGCGCTGAAGGCTCCTGCGCCCGAGGCCGAACCCACTCCGACCGAGGTCTACGTGATCACCTCCGCTCCCCCGCGCCAGCCGGGCTGGTGAGCTGCGGAGCTGATGCGGGTGGATGACACAATGGGCAGCGTGCTGCCGCCGGACAACCACGTGCATACGCAGTTCTCGTGGGACGCGCCCGGCGCGGCGTCGATGGTGCGCAGCTGTGAGCAGGCGCTGGCGGTCGGCGTCGGGTGCGTGGCCTTCACCGACCACTTGGACTTCACCGACTCGATCGACGGGGACCGGATCGCGGAAGAGGACCTGGATCCGCGCCGGTACAGCGCGATGCGGCTGCTCGACGTCACGGGCTACCTGGCAGCGATCGAGGAGTGCCGCGAGCGCTTCCCCGACCTGCGCATCCTGTCCGGGGCCGAGATCGGCGAGGCGCACATGTTCGGCGCGAGCGCGGCGGCCCTGGTGGCCAGGGCCCGCTTCGACCGGGTGCTCGGCTCGCTGCACGCCATACCGTTCGACGGGCGGCTGACGGCGGCGGACCAGTTGTTCGGGGTGCGGCCGGCCGCCGAGGTGATGCGCAGGTACTTCGCCGAGGTCGTTCGGCTGATCGAGGGCAGCGACATCTTCCAGGTGCTCGCGCACCTGGACTTCCCACGGCGCAGCTGGCCCTACGCGGCCGGGCCCTACGACGAGACGGCCTTCGAGGCGGAGTACCGGGCCGTCTTGCGCGCCCTGGCGGCCAGCGGGCGGGTGCTCGAGGTGAACACCAAGAGCCCGCTGCTCTCCGTCGAGCTATTGCGGTGGTGGCGCGACACCGGAGGGCGAGCCGTCTCGTTCGGCAGCGACGCGCACCAGCCCTGGCGGGTCGGCGCCAAGTTCAAGCTGGCGGTCGACGTGGTCGAGGCCGCGGGCTTCCGCGCCGGCCGCGATCGGTTCGATTTCTGGCGGGTCTAGCCCCGGCTCTGGCGGGGGTCAACGGCGGCACCGGACGCCTAGTGCCGGAGGAGAGGAAGGCCCCGGTGCCGCCGCTGACTGCTTTTCAAGTCCAGGTGTCGCCGAACCTGACGCGGGAGTCCCTGCCCTCGCTGGCTGATCGGCATTCGTCCGGATAATTGCTGGACACGACCCACACCTACGATCCTGATCTGCGGCCCTGCCCCGCCGACTCTCGCGGTCGGCCGGCGGGGCAGTTCCGTTGAAACACGGTGCGAAGTTGTTTCGCTACCATTTGTAGTGTAACTCTATGTACTGTCCACAATGCAATGGGTAACGAAGTTATAGTTACCTATCTCCCCGGTGACATTCCACGCAGAGTCACCCATCTGCCACGTGAGAGGAATCTGAGCTGGTGGAGGCCAATGTGAGCGCAGATGATGGCGCGGGGGAGTCAGTAGCGCCGTTCGGGAGAAATGGTGGTAAAAGGGTCGGTTACCGTCCGCGCATGGATGGTGCCGATGATGCCGCCGATGGTGGTGCCCTTGATTTCGGCTTGCCTGACCGCGAGCCTACCCGGCGGGGTAGGTGTCCGATTTCCGCTAGTAGCAGTCCGCCGGCGATGGCATCGTGGAGAGCGTGAAACAGCAACGCAGGCGCGGGCGGCGGCCTTTGGCCGGGCCAGGGGCCGGGGTGCCGGCGCTCGACGACGAGCAGCGGTACGCGGCCGCGGTTTCGAAGGATGCCAGGTTCGACGGCGTGTTCTTCACCGCGGTGACCTCGACGGGCATCTACTGCCGACCGTCGTGCCCGGCGATCACGCCGAAACGGGAGAACATGCGGTTCTACCGCAGCGCGGCCGCGGCCCAGGAAGCCGGCTTCCGGGCCTGCAAGCGGTGCCGCCCGGACGCCTCCCCCGGCTCGCCGGAGTGGAACATCAGGGCCGACGTCGTGGGGCGCGCGATGCGGCTCATCGCCGACGGCGTGGTCGACCGGGACGGCGTCGAGGGGCTGGCGGCCTGCCTCGGCTACGAGCAGCGGCAGGTCCGGCGGCTGGTGACCGCGGAGCTAGGCGCGGGGCCGCTCGCCATCGCGCGGGCGCAGCGCGCCCAGACGGCCCGCGTGCTGACCGAGACGACCACGCTGCCGCTGTCGGAGATCGCGTTCGCGGCCGGGTTCGCCAGCATCAGGCAGTTCAACGCCACGATCCAGGAAGTGTTCGCGGTGACGCCCACGGAGCTTCGCGAGACGCGGGGCAGGCGAGGTTCGCGGTCGCGGCAACGGCAGGGTGTCCCGGCGCTGCTGGCGGGGGCCCGAGGCCTGGCGGGGGCCGGGGAGCTGGCGGGCGCCGGGGAGCTGGCGGAGCCCTGGGCGCTCGGGCTGATCAGGCTGCGGCTCGCGTACCGGTATCCGATCGACCTGGAGCGGATGTTCGGATTCCTGGGCGCCCGCGCGATCGAGGGCGTGGAATCGGTGGAAGACGGCCGCTACCGGCGGACGATGCAGCTGCCGAATGGCACGGGGATCGTGTCCCTTGGGCCCGCGGGGCCTGACTCCGGTTCTGGTTCCGGCTCCGGTTCCGGATACGTGGAGTGTGAGCTGCAACTGGAGGACCTGCGCGACCTGACCGCTGCGGTGCAGCGGTGCCGGCGGCTGCTCGACCTGGATGCAGACCCCGAGGCGGTCACCTCGTACCTGTCGGCGGACCCGGTGCTCGGGCCGCTGGCGCGGGCCTGCCCGGGGCGGCGCTCACCCGGGCACGTGGACGGCAATGAGCTCGCCCTGCGGGCGGTGCTCGGCCAGCAGGTCTCGGTCGCGGCAGCCAGGCGCCTCGGGTCCCGGCTGGTGGCCGCCTACGGCAAGCCGCTCGAGCGGCCGGACGGCTCGCTCACGCACTGCTTCCCCACGGCGGAGACCCTGGCCGGCGCCGATCCGGCCACGCTGCCCATGCCGCGGGCGCGGGCCGCGGCGCTGACCGGGCTGGCCACGGCGCTCGCCTCCGGCGGGCTGTCCCTGGACCCCGGCGCCGAACGGGACCTGGCGGAGGAGCGTCTGCTCGCGCTGCCTGGCATCGGACCGTGGACGGTGGCGTACATCCGGATGCGCGCCCTGTCCGACCCGGATGCGTTCCTGCCCGGGGACGCGGGCGTGCTCGGCGCGCTGGCTGGGCTCGGCGCCGTCCCGGCCGGGACGGGATCCGCGGCGCGGGCCGGGGCGGCCCGGGCCGGGGCGGAGCTCGCCGAAACCTGGCGACCGTGGCGCTCCTACGCCGTCCATCACCTGTGGGCCTATCTGGAGGAGAAATGACCAGCCCGTTCGTGGCGCCGGACCTGAACGCGCCGCGCCTGTCACATATCGTCGGCTCGCCGATCGGCCGGCTGCTCCTGCTCGGCGACGGGCACGCGCTGACCGGGCTGTGGATGCTGGACGCGGACCGGCACTCGTGGCGGGTCGAGGAGGGGCTGACGCCGAGCCCGGCCACCTTCGGCGAGGTCGAGGTGCAGCTCGAGGCGTACTTCGCCGGTGCGCTCAAGGAGTTCACCGTGCCGCTGGCGCCCAGCGGGACGCCGTTCCAGCTCGCGGTGTGGACCGAGCTGACCAAGATCCCCTACGGGGGCACGGTCAGTTACGGCGATATCGCGCGGGCGCTGGGCAAGAGGCTCGTCGCGTCGCGCGCGGTGGGCCTGGCCAACGGGGCGAACCCGATCTCGGTCATCGTGCCCTGCCACCGGGTGATCGGCAGCGACGGCAGCCTGACCGGGTACGGCGGCGGGCTCGAACGCAAGGAGCTGCTGCTCCGCCTGGAGGGAGCGAGTCCCACCCCGCTGTGGTAACCGCCGCTGGGGCGGCGGCCCGGCCGAGATAGCGTGGGCATGTGGTCGCGCTGCTGCTCCTGGCCGTCGCCCTCGGGC
>Ga0187806_1000361_pt1 | contig 10997 bp, 13 predicted proteins | sample NC_wetland_sal_i_7_FD_132470 | JGI IMG/M metagenome (GOLD analysis project Ga0187806, IMG submission 132470) | Wetland sediment microbial communities from Neuse River Estuary, North Carolina, USA - ASW_1 | ecosystem: Environmental > Aquatic > Freshwater > Wetlands > Sediment | place: USA: North... | reverse complement strand
GCACGACCTGCCGTTTTCCACCTGGAGCCTGGCCAGGCTAGCCGATTTCCTGTGGCTGAGGGGGTGGTCGACGACATCAGCCACGAGGGCCTGCGGGTCCTGCTCCGCCAGGAGGGCGTTACCTTTCAGCGCCTGAAAACCTGGAAGGCCTCCAAAGACCCGCGCCATGCGGAGAAGAAGGCACGGGTCGAGCACCTGTACACGATCGCCGACCGCGAGATCACCCCGAAGGACGGCGACCCGGAGATCGCGTTTTGCGTTGATGAGTTCGGGCCCCTCAACCTGCAGCCCCGGCCCGGGCGGCAGTGGGCGCCGGTCAGCGGCAAGAACAAGGAGCCCGGCCGCGCGCCGCGGCGGCGGATGCGCGCGACCTACACGCGCACCGCCGGGGTCCGGCACCTGTTCGCCGCCTACGAACTGGGCGAGGACAAGCTGTTCGGGCACATCAAGCCGCGCAAGACCCGGACCCGGTTCCTGGAGTTCTGCCGCTACCTGCGCCCCTTGTATCCGCCGTCGGTCCGCATTGCGATCGTCTGCGACAACTTCGGCCCCCACCTGAGCACGCGCAAGGACCGGAGGGTCGGCACCTGGGCGACGGCGAACAACGTCGAGATCGCCTACACGCCGACGAACTCTTCCTGGTTAAACTGCATAGAAGCGCAGTTCACGGCGTTGCGGTACTTCACGCTGGACGGCACCGACCATGCCAGCCACACCGAACAGGCCAGCATGATCCGCCGGTACATCATCTGGCGCAACAACCACGCCTACGACGAAAGGCTCCGACGCATCGTTGCCAAGGCAAACGTAGCTTGATGCGGCACTAGCTTGGCGAGCACGCTGCGAGCAGGAGTTCGGCTATAAGGTCGAGATCATCGAGGGTGAGGTCTGTGCCGCCCGCGTCATGAATCCACTGCAGCGCCTGGCGGCGGCGATTTACCAGCCAGAGATCGACGTGGAGTGCGATGTCTGCGGCAGAAGATGTGTCGCAGGTGCCGAGTTGAGCCAGTGCAGTGGGTCGTACATGCTCGTCGAGGATGAGCCGGGCAATGTCTTGCAGGTCGGTGCCCTGCTTGCCGGTCGCACGATTCATGATTGCTTGCAGCTTCATGGCGACTAGGGGGCCTGGCTCAGCGACCAGCGCAGTGACCTCAACGCGCGCTCCGCTCAAGGGCGCCACTTCGATGGTGACCTCGGTGGCACTGTCGTTGGCCCACGCATGGGCGAACGCATGCAGGCGGTCACCCGGATCGTCGCTCGGCTGGTCGATCTCGATCTGCCGGACCTCGAGGACGTCGACCTTGACTTGGCCATACACCGTAGGCAGCAGCACCGAGGCCGGCTCGACAGGCTCCGCTCCTCGCGAGGCGCGGAGCACCTGAAGCTGCGGCACTTCGCCGAGCAACCGGTCGACGACGTCGAGATCGGTGGTAGCGCGGTAGGGATTGGAGAGGCGGCACATCACGGCCAGTCCGCCGACCACAACTGGTGGCTGGCCGATTAGGGTGCGGACTTCTTCGACGCATTGGACAACCGCGGCCATCGCGTCACCAATGAACGTCACGCGTTTACCAGACACGCGCCCACTTCTCAGGAGGCGTCCAGGCACCGAGGATCTCTCGCCCGCGCCCCGCGTCCTGGGCCAAGTCCAGCGCGACGAAGACGGGGTGGGCAAGCGGCCATTCGAACGGGTTGGTCGCCAGGTCAACTCGGTGACTGCAAGCTGCGGGCACCGGGGCGACCCGGACCGCACAGCGCGCTTGCGACCGCGACGAGGCAGCGCCTAGAAGCGCGGTTGCTCGCCGTGCCGTGGCCTGGTCGGGCACGTAAAAATCGAGGAGCTGCCCGGTACGCACCGCCAGCGGCGCGCCGTATGCGACAGCGGCAGCCGAGTCAGTGAGCGCCCACCCAATCGTGTTCTCCGCGTCGTCGAGTCCGAGTCGCAGAGGCTTGGTGATCGTGGCGTCGTGGCCGGGCATGGGCAACCGGGCGAGGTAGATGCGGGTGACAGGCCAGCGATCGGCAACCTGCCAGAACAGCTGCGTGCCCTCAACGTGGTGCCGGTCGTCGACCAGGCCAGCACGGCGAAGCGCGGCTAGCACGTCCGAGACCGTGCTCGGCGACCTGCCGAGCCTGCGTGCTAGCTCGCGTATCGCTATACCAGCGGCCGGATCCATGAGCAGGGCGGTGGCCACTTCCAAGCCTGCGCTACCACTCAAAGCGTGCGTACGCTCAACGCGCCCGGAGACTGGGGTCACATCGGCGTCAATCACGACGTTGGCCGACCGCAGCGCGATGTGACCGCGCAGGTCGTAGTATCCGGCGTGGTGATCGGTGAGAATCCTGCGCGCGGTCTCGGTCACCCGGTCGCCCACCACCAGCAGCACCGAGCCGGGGGGGTGCGGTGTTTCAACCAGCAGCCGCCGGGCTACCTCGTCAGTCACCAGTGCCCGATGCTTGACCTGCACCCGGGTACCGCCGGGCTCGATCACCAAGTCGATCCCTTGGTCGGGCACGCCGACGGCCTGCCGGGTCTGAACCCCCAGCTGTGCGAGAGCATCGATAAGAAGGCCCTCAGTGTCCATGGTAATTAGGATGCCTACTGTTCGGTGTTCGGTCAATACCGAACACCGAACAGTGAACAGGTTGACCTCGACGGCCTCGCTTGACTGGGAGGTCCGGCCACCAGTACCAGACTAAGCACCAACCGCCCCAGATTCCGCTGGACCGAGCGCGACGTCCCCAGACTTCGTAAGTGCTCTGATCTGCGGCAATCGGACCCACCACGACGCTGTCAGACGGAATCGTGCTGCATGGCATGCAGAAGGTCAGGGGTTCGAATCCCCTTAGCTCCACCGGTTTTATCGGGCCTCTGTTCGATACTCAAGACCCTAACTGGTCTCGGCTTCTTCGTTGCCCTCGTCTGTGTCGTCTTCCTCGTCGTCGAAGACGCCGTCCATCACGGTCGCTCCCCCGCGGATCTCGGGCACGATCACGTGGCGGTAGACGGTTTCGGTGACATGGGTCGACTTGTGGCCGACGGTGTCGCTGATGTCCTGGATCGGTACGCCGTTGCTGCTCATGATCGAGACGGCCGTGTGCCGCCCCTCGTGGGCGTGCCAGCGGCCGATTCCCGCGCGGCGGGTCATCTTGCCGAACCGCCAGTTGAGCTGGTCGGACGTGTAGGGGTCGCCGTTCTCGTGGCAGAAGACGAGGTTGTTGTCGTGCCAGGCTTCGCCGGCCGCTGCGCGTTCCTTGGCATGCCTGGCCTTGTGTGCTGTCAGCGCGACGACTGCGCGCTTCGGGAGTTCCAGCGAGCGCTTCGATTTAGGCGTCTTGGTGTCGCCGCTCTGGCTCGCCGACCTCCACACGTGGATTACTCCTCGGTTGAGGTCTACGTGATCCCACGTGAGCATGCGGAGCTCGCCCGGGCGCAGGCCGAGGGTGATCGAAATGACGAACAATGCCTGGAGCCTGCCGTTGGCTTCGTCGCTGTCGTCTAGACCAAGTTGCGAGCGGCATGAACGGCACGTCACTTCTCTGAGTTCCGCGGACACATCGGTGATGGCTGCATCCTTGTGCGGCTTGTTTCCGCACGCTAGCTCGCCGATAGCCGTCGGCGCGTGGGCCACGCCGTATTGCCCCTTGCTCGCCCTCACCACCTTGACGAAGCCTGGCGTCTTGCCGCTCGCGGTCTTGAGCACCGTATTCGCCTGAGCTTCGTCATGGCGCGTGACGGGCGTCCAGGCTGACCGCTCGGCAAGTCGATCAGCTCAACGACGTTCCGCACAATGAGGTTGTGGACCTGCGCTCGGCGGATAGACCGGCGGAGCGTGCTCTTGATCATCACGAGCGTCCGCTTGCTGAGCACCTGGCCGAGTTCATTGAAAAAGTTGTCGGCTTCTGTGGCCGTAAAGTCCCTGAGCTTCCTCGCGCCGATCTTGGGATAGATCCAGTTCTTTGCCTGGCCGACGATCGTCTCCATTGTGTGCGGGTCTCGCTCGATCGAGTCGAGCCAGTCCTTGACGCACATCTCAACCGTGTAAGTGGCTCTGGGGCGGACGCCGGCGTTGATCTCCTCGCGCAGCTGGTCGAGCTTTTCCTTGACCTCCGCCTTGGTCCTACTCCGGACGGTGGGCCGATTTCGCGTGCCGTCGCCGTTGTAACCGAGCGAGATCCTGCCGGTATAGCACTTGTTGATCTTGTCCCACGTGATCGATCCATCGCGCCAGCGAAGCGCTGAAGGTGAGCCGCTCTAACACCCTCATCGGCAATGTTCTCATCCCCGGCGTTCAGGCTATGGCTCGGTCCCGCTTTGGTCCGCCTGCCGCGGCGGGATCAAAATTCGTGGCCCGATGCCAATCCTCTCGCACCAGTTACCCCTGCTTCTTCTGCGAGGCGGCCCTTCAGGAGCGGCAATCAGGCGGCCCGTGATCATGCTCTCCTAATCCGCTCGAGCAGCCGCTCGAGAACGTCACCCTCCCACTCGGCCGAGCGCGAGACAGCTTCGATTGCGCTCACGAGTCCGGGAGTTCCGTCCCAGTCACGCAGGCAGTGCAGGTGAGCCTGGAACCAGTCGAAGCGCGCCAGCGGTTCGTCTGGGTAATCGGAGATCGGTCCGAGCGTGAAGTAATCATCAGGGTTGGTGATCGCCAGGCCACACACCTTGCAGACCTTCGGCCGACCCTGATGCTGCTGGTAGCTCTCCAACTTTGCGAGCGCGCGCTGGCCGTAGGGGCGCTCCGCCAGGCAGTGACGGTGCACGACTGCATCGTTCACGGCGAAAGCCGGGTCGAGCTGATTACCGAAAATCGGAGGGAAGTTGGCAAGGGGTTCTTCCCGCAGGGCTAGCTGAGCGCACAGCGGGCACCGGGTCTTCCCAGGTATGTGGACCGCCAACGTCAGCCTCCCAAGCCGAAGAGCTTCAGATACGCCGGGTCGTTGACGCCAAACGTAATCTCCTGTCCATGCTCCAGCAGGATCGAACTCTCCTGCCCGAGCTGGTCGAGCGCCGTGTAGTCAGCGACTGACGGGCCCTGAGCGAGAAGATCGTACGGATGCGTGTGAGCAATCAGCTCAGTAATGTCGTCCAGACCCGAGATCCCGGTATGCCCACCCGAGACTATCGCTCTTTCACCAGAACCCAGCCGGACCAGCGCTTGTTCCTGACCCGACTCGAAGGTCCTGGCCTTCATCTCATTGAAGAGATCAGTCTGCGACTCGTCGCTGCCGACCATACGTACCGCTCGGCGTCCTCCCACAGGCGCAAGTTCAATAGCGCCGTGTACCCGCGGTTCAGCGTGAGCCGCTCAGAGAAGTTCGTCGTGGCGCACCCCAGCGACCGCGCCCTGATCGAGAACATCGACAACGGCGCGGAGATCCGGCTCGATCCCGCCGACCCATACCGTTTCCGGCGGTTCGGCTTCCTCGGAGACTGACTGACGCGGAATGATCCCAGCCGACGGCATTCTCGGCCACCGATGCCGTCTGCCCTCCGCGTCTGACATAGCAGGCGGATGGCGACGGCTACCTCCCGGCGCCCGACAGCGACCTGCCGGTCAGGTGGCCCGCGGAGGCCGGGAGGCTATGGTCCTGCCACAGGTGGCCGAGACCGTGCAGCAGGTCGAACAGCCGGGCGAGACGGGCAAGGGTGTCCGGTGTCGTATTAGCGGCGGGAGGCCGGGGTTGCGGAACAGGGGGACGAGCACGCCGGAGAGGGACGTGAGAGGGAAGACAGCGACCGTAGGGATGGTGATGGCGGACCCGGCGTCGCGCGACGCGGTGCCGAAGCAGGCGCCGATCCAGGAGAGCGTGAACGCCCGGGAAAGCATGAGGCTAAGGCGGGGATGCCGATGCTGATGCTGAGCATTCGCAAATGCTTCTCACCGAGCGGGGAGATGTCCAGGGCGCGGTCGCGGGGGCGGCGAGTTACCCAGTGGTGCTCGAGTAGCGCTGTGAGCAGCCCGGTCCCGAGCCGTCCGGCGAGATGCGGGACTTGCTCAGTCCAGTCAAGGCAACCGCGCACGGCAGGCCCCGGTCCTCGGTCCAGGTCACAGATGCCGAGTTCACGAAGCAATGGATGGCCGAGTGAGATCACGCTTGAGATCTGATTGTGCGCGAGCGCCGCGACGACCCCGTCAGCGATGAGCCGGCCGGCCAGGGTCACAGCGAGCGCGCCGCCGAGATGGCTGTAGCAGACGCGCGCCACTTGGAGCTGGCCGCCCGTGCGTGCTTGCCGAAGCGACTCAACCGGGAGCAGGGGCGCGATCGCGCCCAGTGCCTCGATCGCGGCCGCAACATCAGCGGAAGCCACCGTGTGGAGCCTTCGGCGCCCGGTGGCGGTTACCGCGATCAGCCCCAGCGACGCGAGATGGGCCAGGTGGGCTGAGGCCGTCGGCTGGGAGACGCCTGCCGCGGCCGCGAGGTCCGACGCGGTGTGGGCCTGGCCGTCCATCAGCCGCAGCAGCATGGTGGCCCTGGCCGGCTCACCGATGGCCCGTGCCACCGCGGCCAGGTCGTAGTCCGAGGGGTACACACCTTGATGCTAGGCCACTAACACTTCGCTCTCGGCCGAACTTTCCTTGCGTTAGATTCCCTTCATGCCGAACACGACGAGCACCCGGTGCCTGAGCGCGACCGACTTCACGGCCCCGGTCGAGGATCGCTACTTCGAGGATTACGTGCCCGGCTCGGTCTACGAGTACGGATACGTCACGGTCTCCGAAGAAGACGTCATCGACTTCGCCCTCAGGTACGACCCGCAGACCATCCACACCGATCCGGCCGCGGCGGAAGCCGGCCCCTTCGGCGGCTTGATCGCCAGCGGCTGGCACACTGCCGTGCTGTGCATGAGGCTGTTCGTCGACCACTACCTGTCGCACGTGGCGAGCATGGCCTCGCCCGGCATGGACGAGCTGCGCTGGCCCCGCCCCGTGCGCCCGGGCGACACGCTGCGCTTCCGTGCCGCCATCGAGGCTGCACGGGTCTCGAACTCCAACCCGGCGCGCGGGCTCGTCCACACGACCGCCGAGATGTGGAACCAGGACAACGAACTCGTCCTGTCGCTCAAAGCCATGAACTTCCTGCGACGGCGCAGCCCCGCGGCCGGCTGAAAGCGCGCCCAACCGTCACCGGCCTGCTGGAGGCTGCCCGATCCCAGCGGGCGACGACGTCACGGCCGGCTCCAGGAGCCCTTACACGGCCGACGGCGGGCCGCGGCCGTAGCATCATCCCCTGCCCCCAGCAGGCAAGTTCGGATCGTGCTCGCCGCGACCGGCATCTCGGTCAGCGCCCTCGCCTCGGCAGCCCGCAACGCGGGGATCCCCGTCCGGCAGGGCGTGAACGGCCACGCCCACCCCCTAGCCGACCCCGGCGGACCTGGCGTATCCCAGCGAGCGGTCTGGGACGCCTTCGCCCGCCCAGGCGCGAGCAGCGCATCCGCCGGATCCTCGCGCTCCCCGGGCAGCCCTGTCCCGCTCGGAAATAGGATCCGCACCGTGACCTGAGGTTCTTCGGAGCGTCAGGCGGCGCGCGAGTATTCATTGATCAGGCCGCCCAGGACGCGTTTTCGGTGGATCTGCCCGTAGTCGAGGTCGGCATCGGTGAGGTGGCGGCCGTCGTGTTCACCGTTGGGGACGCGCTGGGCGATGCCCTGATGCGGCCTGGCCATGTTGTAATGCACCTGATATTCAGTCAGGACGGCGCGCAGATGGGCCTCCCCGAGGATGAGCACGCGGTCCAGTAGCTCACGGCGCAGAGTTCCGATCAGGCGCTCGCAGAACGCATTCATCCGCGGAGCCTGGACGGCCGTCCGCACGATCCTGGTGCCGGCGGCCTGGAAGACGGCGTCGAACGAGACGGTGAAGTTCGATCCGCGATCGCGGATCAGGAACCGAATTTCCTCGAACCGCTTGCCAAGGGTGAGGGCAGGGTTGCGGGCCTGCTGCACTGTCCAGTCGCCCGTGGGATGCGCCGTGACGCCGCCCAGGTGCATCCGGCGGGTTCCGTGCTCGATGAACACCAGCACGTACAGGCGCTTCAGCAGCACGGTGTCCACGTGCAGGAAATCAACCGCGAGGATCCCGGCAGCCTGGGCATGCAGGAACTGCCGCCACGTCGGCCCAGACCGGCGCGGCGTCGGATCGATGCCCGCAGCGCGCAGGATCTCCCACACGGTGGACGGCGCGACCGTCACGCCGAGCTTCGCCAGCTCGCCCTGAATCCGGCGGTGCCCCCACAGCGGATTCTCCCTTGCCAGCCGAACGACCAGCCGAGCGATGCCCGGGACCGTCGGCGGGCGACCGGGCTTACGCCGCTTGCTCGTGTCGTACTTGCTGCCGACGAGCCTGCGGTGCCAGGCCAGGAGGGTCGCTGGCGTCACGGGAAAGATCCCGGACCAGCGCCTGCGCGGCAAGGGCCGTGCCAGCGCCGCGAACCACACCCGGTCGCCAGGCTCGTACCGTATCCGGCCTGCGTGTCGGCGCAGCACCGCGTTCTCATGCCGGAGCGCGAGCAACTCGGCATCCTTCGCCCGGTCACTGCGGAACCCCAGGACAGCCAAGCCGAGCACCCGGCACGTCAGCAGGTAAACGATCTTGAGCAGCACCCCGCAAGCCAACCACCACCACGCCCATCATGTCGGCAAAGAGCAGGTGACCCACCCAATCGAGTAATCGAGCGGCACAGGTCGCCGAATGCGACGGAGAATGCGTTCATGGCCGCTTTCCAGCCGTAAGTCCCGGTGCCGCGCAATCCCCTTTCGAGGACCAGTCCGTCGCCGTCGATGTGCCGCCCGGTGATGTTCCTGATCCCGAGGTAAAGCAGCTTGACGGCGGCGTCGTCGCTGGGGAAATGACCCCGGTTCTTGGTTATCTTCCGGAGCTGGAAATTTATCGACTCGATCGCGTTCGTTGTGTAGACGACTTTCCGGATGGCGGAGTCGAATTCGAGGAACGGGATGAACTGGTCCCACGCCCGGTCCCAAGCGGCGACCATTCCAGGACTCTTCTTCCCGAAATCGCGCCGCAAGTTATGCAGTGCGACTTTCGCGCCGGCCTCGTTCACCGCGGTGTAAATCGGCCGCAGCGCCGCGGCGGCCTTCTTGAGCTCCTTCCAGGACACATACTTCATCGACGCCCGGATCAGGTGAATGACGCACGTTTGCACTTTCGCCTTCGGCCAGGCCGCCTCGATCGCGCCGGGCAGGCCGTTAAGGCCCTCGCAGCAGACGAAAAGGACGTCCCTGATCCCGCGGTTGCGCAGTTCGGCGAGCACGCCTCCCCAGAACCTCATAACCCTCGGACGCGGACAGCCAGATGCCCAGCACGTGCTTGAACCCGTCTACGTCAACGCCGGTGACCAGGTAGGCGGCCCTGTTGTCCACCGCGCCGCCGTCCCGGATCTTCACCATCAGCGCGTCGATGTAAAGAATGGCGTAAAAGGCGTCCAGCGGCCGGTTCTGCCATTCGGTGATTTCGTCGGCAACCACATCAGTCACCGTCGACACCAGCGCGGGGGAAACTTCCGCGCCGTAAACCTCCGCGATGTGCGCGTGAATGTCTCGCGTGGTCATCCCGCGGGAGTAAAGCGAGAGGATCATGTCATCCACGGCCCCGACGCGCCGCTGCCCTTTCGCCACGATCCGCGGCTCGAATTCGGACTTCCGGTCCCGCGGAACCGAGATCCGCGCAGGCCCCGATGTCGTCGCAACCGACTTCCCGTAGGAGCCGTTCCGGGAATTCCCCGACCCGTTTCCCGCCGGGTCGCCTTTCACGTAGCCGAGGTGCTCGTCCATTTCCGCGCCCAGCGCCCGCTCGATCACCCGGGCCGTCAGCTGGCCGATCAGCCCGCCCGGCCCGTCCAGCAGCGGCATTCCCGTCTCTTTCGCGTCGGCGATCATCTTGTCGACCGCCGTGTCGCTGACGAGATCAGCGAGCCTCTTCGCCGCGGATTCCTCAGCGGTGAGCACTATTTCCTGCAGGCCTCCCACACCACGCCCTCGGCGATGATCGCCTGCATTTTCCCTGCCTCTTCCGTGCTCACTCAGAGTGTCCTCTCCGCCAGCGCAACATCCGTCACACTGGGATATTTGGCCCCTGCTCACACAATTGATTAAACAGGCTCCGGGCCGGCGCATGCCGGCAGCGGTCCGGGTCACCGTCAGCTCCGTCAACAGCACCTCCCCCAGGTACGGGCGGAGGTAGAGGCGGACATGGGCGGCATAGCCGCGGACGGTGGAGGCGGCCGGGGAGGTGCGCGAGACCAGCCAGTGCGCCAACCAGTCCCCCACCGTTACCACCCCGCCCGTCCCGCCGGCCTTCGGGTTCCGCAGCCGCGCCAGCACCTCCAGCGCGGCCTTGCGGGACGGGTAGCCGCCGCGCCGGATCCAGCGGCGCCGCCCGTCCAGCCCGCCCGGCAGCTCCAGCCGCACATACCAGCTCCCATGACGACCACCCGCTCCCAGCCGCGGGCACCGCGGCCCGTACTGCCGCCCGGTCGCCGGGTCCACGCACCCGCACCGCCGGAACGCCGACCCCTCACCAGCCATGACGAACCCTTCCCTTTGCCGCAAAGCGAACCCAGTAAGCTGTCTCCAGCTTGCGCGGCGATAATGCGAACGTCCAGGTCAGGTAGGGTGACGGGATTCTCGGCACCTACACGGCGATGCGAAATCGAGTAATCGAGCCCCACAAGATCAGACCGAACCAGCACCGCAAACAAGCCGAGCAAGCACCGCACCAACCGGTAGAGCAGCGACAGCAGCACCTCGAGATGGTCCCAGCCTCGGCGATGACCCCGCAGCGAAACGCCAGCTCACCGCACGAAACCGGGTTTCCGAGCGGGACAGGCTGCTGTCGGGAGCCAAGCCGGGCCAGGCAGAACGCATTCACTGCTGGGTGGCCACGGTGCACGCGGAAGCGCTGAAGCCGCGGGCTATTGCCGTGGCGAGTGCTTCAGCTGTCCGCCGTGCTCGGCGCTTCAGGGTCCCGGGTCCGCGT
>Ga0187806_1000360_pt1 | contig 11023 bp, 8 predicted proteins | sample NC_wetland_sal_i_7_FD_132470 | JGI IMG/M metagenome (GOLD analysis project Ga0187806, IMG submission 132470) | Wetland sediment microbial communities from Neuse River Estuary, North Carolina, USA - ASW_1 | ecosystem: Environmental > Aquatic > Freshwater > Wetlands > Sediment | place: USA: North... | reverse complement strand
TGACCGTCCGGTCATCGATGTCACCGACCGGCCGCTCGCCGAGTGCGTCGTCGGCTTCTGGTCGCCAGCGCTGAGCCCGGCGCGCCTGCGGTCGCTGCCGCCTGCCGCTCCGGCGCCGCCGGACCTGCTGCTGCGGAGCGTCGAGCCGCCGTTCATCACGGCGGGCGGACAGGACCTCGCAACGCTGCTCCGGCCCGCCTACCTGACGATGACCGGCTCCGACGGCGACGGCCCGGAGACAGCCGCCGGGTAAATCCGCCAGTGCCGAAGTAACACTGAAACATGCCGTGACCACCCTCACGGCACGGCGGACATCTTCGACGGCCACCAGCTGGCTGGGGCGTGGAAACGAGATGTTCGACCGGCCGGGTACCCCGCCCGGCCCGCGGCACTTTCACCGCGCGGCCTACGGGGTGACGTCGCCCAACGGCGTGCGCATCCACGTCGCGGGCATGTATCCGAGGTCCGACGCTGAGCCCGGCGACGAGGTCACCGGCCAGTCGCACGCGTGGGTGGAGTACTGGACAGGTCAGTGGACGGCCTGCGACCCGACCAGCGACAGCTGGGTAAGCGAGCGGCACGTCGTGGTGGCGGCCGGCCGCGACTACGCCGACGTGGCGCCGCTCAAGGGCAGCTACTCTGGCGCCCGGGCCGCACCATTGAGGTGTCCGTCACGCTCACCAGGCTCGCCTGATGCGCAGACCCGGCGGGGAGAGCCGCCGAGCGGCGAGGCGCTACCTGGTTGGATGGGTCAATGCTCATCAGAGACGCGTATCCGGAGGAACTCGCCGAGATCGGCGATATCAGGGTGGCCGCGTACCAGGCTGATGGGTTTCTGGCGCCGGACTCTGGCTACGCCCAGCGACTGCGCGAGCTCGGCTCGAACCGGCTCGGTCCCGTCCTCGTCGCGGTCGGCCACGAGCATGGTCCGATACTCGGCACGGTGATGCTGCTGCCCTGGCCCCACGCTGGAAGCCTGGTGACTGAACCGGGCGAGGCCGAGATCCGCGCGCTGGCGGTGCGCCCCGACGCCCGAGGTGCCGGGGTCGGCCGCACACTGCTCGCTATGATCATCGATCGCGCCGGCCGCGAGTCGGTCCGGCATCTGCTGCTGTCCACGCAGTCGGAAATGAAGGCGGCGCGTCACCTGTACGAAGAGGCAGGTTTCACCCGGCTGGCGGACCGGGACTGGTCGCCCGAGCCCGGGGTCGCGTTGCTCGCCTATGGCTTGCGGCTAGCCGGACGTGAGTAACGACTGGGCGCGGGCTCGACCTCGACTACCTGACGATTCCCGTTGGCTGCCCAGGAGATTTACACCCTTTATTCCACGGGAACCGTCAGGGAGTTAGCGAGCTGGCGCGAACGTTAGGGTTGTTACGGTCTGTCAGGCTCGCAGAAACGAAGCGGGGGAGCGGAATGGTCATGGGCCATGGCGTACCTCAGGTTCCGGCCGCCGCGGTGCCGGACGAGGCGTGGCTGCTCGACGTGCGGGAGGACGACGAGTGGGCGGCGGGCCACGTGCCGCACGCGACCCACATTCCGCTCGGTCAGCTCGGCGCGCGTACCGCAGAACTGCCGCAGGACCAGGAGATCTACGTCATCTGCCGGTCAGGCGCACGGTCGGCGCGGGTGACGCAGGCACTCATGGGAGCCGGGTGGCAGGCTTTCAACGTAGGCGGCGGCATGCAGGACTGGGCTGCGGCCGGCCGGCCGATGACAACGGACTCGGGCGCTGCGCCGTTCGTCGCCTGATCCAGGCCAGCCGGAGCCGGACGCTCGGTGAGCCGGTTTGCTACGGCGCTCCCGACGGCGGGTACTGCAGCCCGATCATGGGGGCCATGTCGGCGAGCATGAGCTCGAACATGGGCGAGGCATCGTCCAGCGCGAACCTCAGGTGACCAAACACCTCGAGGCTGACCGTCCCGTACAGCCGCACCCAGCAGCGCAGGAAGGTCTGCAGCGCGCCAAGCGGCAGGTCCGAGCCGACTAGCTCGCGGTAGCGCACTAGCTGCGCGCGCAGTGCTGGCTGGATCTCATCATCGGCCGGTATGGGGAACGGCCTGCGCCGGTACAGATCCCCGAACAGGTCGAGGAAGACCTCGCCGAACTTGTAGCCGCAATCGACCGTGGGATCGCGCTGCATGTCGTGGAGCACTTCGAGGCCGGGTAGCGGGCTGCCGAAGATCAAGCTGAACTCCGGCACATGCCCCAGCGTCCAGGCCCGGAACGCCTGGCAGCCGGCGATCAGCTTGAGCGCCATGATCTCGGCCTGGGTGTAGTCGGGAGGCGCGGTCTCGGCCGCCGCGTGAACCGCAGCCTTCACATGGTCCGCCAGCTCGGTGAAGATATCGCCGACGACATACCGGAGCAGCTCTTCGTGGCTGCCGAAGTACCGGTACAGGGCCGGCGCTGTCATCCCCATCTCGCGGGCGATCGCGCGCAGTGAGACCGCGGTGGGTCCCTCGGCCACCAGCAGCCGCCGCGCGGTCTGGATGATCTCCTGGGTGGTCGCGGCGCGGACGCGATCCCGCCTGCTCGGCGCCTGGACCATGACCGCCTCCTACTCCGGATGGCTTCCGGCGTCCCGCGGACCGCGAGCCGGCCGCCGCTCGCTTGACAAGCGTTAACTGTGTATGCCAAGTTTACAACGTAAATACTTTACACCGTTAACCCAAGCGATGATCGCTAACAAGCTTAGCGGGGGAGTACGGCAATGTTCGAGACCTGGGGACGAATCCTGTTCCGCCGTCGGTGGCTCGTCCTGATCCTTGCCGCGATCGCGGTGGCAGCCGGGGCGATCTGGGGTACTCGGGTGTTCGGCGCGCTTCAGTCGTCGGGCGGGTTTACGCCGCCGACCAGCGAGAGCCAGACCGAAACGAACCTAGCGGCCCGCGCGTTCGGCCGGGACGCGGGTGACGTCGTCGTGCTCTACACGAGCAAGGACCAGACCGTGCAGTCGGCCGCGTATCACGGTGCGGTCACGAGCACGCTGGCGAGGCTGCCGACCAGCCGGGTGACGTCGGTGCAGACGTACTGGTCCACCGGCAGCCCGCGATTTGTGAGCGCGAACGGCCGCGTCACCTACGCCGTCCTCGAGCTGGCCGGGTCCAGTGACTCGGCCAGGACAGCCAGCTTCCAGGCGATCAAGGGTGACTTCGACGCACCGGGCCTGACAGTACAGGCGGGCGGACAGATCCCGACCGAGGCCGCGATCAACTCCGAGGTCAAGAAGGACATCGGCCGGGCTGAGCTCATCTCCATGCCGGTCCTGCTGGTACTCCTGCTCGTCATCTTCGGCAGCCTGGCTGCCGCGAGCCTGCCGCTGGCGATCGGCGGCATCGGCATCATCGGCTCTTTCACCGCGCTGCGGCTGCTGACCCTGGCGACGCCGGTATCCATCTACTCCGTCAACATCACCACGATCATGGGTCTCGGCCTGGCCATCGACTACGGGCTATTCATGGTGGGCCGGTTCCGGGAGGAGCTGCGCCGCCAGCCGTCGGTAGCAGACGCGGTCGCCAGGACCGTGGCCACAGCGGGCCGCACCGTGGCGGTGTCCGGCGTCACCGTGGCGGTGGCGCTCGCGAGCCTGTTGCTGTTCCCCGAGGTCTTCCTGCGCTCGATGGGCTATGGCGGCGTCGCGACGGTTCTGGTCGACATGCTGGCCGCGCTCACCGTCATGCCGGCCCTGCTAGCCGTGCTCGGCCGGCGCGTGAACGCGCTGCGCGTGCGCAAGTCGGTGGCCAGCCCGTCGGCCGCGTCCGCGGCCGGCGGGTGGTACCGGCTGGCCGCCAGCGTCATGCGCAGGCCCGCGGTGTTCGCCGTCGTCATCGTTGTCTTCCTGCTCGCGCTGGCGTCCCCGTTCCTCACGATTAGCTGGGGCAGCACCGACGCGCGGGCGTTGCCCGCCGGGGCTGCACCGCGAGTCGTGACCGAGGCGCTGCAACGCGACTTCCCTGGCAACGTCACGGCCCCGATCGAGTCGCTGGTCAGCTTCGCCGGCCCGGTCAGCGCCTCACCCGCGCGACAGGCGGAGCTGGTCGCGTACGTCGATCGCCTCGACCGGATCGCGGGCGTGACCGGCGCGCAGGTGACCGGCGTGCGCGGCGACATCGCCAGGGTTGACCTGCGGTATCGGCCCGACCCGCTGTCGGAGCCGGCGCGCCAGATCGTGAACCAGGTCCGCCACGTCGCCCCGCCTGCGGGGGCCAGGGCGTACGTCGGCGGGCAGACCGCTCAGCTCGTGGACGAGCTCGCCAGCCTGTCGGCCACCGTGCCGTGGATGGCGGTGGTCATGGCGGCGGCGACGTTCGTGCTGCTCTTCCTCGCGTTCGGCTCGATCGTGCTGCCCGTCAAGGCAATCGCGATGAACCTGCTGTCGCTGTCAGCGACGTTCGGCGTCGTCGTCTGGATCTTCCAGCAGGGACACCTGTCCGGACTGCTGCAGTTCACGCCGACCGGAACGATCGATCCGACCATGCCGATCCTGATGCTCGCGATCATCTTCGGCCTGTCCATGGACTACGAGGTTTTCCTGCTATCGCGGGTCCGGGAACGCTACGACATCACCGGGGACAACGCCGAAGCTGTCGCGAGCGGACTGCAGCGCACCGGCGGCGTGATTACGAGCGCCGCGCTGCTGCTCGTGATCGTCGTCGGCGCGTTCTCGGCCTCCGGCATCACGTTCATCAAGCTGCTGGGCGTGGGCATGATCGTGGCACTCATCATCGACGCCTCGATCATCCGGGTCATGCTGGTGCCGGCCGCCATGCGGCTGCTGGGACGGCTGAATTGGTGGGCGCCACGACCGCTGCGGCCCCTCTACGCTCGCTTCGGCATCCGTGCGGATGGCGGCGCCGACGCTGCCCGAGGGGCCCGCCGCGACGCCCGGCGTGTCTCGCAGGTTATGCAAATCCCGGGCCAGTAGCCGCTCATTATCGAGCGCGTGCTGAGATGCTTAGGCCCTGCGGGCCGGTGACCACGGCCAGGCTGAGATCGCAGGGAGGACGCCGCGATGGCATTCGCTGGCTGGCCGGAGCAGGCGCTCGACTTCTTCGACGGCCTAGAGGCCGACAACACCAAGAGCTACTGGCTGGCGCACAAGGACGTGTACGACAGCTGCGTGCTAGCCCCGATGGCTGAACTGCTCGCCGAGCTCGAACCGGAATACGGCGAGACGAAGATCTACCGCCCCTACCGGGATGTGCGGTTCAGCAAGGACAAGTCCCCGTACAAGACGGCAATCGGCGCCCACGTTGGCGAGAGCTACCTGCAGCTGTCCGCCGCCGGGCTCGCCGCTGGCTGCGGGATGTACATGATGAGCGCCGATCAGCTCGACCGCTACCGCAGCGCGGTCGCCGCAGATGGCAGCGGCTCGGCCCTGGAGCACGTCATCGCCGGGCTGGCGAAGCAGGACATCGACGTGCAGGGCCGCGACTCGCTCAAGACCGCGCCGCGCGGCTACCCGTCCGACCATCCGCGGGTCGAACTACTGCGGCACAAGGGCCTGGTGGCCTGGCGGCAGTGGCCGGTCGAGCCGTGGCTCGGCACGCCGGTCGCGAAGACGGCGGTAAGCGGCTTCCTGGTGGCGTCCCGGCCACTCAGCGACTGGCTGACGCACCACGTCGGGCCGTCCGAGCAGCCCGGACGGTAGCCCTGGCTACCGCTCCGGCAGCTCGGTCATGATGTCGGCGGCCGTCTCCATGCCCGCCCGCCACACCGACCGGGCGATGATCTTGCGCGGATCCACCCGGTGGCGGTACTTCGCGGCCACCTGCGTGATCTCGTCGAGCAAGCCCTCCGAGAGCGTCGTCGGCTCCAGTCCGAGTGCCAGGAACTGGTCGTTGCGCACGCTGAGCTGGTTCTCGTCGGCCTCGCGCCGCGGGTTCGGAAGGTAGGCGATGTCGGTGCCGGTCATGTCGCCGATCATCTTGGCCAGGTCCAGCACCCGGTGCGTCTCGGTGATCTGGTTGCGGACCAAGGGCTTTGAGCCTGCTGCTGGCGGGTTGCTCAGGGCGATCTCGATGCAGCGGACGGTGTCGCGGATGTGGATGAACGCGCGTGTCTGGCCGCCAATGCCGTGCACCGTCAGCGGGTGGCCGATGGCCGCCTGCATGAGGAAACGGTTGAGCACGGTGCCGTAGTCGCCGTCGTAGTCGAACCGGTTGATGAGGCGCTCGTCGCGCGCGGTCTGCTCGGTCTGAGTTCCCCACACGATGCCCTGGTGCAGGTCGGTTATCCGCAGCCGGTCGTTCGATGCATAGAACGAGAACAGCAGCTGATCGAGCGTCTTGGTCAGGTGATACACCGAGCCTGGGTTCGCCGGGTGCAGGATTTCCCGCTCCAGTTCACCCTCGGGGGTCGGGACCTTCACGGTCAGGTAGCCCTCGGGAATGGGCGCGCTGCCCGACCAGCCGTAACCGTAGACGCCCATCGTGCCGAGGTGTACCAGAGAGGCGTCAACGCCGGTCGTGACGAGGGCGGTGAGCAGGTTGTGCGTGCCGCGAACGTTGTTGTCCACCGTGTAGCGCTTGGTCTTCTCCGTGCGCATCGAGTACGGAGCTGCCCGTTGCTCGGCGAAATGCACGATCGCGTCCGGCCGCAGTTCGACCAGCATGGCTGCCAGCCGGTCGTACTCGACGGCCAGGTCCACGTTCACGAAGCCGATCTCGCGGCCGGAAACTTCCTTCCAGGCGGCCAGCCGGTCCCGGATCGGCCGAATCGGAGTGAGCGAGTCGACTTCGAGCTCAACGTCGATCTTCCGGCGGCTCAGGTTGTCGACGATCGTGATGTCGTGACCGCGGTCGGACAGGTACAGCGACGTGGGCCAGCCACAGAAGCCGTCGCCGCCGAGGACCAGAACGCGCATTAGGTGCTCCAAACGTTTGCTCTACCGCTCCGACGACGCCGGTAGTACCGCAGCCCGACCTTAGCGTGGGACTCGGATAGGAGCCTCTCACGGCGGCATCGTGCGCAGCTTACCGGGCGTTTTCTCCCGCGATGATGGACTCAGGACCGCTTTGTGACTGGACCGACACCGGGTGGCAGGGGTGCCGGACCGACCAGACGTTCCCTACAGCATGGCTCCCAAGCCCGCCCCAGGCCAGCGTGACAGCCGATTGTCAGGCAATACACAGCAATAATCCAGGACGGCGCCAGCGCCGAGCAGGTGCGGGCGGGCCGTTACGACACCAGCGCGCGAGGATAGGGCCATGGCAGAGCGGCTTCGGGGTGCGACCAGTCCTTATCTCCTGCAGCACGCGGACAACCCGGTCGACTGGTGGCCCTGGTCGGATGCGGCGTTCGCCGCCGCTGCCGATCGCGACGTGCCGGTGCTGCTCTCGGTCGGCTACTCCGCGTGCCACTGGTGTCACGTTATGGCGCACGAGTCGTTCGAGGACGAGCAGACCGCCGCGATCATGAACGAGCATCTGGTCTCGATCAAGGTGGACCGAGAAGAACGGCCGGATGTCGACAGCGTTTACATGGCCGCCACCCAGGCGATGACCGGGCAGGGCGGCTGGCCGATGACGGTGTTCATGACGCCCGACCGGGAGCCGTTCTTCTGCGGCACCTACTTCCCGCGGCCGCAGTTCCAGCGGCTCGTGCTCGGCGTGGCCACGGCGTGGCGTGCGGACCGCGCCAGGGTGGCCGAGCAGGCAAGCCAGATCGCGGCCGCGCTGGCTGAGCGGGCCCGACAGGAGACTGGCGCGTCGGGCGCTACCGCTTCCCTCGCGCCCAGTTCACCGGACGCGCCCGAATCGCTCGGCCCGACGTGTGCGGCAGCCGTCTCGATATTGTCGCGGGAGTTCGATGCCGACCGCGGCGGATTCGGCGGCGCGCCAAAGTTCCCGCCGTCCATGCTGCTGGAGTTCCTGCTGCGCCATTCGGAGCGGGTGTCCGGGCCGGGCGCCGACCAGGCGCTGGCCATGACCCAGGTCACCGCGGAGGCCATGGCCAGGGGCGGCATGTACGACCAGCTGGCTGGCGGCTTCGCCAGGTACAGCGTGGACGCGAGCTGGGTCGTACCGCATTTCGAGAAGATGCTCTATGACAACGCGTTGCTCGCCAGGGCGTACACGCACCTGTGGCGGCGAACCGGCAGCGCCCTAGCCCGCCGGGTGGCGATCGAGACCTGCGAGTGGCTGCTGGCGGAGATGCGGACCGCGGAAGGTGGCTTCGCGGCTGCACTGGACGCCGACAGCGACGGCGCGGAAGGCGCCTACTACGTGTGGACGCCAGCTCAGCTCGCGAGCGCGCTCGGCGCGGACGACGCCGCTTACGCGGCGGCAGCGTTCGGCGTGACCAGCGACGGCACGTTCGAGCACGGCTCATCGGTGCTACAGCTGCGGGCTGACCCGGCCGATCCCGGCCGGCTGGCAGGAGTGCGGGCCCGGCTGCTCGCTGCGCGCGGCGCGCGTGCCAGGCCGGGCCGGGACGACAAGGTGGTCGCCGCCTGGAATGGCCTCGCCATTGCGGCACTGGCCGACGCCGGCCTGCTGTTCGACCGCCCTGATTTCACGTCGGCGGCTTCCGCCGCAGCCGAGCTGCTGGTGGGCGTGCACCTGGACGGCGGGCGACTGACCCGGACGTCGCGAGGCGGCCTGGGCTCCGGCACAGCGGGGGTGCTTGATGACTACGGCTGCGTCGCTGCGGGCCTGCTCGCGCTGGTGGGCGTGAGCACGTCCAGCGGCGTGGCGGCCAGGTGGCTGACGGTGGCCGGCGAGCTGCTGGAGACGGTGCTGGCCAGATTCGGTACCGCGGCCGGCGGTTTCTACGACACCGCCGACGACAGCGAGCGGCTTATCTACCGGCCGTCCGATGTGGCCGACGGCCCTAGTCCCTCAGGCACGTTCGCCGTCGCCGACGCGCTGCTCAGTTACGCGGCGCTCACCGGCTCCGCACCGCACCGGCAGGCGGCGATCGGGGCGCTCGCGGCCGTCAGCGAACTGGGGGGCAGGATCCCTCGGGCCGTGGGGTCAGGGCTGGCCGTGGCCGAGGCGGTGCTGTCCGGCCCGGTGGAGATCGCGATAGTCGGACCGCCGACCGCGCAGCGCGGCGAGCTACACCAGACTGCGCTGACCGCGGCCCCGCCCGGTGCGGTAATCGTCTGCGGTGATGGCGGGACCGGTGACGCCGCGGCGGGCGCGCTGATCCCGCTGCTGGAAGGCCGGTCTGCGGTCGACGGCAGGCCCGCCGCCTATGTCTGCCGCAACTTCATGTGCCGTGCGCCGGTGAAAGAACCCGCCGGGCTGCGCGAGGCGCTGCGCTAGCCTTCCGGCCGACGGCGGTTTAGCAGAAGTTCGCCGAGGCTTTGCCGTGCATGCGCTTCTGTGGGCCGTTCGTTGCAACATGATCGGAACCTGCGGGGTATGGACGCCCGCAAGATGCGCGTGCATCGTGGATGACGGGCTAGCCAGGAGCACCGAGGGGAGTAACCGGTGCGCGACGGACTTCGTCGCCTCCGCGCCGGGCTGTGGGTGACGGTATCGGTCGCCGCGGCCGTGAGCGCGACCGTGGCGACGGTAACCGCGGCACAGCCCAGGGCGCCGCGGACGGCCGGCCCGCGAGCGGACAGCACAGCCGGCCGGACCGCGCCCGGTGCCGCGAGCGAGCACGCCTACGCGGACCTGCTGAGCTCCATCGGTATCAAGCCCGCCGGCAACGCGGTGTCGGAGGCCACCGCGGCACGGGCGCGGACTGGTCAGACCGAGGCGGTCGCGGCCCAGAACGAGGGCGTAGCGCTGCCCACCGGCGCCGTACTAGTTCCTGGCGCCGCCGGAGCCAGTGGTCCGGCTGGCGGAGCGGTGACTGCCTCGCCCGCTGCACCCGGCGCCGAGGCATCACCGGGCGGGCAGCTAGGCCCGCCCGGCACGCTATATCCAGCCGACTTGCTCGTGGTCGCGCCGACTTCCCTGCCTGCCCCGGCGGTCGCCGCGATTGGCCAGCTCTCCGGTGTCACCGCCGACAACCTGGTTGATGCCGCGCGCGTTGAGGTCAACGGCGAGACCGTCCCGGTGCTCGGCGTTGATCCGGCGACCTTCCGGGAGTTCGCCGCCACGCCAACCGCCACATCGACCGCGCTCTGGCAGAACGTCGCCGACGGTGACATCGCCGTTTCTTACCTGATGGGTCAGCAGGAGAACCTGCCGCTTGGCGGTTCGGTCGCCGTCACCGGCACGCAGACCGAGAATCTCGTGGTTGGCGGGTTCGGCACCGTGGGGATCAGCGGGGTGGCCGCGGTGGTCTCCGACTCGGTCGCCCGCTCGCTTGGCATGCCGGCCGGTAACGCCCTCGTGGTGAGCGCGCCGAACGCGCGACTCAGTGACCTGATCGCCGCGATACAGCAGCTGCTGCCCGCGAACAGCACGGTCGCGCCGCTGGTGGCTCAGGCGGCCGAGCTCGCACAGCCAGCGGCGACAGGCTCGGCCGGCGGTGCCGGCATCACCGCCTCAGACGGTCCGGGCCTGACTGTGGCGCAGACCCGCGCTTTCCTGACCGCCGCGCTGAGCCGGCTTGGGCTGCCGTACGTATGGGGCGGCAGCGGGCCGAACGTGTTCGACTGCTCGGGGCTTGTGCAGTGGTCTATGCGCCAGGCGGGCATCGTCATGCCCCGGGTGGCGGCGCAGCAGGCCCAGACTGGCCCGCTCATCCCGCTGGCTCAGCTGCAGCCGGGCGACTTGCTCTTCTATCACACCGATCCGACTGCCCCCAGCTATATCTCGCACGTGGCGATTTATCTGGGCGGCGGGCTGATGGAGCAAGCGCCCGAGCCAGGCGAGAACGTCGAGGTTGTCGTGGCTGACTTCGGCTCCGGGTTCGCCGGCGCCGTCCAGGTATACCCGCGCGTGGCCGCGGCGGTCGCTGGCTCGCCGGCCGGCTGATACGCAGCCCGCGTCCAGGGCGCCCGGTGCCCTCGTATGCGGCGGGTCGTGCCTAGCCGTGCCGCCGAAGCAGCGATGCTGCCCGTTGCGCGACGGCCCATACGGTGTAATTATAATTACATGACTACTGAGACCTCGAC
>Ga0187806_1000359_pt1 | contig 11024 bp, 7 predicted proteins | sample NC_wetland_sal_i_7_FD_132470 | JGI IMG/M metagenome (GOLD analysis project Ga0187806, IMG submission 132470) | Wetland sediment microbial communities from Neuse River Estuary, North Carolina, USA - ASW_1 | ecosystem: Environmental > Aquatic > Freshwater > Wetlands > Sediment | place: USA: North... | reverse complement strand
GCTGAGCGAGGCCGGGGTCAGGCGGCTGTCAGTGGCCAGCCGCAGCCAGGAGCGAGCCGCCGAGGTGGCCGCAGCGGTGCACGGCAGGCCCCTGCGGACCAGCGACGTGCCCGCCGCGCTCGCCGACGCCGACATCCTGGTCACCGCTACCGGCGCCGCCGCTCCCGTCGTGCTCGCCGAGCACCTGCGGGCCGCCCGGGCCCAGGCCGGCCGCCGGCCGCTGTTCGTCCTCGACCTGGGCATGCCACCCGACGTCGAGCCAACCGTCGGGCGGCTAGCCGGCGTCACGCTCATCGACATCGCGGCGCTCGGCCGGCACCTGGCTGACCGAGCGCTACCGAGCCAGATCCCCCAGGTCCGCGCGATCGTCGCCGCCGAGGCCGCGGCGTACATCGACCGGCAGGAGCAAGCCGCCGCGGCGCCCGTCATCGCCGCGATGCACGCGCGGATCAGGCAGCTCGCGGACGCCGAGCTGGACCGCCTGCACGGCCGACTCCCGGGCCTCAGCGACCAGCAGCGGGCCGAGATGGCGGTTACCGTCCACCGCATCTTGCGCAAGATCCTGCACCAGCCGACCGTCCGGGCCAAGGAACTGTCCGCCGGACCAGAAGGACCGGTCTATCTCGACGCGCTGCGCCAACTCTTCGACCTGCGTACGGGTGAGGCTGGGACATGAGCTCCCCGCACCGTCGTCCGCTGCGGCTGGGCACCCGCGGCAGTCCGCTCGCGCTGGTCCAGGCCGGCCAGATCGCCCGCCAGTTGCGTGAGCCGTGCGGCCAGCCGACCGTCCTGGTCACGATGGCCACGCCCAGCCTCGACGCCGCTTCCACAGCGCTGCCGGGGCCGGGACGCATAGCACAGGGATCTTCCGCGCGTACTGCGTGCAAGGGCCGGACGCTCACCCGCCCGGCAGCCGCACTGACCGGCGAGGTTTACCGGGCAGCGGGAACTCCAGGTTTCCAGGTAACGGGACTCGCCTTTGGCGGCCTCCGCCAATGACGATACCGGCCCTGCTTGGTGAAGCTGGATCTTATTACTCATCGAGGTTCTGCAGGATAGGTGAGAGATGCTGAACACCCTCGTTGGTGCGCTTCTTCTCCACGGTGCCACCCCGTAATCAACAAACTACCGGCGGCGAGCGGCATGAATACAGATACCGGCTCAGAGCGGGCGCTGAATGTTCGCGAGGCGACATTTCAGCTGCTGCGCGACCTCGGGCTCACCACCGTATTCGGTAATCCGGGATCTACCGAGGAGACATTCCTGGCGAATTTCCCGGACGACTTCCGCTTCGTGCTCGCTCTGCAAGAGGCGTCGGTCATCGCGATAGCGGACGGCTTCGCCCAGGCGAGCAGGGCTCCGGCGCTGGTGAACGTGCACACCGCGACCGGGCTGGGCAACGCCAAGGGCAACCTGATGACCGCCTTCCTGAACCGCACGCCGCTGATCGTCACGGCCGGGCAGCAAGACCGCCGGATGCTGCTGCTCGAACCATGGCTGACCGACGTCGAGCCCGAAGTTATGCCCAAGCCCTGGGTCAAATGGGCCTATCAGCCGGCCCGGGCGCAGGACATCCCCGCCGCGTTCATGCGGGCCTACGCCACCGCGATCCAGCCGCCCGCGGGCCCGGTGTTCCTGTCGCTGCCGCTGGATGACTGGGCCGCCCCGGCCCTCGGCCCGGTGACCGTGCGGACCGCGTCCGCCCGCACCGGCCCGGACCCAGCCCGGCTGCGGCGCCTGGCCGACGCGATCGCCGGCGCCGAGCGGCCGGCCCTGATCTTCGGCGCGGCCGTGGCGCGCGCGTCGGGCTGGGATCAGGCGGTCACCCTGGCTGAGAAGATGGACGCCCCGGTGTGGGCGGCACCAGCCTGCGAGCGGGCGCCGTTCCCCGAGGATCATCCGCTGTACCAAGGTGGCCTGCCGTTCGCGATCGGGCCGCTATCCAGGCATCTGGACGGCTACGACCTGGCCGTCGTCGTCGGCGCGCCCGTCTTCCGCTACTACCCCTACATCCCGGGCGATTACCTGCCGGACGGCCTGCGGCTGTGGCACGTCACCGACGATCCCGCCGAGGCCGCCCGCGCCCCGGTCGGGGACAGCATCCTCGGCGACCCGGTCCTGACCATCGAACAGCTGCTGCCGCTGATCCCCCAAGGCGCCCGCACCCAGCCGCTCAAGCCCCCGCTGCCGCACCGGATGTCCCCGCTGCCACAGACCCCCGCCGCCGGCAAGACAGTCGGGCCGCCCACCGCGCGCGAGGTGTTCGACGAGCTGTACCGCAGCTGCCCGGCCAACGCGATCCTCGTGGAGGAGACCCCGTCCAATCTCGGAGATCTCCACGCGGCCTGGCCGATAACCCAGCCGGACGCGTTCTACACCATGGCCAGCGGCGGGCTGGGCTGGAGCACCCCCGCCAGCGTGGGCATCGCCCTGGCCGAGCGCGACAGCGGCAGGAACCGGCCGGTCGTCATGGTGGTCGGCGATGGGTCCTTCCAGTACTCGGTGCAATCGATCTGGACCGCAGCGCAACTCCGGCTGCCGGTCCTCTTCATCGTGCTGCGCAACGGCGAGTACGCAATCCTCAAGGCATTCGCCGAAGTCGAGGACTCGCCGGGCGTCCCCGGGCTCGACATCCCCGGCATCGACGTCGTATCCCTCGCACGTGGATACGGCTGCCACGCGGCCCGCGCGGACACCCTCGACGTGCTGCGAGCCGAAGCCGCCGCCGCGGCTGACCGGAAAACACCGACAGTACTGGAGGTCCCGATCGCGGCGACTGTACCTCCGCTGCTGTGATACCGCGCCGGGAGCCGGGTCCATAGGGCAGACGCGATGGCAACATCCGCACCAACCATGCCCCAGGCAGGAGATGGCCGGGATGTCCCTGAAGGCTGATACCGGCGCCGCGGCAGTGCGCACCCTGATCCCGGCACGGCTGGACCGGCTGCCGTGGACCCGGTTCCACACCAGGCTGATCATGGCGCTGGGCACCGCGTGGATCCTGGACGGCCTGGAGATCACCCTGGCCGGCGCGGTCGCGGGCGTGCTGACCAACTCGGACACGCTGCACATGTCCTCGGCCGCCGTCGGGGCCGTGGCCACGGTCTACCTGGTCGGCGAGGTGGCCGGGGCCCTGGTGTTCGGACGGCTGTCGGACAAGCTGGGCCGGCGCAAGCTGTTCGCGGTGACCCTGGCGGTCTACCTGATCGGCAGCGGGCTGACCGCGGCCACCGCAGGTGCCGGGCCCGGCTGGGTGGTGTTCTTGTACGCCACCCGGTTCATCGCCGGCACCGGGATCGGCGGGGAGTACGCCGCGATCAACTCCGCGATCGATGAGATGATCCCGGCCCGGTATCGCGGCCGGGTCGACATCGGCGTCAACGGCACCTACTGGGCCGGGTCGATCCTCGGCACCGGGATCTCGCTGCTGTTCCTGAACGTGATCGGCCCGGTGCTGGGCTGGCGGCTCGCCTTCCTGGTCGGCCCTGCCCTGGCCGTGGTCATCATCTACGTCCGCCGGGCCCTGCCGGAAAGCCCGCGCTGGCTGCTGACCCACGGCCGGGCGGCCGAAGCCGAGCAGAACCTCGCCCGCCTCGAGGCCCAGGTCCAGCACGATCTCGGCCGACCGCTGCCGCCGGTGGATGACCGCCAGGCGATCGAGGTCCGGCCGGTCCGCCGGACCGGGTACCTGACCTTGCTGGGGCTGCTGTTCACCAGCTACTGGCGCCGCGCGGTGCTGGGCGCCAGCTTGATGATTACCCAGTCGTTCCTGTACAACGCGATCTTCTTCACCTACACGCTGGTGCTGACCGAGTTCTACCACGTGAGCGCCACGTTCGCGCCGGTGTACCTGATCGCGTTCGCGGTCGGGAACCTGGCCGGCCCGCTGGCCATCGGCCGGCTGTTCGACACCATCGGCCGCAGGCCGATGATCGCCGGGACCTACATCGCCTCCGGCGCTATGCTCGCGGTCACCGCGTTGCTGTTCGAGCAGGGCGCGCTGTCCGCGCTGACCCAGACCATCGCCTGGTGCGTCATCTTCTTCTTCGCCTCGGCCGGCGCCAGCGCCGGGTACCTGACCGTCAGCGAGATCTTCCCGCTGGAGATCCGCGCCGAGGCGATCGCGGTATTCTTCGCCATCGCCCAGTGCTTCGGCGCCGTCGGCCCCATCCTGTACGGCGCGCTCATCGGCACCGGAGACGATCCGTTCAAGCTGTTCATCGGCTACCTCATCGGCGGCGGCATCATAATCATCGGCGGTCTCGTCGAGCTCTTCCTCGGCGTCCCCGCCCAGCAGCAACCCCTCGAGACGGTCGCCCGGCCCTTGTCGGCCGTCGCCCCCCTGCACAAGGCGGCCTACTCCCCCGGCATGCTGCCCTCGGGGACGGGCACATCCGCCACCGCGTAAAGCGCCAAGGACCCGCATCGGCCGGGCCAGGTCCCGAGGCCCGGCCCGGGCTATGCCGGCCAGGAACAGAAAGATTAGAAATTGGCGATGGCGATCAATACCGTAAGGCAGGCAATGGAGAACATGGAATACGCGCAGGCTGCTCGGGCACACGCAGCCCGGAAGCGCGGCGTCGCTTGAGCTGGCCGCGTCGCAGCTAGAAAGAAAACCCACGAGCCGGTCCTGGCGCCGCAGAATCGCCGCCATGTCAGCTCTCCCGCCACCGACGCCATCGTGGGCCAAAGCGCAACCTAGGTACCGGTTGTGCGGCCACTGGCTGCTATCCGTGGCTTCCAGCTAGCCGGTAGCCGGGTTGGGCGCCTGCAGGGCAGACTGCGGCACGTCCCTGCCGGATCGTAGGCAGTAAGCAGCACCGATGCGGGATGCCGGATTTGCGGCCGGAATTTGAAGCCGAAGCCCTCGCATGCCTGAAGGAGGATGAGCATACCGTGACCAAGTACACCATTCACACCTCGGCCGTCCCGGCCGCCCTGGACGATCCGCTCGTCAACCGCGGGGTGGCATTCACCGGGAAAGAACGGGAGGCCCTCGGCCTGACCGGGCGGCTGCCGTCGGCGGTGCTGACCCTGGAGCAGCAGGCCCGGCGCGCCTATGAGCAGCTGGGGCGGCAGCCGGACGACCTGGCCAAGAACGTCTACCTGGAGCAGCTGCACGACCGCAACGAGGTGCTGTACTACAAGGTGCTGGCCGATTACCTGGCCGAGCTGCTGCCGGTCGTCTACGACCCCACGGTCGGCGACGCCATCGAGAAGTACTCTCACGAATACCGGCGACCGCGCGGGGTCTACCTGTCCATCGACCGGCCCGACGACATCGAGCAGGCCTTCGCCACCCTGCAGCTCGGCCCCGGCGACGTGGACCTGATCGTGTGCACCGACGCCGAGGAGATCCTGGGCATCGGGGACTGGGGCGTGGGCGGCATCGCGATCTCGGTCGGCAAGCTGGCCGTCTATACCGCCGCGGCCGGGGTCGACCCGAGCCGGGTGATCCCGGTGTCGCTGGACGTGGGCACCGACAACGAGGGGCTGCTGAACGACCCGCTGTACCTGGGCAACCGGCATGCCCGGGTCCGCGGGAAGGCCTACGACGCGTTCATTGAGAAATACCTGCAGGTCGCCTCGCGGCTGTTCCCGGGCGCGCTGCTGCACTTTGAGGACTTCGGCGCGAACAACGCCCGGCGCATCCTGGTCAGCTACCGGGACAAGTACCGGATCTTCAACGACGACATGCAGGGCACCGGCGCCGTCGTCATGGCCGGGCTGTTTAACGCGCTGAAGGTCACCGGGACCCGCTGGCGCGAACAGCGGGTCGTCTTGTTCGGCGGCGGCACCGCCGGGGTGGGCATCGCCGACCAGATCCGCGCGCAGATGACCCGCGACGGGCTGGATGCGGCGCAGGCCGCCCGGCAGATCTGGATCGTAGACCTGCCCGGCCTGCTCACCGAGGACATGGGCGAAGGCCTGCTGGACTACCAGCGTCCCTACGCCCGCCCGGCCGCCGAGGCGGCCGGCTGGGACAGGACGCCGGTCCAGGTGGACCCGTCCACGCTGCAGCGCTGGCCGCAGATGGCCGCGCTGCGCCAGGCCCGGGCCGCCTCGGGCATCATCACCCTGGAGACCGTGATCGGGCAGGTCAAGCCGACGGTCCTGGTCGGGGCCTCGACCGCGCACGGGGCGTTCACCCGGCAGGTCATCGAGACGATGAGCGCCGGCACCGGCCGGCCGGTGATCTTCCCGATCTCCAACCCGACCTCCCAGATTGAGGCCATGCCGGCCGACATCATCGCCTGGTCCAAGGGCCAAGCGCTGGTGGCTACCGGCCTGCCGATCCCGCCCCTGGACTACGACGGCGTGCGGTACCAGTTCGGCGAGGCCAACAACGCCCTGCTGTACCCGGGGCTGGGCCTGGGCACGATCGTGTCCGGCGCCTCCGGGGTGACTGACGGCATGCTGCTCGCGGCGGCCGAGGCGGTGGCCGGCCAGGCCGACGTCAGCGCGCCGGGCGCCTCGCTGCTGCCCGCAGTGGAGAACCTGCGCGCCTCCTCGGCGACCACGGCGGTGGCCGTGGCCCGGGCCGCGGCCGATGACGGCGTGGCCACCACGAAGGCCGATGACCTGGTCCAGGCCGTGCAGGACGCGATATGGCAGCCGGTGTACCCGGATTCGGTGTCGTGATGTCGGCGTCGGGCAGGTGTCCAGCGGAAAGGTCCGCAGGCTCAAGCTTGAGGACCGCTACACGCTGCCCGCGCCGTCGCCGCAGGCGAGGGTCCGGGCCGCCGCCGCGGACAGCATCTTGCTGGCCACCGCCTGCCTGATCAGCTACTGGCTTACCGCCAGGCCTCTGTCCCTCGTGTATTCGGTCAGCACGGACAACGACGCGCTGGGCGGGATGCGGGCGGTCATCGCGACCGTGTTCCCCTTCCGGGACAGCCATGCCAAGAATCTGGCCGCGGCCGTGTCCGGATAGCGGCGGCGCCTGGCCAGGGAGGTGCTGACCGGACACATCGACGTCGTCGCGACCGCCGAACACGTATGACTCCTCCGAAGTCCGGCAAGGGTCCACGGCTCAGTTGTCCGCTGCGAATCCAATAACGCCCATGAGGGACCAAAGTTTCTGCGCCCGCGCTGCCCGGTCGACGGTCCGTTCGTCAGGGCCGTGCCGATCGTGCTGGCTCGTGCTGTGGTGCCGTGACGCCGGCCTGAGCGGCCTGAGCTTGCCCGGCTAGCGGTCCGCGGCGGAGCAAGGTCCCGCAGACGATACCGCCGACGGCGAACATGCCGGCCGTCCACCAGAAGGCGGTTGTGTAGCCGTGCACGGCCGCTGCCGCCTGAAGTGCTCTGCGGGCTTGAGGCGAGGCGATCGCGGGGCTGAGGTGGCTGGCGAGGTAGCTCGCGGCCGCGCTGGTGGCGAGGGTGTTGAGCAGCGCGGTGCCGATGGAGCCGCCAAGCTGCTGGCCGACGTTCAGGGTGGCGGAGGCCACGCCGGCGTCGTCCGGCGCCACGCCGAAGGTTCCGGCGTTCATCGACGGCGGCATGGACAGGCCGATGCCCGCTCCGGCCACGAGCAGCGGACCGAGGACGGTGGAGGCGTACCCGGAGTGCACGCCGATCCGGGTCAGCCACGCCATCCCGGCCGCCGCGATCAGCAGGCCGATCCCGACCAGCGGCTTGGGCCCGGTGCGGGGCATCAAGACGATGTTGGACAGCTGGGAGAAGAGCATGATCATGGCGATCGTCGGCAGGAACGCGACACCGGTGGCCACCGGGGAGTACCCCAGGGTGGTCTGCAGGTAGTAGGTGAGGAACAAGAAGATGCCGAACATGGCCGCACCGATCACCAGCACCGCCAGGTAAGCCCCGCCGCGGTTGCGGTCGAGTACCAGCCGCGGCGGCAGCAGCGGATGCGCCGCGCGCGTCTGCCAGGCGGCGAACGCGGCCAGCAGCACGACCCCTGCGGCCAGCAAGCCCCACGTCAACGGGGTGTGCCAGTTGCGGCTCGCGGCGTTGGAGAGCCCGTAGACCAGGCAGAACATCGACCCGGATACGGTCACCACGCCGGGTATGTCCAGGTGCGGGCGCCCGGCAGGCCCGTGCCTGGGCAGGAAGACCGCCGCCCCGACCGCCGCTACCCCGGCGAACAGCAGGTTCACGTACAGGCACCAGCGCCAGGTGAGGTACTCGGTCAGCAGACCGCCGAGCAGCAGGCCCACCAGCCCGCCGCCGCCGGCGATGGCCCCGTACACGCCGAAGGCCCGGCCCCGCTCTCGCGTGTCGCTGAACGTCGTGGTGAGCATTCCCAGCGCCGCCGGCGCCAGCAGCGCGGCGAACACTCCCTGGCAGGCGCGTGCCGTGATCAGCATCGCGAAGCTGGTCGACGTGCCGCCCACCGCGGAGGCGACAGCAAAGCCGGTCAGCCCGGTCAGAAACGTTACCTTCCGGCCGAACAGGTCGCCCAGCCGGCCGCCGAGCAGCAGCAGGCTGCCGAACGCCAGCGCGTAGCCGGTGATGACCCACTGCCGGTCGACATCAGAGAAGCGCAACGCCGCCTGCGCCGACGGCAGCGCAATGTTCATGATGGTGATATCGAGCACGATCATCAGCTGGGCCAGCCCCACCACCCCCAGCACGAACCAGCGCCGCCGTCCGGGCTCACCTCCCCGGCCGGCCGAAACGACGCCACTAGAAACGCTGCCAGACGACGTGGAGTAACCCCCATCGGGCACATTCATCGCAAGGTCCTCTCGTTCTTCGTCGGCACGCAGCTCGCCGGCCTTGGCAGCCTGTGCGTGATCGGCCTCTGACTACGGTCACACGGCGTCCGTGCCTCCGGCACCATGGCCAGCGGCCATCACCTGGTGGTGATGGCTGCAGGCCCCGGGCCCCTGCTAGCCATAAGCCCGCCCGTCCCGTCCTGGGCCGTCGTCAGGTCACCCAGCGGATTTTCGCTCTGACAGGTGCTGCCGCCTGATCTGAGGGGCGATCCGGCCGTCCTGCCTCCGGGCCCCGCCGCGAACGGCGCTTCGGCGGCGGTGGCGGGACCGCTCCGCCTCGTCTTCAGCGCGTGCTCCTCAGATCGGTGCTCGCGGCCGGCTTCAGCGTGTGCGTCCGGCCGGGTCTTCACACGGCTGACAGGCAGGCCGGACCCCCTGCTGACCGGTAGCCGCATTGGCCGCCAGCCGGGACGAAATAAGGGGCCACATGCACCATCGTGGAAGTCGCGCGAGCTCCGGTGATGCACGGACGCTGCCGCCCGGTCTTGCGGCTTCGACCTCTGCGATCACTCGGTCAGGCAAGTGCCTGACTCACCGCACGCACAACCTTTTCTTAGCAGGAGGTACACCGAGATGAGCGCAGCGTTGCCACCTCACCGCCCCGGCGCTGGCGAACCCGAGAGGGTCATGCCCGTAACCGACTCGCCGGGAAAACCTGGGCCGGCGGCCGATGTCGATCCCCTGACCGTGTTCGACCCGGCCAAATGGGAGCCCGACCTGCGGTCCATGACCCGGATCGTCCTGCGGCCGATCGGGTCGCCGATGCCGCTCGGGTTCTTCACCGTGGCGATCGACTCTGTGCTGGTCAGCGCGCTGCAGTGGGGGCTGCTGCCGGGGATTGACCGGCGGGCGGTCGCGCTGATCGTGTTCCCCGCGTTCGTGGTGCAGGTGATCGTCGGGATATTCGCCTTCCACGGCCGGGACAGTATCGCGGCCACGCTGATGATGAGCTTTGCCACCACCTGGCTGGTGGATGCGCTGATCTTCTACGCGGACCCGCCAGGCGCCACCGCCGCGCTCGGTATCTTCTTTGTCGTGTTCGCGGTCTTCGCCGCGTTCATGCTGGCCAGCGCGTTTCCTAAGCGTGCGCTGGCCGCGGTGCTGGTGGTGGCCGTGCCGCGGTTCCTGGTCGCCGGCGTCGCTGAGCTCACCGGCATCCAGGCGCTCTCGCAGGCCGGTGCTGTGCTGGGCTTCCTGCTGGCCGCGGTGGCGCTGTACACGGCGTTTGCGCTGCTGATGGAGGACTCCCGCGGCCGTGAGGTGCTGCCGATCGGGCGGCTGGGCATGGCCCGGCACGCTACCCACGGCAGCCTGGCCATGCAGTTGCGCGACATCGAACGGCAGGCCGGCGTCCGCCGGACCCTTTGAGATCCTCATCAGGCCCTGCGGACCCTCGTCATGAGCAGTCCGCCTCTGCGGGCGCGGTCCCCTGGATAGTCGGCGGCCAGGCCACACGGCCAGCCCAACCCGGGCCGCGCTCATCCCAGGGGGCTGTGACGCCGGGCAGTGACCTCGATCCGTACGGGCGGGATACCCGGCTGGCTGCCAAGCTGGGACCCCTGCTGGCCGGTAGCCGCATTGGCGGCCTGCCAGGACGCAATAAGGGACGACATGCACCATCGTGGAAGTCGAGCGAGCTCAGGATGGAGCGAACGCTGCCGCCCGGTCTTGCGGCTTCGATCCCTGCGATCAGTCAGTCAGGCAAGTGCCTGGCTGGCTGCACGCACAAGCCTTCCGGCTCCCGCCGGGAGAGGTTCGCCCGGGCAGACACCCCGCCACCAACCCGCTGATCACCCGGACATGACACAAACGGAAGGACCAGACGATGACTGCCACAGTAGCTGAGGTCATGGTGGCGACGCTGAAGGCATCCGGCGTGCGCCGGGTGTACGGGCTGCCGGGGGATTCGCTGAACGGGTTCACCGACGCGCTGCGCCGCGACGGCACGATCACCTGGGGGCACGTCCGGCACGAGGAGGCCGCCGGGTTCGCGGCGGCTGCCGAGGCGGCGCTGACCGGTGAGCTGGCGGTGTGCGCGGGCAGCTGCGGGCCGGGCAACCTGCACCTGATCAACGGCCTGTTCGACGCGAACCGCAGCCGGGTGCCGGTGCTGGCCATCGCGGCGCACATCCCGCGGGAGGAGATCGGCACCGGCTACTTCCAGGAAACCCACCCGACCCAGCTGTTCGGCGAGTGCAGCGTCTACTGCGAGCTGGTCAGCGTCCCGGAGCAGCTCCCCCGCGTGCTGGAGATGGCCATGCGCGCGGCGCTGGCCCGCGGCGGGGT
>Ga0187806_1000357_pt1 | contig 11044 bp, 10 predicted proteins | sample NC_wetland_sal_i_7_FD_132470 | JGI IMG/M metagenome (GOLD analysis project Ga0187806, IMG submission 132470) | Wetland sediment microbial communities from Neuse River Estuary, North Carolina, USA - ASW_1 | ecosystem: Environmental > Aquatic > Freshwater > Wetlands > Sediment | place: USA: North... | reverse complement strand
GGCTACCCGATCGGCGGGGCGACCCCGGACCGAGGCGTCCGGGCCCTCGGGCGCGACCGGAGCCTGACCGTGACCGGCGGGCGCCCGGTCGTGACCTCGGCGCGTGGCCGTGACGCCTCCCGCGAGGTTACGGGGCCTCCGGCCGGCGCGGATCCCTACGAGCCGGTCGCCGCGGCCCTGGTCGATGCGGTCACACCGCTCCGCGACGCCGGGGTCCTCGTCGAGCTGTCCCTGACCGGAGGAAAGGACAGCCGGCTGATCGCCGCCGCGCTGACGGCGGCCAAGGTGCCGTTCCGGGCCCGCACGCACGGGTCCGCCCGCCATCCCGACGTCGTCATCGCGGCCATGATCGCCGAGCGGCTCGGCGTCGAGCACGTGGTCACCGAGCCGAAGCCGCCGGGTACCGGGCCGGTGCCGGATGAGGCCAGCGTAATCCGCAGGCTCCGCTGCGCCGTACTTGTCTCCGACGGCATGCTGTCGGCGTTCGAGAACGTCGGGTGGCCCGACCCGCAGTATGCCGCGGAGCCCGTGCAGGTCGGCGGTCACGGCGGTGAACTCCTGCGCGGCGGGTACGCGGCGGCCGCCTGGCGCAACGGCAGGCTGGCCCGGGCCCGGAGCGCCGCGCGCGCCCCTGAGCTGTTCCGCCGTCTCACCACGCGCCGGCTGGGACTGCTGCGCCCGGCCGCGGGCCGGGAGTACCTGGCTGGCCTGGCCCCGTACGCCGCGGGGCTCCCGCGCGGGCCGCTCCGGACGCTGGATGACTTCTACCTGATCAACCGGGCCGGCCGGTGGTCCGCCACCGCGCGGCAGGGCTACCTGATGCGCTCACCGCTCCTCCAGCCCTTCTTCGGCGATCGCGTCGTCCGGGCCGCGCGGGCGGTCCCGCTGGAGGACCGGATCACCGACCGGCTGCACTGCGGGGTGCTGGCCGCGCTGTGCCCGGATCTGCTCGAGCTTCCGCTGGCCGGCAGCGGGTGGAAGTCCGGCCCCAAAACGCCGGGCCTGCCCCCTGCCGCGGCGGGATCCAGCGCCGGACCGGGGCCCGCGGCCGCCGCGGGCGACTGGCGGCGGAGCTACGGGGACGAGATGGCCGGGATCCTGCGCGAGTACGCCCTGGACCTGGGCGACGCGAGCGGGCTGTTCGACATCGTCCGTAAGCGCGCGGCCGAGGCCGTGCTGCGCCCGCCGCACGCCGACCCCGAGGCAGCCTGGGCGCTGGCCACCCTGGCCGCGCTGGCCTCGCGCGACTGGCTTAACGCGCGCGAACCGGCCCAGGGCTCCGGTCCGGTCCGGGACCCGGTGGCCCCGAGCGACGACGACGCGGGCCGCGTGACGCGGTAACGGATCAGCCGCGGCCGTACCGCGTCTCGGCCTGCCAGAAGAACACCATGCCCGCGATGAGCGCGACGACCGCCCAGCCGATGGCGGCGAGCCACAGCTCGGTGGGCACGACGACCGGGTGGCAGAAGGCCTGGAGGGGCGGAGAGTGCCTGGCGTTGAACAAGGCGCAGTTCGCCAGGTTGTACGGCTTGGCTCCCGGCGCGTTGGCCCGCTGGGTGGACATGAGCGCGAAACGGGCCAGCGAGATGTAGACCGCCGCCGGGTTCAGGGAGATGAGGTCCTTCGCCCACAGCGGCAGCGTGGCGTAGGACGGGAGCGAGGTGATGCTGTACATGACCCCGCAGAAGTACCGCCAGACGCGGGTCAGGAACGGGATCAGCTGGCTGAAATCCTGGGCGCCGGCCCCCAGCCGGGCCATGAGGAACGCGGCGCCCACGTTGAACATTCCCTGCACGAGCAGTACCGGCAGCAGCAGGAACCAGTACCAGGTGGGGTATTCACCGGTGCTTATCACGATGGCGAACACGACCACCAGGGACACGAGCAGCTGCTGGAACTCCACGAGCACGTAAGACAGCGGCAGGGAGGCCCGTGGGAAGTGCAGCGCGCGGATAAGCGGAAGGTTCGCCCGCATCACGGTGGAGCCGACCACGATCGACCGCTCGGTGAAGGAGAAGAAGAACACCCCGATGACCAGGTACGCGGTGTAGTGCTCGATGCCGCGATTGGCCTGGAAGATGACCCCGAAGATCAGGTAGTAGACGGCCGAGTTGAGCAGCGGCGTCAGCACCTGCCAGAGCTGGCCGAGCTTGGCTTCGGTGTACATCGACACGTTGCGCGCGGTGGCGTAGGCGAGGATGAAGTGCCGCCGTTCCCAGACCAGGCGCAGATAAGGGAGCAGGGGCGGGCGGACGGAGCTCGGGCGAAGTCCGTACTCGGCGGCGAGGGCGGCCAGGTCACCCGACGACGTCGCGGGCAGCTCGGCTTCCGGCGCGAGCATGGCCGTGTTCGACAGGCTGCCTGGAGCGGTCAGCCGCCCTCGGTCTCTCATGACTGTGCAGTTTATTCAGTCGGACAGGTGGCCCGTGTCGTTGAACGAGCGCAGCACGGCGGGACCGTCGGCGTACCAGTCGACCTGGCACAGCGCGGCCACGTCGAGGTGCATCCGGTACAGCGCGGGCGGCGGCGCGAGCAGGGCCGCCGCGACCAGCGTCTTGATCGGGGTGACGTGGCTGACGATGAGCACCGTCCGGCCCTGGTGGCCGGCCAGCACGCGGCGCAGCGCGCCTTCGACCCTGGTGCTCACGTCGGCGAAGCTCTCCCCGCCGGGCGGCGCGACGTCCGGGTCGGCCAGCCAGGCGGTCAGCTCGGCCGGCCACCGCTCCCCGACTTCCGCGAAGGTCAGGCCGTCCCACGCGCCGAAGTCGGTCTCGCGGAAGCCCTCATCGGCCTCGACGGGCGCCCCGGTGGCCGCGGCCACGGCCTCCGCCGTTCGCACCGCTCGCGCCAGCGGGGACGTCACTATGGCCGTAAGGCCCGCCGAGGCCAGCCGCTTCCCCGCGGCGGCCGCCTGCTGCACGCCGACCTCGGTCAGCGGGACGTCGGACAGGCCCGCGTAACGCTTCTGCACCGACATCGGCGTCTGCCCGTGCCGGAGCAGGAGGGTGACCGTGGGCTCGCCCAGGGCTTGCGTCCACGCGGTCCGGGCGCGCACCTACAGGCCAGACTCCGGCGTGCGGACCAGAATGCGCCTGCACTCCTCGCACCTGATCACCTCGTCGGGGGCCGAGTTCCGGATCTGGTTCAGGTCGACCGTGTTGAGGGTCAGGTGGCAGCCTTGGCACCGGCCCGCCCGCAGCATGGCGGCGCCGACCCCACGCGAGTCGCGGATCTGCTCGTACAACTTGAGCAGGTCGGCGGGCACCTCGGCGGCGACCTCCTTGCGCTGGCCGGACGCCTTTCCCGCCAGCTCGTCGATCTCGCTGATGGCCGCGTCACGCCGACCGGCCACGGCGATCATCTCGGTGCCGAGGCGGTCGCGCTCGGCGGTGAGCTCGTCGAGCCGGGAGGTCAGTCCCTCCCGGCGCTCCATCAACTCGAGCACGACTTCTTCGAGATCACCCTGCCGCCGCCGCAGCGACTCGATCTCCGACTGCAGGCTGGCGAGTTCGCGTGCGGCGGACACCTGCCCGGCGTCCAGGCGGCCCCGGTCCCGGTCGATCCTGGTCCGGACCTGCTCCACGTCCCGCTCGGCCCGGCTTTCCTCACGCGCCAGGTCGCCGAGCTCGGTCTCGGTCACGACCATGGCGTCCTTGAGCTCGCCGGTCCTCGCCTCCATGGCGGCCAGCTCGGCGATCTCGGGCAGGCCGTGTTTGCGGTGGTCGAGGCGGGCGAGCTCGGCGTCGAGATCGGCCAGTTCGAGCAGGTGTAGCTGGGACTCCGGTGATGCCTTCACGGGTCCCAACGTTAGTCCCCCCGCAGCGCGCTGTCGCATGCTAGACCTGAGCGCCATGGAGATCCCCAGGGTTAGCCGGCCCTATATGCCGGGGTACGGCATCTCCGGACCCGAGGAAGGCGGCGGGCTCCTGCACTGGTCCTGGGCCGCGGAACGGCTGACGACGCTGCGGGCCGTGGACTTCACCGGCTCCCCCACCCGCTGGATCTTCGAGGATTAGCGGTAAGCGGTCCGGGCGATGGGGCGGCAGCGGCCGGTCTCCCCGACCCGGTTCCGGGCCGCCCCTGACACCGACCGCAAGCGGACGGTCATCGCGGGATTCGTTACGGTAGGCACGACGGACCGTGAACGGGAGGCGCGATGGGCGGCGGAGCCGATCGGGACTTCGTGAGGCTGGCGGGAGACTACCTCGACGACCGGGCGGAACGGCACCCGGACCTCGCCACCAGCCTCGGCGACCACAGGTTCGACGATCGCCTGCCCGACCTCTCCGCTGCCGCCCTCGCCGACGAGCGGCGTGCCCTGGGCTGGTGGGCCGCCGTGCTGGACGCGCTCGACACCGGCTCGCTTACGGCCGAGCACCGGGTGGACGCCGCGATCATGGCGGACAGCCTGGCGCGGCGGATCTTCGAGCTCGACGAGTTGCGCGAGCACACGTGGAACCCGCTCCCCGCCAACCCCGGCAAGGCCATCTACATGTTGCTGGCCAGGGATTTCGCCCCGCTGCCCGACCGGCTCGCCTCGGTGGCCTCCCGGCTGGCCGAGATCCCGCGGACGCTGGCCGAAGCCCGCCGGCAGCTAGGACCGGCACCCCGGGTGCATCTGGAGACGGCCATCGGGCAGTTCGACGGGACGATCGCGCTGGTCGGCAAGGAGATCGACGCGGCGCTTGAGGACGCGCCGGCCAGCGCCCCGCGGATCGCCCGGGTGCGCCCCGCCGCGCTCGAGGCGCTGGCCGACCACCGCGCGTGGCTGGGCGCGCGCCTGGACGAGGCGGCGCCCGGGCCCGATGGCGACCGGGATCCGCGGATCGGGCCCGAGCGGTTCGCCCGCAAGCTCTCGCTCAACCTGAGCGCGACGGCCGACGCGGACGCGATCCTGGCCCGGGCGCAAGCCGACCTGGACCTGGTCAGCGAGCAGATCGCCGAACTGGCGGGCGACCTCGCCGGCGCGGCCTCACCCGGCTCTGGCGTCGTCCGGCAGGTGCTCGACCGGCTGGCGGAGGACGTGCCCGACGAGGCGACCATCCTGGACTTCTGCCGGGACGCCCTCGCCGCCCAGACCGCCTTCGTGACCGACCGGCGCCTCGTCTCGGTCTTCGACGACCCGGTCGAGGTGATCGCGATGCCGGAGATCGACCGCGGCGTGGCCGTCGCGTACTGCGACTCGCCCGGGCCGCTCGAGCCGGCTCCGCTGCCCACGTTCATCGCGGTCTCGCCGGCGGCGCCCGACTGGCCGGCTCAGCGCGTCGCCTCGTTCTACCGCGAGTACAACCGGCACATGGTGCACAACCTGATGGTGCACGAGGCGATGCCCGGCCACTACCTGCAGCTGCAGCATTCCCGCCGGTTCACGGGTTCGGGCACCGCCATGCGGGCCGCGCTCAGGTCGGGCGCGTTCGTCGAGGGGTGGGCCGTCTACGCCGAGCGGATCATGGCCGAACAGGGTTACCCGGGCGACGGCGATCCCCGGACGGTCCGCATGCAGCAGCTCAAGATGCAGTTGCGGACGATCATCAACGCCATCCTCGACGCGCGCATCCACGGGCACGGCATGACCGAGACCGAGGCGATGACCCTGATGACCGGGCGCGGCCACCAGGAGGAGGGCGAGGCCGCGGGCAAGTGGCGCCGCGCCCTGCTCACCTCCGCCCAGCTGTCCACCTACTACGTCGGGTACACCGAGGTCTCCGACCTGGCGCGCGACCTGCGCGCCGCGAACCCCGGCCAGCGCGACCGGGAGATCCACGACGCCATGCTGGCGCACGGCTCACCGCCGGTCCGCCTGCTCCGCACCCTGCTCACGCAGGGATCGGCTGCTGGCGGCTAAGTCCCGCGGAACGAGGCCAGCCGGCGGGCGTCGGCCCGTCGATCGGGGCTTGTGAGGCACAAGCCCCGCCTATCGGGGCCGGTGGGTCACAAGCCCCACTGTCCCCCGGGCCGGAGCGCGCCGGGTGGTACTCACCGGGGTGCTGGCGGCTCAAGGGCCGCAGATGTCACGGGCGTTTTCGGCGATCGGGGACGATAGGGGTTCGCCGCCGACCTGCGGCGTCCAGCGTGACGTCGCATAAAGGAGGCCTCCCCCGGGCCGGGCGTATCAGGACGAGCCGGGCCGCCTCAGTAACGGGCAGGGATTCCCAGTCAGGGGAACTGCGCGTCAGGAGACTGTGACATGAGGCTAAGAACGAGACTAACGGCCGGGCTCGCCGCGCTCGCGCTGGCGGCCGGGCTGGCCCTGGCCGGGACGGGGACCGCCCGGGCCGGCAGCGGGTGGTCCGAGATCTACAACCCGTACCTGCACGCCCAGGGAAACACCCTGTGCGTCAACGACCCGGGCGCCTCCACCGCCAGCGGCACGCAGCTGAACCTGTACCGCTGCTACGGATACGATCCCCGCGGGACCCGGCAGCGATGGGTGCTCATCCAGCCCGAGGACAGCAACAGCGACCCCGTCTATGACGAGGGCCACCCCGTCTACGAGATCTACAACGTAGCCGCCGGCCTGTGCCTATCCGCTGCGAACCTGCTGGCCGGCCGGCCGGTGACCCTGGGCACCTGCAACAGGTACATCACCAGGTCCCAGATCTGGTGGGAACTGCTCCCCGCAGGAACCAGCCCGGACGGGCCGACCTTCCAGATCTTCCCGTGGCCCCTGGAATACACCTACGGCAACTGCGTGTCCGCGAGCAACCTCTCCGACAGCAACAGCACTCCTCTGGTGCTGGAGCCCTGCGACGCTACCGACGCCGCCCGGCTCTGGAGCCTCGGCTAGCTCAGCCGCTGACTGCGGAGCGGTTAGCGCGGCCGTGGGAGCGCCAGAAGAACGCCCGCTCGCCCAGGGACCAGGCGACGGACGTGATCAGGTACACCCCGGCCGCGAGCGGCACGAACGCGGCGAACCCCACGGTCAGGTACGGGAGCACCCGGACCAGCCAGCCCGGAGTGGTCGCCGGGACCGCCGCGCCTGCCCCGGTAGGCGCGGCGGTCCCGGCAGGTTTGCCGGACCCGCCGGCCCGGCCCGATGTCCCCTGGCCCGGGGCTCGCTTCCCGGAACCGCGGGCCTTACCGGGCGCGACCGGTGCGGGCAAAGCCGCGGCCTGGGCGGCGGTCATCAGCCGGCCCAGGCGGGCCGACAGCCAGACCAGGGCGGCCAGCGCGGCGAAGACGCCCAGGAAGACCAGGCCCTGCAGGCTGGCGGCGCCGGCGCCGCTCAGCCAGTGCATGCCGAGCGGCACGCCGAGCAGGTCGTGGCTGAGCAGGACGTTCGGCTTCCCGGCCACCTGGGGCGACCGGAACAGGATGTACACGACGGACAGCAGGGGCCACTGGAGCAGGAGCGGCGTGATCCCCGCGAACAGGCTGGTGCCCTCGCGCTTGTAGAGCGCGGTCATCTCGCGCTGCAGGCGTTCCGGCTGCTTGGCGTAGCGCGTCCGCAGGGCCTGCAGCTGGGGGGCCAGCCGGGCCTGGACGGCCTGCCCGCGCATGGCGCGGAAGCTGAGCGGCACGAGGACGGCCCGGACGGCCACGGTGAGCAGGATGATGGCGGCGACGGCGGCGACGCCGCCGAGAACGGGGGTCAGGAATCCGGTCAGGCCGGACACGAGGTGGTACACGGCGTCCACGGGGACGCCAAAGATGTTGGTCATGGAAACGGCCTTCCAGCTAGGACTTGGTTAGGGCTGGAAGCGGCCGCGATATCCGCGGGTCAACCCGGGCAAGACGGCGCGATGCCCCCAACGGGAGGCGAGACGCGCGTCAGCTGGACATGGCGGCCGCTGGGGCCGCCGAGGGTGCTCTGGGCCTGGCCCGGCCCGCCGCGTCGGGATCGCGCTGGCGCAGGAACGCCGCACGCCAGGACTTCTCCCGCATCCCCGAGGCACGGCGGATCATCGGGATGGCGGCGGCGGTGCGGGAGAGCCTGGCGACCGAGGCGATCAGGGCCAGGACGGCCGCGAGCATGGCGCCGGCCAGCGCGGCGGTCGCCAGCGCGGTCAGGCCGGCCGAGCCGAAGGCGACGGACGGGCCCGGCAGGGCGCCAAACAGGTGCGTCACGGCGAGCAGCAGCCCGGCCAGCATCACCGGCACGCTGCCCACCGACGTCACCGCCCTCCGGGTTACCTAACTTCCAAGCCTACGCGGTCGGTCCCCAATTCCCCGACGGCGGCCAGCAGGCGATCCACCTCGGCCTCGTCGTTGTAGTGGACGAGCCCGGCCCGGACCGCGCCGCCGGACTCCCGCAGGCCGAACGCCCCGGCCAGTTCCCACGCGTAGTTGTCGCCGTTCCACACGTTGATCGCCCGCGCCGCGAGGCGCTCGGCCACCTCCCGCGGCGTGTACCCGGCCACGGTAAAGAACGCCGTCGGCGCGCGGCGGGCCGCCTTGCCGTACAGGGTGACGTGCCCCATCGCGGCCAGGCCGCCGAGCAGGCGCCCGAACAGTTCCGCCTCGTACCGCTCCACGGCGGCCATCGAGGCGAGCACGCGCTCGCGCCGGCTCCCCGAAGCCGAAGCGTCGAGCCCGGCCAGGTGCTCCACGGCCGCGGCCACCCCGGCCAGGTCGGCGAACGCGGCGGTGCCCCGCTCGAACCGGCCGGGCACCCCGGCCGGGGCGGGCGCGAGCCGGTCCGGGTGCAGGGTCTCCAGCAGCGCCGGGTCGGCCACGACCGTGCCGATGTGCGGCCCCGACCACTTGTAGGAGCTGGTGGCGTAGAAGTCGGCGCCGAGCGAGGCCACGTCCACCGGAACGTGCGGGGTGGCGTGCACCCCGTCCACGTAGCACAGCGCGCCGGCGGCGTGCGCGGCGGCGGCGATGGCCGCCACGTCCGGCCTGGTCCCGACGATGTTGCTGGCCGCGGTCACCGCGACCAGCCTGGTCCGCTCGGTCACGAGCTCGCCGTACTGCGCGGCGGGGAGCTCCGCTGTCGATATGTCGACTTCGGCCCAGCGGACCGTGGCGCCCTGCCGGGTGGCGGCCTGCACCCAGGGCCGGACGTTCGCGTCGTGATCGAGCCTGGACACGACCACCTCGTCCCCCGGCCCCCAGCGCCGCGACAGCGTGTCGGCGAGCCGGTAGGTCAGCGTGGTCATGTTCGGCCCGAGGATCACGCCGTCCGGATGTGCGCCGGTCAGGTCCGCGAGCGCCTGACGGCACTCGGCCACGATGGCGTCGGCGCGCCCGCTGGCCGGGAACGCCCCCCCGGCGTTGCCGATCCCGGACCGGTACACCTCCGCGATCGCCTCGATGACCGCCCAGGGCACCTGCGTGCCCGCGGCGCCGTCGAGGTACGCGTAACCGTCGCCCAGGGCGGGATAGGCCGCCCGCACGCGGCCGACATCGAACGTCACGAAACCTAGTCTGCCCTACACCTGAGTCCAGCCCGGATCGCGCCCGGACGCGACGAGCATGGCGTGCCAGGGGTCGTCGTCGCGCCCTGAACTCACATCGGCGCCGGAGCCTGACCGGACGGTAAGCGAGGGCCACAGCTGGGGCGTCCCGGCCCGCCACCCGGCCAGCACGAGCTCGGGATCGGCCGGGCGGTAGTCCTTGCCGAGGGACCTGGCCAGGTCCCACGCGTGCAGGTGCCACTCGGCGCAGGCCGCCCCGGCCATCGCGCCGACCGTGACCTCGGTGCCCCGGTACCGGTGGTGCGGCAGGTCCCAGGCCTGCGGCAGCCGCCGCCCGTACGATCGCGCCGACTCGGCGAAGGCCGCGACGTGCTCGGGGCCCGACACGTCGGGCAGCGCCGCCAGTTCGGCCGCGTTCTGCCTGGCCAGCTTCCGCGCGAGCGACTCCGCGGACGCGTTGGTCGCCAGCAGCCGCGCGAGCCTGCTGTCCGGCGCGTCATCGAGGTACTCGTGGTAGTCGTCGGCCACGCAGCGCAGGTGACCGGCCAGGTCGACCGCGCGCCACTCCGAGCACGGCGTCGCGCCCAGCCATGTCGCATCGGTGAACTGGGCGGCCAGCTCACAGATGACGGTCACGCCGTCGCGGTAGGCGGACAGGACGCCGACGCGCGACACTCGGCTCATCGTGGCCCAGTCCGACTAGTGCTGCTGCGCTGCACGGTTCCTCTCCCTGCCGGTAAACGCCCGGCAACCGGTTCGCGAAGCCTCGGGGCAGCCAGCGTGCCAGGTTTACGGCCTGCCGACAAGCCATCCGCCGCAAGAAAAACCAGATGACATCTTCCGGGCCATCCGGTTAACCTCACAGCAATGCCCTATGTCACCCCTTTGCTGGTCAAGCGCGCCTTTGCCAGGGTACGACCAGTCGGGGCGCTGTGGCGGCTGCGGGGCTACCTTAAGCCGTTCCGCATCCAGATGATCGTCATGCTGGCCGCCGCGCTCGGCGCGGTGGCCGCCGCCATCGCCATCCCCCTGCTCACTAAGGCCGTCATCGACGGGGCGATCGCGCACGGCTACAAGGGCCTGCTGATCCCGCTGGGCCTCGCGGCCGCGGGCCTGGGCGCCGCCGAAGGGCTGCTGAACATGCTCCGCCGCTGGATCCAGGCCAGTTCCGTGGCGGAGATCGAGAAGTCGATCAGGGACGACCTGTACGCGCACCTGCAGCGGCTGCCCATCTCGTTCCACGACGAGTGGCAGTCAGGCCAGCTACTGTCGCGGGCGACGACCGACCTGTCCACGATCCGCAGGTTCGCCGGGTTCGGCCTGATCTTCATGGTCACCAACACGATGACGTTCATCGCCGTGATCGCGCTGCTCATCCACCTGAACTGGTGGCTCGGCCTGATCACCGGCGCGGTGTTCGTCCCCGTGGTGCCGATCTGCCTGCGGTTCGAGAAGCGGTACCGGGTGCTGTCCCGCCTGGTCCAGGACCAGCAGGGCGACATAGCCACGCTGGTCGAGGAGTCGGCGACCGGCGTCCGCGTGCTGAAGGCGCTCGGCCGTGGCCCGCTGGCCGCCGCCCGGCACAACGCCGCAGCCGGCGACATCTACCGGACCCAGGTCGCCAAGGCCGGCCTGCTCGGGTCCTTCTGGGCGCTCCTGGACCTCGTCCCGAACGCCGTGATCGG
>Ga0187806_1000356_pt1 | contig 11049 bp, 8 predicted proteins | sample NC_wetland_sal_i_7_FD_132470 | JGI IMG/M metagenome (GOLD analysis project Ga0187806, IMG submission 132470) | Wetland sediment microbial communities from Neuse River Estuary, North Carolina, USA - ASW_1 | ecosystem: Environmental > Aquatic > Freshwater > Wetlands > Sediment | place: USA: North... | reverse complement strand
CGAGCTGCGCGTCCAGCGGTGCGAGTCGTGCGCGGCGCTGACGCACCCGCCACGGCCGCGCTGCCCGCACTGCGGCTCATTCGACCTGGGCTACCAGGTGGTGTCGGGCAACGGGACCGTCTACAGCTGGGTCGTCTTCCACCACCCGCTCGCGCCCCCGTACACCGAGCCGTACGCCGTGGCCCTGGTCGAGCTTGAGACGGGCAACCGCATCGTGGCGCAGCTCACCGGCCTCCCGCTCGGCGAGATCCGCATCGGCCTGCCGGTGACCGCCGAGTTCACCGAGGTCGAGCCCGGGCTGACGCTGCCAGTCTTCCGGCCAGCCGAGTAACAGGAGAGTCTTGTGGACAGTCAGTTCAAGGACAAGGCCGCCATTGCCGGCATCGGCCAGACGGAGTTCTCCAAGAAGTCGGGGCGGTCCGAGCTGCGGCTGGCCGTCGAGGCCGTCGACGCGGCCGTAGCCGACGCCGGGCTTAAGCCAGCGGACATCGACGGCCTGGTTACGTTCACGACGGATAGCAACAGCGAGGTCGACGTCGCCGGCGCGATGGGGATGCCGGAGGTGACGTTCTTCTCCCGGGTCAACTACGGCGGCGGCGCGGGCTGCGGCACCGTCCAGCAGGCGGTGCTGGCCATCGCGTGCGGCGTGGCGAAGAACGTCGTCGTGTACCGGGCGTTCAACGAGCGGTCCGGCAGCAGGTACGGCACGAGCAAGCGCCCGCAGCCGGCCGGCACCGGCACCGAGCAGATCGCGGCGTCGTGGACGAACCCGTTCGGCCTGCTCACGCCTGCCAGCAAGGTCGCGATGTTCGCCCGCAGGTACATGCATACCTACGGTGCCACAAGCGAGGACTTCGGCCGGGTCAGCGTCGTCGACCGCAAGCACGCCGCGAACAACCCGAACGCGTGGTTCTACGGCAAGCCGATCACGCTTGCGGACCACCAGAACTCGCCGCTGATCGTCGACCCGCTGCACCTGCTCGACTGCTGCCAGGAGAGCGACGGCGGGGTAGCCATGGTCGTCACGTCCACCGACCGGGCCCGTGACCTGCCGAACCGCCCGGTCACCGTCTCAGCGGCCGCCCAGGGCATCGCGGCGGACCAGTACTCGATGGCCAGCTTCTACCGCCCCGACGACGACTTCGTGTCGCTGCCGGAGATGTCGGTGGTGGCCCGCCAGCTCTACGCCACGAGCGGCCTCGGTCCTGCCGACATCGGCGGCGCGATCATCTACGACCACTTCACGCCGATGGTCCTCCCCCAGCTCGAGGTGTTCGGGTTCTGCGAGCGCGGCGAGGCCAAGGACTTCATCAGGGACGGGAACCTGGAGATCGGCGGCCGCCTGCCGCTCAACACCCACGGCGGCCAGCTCGGCGAGGCCTACATCCACGGCATGAACGGCATCGCCGAGGCGGTCAGGCAACTCCGCGGGCAGTCCTCGAACCCGGTCGAGGGCATCAACCACATGCTGGTCACCGCCGGCACCACCGTCCCCACCGGCGGCCTCATCCTGACCCGCGCCTAGCATCACGCCGGGCGGTCACTCGGAAGAGAGTGGATCGCTGTGTACACCCGGCTGTGCATTTTGATCTACCATCTTCGGCGCGCGGAGGATTATCTGGACAGGCCAAGGGGCTCGGTGCCGATGACGTGGTCGGCGGACAGGCGGGCTAGGTCTGCTGGCGGGACGCCGAGCTCGCCGCCGAGGATTTCCTCGTTGTGCTCGCCGAGGAGCGGGGACGGGCTTCGGTGCGGGGTGGCGGGGGCTGGTGAGAAGCGCATGGGCCAGCCGGGATAGGTGTCCTCGCCGACGACGGCATGGTCGACGGTCTGGAAGAACCCGCGGTCGTTCAGCTGAATATCTTTCCGGAAGTCGTCGGTGACTGCGGTCACCGCGGCGGGGACCCCGGCCGACAGCAGGCGGGCGACTATCTCCGCCGACGGCAGTCCCTCGGCCCAGGCCGCCAGGTGCTCGTCCAGCTTGTCATGCTCGCGCATGCGGTTGCCCAGGTCGTCGAGCGATGCGTCGCCCGCCAGGACCGGATCGCCGAGCGCGGCGGCGAGCTGGCGCCACTCCCCTGTCGAGCGCACCGTGAGCGCCACCCAGCGGCCGTCCGCCGCCTGGTAGACGCCCTGCGGCGCGTGCACCGGTGAGCGGTTCCCGATCCGGCCCATGATCTCGCCGTTCATCGAGTACCTGATGACCGGCTCGGGCGCGAGGCACGCGCCCACTTCGATCTGCGACAGCTCGACGAGCTGCCCGGTTCCGCTCACCCGCCGATCTTCGAGCGCGGCCATCGCGGCGAACGCGCCCGCCATCGCGACAAGCGGGTCCATGTGGCCGCCCGGGTTCAGCGGGCGCCCGCCGGGGAAGCCGGTCAGCGCCGTGTGCCCTGAAGTGTAGATGAACGACGGCCCGAACCCGACGTAGTCGCGCCACGGGCCTTCGAGGCCGAAGCCGGGCATCCGGATCATGATCGTGCTGGGGTTCGCGGCGTGCACCTCAGCCCAGCCGAGCCCGAACTTCTCCATGACCCGCACCGCGAAGTTCTCGACCACGATGTCGGCGGTCTTCAGCAGCTCGAGGAACAGCTCCCGGCCCCGGTCGCTGGCCAGGTCGAGGGTGATGTCACGCTTGTTCAGGTTGATCGCGCGGTAGCGGCCGCGCTCCCACCACCGCGACCCAAGCGCCGGCGAGGCCATGTTGTACCGCCAGGTGTCCGGCCGCTGGACGGACTCCACCTTGATGACATCGGCGCCCAGGGCGCCCAGGTAGCAGGTGCAGCCCGCCCCGGCCCAGAAGGTGCCGAGGTCGAGCACGCGCACCCCGTCCAAGGGCAGTTTTCCCCCGAACGGTCCCGTGGTTCCACCGGACAGGCCAGAGGCTTGCGCCGGCGGGGCAGCGAGCTCGCGCCTGCCAGTCACCCAGCCGGCCCGCCTGATCTCCGCGCTATGCTCGCCTTTCCTCGGCGCGGGCAGGTAGGTGCGCGCCGGGGTGGCGCCGAACCGCCACGGGAAGGACGGGTGCTGGAACCGGCCTTCCCTGCTGGCGCTCCGGGAGAAGAACTCCCGCTCCTGCCACTGGGCCGACCGCAAGATCAGCTCGCCGTCGTGGAGTGGCACGGCGGGAATCCGCAGTTCCTGGAACTGGGTCACGACGTCCTCGACGCGCCGTTCGCGGGTCCACTCCTCGGCCCGGTCCTCGAAGACCTGGCGGTCGGTGCCGCCCTGCCGCAGCACCTCCTGCTGGTCGGTGTACTCGGGCAGGCCGAAGAGCTTGCACACGTCGGCCCAGTGCTTGGGGGTCAGGACGTTGATCCCGACCCAGCCGTCACGGCACCGCTTCACGCCGAGCAGCGGCTCCATGGACCGGCCGCGGCCGAGCTTGTCCAGGATCGTCCGGGTGACCGTGGGGAAGGTGAGCGTCGAGTGCGCGCACTCCATCCGGGACACGTCGACGTCCATGCCGCCGAGCCGTCGGCGGCCGGCCAGCGCGGTCATGGCGGCCGTCGCGACATAGGTCGCCGCGACGTACTCCTCGAACCGGCCGCCGATCTGGACCGGGGGTGACGGGGGCCAGCCGAATTGCTTGACGTAGCCCGCCGCCGCCTGGATGGTCAGCCCGCTGGCCGGTCGGCCGGAGTACGGACCGGTCTGCCCGAAGTTGGACAGCCGGATCACGGAAAGCAGCGGGTTGGCGCGACGGAGTTCGGCGGGGGTAAGCCGCAGTCGCTCAAGCCCGCCTGGTCCGAGATCTTCGAGGATCAGGTCGGCGCTCTCGGCTAGGCCCCGGATGCGGGCGAGGTCGTCCTCGCTGCCGGGGGTGCCGCTGCCGAGGTCGGCCGCGAGGCTGCGCTTGTTCGAGTTCGCGTAGTCGAACAAGCCGCCGTTAGCGCGTTCCTGGTCATCGGCGATGAACGGGCCTGCCTGGCGCAGCGGGTCACCGGCCTCGGCTTCCACCTTGATGACGTCGGCACCGAGATCGCCGAGCCAGCGCGCGGCGAGCGGGACGGCGATCTCGGTGCCGATCTCCAGTACCCGGATGGACCCAAGCGGCCCTGGTCGGTTCGCCATGGCTAGCGCGGCACCTCGATCAGGTCCGCCAGCCGGCTCAGGTGGCAGGTGGCCGATCCGAGCGACAGCTCGAGCTGTTTGGCCCAGAGCAGGTAGCGGTGCAGCGGGTAGTCGGTGACCACGCCCATCCCGCCGTGCAGGTGCTGGGCGACCTCGGTCACCCGGCTCGCCCCTTCTGACGCCCAGAACTTCGCGATGGATATCTCCCTGTCCGCCGGCCAGTCCGCCGACAGCCGCCAAGCGGCCTGCCAGGTCGTCAGCCGCATCGCCTCGGCGTCGATGAACGCGTCGCCGGCGTGCAGGGCGACCGCCTGGAACGTGGCGAGGACCCGGCCGAACTGCTCCCGCTGGCTGGTGTACCTGGCGGTGGCCGCAAGCGCCCCGGCCGCGATGCCGGTCAGCAGCGCGCAGGTTCCGACGACGGCCCGGTCCCACACCCACTGGCCGAGGCCGCCCGCGTCGCCCGCGAGGACGTCGGCGGCGGTCACCTCGACGTCGTCCAGCCGCAGCTCGGCCTCGGGCAGGCCGCTGGTAGTCACGTGAGGGATCAGCTCCACGCCGCGGGCGGCCGGGTCGACGAGCACGGCAAGCTCGCGGTCCCCGGCGTCCGCGACTACGAGCACGCGCACGGCGTCCGGGTAGCTGACGAACGGCTGGGTGCCGCTCACCAGCCAGGCACCGTCCTGCGCAGTGGCGGTCACCGGCGCGGCGGTCAGCGTCCCGCGCGCGGGCGCGATCGTGAGCACGGCGTTGCCGTCTCCCACCGCCGGCAGCCACCGCTCCCGCTGCCACGGCGAGCCGGACCGGTCGATCGCCATCGCGGCGACGACCGTCTCAAGCACCGGTGCGGCCGCGAGCGCGCGGCCGCACTCCTCGAGCAGGACGCAGAGCCCGATCAGGTCGCCGGCGCTGCCACCGAACTTCTCTGGCAGGCAGTAGCCGAGCAGGTCGCCGCGGGCCAGTTCCCGCCATAGCCGCGGCTGCCCGCTGCCGCCAAAGGAGCCGGCGATCGAGCGCGCGGCCTCCCGCACCGCGAGTTGCTCTTCGGAGAGCGTGAAGTCCACTGTGCTCCTTCCAGAAAGCCGTTGCGTAACGCCCTGGGCTCGGCTGTTGCCAGCGCTGCCGCCTAGCGCAGCAGCTGGCGGGCCACGACCATCCGCTGGATGTCCGTGGCGCCCTCACCCAGCCGCTTGACCCGCAGGTCGCGAAACCACCGCTCAAGCGGCAGCTCCCGTGACAGCCCCAGGGCACCGAGGATCTGCATGCACCTGTCCACCACGCGGAACGCCGCCTCCGTGCTGTACAGCTTCGCGATCGACGCGTCGACCCGGACGTCCTCGCCGAGGTCCGCCTTCCACGCCGCCTGGTAGATCAGCAGCCGCGCGGCGCGAAGCTCGATCTCGCTGTCGGCGATCTGCCACTGCACCGCCTGCCGGTCCGCCAGGCGCACACCGAACGTGGTCCGCTGCTTCGCCCACTCGATGGCGATGCGCAGCGCGTCGGCCGCGATCCCGATCGGCCCCGCCCCGTACGTGATCCGGCTGTGGGTGAGGAACTGCGATGCTAGCTCGAACCCGCCGCCTTCCTCCCCGATCAGGTTGGCCGCCGGGACCTCGACGTTGTCGAAGTGCAGGACGTAGGGCGAGAAGGCGGTCAGCATCCCGATCGGGCGCTTTTCCAGTCCGGGCGCGTCAGCGTCGACGACGAAGGCGCTGATCGCCCGTTTGTCGCCCTGCTCTCCTGTCCGCGCGTAGACGACGCCCCAGTCCGCGTGCGCGACGTGGCTTGTCCACATCTTCTCGCCGTTGATGACGTACCGGTCGCCCTTGCGCTCGGCTCGGCACCTGATGGCGCGCGCCGGGTCGGATCCGCCCGAGGCCTCGCTGATCGCGGTGAACGCCTTGCCTGGACTTCCCGAAATCAGCGGCGCGGCGTACCTCTCGAACAGTTCGGGCGAGGCGTTGAACATCACGCTCGGCGGGTTGCCCCCGAACGCGCCGAGCGCCGGGAAGTAGGCGCCCATCCGGCACTTCGCCGCCTCCTCCGCCACCACCGCCTGGCCGAGCACGCCCAGGCCAGCGCCGCCGAATTCCTCGGGCGTATTCAGCGACCACAGGCCGAGCCGCCGGGCCTTCTCCTGCAGGGGCAGCAGCAGGCCGTCAGGCAGGCCGGTCGTGTCGTGCGGCAGGGTGTCCTCAAGCGGGCGGACCTCGGACTCCATGAAGCGGCGGACGGTGCCAGCCAGGTCGGCCAGCTCGTCGGGCAGCCGCCAGGCACCCAGAGCATCCGGATCCGCGCGATCCACGCGTGGCGTCATCGCATTATCCTCCCGTCGCGCTAGCGCGTTACCCGTGCCATTCCCAGGCCCGCGCTCGCGATGATCTCGCGCAGGACATCGTTGTTGCCGCCGCCGAACGTCCCGACCACGGCAGCCCGGTACGCCTGCTCAAGGCGCCCGTTCAGGATCGCCCCCGGGCTTGTCCTCGTCAGGTAGCCGGCCTGCCCGACCACCTCAAGCAGCGCGCGGCACGCCTCGATCAGGACCTCGGTCCCGTAGATCTTGGCCGCGGCCGCGTCCGCCGGGGCGAGCTTGTCCCCCGCCGCGAGCGTCGCGACCATCCGCCAGTTCAGCAGCTTCATCGCCTCAAGCCGGGCATCGACGCGGGCAAGCGCCAGCCGCACGGCCGGCTCATCGATCAGCCGCCCGGACCCGCCAGACGAGCCGAAAGCCATCCGCGCCGGGGTGGCCGCCGCCCACTCCACGACCTCGCGCAACCGCTCGGAGATCCAGGTGCGCGAGGCAGCCAGGGCGATCCGCTCGTGATTGAGCTGGGACGTGATGATGCGCCAGCCCGCGTTCTCCGGGCCTACCAGGTTGGCGACCGGAACCACGACGTCGTCGTAGTGGGTCGTCGTGGTCGCCCGGACTCCGCCCTCGGAGATGGTCGGCAGCGGAGTGGCAGAGAATCCAGGGGCCGTGGTCGGGACGAGGATGATCGACATGCCCTTGTGCCTCGGCGCGGCGGGATCGGTCCTGACCGCGAGCCAGATGTAATCCGCGAACGCGCCGCCCGAGGTGAAGATCTTCTGCCCGTTGATGACATAGTTCTCGCCGTCGCGGACGGCCCTCGTCTTGAGCGCGGCGAGGTCCGTGCCCGCCTCCGGCTCGGTGTACCCGATGGCGAAGTCGATCTCGCCGCTGAGGATGCGCGGCAGGAAGAAGTCCTTCTGCTCCTGCGTCCCGTACCGCATCAGTGTCGGGCCCACGGTGTTGAGCGCCAGCATCGGCACCGGGGCGTTGGCCTTCCGCGCCTCGTCAAAAAAGACGAACTGGTCGAATTCTGACCGCCCCTGGCCGCCGTACTCGGCGGGCCAGCCCAGGCCAAGCCAGCCATCCTTGCCGAGCTGACTGCGCACCTCGGCATAGCGCGCGGGGCCGATCTCCGCCCCGTCCCGTTCCCCGGGGGTGAGCAGGGACCGGAAGTACTCGCGCAGTTGCCCTTGCAATTCAAGCAGGGCAGGCGGGTAGGCGATGTACATGAGGCTCCTGTCCGGCTCAGGATTCTTACATGCTGTAACTTATTTACTATATAATCTAGAAAGATGTCATTACAAGACGCCGCCCGCTTACCCGACGGCGCCCGCGTTCCGCAGTTCCGCGATGGCGTCCTCATCGAAGCCCCAGTCCCGCAGCACCTCGGCCGTGTCCTGGCCGGGAGCAGGCGGCGGCCCTCCCGCGACCGCAGGGGTGCGCGACAGCCGCGGGGCGGGCGCGGGGAAGGTGACTCCGTCCCTGGCCAGGAACGTGCCGCGGGCCGCGTTGTGCGGGTCGCGCGGCGCTTCGCCCGGTGACAGCACCGGGGCGAAGCACGCGTCAGCCTTCGCCTCGGCGAAGACGCGGCACCACTCGTCGCGCGTCTTCGTGCGGAAGATGGCCGCAAGCTCCTCCTTGAGCTCCGGCCAGGCGGCGCGGTCGTCCTGCCGGTCCCACGTCGGGCCGGTGAGGCTGAGCACCCTCCGCAGCTCGGCGTAGAACTGCGGCTCAATCGACCCGACGCTGACGTAGCGACCATCGGCGGTCTCGTATACGTCGTAGAAGTGAGCGCCCGAGTCGAGCCGGTTGGTTCCCCGCGCCTCGTTCCACGTCCCGGCGGCCCGCATCCAGTGCAGCGATGTCGTCAGGACGGCGGCGCCATCTGTCATCGCGGCATCGACGACCTGCCCTCTCCCGGACTGCCGCGCCTCGAAGAGGGCGCACGCCACCCCGAACGCCGCGAACATGCCTCCGCCGCCGTAGTCGCCGACGAGGTTGACGGGGGGCACCGGCGGCCCTCCCGCGCGGCCGATCGGGTCGAGCGCCCCGGCGACCGCGATGTAGTTGATGTCGTGGCCGGCGAGCCTGGCATAGGGTCCTTCCTGGCCCCAGCCCGTCACCCGGGCGTAGACGAGGCGCGGGTTGACCCCGGCGCACACGTCCGGGCCGAGGCCGAGCCGCTCCATCGTGCCCGGCCTGAAGCCTTCGACGAGGACATCCGCCGACTCGACGATCCGCAGGATCGCCGTGATCGCCGCCCGGTTCTTAAGGTCCACCGCCACCGAGCGCCGCCCTCGGTGCAGCGGGTTAGGTGCCCGGTCGGCCGGCCGGGCACCGCCGAGACGATCGACGCGGACGACATCGGCCCCCATGTCCGACAGCATCATCACCGCGAACGGCGCAGGCCCCATCCCGGCGAACTCCAGCACGCGCACGCCGTCGAGCGGGCCGCTCACCGCAGAACCCCCATCACATCCCCTATCTTCTATTTCATATATAAAAGACAATAACATGAGGCAGTCGCGCCAGGGATGCGCCTGAGGGCAGGAGGGTGCCTGAGGGCACAAGAGTGGGGTCGTGGCGGCCGCAAGGGGTTACGGCGTCCTGTCGCTTGCCTGCGCCGCCGCGAAGTGCGTCATCAGCAGTTCGCCGGCGTTCTCCATGTGCCGCATCATCGCCGCACGCGCCCGGTGGCCATCGTGGCTGGCGAGTGCCTCAAGGATCTCCGCGTGATCTTTCGCCGACGCCATGTTCCACGCGGGGATCGAGGCGAAGAACCGGCGCGGCGCGAACTTCGTCGAGATCGACAGCATCCACGCGAGGCGAGGGGCGGCGGCGGCGAGGTTAATGTGCCGATGGAAGTCATGGTGGAGCCTCTCGATGCCGGGGCTGTACTCACCCGCCACTGCCTTGCGGGTGTCCTCCTGCACCTGGCGCAGGACGCGCAGATCGTCGTCCCCGATGCGCTGCGCGGCCCGGTAGACGAGCTCGCCCGCGAGCAGTTCCTGGGCGGTGACCAGGTCCCTGACATCGTTCGCCGACAGCGGCGCTACCACGAAACCTCGGCGCGGCAGCAGCTCGACGAACCCCTCGCCGCGCAGCAACCGCAGGCCCTCCCGCACCGGCGTCGGGGAAAGGCCGAGTTCGCCGGCGATCCGCTCCTGCCGGATGAAGTCGCCCGAGCGCAGCCGGCCCCTCATGATGAGCTCGCGGACATGATCCGCCACCTCATCGCTGAGCTGCCGCCGTGGATAACGGCGCAGGGCCAGGCTGCCGTCTTCCTTCATCGCTCCCGCCGGGTTCCCCGTCTTCGCTACTTCCTTTCAATTTCTATGTTGTATAGGATACACAATGTCGGTGAATCGTTGCTCTTGGTGCCGACGCCTCGTCACCCGCGGTCAGCGTCACCGCGGGTCAGCGCGAACGGGAGCCCCTGGCTTCCCGCACGAGCGGCAGCATGCGATAGGCGACCCGCTGGTTGAGCGCGATCTCGGTCCTGGTGCGTACCACGCCAGGCAGCGCGAGCAGCGCCTGCACGACCGCTTCCAGGTGCGCGTTGTTCCTGGCGGCCACCCGGCACAGCAGGTCACCTTCCCCGGTGGTGCTGTGCGCCTCAAGCACCTCGGGCACTTCGACGAGCCTCCTCGCCACCTCGTCGAGCTTGCCCTGGGCCAGGACCAGGTGCACGAACCCGAGGACGTGATAGCCAAGGCCGCCCGGCTCGATCGTCGGCGCGTAGCCCGTGATGACGCCCTCGCGCTCCAGCCGGGCCAGCCGGGACGCGGCGGTGCCCCGGGCGACGCCGAGCACCCGGGCGTACTCCCGGACGCCGGCCCGGGGCTCCTCGAGCATGAGGTTCAGCAGATCGAGGTCGAGTCCATCGAGCCGCATAGGCCATCGGCTCCCTTCGCCGCGCGTGCTGTGCCGCACTTTGAGCCAATGGCACACTTCGCGATGTTCAGGCTAGAACGTTGGTACAGCTGATGTCTAGATTTGAGGCATGATCGACGCGAGTCGCCCTTGAGCGCCGCACCGGCCGTCCACTCGCGCGCGTCCGCGCTCGACGAGCGTTACCTCCGACGGGACGGCACCGTTTACCTGACCGGGATCCAGGCACTGGTCCGGATGCTGCTTGACCGCGCCAGGCACGACGAGCGCGCGGGCCTGGACACGGCCACCTACGTCTCCGGCTACGAGGGCTCCCCGCTGGCCGGCTACGACCTGGAGCTGGCGCGGAAGCGTGACCTGCTGACAGCGCTCCGCGTTATCCACCAGCCCGGGCTGAACGAGGAACTGGCCGCGACGGCGGTGTCAGGCACCCAGCTCGCCGGCGTCGTCGGGGAAGCGCGGCACGCGGGGGTGACCGGCGTCTGGTACGGCAAGGCACCGGGGCTTGACCGGGCCACGGACGCGCTGCGGCATGCCAACCTGATCGGCACCGCCCCGGCTGGCGGCGCCGTCGCGCTGGTCGGCGATGATCCCGCGGCCAAGTCCTCGACCGTGCCATCCGCTTCCGAATTCGCCCTCGCCGACCTGTCCATGCCGACGTTCTATCCGGCCGATCCGGCCGAGGTACTGGTGCACGGCCTCCACGCGGTGGAGCTGTCCAGGGCCAGCGGCCTCTGGTCCGCCATCAAGGTGGCCACGGCCGTCGCCGACGG
>Ga0187806_1000352_pt1 | contig 11068 bp, 11 predicted proteins | sample NC_wetland_sal_i_7_FD_132470 | JGI IMG/M metagenome (GOLD analysis project Ga0187806, IMG submission 132470) | Wetland sediment microbial communities from Neuse River Estuary, North Carolina, USA - ASW_1 | ecosystem: Environmental > Aquatic > Freshwater > Wetlands > Sediment | place: USA: North... | reverse complement strand
CGCGAGGGCGTCCAGGTGCCTGATGCCGAAGGCGCCCGCCCCGGCCAGCGCGATCCGCATCCGCTACTCCTCTTCCGCCAAGGGCCGGACTACCAGGTGGCCGACCGCGGTATTCGACCCGGGGACGTGGTAGAAGCGGTACAGCTCCTCGACCTTGGGGCCCATGGCGCCGCGCATGATCAGCTGCATGACCAGCTCGATCCCCTCCGACCCCGCCTCCCGCACGTACTCCAGGTGCGGCACCAGCGCCAGCTGGTCCGGGTCGTGGACCAGCCGGTCGAAGAACGCGTTATCGAATTCCCTGTTAATGAACCCGGCGCGCGGCCCCTGGAGCTGATGGCTCATCCCGCCGGTCCCCCACACCTGGACCGACAGGTCCTGCGGATAACTGTGCACGGCCCGGCGGATGGCCTGGCCCAGCATGTAGCACCGGTGCCCGGTCGGCGGCGGGTACTGCACCACGTTCACCGCCAGCGGGATGACCCGCACCGGCCACGCCTCCGGCTGCCCGTACACCAGGGACAGCGGCACGGTCAGGCCGTGATCCACGTCCAGCCGGTACAGCAGCGTCAGGTCGAACTCGTCCAGGATCAGCGACTGGGCCAGGTGGGCGGCCAGCTCCGAATCGCCCTGGACGACCGGCACCGGGCGGGGGCCGTACCCTTCGTCGGCCGGCGGGAACTCATCCGCGCAGCCCAGCGCAAACGTCGGGACGAACTCCGGCGTGAACGCGGACGCGTGGTCGTTGTAGACCAGGATCACCACGTCCGGGACCTCCGCCGCGGCCCAGGCCTTGGTCCAGTCGTACCCGGCAAACAAGGGCCGCCAGTACGGCTCGGCCGTCTTGCCCAGGTCGATCGCCGCACCGATGGCCGGGATGTGGCTGGTGGTCAGCCCCGCGGTGATCCGCGCCATATCAGGTCCCGTCCTTCACCGAGCGCCACCCCTTCGGCGACCGGCCACCCGAGAGCATCATCTGCTGGTACTCCTCGATGGGCATCCCGGTCATCGTCGAGACGGCCTGCAGGTAGCTCAGCCCGTCGGTGGCGAAGATCTTGGCCAGGAAGTAGATGTTCCCGCCCAGCTCCAGCATCGCGTTATAGTCACGGGCCAGGACGGCCTGCTTCTGGGCCTCGGACATCGGCCACTCATCCAGGTACGCTCGCTCGTCCGCCTTGAACCGCTCCCGGTTCGGCGCCTTCATCAGGCTCATGCAGAACTGGTTCAGCTGGTAACCCGCCTTCGCCCGCTGCGCCGTGAACACTCGGGTGCCGGGGATGTCATCAAACTCATGGGTGTACTCCGTCATCTCGCCTCCCAGTTCTCCCAGTACAGGTGCTGAGGGTTGTCTACTAGCAGCCGGCGCCGCAGATCCTCGGTGGGCGCGATCCGCGGGATGAGGTCCACCAGGGCGCCGTCGTCGGGCATGTGGCTCTTCATGTTCGGGTGCGGCCAGTCCGTCCCCCACAGGACGCGGTAGGGGAACAGCTCGACGACGTGGCGCGCGAACGGGATGAAATCGTCATACCCCGGCGGCCCGGAGACCGACAGCCGTTCCGCCCCGCTCACCTTGGACCAGACGTTCTCGTTCTCGCGCATGAACCGCGTGAACATGGCGAAACCGGGCCCGTCGACGGGCTGCGTCACATCGGGCCGGCCCATGTGGTCCACGACGACGACCGTGGGCAGGGTCGTGAACAACTTCCAGCGCTCGGCCAGGTCGGGGGCCTCGAAGTAGACCACGATATGCCAGCCGAACTCGGCCACCTGGTCGGTCAGGCCGCGGTAGTACTCATCCGGCTTGGGGTCGACGAGGCGCTTGACGAAGTTGAAGCGGATCCCGCGGACCCCGGCGGCGTGCAGGTCGGCCAGTTCGGCCCGGGAGATGCCGGGCTTGATCGTCGCCACGCCGCGGGCCCGCCCGTCGGCCGACAGCAGCGCGTCGATCAGGGCCCGGTTGTCGGCGCCGTGACAGGTGCCCTGGACGATGACGTTACGCTCGAAGCCCAGGAAGTCGCGGCGCGCGAACAGCTCCTCCTTGGGAGCATCCGTCGGCGTGTACTTCCGCTCCGGGGCGTACGGGAAGACGTCGCCGGGACCGAACACGTGGCAGTGGGCGTCGACCGCGCCGGGAGGCGGAGCGTAGGTCGGCTTGCTCGGGTTCGGGTCGAACGCAAGCCAGTCGGCGTCGGGGGTGAACGTGGCCGCCATCTACCGTCCTTGCGCTCGCAGGGCGTGGTCGAGACGCGGGTAGACCCGCCTCGCGTTACCCGAGTACACCAGCTCGGCGTCGGAGGGCGTCAGGCCGGCCGCGTCGACGTACCGCTTGGTGTCGTCGAAGTAGTGGCCCGTCTGCGGGTCGATACCACGGACGGCGCCGACCATCTCGGACCCGAACAGGATGTTGCCCGCGTCGATGACCTCGAAGAGCAGGTCGATCCCCGGCTGGTGGTACACGCACGTGTCGAAGAACACGTTGCGCATGACGTGCTCGCCCAGCGGCGGCCGGCCCAGCATGTCGGCCAGCCCGCGGTAGCGCCCCCAGTGGTAGGGGACGGCTCCCCCGCCGTGCGGGATAATCAAGCGGAGCGCAGCGAAGTCAGCGAACAGGTTTCCCTGGATGAACTGCATGAACGCCGTGGTGTCCGCGTTGATGTAGTGCGCTCCGGTCGCGTGGAAGACGGGGTTGGAGCTGCTCGAGACGTGCACCATGGCGGGCACGTCGAGCTCGATCATCTTCTCGTAGATCGGGTACCAGTACGGGTCGGTGAGCGGCGGGGAGGTCCATCTACCGCCGCTCGGGTCGGGGTTGAGGTTGCACCCGACGAACCCGAGCTCGAGGACGCAACGTTCCAGCTCGGCGACGGAGGACTTGAGCCCGGCGCCGGATGACTGCGGGAGCTGGCCTACGCCGGCGAACGTCGCCGGGAACAGCCCGACCACGCGCGCGATCAGGTCGTTGCACGCGCGCGCCCAGGCTTCGCTGACCCGCTCGTCGCCCTCATGGTGGGCCATGGCCGAGGCCCGCGGGGAGAAGATCGTCAGGTCGGCACCGCGCTCGCGCAGCAGCCTGAGCTGGTTCTGCTCGATCGACTCGCGGATCTCGTCGTCAGAGATCGGCGGGTAAGCGGGGCTTGGGCGGCCCTCACCGAACGCCGCGAGCTGCTCCTTGCGCCAGTTGTCGTGCTGTGGTGGTGCGGTCGTGTAATGGCCATGGCAGTCGATGATCACCGCGGCGGCTCCCCGTCCCAGACCGACGAGGGCACCAGGACCTCGCCGCGCATGAGCAGGCGGGCGGTGCGCAGCAGGGCCGACCTGGTCACCACCGGCAGGCCGTTGCCGGGCTTGACCTCGATGGTGACGGTGAAGAACCCGGTGGGGTGCTCTACCTCCAGGTCGATCGGGCCGTCGGACTGCTCGGGGAGGACCGCGTTCTCGTACGCTACGGATCCGGGCAGCACGCAGGCCGTGGCCACGGACACCGCGCCCAGGACCCCGATGGCCTCGTGCACCCGGTGCGGGATGAACGTCCGAGTCGACACCGCGCCGCCGTGCACCGGGGGCGACAGCAGGCTCATCTTCGGCACCGTCTTGTCGGTCACGTCCCCCAGGTTCATCAGCGGCCCCGCGGCGAGCCTGATGACCTCGACCCGCCGCTTCAGCGCGTCGTTGTGCTCGAGCTCCGCCGGTGACTCCTGCCCGGAGATCAGGAAGTCCGACGCCGCGAGGCACACGACCGGCATGCCGTTGTCGATGCAGGTCACCGTCGCCCCGTCGATGACGTCGGTCACGTGCCCGGTCGGCAGCAGCGCGCCGCACGAGGACCCGGCGACGTCGGCGAACTCGATCGGGATGGGCGCGTGGGTGCCCGGCACGCCGTCGATGCGCGCGGGCCCGTCGTAGCGGACCTGCCCGCCCGGCGTCTGGATCAGCGCCGTGGCCAGGGTCTGGGTGTTGCGCATCCAGATCCGGACCGGCGTCACCGGTTCACCCGCCGCCACGAGCCCCTGCTCGATGGCGAACGGCCCGACCGCGGCCAGCATGTTCCCGCAGTTCTGGCTGTCGGAGACCTCGGCCCGGTCGGGCCAGACCTGCAGGAACAGGTACTCGACGTCCGCGTTCTCGCGGCCCGACGCGCTCACCACGGCGACCTTCGAGGTCAGTGGGTGAGCGCCTCCCATACCGTCGATCTCCCGTGGGTCCGGAGATCCCATGGCAGCCAGCAGCACCGCGTCGCGCGTCGGCTGGTCCGCGGGCAGGTTCTCGGCCAGGAACACCAGGCCCTTGGAAGTCCCGCCGCGCATGACGGCGCAGGGAATGGCGGTCTGGGTCACGGCACGTCCTCGTAGTCCACGTAGCGCAGTCCCTTCGCGGCCAGCCGCTCGCGCATGGAGTACAGGTCCAGGCCGAGTTCACCGGCGTTCAGCCGCGGCCGCTTGGACGCCTCGCTGGCCTCCCGGTCCCGGGCCGCCTTGAGCACCGTCGCCGCCTCCTCGCGCGGTACGACCACGACCCCGTCGTCGTCGGCGACGACCACGTCACCCGGCCGGACGTACACGCCGGCGCAGACGATCGGGGTCTGCACGTTCCCCGGCGTCTCCTTCACCGTGCCGCGGGCGGAGATCGCCTTCGACCAGACCGGGAAGCCCATCTCGGTCAGCGTCGCGACGTCCCGCACGCCCGCGTCGATGATCACTCCCCTGACCCCGTGCACCCGCAGGCTCCCCGCCAGCAGGTCGCCGACGTACCCGTCGTCGCACGGGCTCGTCGGGGTGACCACGAGGATGTCGCCGGGCTGCGCCTGCTCGACGGCCACGTGGATCGACCAGTTGTCGCCCGGGGCGACCTCGCAGGTCAGCGCGTTGCCCGCCACGCGCGCCGGGCGGAAGATGGGGCGGATGTCCGCCCGGAGCAGCCCGGTTCGTCCCTGCGCCTCGTGCACCGTCGCCACCCCGGCGTTCGCCAGGCCGTCCACGACCTCCAGGTCGGTGCGAGGGGTGTTCCGAACGACGAGCGGCACGTGAGGCTTCCTCTCCCGGACAGGTGGGTCTGGATTTAGATGTTACGAGGCCCCCGGATGCGCCAGGCGCACAGGTGTGCGGTGCCTCCCTGCCCGCCGCGAGCCAACTCCCTGCCTACCCCCAGCCGGGCGGGCAGGGAAGAGTGCATTCTCAGCATTGACAGGAACCACAAGCATCGCGGTTCACCGCACCGCGCTCACCACAAACCCGCCCGATCCGAGCCAGGTCAGGCGTCGACCAGCGCCGCTGCCTTGTGGTGGTGGGCCTCCAGGTACCGCCGCGTCATGAGCAGGGCGGCGATCCCGTCGCCCACCGCGGAGCCGAGCTGCTTGGTCGACCCCGAGCGCACGTCGCCCGCGGCGAACACGCCCGGCATGGACGTCTCCATCGTCGGGCTGGTCACGAGGAACCCGCCGGCGTCGCGTTCCACGGCGTCGCCCAGGAAAGCGGCGTTCGGCTTAAGGCCGATGAATATGAAGGCCGCGGCGGCCGGGAACCGGTGCGTCTCGCCGGTGTCGCGGTCGCGGGCCACGACGGCGGCGAACCGGCCCCGATCGCCCTCGAGCTCGGTGATGTCCAGGCCGGTGTGGATGGTGAACTGCGGATCGGATCGCACCCGGTCCTGGAGTACCGGCGAGGCGTGCAGCCCGGTGCGGGCCAGCACGCGGACCCGCTTGGCGAACTCCGACAGGTGCAGCCCCTCCTCCAGGGCCGAGTTGCCGCCGCCGACCACGATGACCTCGTCGGCGCCCTTGTAGAACGGCCCGTCGCAGGTCGCGCAGAAGTGGACGCCGGCGCCGAGGAATTCGTCCTCGCCGCGCACGTTGAGGAGCTTGTACGTCGACCCGGTGGCGGCGATCAGCGCGTGCGAGGTGAGCTGCTGCCCGGTGGACAGCGAGGTCACCAGGTCGTCGCACTCATGGTGCACGGCGGTGACACTTACCGCCGACACGAGCTCGACCCCGTACCGCCGGGCCTGCGCCACGAACCGGTCGGTGAGCTCCGCGCCGGAGATCCCGTCGGGGAAACCCGGGTAGTTGTCGATCCGATCGCTGATCCCGGCCTGGCCGCCGAGGGCGCTGCCGTCGACCACGATGGCGTCGATGCCCTCCCGGGCGGCGTAGATGGCGGCCGCCAGCCCGGCGGGTCCTCCCCCGACGATGACCAGGTCGTAGGCGGACCGGCCGGCGGTCACGGTGAGGCCGATGCGCCGGGCCAGCGCCTCGTTGGTCGGGTTCACCTCGTGGGTCCCGTCCGCGTAGACCACCGTCGGGATGATCTGCCCGCCGTTTTGCAGCTCCTTGAGCCTGTCGATGGCGTCCGGATCGGTGTCGATGTCGACCAGGGTGTAGCGCACCTGGTGGGCCGAGAGGAACTTCTTCACCCGCTTGCAGTGCGGGCACCACGGCGCCGAGTACACGGTCATGATCGGCTTGTCCGAAGCGGTCATCGCGTGACCACCCTCCCCTGGCCCCGACGGGACCTGCGCCGCTACCTTAACGCGACGGGAGCCGCCCGGGTGACCCCGATGCCGGAGCAGATACCCATGGTCGTTACATCAGGAGAATATTGCTACTTGCGCGGGAGCACGGTGACCTGGTGATGCGAGGTGCGGATCTCGGCGTCCTTGCCCCGGAACAGCGCTACCTCGATTGCGAGCAGTCCGGACACCGATCCTGCAACTCGTCCCTGGTGAGGAGGGGCGAAGGTGTAGCGGAGCCGCGTGCGCCGCGGCGACAGTCAGACCGGAGATGACCGTGATCGCAGCGGGATCGGCGCGGTGGCTGGGTTGGCTAGCGACACGCAGGTACGCTCAATTTATGGCCTACCCGCTCGATCCCGCAGACTACAAGGCGGCGGCCTTCCTGCCGGAAATCAGTCGTGACATCTACCTCGGTTTGCCGGAGGACGTCTGCAAGCTGATCGAGGTTGTCGATGGCTGGCTGGTTCGCTGCGAGCGGCCCACCCCGAGCCATCAGGGGATCCAGGTCAACTTCGTAGTGGCCTTGCGTGATGCGGTTAAGCGCGCGGATGCCGGCGACAGTACGTGTCATCGCGTGGTCGGGGACATCGACGTGCTGATCTCAGAGGCGCCGAGGTTCCACTTCCGGAGCCCCGACGTCGTCATTTACAGGTGCATAGATGAAGAGCGCGGCCGCTGGGGTGACCGACCGTACGCATCGGACTGCGTACTCGTGCTGGAGATCGTCTCCGCTGATTCGGTTACTACCGACATACGGGATAAGCGGGCAGAATATGCTGCTGCGGGCATCCCGCACTACTGGATTGTCCGGATGACAAACAATAATGGCCCGGCGATCTCGGTCGAGCGGCTGCTGCTCGCATCTGACGGCCAGTATATCTCCCAGGAACTCCGAGTCCGTGGTCGTGATTTCCACCCGGTGGACACCGTTACGCCGTTCCGCCTCAAGCTCACCTGGGAACAACTTGACGACGGCCTGTAGAGAGCAATCGCGCCTCCCGGATCTCTTCGGGCAACTCCGTCTGATGGCCTGGTCGTGTGGGCCACCAGACCCGCTCACCGATGGTGAGCAGGGCAGCTGGGACCAGCACCGTTCGGACGAGCAGGGTGTCGAGCAGGACGCCGATGGCCACGGCGGTCCCGACCTCCGGGCTGGCTGAGCCGCGCGGTCATCACCTGGGTCATGGCCCGGCCAGCCGGGATGGCGGGCGTGGCGCAGCGCAACCCCTTGTCGCACCGCTCCGGGCCGCACCCGGGTGAGCCCGGGAGTGTCACCACCGCCGTTCGGCGTCATGTCGTGACGACGAGCTTTCCGCTCACCTGGTTGCCCTCCATCGCGCGGTGGGCCTCGACGATCTGGTCGAAGCGGTAGACGCGGCCGATCGGCACCACGGCCGTTCCGGCCGCGACGCTGTCCAGGAAGCCCTGGAGCAGCTGCGGCGGGAGGTCGGCCGCCTCGCCGCCGTAGGCGGTCAGCCGCACGCCCCTGGGCAGGTACTCGATCGGGTAGAAGTCGCGCACCGTCCACTGGTTGGACAGCATCCCGGTGAAGCACACGACGCCGTGAACCCGGACGGACCGCAGGGTGTCGGGCAGCGTCGGCGTGCCGATGAGCTCGAGCGCGGCGTCGGCGCCGTCCGGGAAGAACCGGCGGACCTGGCGCGCGACGTTGCCGTCGTCGATGAGCACGTGGTCCGCGCCGACGCTGGTCAGCGCGGCGCCCTTGGCCGGGTCGCGGGTCGTGGCGAGCACGGTCATCTCGCGCTGCTTGGCCAGGACCGCCGTCGCCATCCCGACCGACGATGTGCCGCCCCTGACCAGGATCGACTGCCCGGGCTGGGCGTCGAGGCCGACGGTGAGCGACCCGTAGGCGGTCTGCAGCATCTCGGGCACCGCGCCCACCACCGCCCAGTCCAGGTCGCTGCGGAACGGGATCACCTGGCCGGCCGGCACGCACGTGTATTCGGCGTACCCGCCGTCGAAGACGCGTCCCATGCCACCCATGAGCGTCGCGACCTGCTGCCCGGCTGGGAACTCACCGCCCGGGCACCTCGCGACCACCCCGACCGCCTCGATGCCGGGCACCCGCGGGAAGGTCACGCCCTAGGCCAGGCCCAGCCTGGTGTGCAGCTCCGAGCGGTTCAGCCCGAACGCCCGGACCCTGATCAGCACCCAGCCGACCGCCGGATCCGGCACCGGCAGGTCGCGGATGACCAGCGCCTCGGGCGGGCCAGGGCCATCCAGCACGACAGCACGCATAGTCTCGGTCATGACCCCAGGGTATCACGCTATATTCCGTGGAATGTACTTTCGCGGAACTCGGTTAGACATCACCGGGCTAACTTCCCGCTAGGCCGATTCTCCGGAAGCGACGGCCGGCGTCACGAGCCGTCCGCGGTGGAAAAGGTCAGCACGATCCGTCCCCGGTGCGGCCCCGACGCGAACTCCTGGTAGGCCGCGCGAGCCTCGTCAGCAGGAAACTCGCGGGCGACCGGCGTGTGCAGCTGGCCGGCGGTAGCCATGTCGACCAGCCTCTGGAGCGCGTCGCCGTCGGGCAATCCGTAGATCTTCGTGGCGCGGATGCCGCGCTCCGGCTCCGGGGAGGTCGTCGAGGTGACGTGAACCCCGCCATCCCTGACCGCTCCCAGCCCGGCGCTCCCGAGCGATGTCGTCGTGTCGAAGAGGGCGTCGGCGCCGCCCGGCACGATCTTGCGCACCGTGCTGCCGATGTCGCCATCCTCGCGGGCCGCGACGGCGTACGCGCCGAGTTCGATGACGTAGTCGCGGTCACGTTCGGAGACAGCCGCGATGACCCGGACTCCGCCCGCCGCGGCGAGCTCGAGGGCGAACCCGCCGACCGAACCAGCCGCCCCGGCGACCACGAGGGTTTGCCCGGGCTCGAGCGACAGTTCCCTGATGGCAGCCCACGCGGTGAGGCCGTTGAGGGAGACGGTGGTGAGCTGTGCGGACGCAAGCCCGTCCTTGGCGAGGGCGACGCTGCCGCCGCCCAGCGGCAGCGCGACGAGCGAAGCCTGCGTTCCGTGGCCCGCCTCCACCCAGTTCGAGAAGCCCACCGCGCGAGACCCCACCACTGATGGATCCACGCCGTCGCCCACCGCGACGATGCGCCCGGCCAGGTCCCAGCCCGGCGTGTACGGCGCGGTGATGCTCTCGGGCAGGAACGAGGCGAACTGTCCGGTGACCATTCCCAGGTCGGCCGGGTTGACGGTCGCCGCCTCCGTGGCGATCAGGACCTCGCCCGGTTCCGGCGCCGGATCCGCCGCTTCCCCAACACCGATGTTGTCGATTCCCCAGTTCCCGAGGAGCACTGCGCGCATGACTCCCTGCCTCCGCACATGGTTCTGTCTGCGATAGCCGCCTTCTCCCGTATGCACCACAATAGCACTTAGCTTCCACAATAGCAACTTCTGAGGAATCCATATTGGAACTGCTGGGGCATCGGGACGTAACACACCGACCGTTCGGGATAATTCAAAGTCTTTTTTCCCGAACGACGGTGGCTCGAGCATCGCTCACACCGCGAGGTCCGGCGTTGCTCAGCTCTGGTCTGGTGACAGGGCGATGCCGTCGATGGGGCACCAGCCCCAGGCCTGTGCGGCTACGCGCTCGCTTCCACCCCGGCCTGGTGACCGGCCGCGCGCAGGCGGGTCAGGGTCGCCGCGAACTGCCGCAGGGTCCGCTCGGGCACCGCGGTCCCGAGCCGGCGTTCCAGCTCGTCGTCGAAGGCCGCCCCGGCCTCGGCGAACAGCCGCCGGCCCGCCGGGGTCAGCTCCAGCAGCGACGAACGCCGGTCGGCCGGGTTCGGCAGCCGCCGGCAGTAGCCGCTGGCCTCGATCCGGTCCACCAGCTTGCTCGTGCCGCCGGTGGTGATGCCCAGCTCGGCGGCGATGTCGTAGACCCGGCAGCCGGGGAGCCTGTCCATCACCGACATCGGCTCGAAATGCGTCAGCGGCAAGTCGAACTCGCTCTTCAGCCTGGCGTCCACCGCGTTCCACAGCTCGATCTCGAACCGGATGATGTCACTGAACAATCGCCTCAGGTCAGACACGACCGGGCTCACCTCCCCATGTTCGCTCCCAGCTTACCGCCCGGCGAAACCAACTTCCAGCTAGGCCGATTCTCCGGAAGCGACGTCAACGGTGGAGAGAAGGGGAGCACGACCGTAAACGCCACCATGGGGCGTGGCGCTGCGCGGCCAGGCGCACGGCGGGACCGGGAATGGCGTGCGCGTGGGAGCCTAGCCCAGGATATTGCTCACTTCATCACAACGTACGGTGGTGATACGTCCGGTTGCCCGGATTCCCGCCGCGGGCCGGCGCGAGCGGGAAGGACGGGGCGTGGCGGCTCCGATCGGGCAACGCCGACGCGTAGCCTTGGGCTCGTGGCCTCAGCGTTCGACTTCAGCGATCACAAGGCGGCCGCGTACGCGCCGCAGATGACCCTTGACATGTACCTGGCATTCCCGGAAGACGCCAGCAAGCTGATTGAGGTCGTCGATGGCTGGATCGTCCGGTGTGAGTCTGCCGAGCCAAGCCATCAGGCG
>Ga0187806_1000351_pt1 | contig 11071 bp, 7 predicted proteins | sample NC_wetland_sal_i_7_FD_132470 | JGI IMG/M metagenome (GOLD analysis project Ga0187806, IMG submission 132470) | Wetland sediment microbial communities from Neuse River Estuary, North Carolina, USA - ASW_1 | ecosystem: Environmental > Aquatic > Freshwater > Wetlands > Sediment | place: USA: North... | reverse complement strand
TGGCACATGTGCCAAATCCTCTGGAATATGGTGTGATTATCACGAATGAAGAGGGGCATATTACCCAGTTTCTGGAGAAACCAAGCTGGGGGGAAGTCTTCAGTGACACAATCAACACTGGTATTTACGTCCTGGACCCCAAGATTTTCACCTACTTTGAGAAAAACAAACAATTCGACTTTAGCCAGGAACTTTTCCCCATGATGTTGAAGCAGGGTGATCCTATTTATGGATACATCGCCACCAGTGGCTATTGGTGTGATGTGGGAAACTTGAGTGAGTATATGCGTGCTAACGCCGATGTTTTGCAGGGACGTGTGATGACGGAGTTGATTGGCAAGAGCATTGGCGGCAACATCTGGTGTGAAGAGGGAGTGGAGATTGCCGACGATGCACAATTGTATGGACCGATTTACCTGGCACATGAGTGTAAAGTCAAATCAGGTGCCATTATCCACGGGCCAAGCTCGATTGGTAGCTACAGTATCATCGATGAACGTGCACAGGTCGACCGCAGTATCGTCTGGAACAACTCGTATATCGGTGAGCGGGCCGAATTGCGAGGTGCACTGGTTGGTTCATCCACCGGCATAAAGAGTAAAGCAGTAATGTTCGAGGGATCGGTCGTCGGTGATAATTCGATAGTTCAGGAAGGCGCCATCATCCAGCCAAACATCAAGATTTGGCCTGATAAAGAGATCGAGGCGGGAGCGGTGATCAATACCAGCATCATCTGGGGATCTCAGGGGAGACGCGGTCTGTTTGGTCGCTATGGTGTCACCGGCCTCGTCAACGTCGACATGACACCCGATTTTGCGACGAAACTGGGGGCAGCGTATGGTGCCATTCTATCGAAAGGCGCGATTGTCTGTATCAATCGTGATGCACATCGCACATCACGCATGATGAAGCGCGGTGTGGTTGCCGGTTTACCTTCAACCGGGGTTGACGTACACGATATTAACCAGGTCCCAATTCCGGTAGCACGCTACTATATTCGCAGTACCAATGCTGTTGGTGGCGTACACGTTCGTGCCACGCCCTACGACAAGCGCATCGTGGATATCAAGTTCTTCGACCAGTACGGGCTAGACATCAATAAGACTACCGAACGCAAAATAGAAAATCTCTTTTTCCGTGAAGACTTTCGCCGCGTCTATGTCGATGAAATAGGCGCGATTGAAGTGTTGCCGAACCCAGATGTGCTCAATCGTTACCTGGAAGGATTTACAAAGGTAATCGACGATGAGATGGTACGGCAGCGCAAATTTCAGCTGGTCGTAGATTATGCTCACGGCAGTACGATCCAATTATTGCCAGGAATCTTCAATCGACTGGGTAGTGAGGTCATCGTGCTGAATGAAAGTATGGATGAGAATCGCCTCTCCCGCCCAATGGAGGAGGTGGAGAAGGACATCCAGCGTCTGGCCACAATTACCAGGGCATTGAATGCTGACCTGGGGATTCGTATTGATCCAGGTGGTGAGCGTATCTGGGTGGTGGACGATAAAGGTCGGGCACTGGATGGGATGAAGATGCTTGTAGTCATGACCAGTCTTTTCCTACGTAAGTATCACAATGCGACGGTGGCAGCTCCGGTGACAGCTCCGAACGCATTACAACAGGTTGCCAGGCGTTATGAAGGATATATTCAACATACACGGGTCCTGCCATATGCCTTGATGACGGCGGCAGGGCGAGATGGGGTCGTCTTGGTGGGGGATGGTCTTGGCCGCTTCGTCTTTCCGATCCTTCAACCCGCCTTCGACGGCATGCTCGCAATTGCCAAACTGCTCGAGCTGCTTGCATCCTTTCATGTTCATCTGTCGGAGGTGGTAGATGATTTGCCAAGGTACTATATGAGTCAAACAAGTGTGGCTTGCCCTTGGGAACACAAGGGCAAGGTTATGCGCATCTTGAGCGAGCAATACCGCGAACGACGATCAAAACCGATTGATGGCATCAAGATCGACCTGGGCAATGAGTGGGTATTGATCCTGCCCGACGCTGACCAGCCGCTCTTCCAGGTCATTGCCGAATCTGTATCGAACGAGCAGGCGCAGGCGCTCGCAGAAAAATATGCCCGTGTTGTCAGTGGCTTGCAACAGTCAGGCGCCACCGCTTGAAGGAAATTTAGTGATGCCTGGCATTGCCTGCGATACCAGACGTCACTAGACCAAAGCCATGGCAATAGCATGAAGCGAGGATTTTTGCTCCGCTTGTTGGTGGTACAGACGTTCAACAGCAAGCCGTACCCCTTCGCTGAAGTCGACTTCAGGACGCCATCCCAACATGCGCCAGGCAAGCTGATTGTCCAAAACAACTGCTGACCCTTCCAACGAAGAGCCAATCACTGGTGAGCCAGTCATATGCAGCGGCTCTATCTCACTGTGTAGCAGATCAGTCGCAGCGCGATAGAACTGTCTCAGATCATATCCCTGACCTGAGCTGATGTGCAGTATCTGATTCTGCACATGTTCGAGAGCACAGAGATTGGCTCGCACTACATCGTCAATAAAGATATGGTCTCTCACCTCGTTGGCGGCACCACGAATGATGGGACGTTTCCCCGCTAACAGCATGTGCACAAAATAGCTCAAGGGATGCTGTATCATTTCTGTGTCACTCTCACCATACACATCGGCATAACGGAAAATAGTATATTTCAAGGCGTACTGGCTTCCATAGTAGCGCACATACCACTCACCAGCAGCTTTACTAATGTCTTGAGGTCGTTTTGGGCAGAGTGGTGAGTTTTCCGAGATTGGAAGATGCTCGGAGCTCACACACCCATACAGGGTATTGCCACCAGAAGCGAAGATGAATTTGCCAACTAATGCGCTGACACAGCTATCTAACACATTCAAAAGGCCACGCACATGCACATCCGCATCCGTCAGCGATCGTTCCCCAGGCAGCACATATTCACGCTGGGACGCGTGATGGCTCACCAGATCAGGACGTTCCTGCTGGAAAAGGGTGTGCAGTTTTCCATCGCGAATATCCATATGGTAGAAGCGCGCACGGGGGTCAACTGCCTTGCGCGACCCATTCACTAACGTATCAATCACAAACACGTCATGACCCGCATCTAAATAGGCTCGCGCTATATGGGAACCCATAAAGCCCGCGCCGCCAGTTATCGCTATCTTCATGGAATCACTTGTCCCTCTGTTTTTTCGTTAATACTAGAGATGTAGCTATGCATCACCCTGAGATGCATGGTAAGGTAAGCGTCACACAAGTGCCTTCACCTTCGCTGCTGCGTAGTGTCAGGTTGCCATGCATGGCCTCCACAAGCTTGCGAGAAATGTAAAGCCCCAGCCCTGCACCGGGAACCTGGTCGGTCGCGGGATGTTCCAGTCTGCTAAATGGCTTGAAGAGCAGGGCTTGTTGCTGATGTGAAATACCTATGCCCTGATCACATATAGTGATGTGCAACATTGATGTTTCTGATATGGCTCGGGTTGCTTCGCCGAATACATGACTTTGGGCGGGATGTGTAGTAGGAGAAGCATTGGCAAGTAACTCGATCCTGCCTCCATCCGGCGAATACTTGATGGCATTCTCCATCAGGTTGGTGAGCACCTGCTGTAAGCGGTCAGGATCAGCCCAGGCCAGGGGTAACTGCTGGTCTAGAAGGCAACGAATGGAATAGTGTCCAGGTTGCTGCTGATCAGCTCGCTGTTGTGCCAGTTCAGCTACTCGTTGGCAGAGATGTGCCACGTCGACCTGGGTGAAATGGAGTGCTAAACGCCCTGACTGTAAGCGTGACATATCGAATAGATCGCTGATCAGCACTTCCAGGTGCTCAGCCTGTTCCATGATAGTTGACAAGTAGTGCCTCTGGCGTGCAGGAGTCATCGCCTCTATGGAGTTGTCGGCAATGCCATATGCTTGCAAGAGTTCAGTATAGCCTTTAATGGATGTCAGTGGCATGCGTAGTTCGTGGCCGAGTATAGAGATGAATTCGTCCTTTTGCTCCTGTGTATCGGTGGCCTGAGTAATAATCACACCATCGGTGATATCTGCGGGCTGTAGCGCCATCGGCGAACCGCTTATTGGGCCGATGAGATGTGGGCGAAGGAGAGCGGCGTACAAGTCAAGCAATTTTCGTTCTAAACTCTGTGCCGCTTTGGCGAGGAAACCACTTAATAGCAAGTGCTCACCGTGAGGAAACGCTTCTGCCTGTGGGTTGGTTACGAGGAAAAGGCCTAGTAGACCGGCAGGACGCTCAAGCGGCGCTGCAGCGATGCTGAGAACCTCGCCGGCCTGCACCTGAAATTGGTTACTACTCTGCACTTTTCCGGTCTGAATGGCCATATCGCATAAAGCTCGTACGTGTTCATCATGGAGCAAGACGTTGATATCTGCTGAACCGCCAACATAATGATAATAGTTGGTGGGGAATAGTTCGAGCAACGGATGACGCACCTGAGGCTCGGGACAGCCAAGCAGCAGATGAACGGTACCATTACCAAGCAGATAATGAACCTGTTCAGCCAACGCAAGAAAATGTATTTCTGCCGACATGTCTACCTCTCGCTACACAACTTTTTTTTAGTATAAGAGTGCGGCAAACAAGCGAGCAGAGAATAGAAACTTTTCAGGTGCCTGAAGAGAATAGAGAACCTTATTGTTGGTTCAGATCGATTGAGCCAGACCCAGTTTGTAGTGTCAATTCAGCCCGCGGTGGATTGCCTATGTCACCATGTGCTTCATGAGCATCGGGAGACTGCAAATTCACCTCTGCAAAATCAGAGGTGATGTCACCAGAACCTGTGGTAGCATCCACATGCACGGATGTATTGTCCGGCAAGGTGACATCGATGTCACCAGAACCTGTCTCAAGTCGATAACTTCCATGGGGATCGAGAGTGCTGACCAATGTAATGTCGCCACTACCCGTATTGAGCGTCGATTGCCCACTGAGGGTGTCCTGAGTTGCGTCGATAGAACCGCTTCCGGTCTCTAAGGACAATTGCCCGTTCACACCGCTTACATCGATGTCACCTGAGCCTGCCTTTATTTGTAGATTAGCTTTAGCGGGCACTGTTACGTCGAGATTAATACCTTCTTGGCCGGAGGAACCGAACCCATTATCTTCTACAGTAACAGTAATCGTATTGCCGTCCGGGCTCGGATCGTAGTTTATCTGAGGGGTATTGCCAAATCCATCGTCCTCCTGGGTTGGGTTGAAGGTAACAGTGTTGGTACTGCCAGCCTGAACTTGGATTGTGCCAAAATTATCGTTTATTACGATCCTTGGATGAATACCAACCGAGAAACTGGCCGCTTTTAGATATTGCTCGCTTTGAGGATGAGGACGAGGACCGAAGAACGGACTGGCGATTCTACCCATGAGCGCAAAAACGATCAACACAATAATGAGCCATAACCACGGGCTGCCTCGTCTACGTGGGCGTTGCTCGAATTGACTTACACCTATCTTTTCTGTTTGTGAGCCTGCATAGGGGGCAGCTCCTGTGTATACCCTTTCTTGCTGTGGTGGTACAGTATGATCCTGTGGTTGTTCGCGTAGGTCAGTATTGATTGGCTGAGGAATATAGGGCTCCTGCTCGTCGTTGTTGACGTTACCCTGTTGAGGAGGTCGCCACTCGGGGTCAGCAAACTGCATCTCCTGGTTGCTCATGTATTTGGCTGCCTTTCTTATCCTGCTTCAGGTGGTGTTCTCTTTGATTTACGTGGCTGAGAAAGGGTTTGTTGCACATTTTGCTCTTGACCATAAACACAGAGCAAGGTACAATAGGCCGGTACAACATGGTTATGGTTTTCCATAGAACTAGCTTGATGGTGCATCTGCCTTGAGATGAGAATAATGCGCTGTGAGTATCACTGTCGTATGAACGCACTTGTTACAACTGAACGTACTGATTAAGTGAAAGTAATGAGGGACATACCGGATGTACCATAGAGAACATAGCTCTCAGAGATCATGTAGCAGAAGGATAGAAATTTGATGTCCGATACTGGCCAAAAGCAAACAGAATCTACGAACCCTAATGAGAATGATGCCACCCGATTTGGGGATGTGGGTATTGTGGAGGTTTCAACACCTGAAACTGTGGTTGCCCCAGAAGCACCTGCCAGGCTGATTACACCACCTTCACCTGCGCAACAACAACAGGGTCGTGCTGGGAATGCCGAGCATCTCGCCGCACGACGGCCCGTTCCACAATTGGATGTCGATGCACCGGAGGTAAAACAACGCTTGAGTGAGTTGCGTACGGAGATGACCACCTTAGTGATCGATCTGCGTTGGGGTGGTGCATCTGTAGAGGAGGCAACTGAGCGTGTCGTCCCACTCCTCAATGTAGGCTCAGTCCAACAGTGGGCCCAGCCGTTGGTCGCGACTATCCTGGAGATAGACCGTGCCGGTAATCTGATCCCTGTCTGGCTAAAAGTAATCGAGCAAGAAGACGATGTTGATCTGCCTCCTAATGCAAATCCTGCGGAAACGATGATAGGACGTGCAAGGCGTTTTGCGCTTCTGATGCTGGGCAACTACAAATCACCGGAACTCTCCGAGGTTCTGGGCAAACTGGCTGTGGACCCCAATTCGTCCTTGTATGCAACGAAGTCGCTGGAGAAACAGGGTACAACCCCTGCAATGCGGGCTTTGATCAGTGCCCTCAAGGATGCAGAAGGCTGGGCGAAAGTAGATATTGTTGATGCGTGCACGGCTCTGAAGTATTCTCGCTTTAATGATCTCTTGCTGGCGAGTGGCCTCGACCGTGCTGCAGGTCTGGAAAGCTACATCGCTGTTCCACTGTACCGTACCATCGAACTGGAACGGTACTTACGAGGCGGGAGTGGAGTCGCTCCGCGTCTTAGTCAACAGGCTGCGATGGTTATCAGCCAGGTTTTACAGGATTGTATGAGCGGTAGTCCGAGTACAGAGACGCTGCCAATTATCTTCGAGCGTGATCTAGCTCCGCTGGCAAACGCACTTTTTGAAGGCGTTCGCAAGTCGCCAAACTGGCGCGGTGTGATTACGCTGCACCGTCTTGGTCTACTGCTTGGTCGCTACTGGGCCGACATTACACGTGGAACCGTGAAGGACCTCCGTATTGTCCAGCAGGTGAATGCTTGTGTACCGATGATGCCTGAAGTTGAACGTTGGATGAACGGTCCCGGTCGGGATGTATTGTTAGAGGCACTCACCGGTTCGGAGGAAGAGGCACTTGCACCCTGTGTGAAGGCATTGGGTGACTTGCGTGAGCCTCGTGCCATCTTTGTGCTCACTGCTCGTCTGGACGCTACCACGCGCATTGTTGATCGTGAGCATGCCTTGCAACTGGGAAGTATCTGTGAGACGTTGGGCCGCCTGGGCGATCGTCGCGTTGTTGGCTCCTTGCAGCAATTTATTGGACGTGTCGTCAATATCGGGTCGCGAACCTCGCGCCCCAAACGTCGAGACAATTTGCCTGTCGGTGATGCTGATATACCTGGAAGCATTGTCTACGCGGCGGTTATTCGTGCATTTGGGCAGCTGAATGACCGTAGTACACTTGACATCATCTTCCGTGCTGCTGGTGACTTCGACCCCTATGTGCGCACACAAACCTTTGAGGCGCTGAGACGTCTTGATCCCCTGGGCGAGGACATGCGCAGCCGTATAGCGGTACGAGAGGCTCTGAATGATCCCCGTGATAGTGTTGTGCGCATTGCTTGTCAGCTCGCCGCGCAGTATCATGATGGAGATACTGTTCCCGCCCTGCGTTATCTTGCTGAGACGCGCCCTGAATTCACTGCGTCCGTGTATGATGCCTTGCGGCAACTTGGCCAAACAGTGAGGTGATATTCGATTCTGACAAAATGGGGCTGGGTAATCTGCAAGGTTACCCAGCCCCATTTTGTCAGAATTAGTTCTTTTGGCTCATTTTTGTATACTATAGTTAGGCAGGGTTCATAAGGGCCTGGTTTCTTTATAGCCCTATGCGGGGATGTGAGGCAAACAAGTCTGGGGGCTTGCAGTTCACCAAAACTCCTATCCTTAGCAGAACTTGCTATTATTTCTTATGAAGAACGGACGAGATGAAAATGTTGGTAGGGAAAACTCTCGGTGGGTATCAACTCCTACGACTCATCGAAAGCGGTGGTATGGGCGATATCTACATGGCTCAGCATCCACGCATCGGGCGGAAAGTGGCGATTAAAGTTGTTTGTGGCGAGCTACGTGCTATTCCAAATACCCCGGAAGGCTGGCATGCTATTGCGCGTTTTGAGCGGGAGGCGCGCGCCGTCGCTGCGTTAGAGCATGAACATATTTTACCGCTCTATCATTTTGGTGAAGAGAGCATCGAACCAGGTGGTATCCCAATCACCTACCTTGTCATGCCCTATCTCGCCGAAGGTTCGCTGTGGAATTGGTTACAGCGGCGCACACAGCAATTTGGTTTTGGCTGGCCCATTTCATCTGAAGAGGCTGGTCACTACCTCATGCATGCCGCTGCCGCATTGCAGTGTGCGCATGATCATGGCATTATTCATCGTGATATTAAACCGACCAATTTTTTGATTCGTGTCGAATGTCCCTCATCGCTGATTGAGCAGCATGCCAGGCTCTCTAGTATCTTTCCCCAGGGTATTCCCCACCTGTTACTGGCAGATTTTGGCCTGGCCGCCTTCTATCGTAGTGGGCACAAGCTACATCGTTCGGTTGGTACTCCGCTCTACATGGCTCCTGAGCAATTTGAGGATTCGGCGTCGGCGAGCTCTGTGCCGGTCGGACCTGCTGCCGATCAGTACGCGCTTGCAGTCATGATCTACCAGCTTGTGACGGGCCGTGCCGTTTTTGAGGGAACAGCGAGTCAATTGCTGCACCATCACCGTTGCACGCGGCCCACGCCGCCGAGCGTCTGCAATCCGTCTCTGCCGGTTGAACTGGATGCGGTATTGCTGCGAGCGTTAGCAAAGGAGCCGGAAGAACGCTATCCTACTATTCTGGGGTTTGCGCAGACCTACCAGGCTACATTGCATGAGTTATCACGTTCACCTCTTACCAGTGGATCAGCCTCCGGGGAAAGACTGTGGGTACGGGAAGTAAAAGCCCAGGAGGTGGCGTCAATGACTCTCAAAGGTCCTGATCGCGCCACCGTTCTGCTCCCAGCGTCAGGCAGGATCTTGGTGCCTGCACATTGCCCACTACCCTTACATCTCTTGCAGCCGGAACCTGCTGTAATAGATATGTCCTCATTTGTGGCAACATTGGAGAATCCCAAACGACAGAGGCAAACACCTCATCTACATCAACAGGAAAAAAGCTCAATTACTGAATATGAGTTGTCTACAAATGCCGGACAAGTGCTGGGCAGTGAATGTACACCGGTATTACTACGTCCATCGCGACACACGCTGACCTTTGCATGGTCAGTGTTGGGACTAGTTGTACTCTTGCTATTGCTGATCGGCTTGATGATGGTCATTGCGCGGACGGGCGTTTAGAGCGGCCGCAAAAGTCCACCTTTATGATGGCTATCGCAACTGATCCACCAATCTACGGGCAACATGGAGCCACCGTTCAGGCGTGTCGTCGGGAACAGAGCAGCCATTCGCCAGGATTAAGTGTCTGCCTTTCGTTTCGGCCAGGGCAGCCATGATCTCGTTCGTCAGTTCTACCTCGCTACCATGCGTAAGTGGGCCACGTTCGGCCAGGCCTGCCATCAAACACTTATCGGTCAGCGCCGACGCCTCCTCCAGGGTTGGTCCGGTGAGCCGGTCACTCCAACTCATCACAGCAACCGGGTAATCCGTGAAGAGGTCAAAGTAGAGCGTATCTCCTTCTTGAGAAGGATCGGCATGGACATGCACGACATTCAGCCAGCCCGCTTGCGCTCCTTCAAGCACCTGCAGGTCATAGGGACGACCGAAACGAGCATATTCTTCCCGCGTAAAATCGATGTTGGTAGCCCCCATACAGGAGAAAAATATACCGCTTGCTCCTTCTTCGATAGCCGCCTCCGCTAGTTCGCTGAGATTGGCTGTTAGTATCTTCAATCCTTGCTCGAATGAGGCTGGGTCCTCTCGCGCATGTTTTATGGCTGTGGCCTTGCCGATGAAACGCATTGTTTGGGTCAAGGGGCTGAACAGGGTGAGAATTAGGGGAAAATTGCTGCCCAGTTGGGCACGGAGTTGGCGAATACAGACGAGTTGCTGCTCGAAGCTGGGGGTGTCCAGCCCCAAGCGCGGCAAGGTGCGCCACTGTGCAGCATGTGTAATCGGTGTTTGGGGGGCCGGGTAGAGTAGATCCGGCATTATTTTCACGATATCGAGGTCGAACTTCTCGCGGAAAAACTCCATCGTGAGTTCGGCCATGCGCTGTCCCGATCCTTCCGGCCGGAAATGATGCCAGAAACAGAAGGGTACGCGATCTACAGGCTGTCCAGCAACCGCTGCACGTACACGCTCGCTTGGTGTCATTGGCTCAGGCTGTGCAGTCATACTTCTGGTCCCTCTTGATATTCTTGAACGTACTCAATCGGATATGCTTGTGGTCGATCGATGGGCGGAAGCCCTTGAGCGTAACGTGTTTTGTCGTGCTGAGATTGCTCTTCTAAGCGTTCGTTGTATATCTTTTCATACAAACGAGCTAGTAGGATACCGAGCGCCGCACCAGTTGTCATCGCTATCAGCTTTGCCAATGCTGCACCAAGATTATTCATGCTGCTTCCTCTCTCTGTCTTATCGGCAGTTGTTCCGAAAAATTGCTTATTATAAAGTATACGGGATGGCGGGAAGGTGAGTTGCAGTCTGGGAAGGGAATGAGTCTTTTGCCTCTCGACTAGTTGCTAAGTTTTTGGTACTATGTGCGGCAACAACTTAAAAGATGTAGAAATGTCTTACGTCCAGTTTCCAGACAGAACAGGAAAAAGAAGAGAAGGTGTTTTATGATGGACGGACTGCAACGTCGCATCCAGATTGCGCGTGGCAAATTGCCTGCCGATTTGGTCCTGCGTAATACACAACTCGTTAACGTGTGTAGCGGCGAATGTTATGCCGCTGATGTTGCCATTGCTGACGGTCGCATTGTAGGTGTTAGTGCCCCTGG
>Ga0187806_1000350_pt1 | contig 11075 bp, 9 predicted proteins | sample NC_wetland_sal_i_7_FD_132470 | JGI IMG/M metagenome (GOLD analysis project Ga0187806, IMG submission 132470) | Wetland sediment microbial communities from Neuse River Estuary, North Carolina, USA - ASW_1 | ecosystem: Environmental > Aquatic > Freshwater > Wetlands > Sediment | place: USA: North... | reverse complement strand
GGCGTGGCCAGCATGCACTACATCGGCATGGCCGCGATCCGGGTGCCCGATTCGCTGGACTACAACCCGGTGCTGGTCGCGGCCTCCGTGGTGATCGCGGTGATCGCGGGGACCGCGGCGCTGTGGGCGGCGCTGCGGCTGGACAGCCTGTGGTCCGCCATCGTCGCCTCGCTGATCATGGGCGTGGCGGTCAGCAGCATGCACTACACGGGCATGGCCGCGCTGAGCGTGCACGCCGCCCCGGGCCTGGCGGTGAGCGACGCGTGGGCCGCCAGCGCCGAGGGGATCCTGCTCCCCCTCATCCTGGGCCTGTCCTGCGCGGCGTTTGTCTTCTCGACCGTGCTCTCCCTCGCGCCGACCGCGGCCGAGATGGTCGAGGAGGCCGAGCTCATGGCCAGGATGGCCCGGGGCCCGCAACACCAGCCGTACCGGCGGGCGGCCGGCCAGGCCTGGCCGGTGGACGGCAATGACCGGGAGGGCCAGGCGCAGCACGGGAGCCTGTTCCGTCCCACCCGGCCCGGGCCGCCCGGTACTTAGAGCGCGGCGGTTTCGATTCCGGCCGCGCGGAGGCGTTCGGCGTTCTGCGCCTCCGCGGCGGCGTACGCGGCGATCTCATCGGGGAAGGGCTCGCGCTCGGCGGGCTCACGGGCAGGTTGGGCCGGGTCGACGTCGGCGCGGTAGACGAAGGTGGCGTTGCCCTGCAGGACGGGGAACCATAGCCCGTCGCTGGTCCGCAGCGAGGCCGTGGCCATCCCGCCCGCGTTGCGGACGACGACCTCGCGTTCGGGGTCGGCGCGGCGCAGGCGCGAGTAGACCGCGCGGGCCGCGGCCATGCCCGAGCCGCAGGAGGCGGTCAGCCCCGCGCCGCGCTCGAAGGTCCTGACGAAGACCTCTTCGGGGGTCATGGGGAGCATGACCGACAGGTTGGCCCCCGCGGGGAACCGGTCGGGCCGCGCCGCAACCTTTTCCCCCATCGCGATCAGGTCGGATTCGACGTACTTGTCGACTAGGGCGATGAGGTGCGGGTTCGGGATGGCGACCGCGGTGAACGCCAGGGCCGGGTCAAGCTCGGGCAGGGCGACCTCGACCGCCGGGCTCAGGCCCGCTACCACCGGGTCAGGCGGGTCGAAGTCGACGGGCGGCTGCTCGAGCCGCACCTGCCGCACACCCCCTGGCGTGGTCGGGCCGCGCCGGATCGTGTACTCGCGCGGACCGCTGCGGATCGTGACCGTATCCTCGCCGCGCAGGTCGAGGATGACCCGGCCTAGGCAGCGCATCCCGTTGCCGCAGAACTCGGCGGCCGAGCCGTCGGGATTGAAGAACCAGGCCTGCGGGACCGGCAGGCTCGGGTCGTAGAGGTAGATGCCGTCGCCGCCGAACGGGCCCCGCCGGTCGCACAGCCGACGGACGAACGCGCGCAGGTCCGCGTCGGACGCGAAGTCATGCGGCGTTCGGGCCAGGAGGAAGATGTCGTTCTTCGACCCGTGCGCGTTCAGGATCTCGGCCATCGCACGTCAGCCTAGCTCGGCCCGGCTCTGCCTGGCGTTCCAGGCCGGCCGGGCCGCCTCGGGCGGTGACTAAGCTGGCGCGGGCGTGCAGGCCGGGGCTGCGCCGGGCGTGGCGCCCGGGCCGCCGCCGGTCGGCGTCGCCTTCGTCAGCTACGGCGCGCGGCGACCAGGTCGCCGCCGGCACGTCATCATCCCAGCCGGCGTCCGCTGACGACTTCCTCCCGCCGCGCCGGTGAGACTCCCCGCGATGCGAACCCGTTAGTCCTAGAAAACCCATTAGTCCCATGTGCCCCACCAGATTGCCCGTTAACACTATTGAACTCGTTGCCCCCGGATGATTCGCCACCCGGGTGAACCACGTGGAACCCGTTAGACCCGACCACCACGGTCGGGGCGAACGCCGGGTAGGTAGAAAAGCGCATGCCGTCGGCGTAGTTCCGCAGCGCGACCCGGGCCCAGTCGAGCATGTTCGTCGGCAGGTCACCCACCGGGAACCAGCGCACGTCGGCCAAGGCCGGCTGGCCGCTCCAGCCGGAGACGGACAGGAAGAACGCGATGCGGCCGCTGCCGGACACGTCGTGCATGACGTGAGCCAGCGACACGTTGTCGGCGCTGATCACGATGCCGGCTTCGCTGGCCACCCGGATGGCCGTCTCGACGATCGTCTCCCGGTCGGCGAGCTGGCCGGACGGTGGCTCGTACGCGCCGTCGCCGTACCCGGTGTTGGCCCGCTCGCGCAGCAGGATGCGCCCGTTCCTCGCCAGCACCAAGATGACGTCCACGACGACCCTGCGACGATGCATGACGTCGGCAGCTATCGAAGTGTCGCCGGTGATGCCCATAGTGATCGCCTCGCCGCCGCCGTGCCCACCCCACTCCTGGGCCCCACTACCCAGGAGAGAGCACGGTATCGCCGGGACCTTGTGGATCGCCATGTGCACAAGGGACGCGAAGCTGTGGACGGCAGCCGGGAATCGGCGCGGGGGCTGTGGACACCGGGGCGCGCGGACCTTGGCCGGCCTGCCTGCGCTCGCTGTGGATAACCCGCTGAACGTGTGGACGACCGGACTGAAGATTAGCTGAAAATTGCACCCGCGATGATTTCGGGGCCCGATGATCGTCGTTAGGACAGAAGGGAGTCGCGATGACACGGGTACGCATCTTGGCCGGGACGCGCAAGGGGGCGTTCGTCCTGACCTCGGACGGGAGCCGTGCGAAGTGGGACTTCAGCGGGCCGCACTTCGCTGGCTGGGAGATCTACCACCTGAAGGGCTCGCCGGCCGACCCGGACCGGATCTACGCCTCGCAGAACACCGGCTGGTTCGGGCAGTTGGTCCAGCGCTCCGACGACGGCGGCGCCACCTGGCAGCCGGTCGGGAACGACTTCGCCTACGCGACCGAGCCCGGCACCCACCTGTGGTACGACGGCACGCCGCGGCCGTGGGAGTTCAAGCGGGTCTGGCACCTCGAGCCCTCGCTGTCCGACCCGGACGAGGTGTGGGCCGGCGTGGAGGACGCGGGCCTGTTCAGGTCCCGCGACGGCGGAGTGAGCTGGACGGAGCTGACCGGGCTGCGGACGCACTCCTCGGGCCCGGGCTGGCAGCCGGGCGCGGGCGGGCTGTGCCTGCACACGATCATCCTGGACCCGGCGCGCGCCGGGCGGATGTTCACCGCGATCTCCGCGGCGGGGACCCTCCGCAGCGATGACCACGGGGAGACCTGGCGGCCCGTCAACCGCGGCCTGCACGATGAGGGCACCCTGCCCGAGGAGGAGCCCGAGGTCGGATTCTGCGTGCACCACGTCGAGATGCACCCATCTCGCCCCGACACGCTGTTCATGCAGAAGCACTGGGACGTGATGCGGAGCGACGACGCGGGCGAGACGTGGCGGGAGGTCAGCGGTAACCTGCCCAGCGACTTCGGCTTCCCGATCGGCGTGCACGCGCACGAGCCCGAGACCGTCTACGTGGTCCCGATCACCAGCGATTCGCTGCATTTCCCGCCGGACGGGCGGTTGCGGGTGTACCGAAGCCGCACCGGTGGCGACGAGTGGGAGCCGCTCACCCGGGGGCTCCCGCAGGAGCACTGCTACGTCAACGTGTACCGGGACGCGATGGCGGTCGACTCGCTCGAGGAGTGTGGCGTGTACTTCGGCACCACGGGCGGGCAGGTCTACGCGTCCGCGGACGCGGGCGACACCTGGGAGGCGATCGCCCGCGACCTGCCGGCGGTGCTGTCCGTGGAAGTACAGACCATCCCGTGACCGCGGTCCGGGTGGTCCTGCCCGCCCACCTGAAGAACCTGGCGCACGTCGAAGGCGAGGTCACGCTCCACCTCGGGGGCGAGCGTGACCTCGAGGTCACGCGCCAGGCGCTGCTCGACGCGCTCGAGTCCGCTTACCCGGTGCTGCGCGGGACGATCCGCGACCGCGCGACCGGGAAGCGGCGCGCGTTCGTCCGGTTCTACGCCTGCCAGGAGGACCTGTCCAACGAGCCGGCGGACGTCCCGCTCCCGGCCGCGGTCGTGGCCGGGAGCGAGCCGTTCCTCATCGTGGGTGCGATGGCCGGCGGTTAGCAGCAGTGAGCTCCCTGGCGGGGCCAGGGAGCTCGCGGGTCCGGCGGGACGCCGGGCTAGAGGTGGGACTGCGCCTAGAAGTGGTGTCCGACCCCGGAGGCGAAGTGGCCGTCCCCGGCGGCGTAGTGGGCGGCGTAGTGAGCGGCGAGGTGCGTACCTCCCACGGGAGAGGTCATCAGCACGGCCGCGGCCGCTGCGGCGGCCGCCAAGGACGCGACCACCCGGCGGGCCAGCGGGCGGGCCGGCGCGCTGGTCAGCTCGCGACGGTGCTGGGTGGCGGGGTCTGCGGTGATCGCCGGGTTAGTGAACATAGCCTTCTCCTTGTTGCCCGACTCGCTGGGCCGGTCCCGGCGGTCACCATTACTGTGCCTGGTCACGCCCCGGCCGCGGCAGAGAGCAAACGACCCAACCTCCGGCAGGGTCAAATGACCCACAGCAGCGTGGGGTCCGGCCCGGCTAGACCAGGCCCGCCTGAAGGGCCAGCCGGGTCAGGTCGGCGCGGCGCCGGCAGCCGGTCTTGTCGCGGATCCGGTCCAGATGGGTGCCCACGGTGCGGACGCTGATGAACAGCTGCCCGGCGATCTGCGCGTTGGTGCGACCCTGGGCGACCAGGGTGACGAGTTCCCGCTCACGGACGCTGAGGGCGGGCGAGGTCTCCGACGGGGCCTGTGGTTCCGGCGAGTCCTCGATCACGAGCAGAGCGGCGTACCCCGCGGCCGCGCCGACGGGCATGGCGGCGCCGCGCTGCTCGGCCGCACGGGTGCGCTGCGGCCCTAGGGCCTCCCGGGCCTGACGCAGCGGCTCCTCGCGCCTGCGCGCGTCGTGCGGCGGGTCGAGCACGCCTGTGTCCTGCTGGAGCGCGGCGAGGGCCGCCCAGGTCGTGACGGCCTCGGCCCAGCGCTGCGTCCGCGCGCAGACGAGCCCGCACAGGTCAAGGCAGTCGAGGAGGCACACGAGGTCGGCGGCCGGTCCCGCGAGTTCGAGTTGCTCGCGCAGATGGGCCTTGGCCTGCGGTATCCGGCCGGCCAGCAGGTCCAGCTCCGCCATCTGGATCAGGTCAGCACACTGTTCGTACACGGTTCCCGCCTGGCGGTCCAGGGCCAAGGCGCGGGCGCAGTTCTGCTCGGCTTCCTCAAGCTGATCCGTCGCGATCAGGGCGATCGTCAAGCCGCCGATGCACCGGCGGAGCAGGCTGCCGGGAACGCGGGCCGGGCCGATCCGCAGGGCCTGCCGCAACCAGCCCAGGGCCTCCTCCGGCTCACCTGCGTAGTGGGTCGTCGCGCCGAGCCAGTACAGCGCCCGGACCTGGCCGGCCGGGTCGCCGATCTGCCTAGCCAGCGCCAGGGCGCGGCGGGCGTCGTCGGCCGCTTCCGGCAGCCGACCGAGGTTGGCCAGGGATCCCGCCCGTTTGGCCAGGACCTGGGCCAGCAGCGGCGACGGCGGGCCGTCGGCCAGCGTGTCCAGGGCCGCGGTGAAGTAGCCTAGGTCCACCTCCGGGCCGGAGGGGTTGGACAGGTCGCCGAGCCGCATCTGGGCCTCGCACCACGTCATACTGCCGGGGGTAGCGTGCTCCGCGGCTCTGGCCAGCCAGGCGTACCCGGCCGCGTACCGACCGCGGAGCATCCACCAGGGCGGCAGCGCCAGGGCTAGGACGAGGGCCAGGTCCGGGTCGTGCTCCAGGGCCCAGGCCAGGCCGTGGTGCACGGTGGCGTCCTCGGCGTCCAGCCAGGCGGCGGCCGCCAGCTCGCCGGTACTGGTCTCAAGCCCAGCCGAGGCCTGCTTGGCGACCGCCAAGGCGTACGCCGCCAGCCTGGCGGCCGCCCCGGGCTGTTCCCCGGTCTCGGTGAGGCGCTCCGCGGCGTAGACGCGGAGGGTCTCCAGCATCAGGTACCGGGCCCGCCCGTCCGGTCCTGGGCTCGGCGGTTTGAGCAGCGAGCAGTCGACCAGGCGCCACACGGCGGGCCCGGCGTCGGCACCGGCCACGGCCTCGGCCGCCTCCAGGGTAAACGGGCCAGGAAAGGCCGCGAGAGACCGGAACACCCGCTGCTCCTGCTCGGTGAGCAGCCGGTAACTCCAGTCCGCCGCCGCGGCCAGCGACCGATGCCGGTCCGCCGTCGCCCGGTTCCCGCCGCCTAGCAGCCGGAGTCCGTCGTCGAGACGGTCCAGGACCCCTGCTGCGCCCAGCGCCTCCACTCGCGCCGCGGCCAGTTCGATGGCCAGCGGCATCCCGTCCAGCCGCTCGACCAGCCGGGCCACCACCGGGGCAGACTCACCGCTTACGGTAAAGTGCGCGTCGATTAGGCGGGCCCGCTCGGCGAACAGCGCGACCGCGTCCGATTCCGCGAGGCTGGCCGGGCTGCCGGGGGCCGGCAGGCCCAGCGGCGGCAGGCGGTAGCGGGCCTCTCCGGGCACGCCGAGCGGCTCACGGCTGGTGGCCAGGATCCGCAGGTCGTCGGCGGCTGACAGCAAGCGCTCGCACAATTCCTGGACCGCGGCCAGCACGTGCTCGCAGTTATCGAGCACCAGCAGCAGCTGCTGCCGGGCCAGCGCTGTGACCAGCGCATCCGTTACCGCCGCGCCTGGTACCTGGTGGACGCCCAGCGCGGAGCAGACCGCAGCAGGCACCAGCGCCGGGTCCGAGCCGCTGGCCAGTTCGGCTAGCCACACCCCGTCGGCGAACCGGTTGGCCGTCCGCCGCGCCACCTCCCCGGCCACGCGGGTCTTGCCGACCCCACCGGGCCCAGTCACCGTTACGAGCCGGTGCTTCTCCAGCATCGCGCCCAGCTCGGCCACCTCGGAGGCGCGGCCGATAAAGCTGGTCAGGGGTGCGCCGAAGCCGTGGACGCCGGCCGTGGGCGCGTCGGGTTCCGCCCGCGTCACGTCGGTAGCTTAGCCTGCCAGGCGTCTAAGGTGAGCGCATGAGCGACCTGGACTGGACCTCCCAGCTGGCGGAGCAGCTTGACTGGCACTGGCGCTCGCAGCTGCGGCCCCGGCTGGACGGACTGACCGACGCGGAGTACCGGTGGGAACCGGTGGCCGGCGCGTGGAACGTGCGGCCGCGAGGGACCGGTGCGGCGCCGATGACCGGGGGCAGCGGCGAGTTCATCATCGAGTTCGCCCGCCCGGCGCCCGATCCGCCGCCGGTGACCACGATCGCCTGGCGGATCGGGCACCTCGTCGTGGGCGTCCTCGGCATGCGGGTGGCGGCGCACTTCGGCGGGCCGCCCGACGACTACATGTCCCACCGCTACCCCGGGGACGCCGCCACGGCGCTGGCCCAGCTCGACGCCGCGTACGCGCTGTGGATCGCCGGCGTGCGCGGGCTGGGACCTGACGACCTGGCCCGGCCCTGCGGCCCGGCCGAGGGACCGTGGGCCGACCAGCCCATGGCCGCGCTGGTCCTGCACATCAACCGGGAGATGCTGCACCACGGCGCCGAGATCGCGCTGCTGCGCGACCTGTACCTGTGGGGGCCCGGGGCGCTGGTGTGGCAGGATGGCGGCGCAGCCGCGCCGTCGTGATGGAGCAGACATGTACACCAAGATCCAGATCGTGTTCGACGCCGCCGAGCCGGAGAGGCTGGCCGAGTTCTGGGGGCTGGCGCTGGGCTATGTGGTCGAGCCGCCGCCGGAGGGGTTCGGGAGCTGGGAAGAATTCGCCGGGTCGATCGGGATACCGCAGAGCGAGTTCGGCGAGGTGGCCTCGCGGGTTGACCCGGCGGGTGAGGGCCCGCGGTTGTACTTCCAGCGGGTGCCCGAACCCAAGACGGCCAAGAACCGCGTCCACGTCGACGTGCGCGTGGCCGGGCGTGAGGTCCGCGGCGAGCACCGCAAGCGGCTGGTCAGCGAGCACGTGGAGCGGCTGGTCCAGGCGGGCGCCACGCTGGCCTGGCGGACCGACGACGTCCGCGGGAGTTCCGTCACGCTGTACGACCCGGAGGGTAACGAGTTCTGCGTGACCTGATCACCGCGGCTGGCCGACCAGGGGATTTTCATGCCATTCACCCGGCATCTGGTCGTTTCGCCAGGTATAACCGAGGGCGTGAATTCTGCGAGATTCGGCTCTGTGAGATTCGGGATGGGCGCCGTCGCCGTGGTGCTGGGCGTGAGCGTGCTGGCCGCCTGCACCAGCGCCAGCACCTCAACCTCTACGGCTCCGGCGAGCAACCCCACCGGCCCGATCATCATCGGCGCGTCGCTCTCGCTGAGCCCCGGGCCCGCCGCCAACCCGGACCCCTTCCAGGCGGACGGCCTGGCGTTCGACAAGGGGTACCAGCTGTGGGTCAACGACGTGAACGCCCACGGCGGCCTGCTCGGCCGCAAGGTCGTGCTGAAGATCATCGACGACGGCGGCTTGCCGAACCAGGTGGTCACCAACTACCAGATCCTGTTCGGTCAGGACCACGTGGACCTGGCCTTCGGGCCGTTCTCCTCACTGCTGTCCGCGCCGGCCTCGGCGGTGGCGGCCCGGTACGGCTACGCGTTCGTGGAAGGGGCGGGTGGCGCGCCGTCGGTCTTCAACACCGTGTCCAACCAGGCCGACCGCAACACGTTCGACGTGAGCCTGCCGATCGCGGACGAGATGGTCCCGTTCGTGCACTGGATCGCCAGCCTGCTGCCGAGCGAGCGGCCGAAGACCGCGGCCTACCCGATGGCCCAGGACCCGTTCGCCGACCCGCCGGTCGAGCTGGCTCAGACGCTGCTGCAGAACCTCAACATCAAGACCGTGTACTCGAACACCTTCCAGGAAGTGCAGTCGGCCTACACGGCGCCCGCCCAGGCGGTCGCCGCATCCGGCGCCCAGCTCGTGGTGCTCGGGTCCACCGACGTGCCCACCGTCCAGACCTTCATGCAGGTGTTCCAGCAGCAGCACTACACGCCCAAGCTGTTCATCGCGGCGTCCGGGCCCGACCAGGGTGCCGCGTTCGTCACCGCGGTCGGCCAGGGCAACGAGAACGGGATGATGGTGCCCAACGGCTGGTACCCCGGCTACGACAACGCGGCCAGCCAGCAGATGGTCAGCGAGTACCTCGCCCAGTACCACGGCACCGCGTCCGGTATCAACGCCGACGTGGCGGAGGCCTACTCGGTGGGCCAGATCATGGCGCAGGCGATCATCGCCACCCACAGCACCGACAACGCCAAGATCATCGCCTACCTGCACAGCGGCGTCACGCTGCACAGCGTCCAGGGTCCGGTGAGGTTCGACGCGCTGGGCGAGAACGGAGCCGCGGCGGCGTTCGTCTTCCAGTGGCAGCAGGGCAAATTCGTCCAGGTCCTGCCCAGCATGGCTGGCTCGACGGTGATCGACAAGACGGCCTGGGTCAACGCGGCCACGACGTCCCCGACCTCCTCCCCGACGGCCTCACCCTGAGGGACCCAGGGTGCGGGCGGCCGACGACCCGGGGCCTGATCCGATTTTCACTAGGTGATCATTTGCCGGATATTTGGCCACCCGTCCCACTACAGTTACGGCATCCCACACTGGTGCATACGTAAGCATTAGTTCTGAGTGGGCCAGTTGCGTCGGTCGAGGACATCAGCGATGGGGAACCACAGGGCGGCGAGCGTGGCACCGCGCGCCGGTGATGCCAGCCAATACGCCACCGAGCCAGCGACCTCGCGATTCGCCAGCCGGGGCGCGCTGAGGATGCGGAACTGGCCGGTGTCCACGCGGCTGATCGCCGTGATCGTGCTGGCTCTGCTCATGGGCCTGGTCTTCGGCGGCCTGCAGATCGCGTCGGCGGCGGACAGCGCCTCCCGATTCGGCGGGGTGTCGCAGCTCGCCGACCTCGGGCAGCAGGTCACCGGCCTGGTGCAAGCCATGGAGGACGAGCGCGACAGGACGACCGGGCTCCTGCCGATCACCAGCGCCGCGGACCTGAACGGCGTGTACGCGGCGACCAACGCCGCGGCGGCCAGGGTCCAGTCGCTGGCCGCCGCGATCGGCGGTTCCTTCCCGGCCAACATCCAGTCCCGGGTGGCCACGGTGCTCGCCGATACCACGCACCTCCACGAGCTGCGTATCTCGGCCCAGGCCAGCGAGTCCGCGCTCGCGGTGATCGTCGACTACCGGTCCCCCATCACCGACATGATCGCCCTGAACGATCAGATCGCGCAGGGCACGTCCGATGCGAGTCTGGTCAACGACGTCCAGACGCTCGATTCGCTGTCCCTGGCCAAGGACCAGGCCGCGCAGCAGCGCGCGATCTTGTACAACGCGTTCAACCAGCAGCTCTTCGCGGACGGCGAGCTGCAGGCCCTGCTCACCGCCCAGTCCGAAGAGCTCACCGACCTGACGGCGTTCGACACCACAGCCACGCCGGCCGAGCAGGGCACGTACAACAACTTCGTGAACAACGTGTACGGGACCGCGGTGAACCAGGCCCAGAACATCGAGCTCTACGTCGTGGGCACCGGCGTCCCGGACATCGGCGGCGGCGCCCTGAACATCAGCGCGGCCAAGGCACCCGAGGCGTGGTACTCCGCTCAGTCGGCCAAGGTCGACGCCATGCAGCAGACCGAGCTGGATGTGGCCAGGAACATCGTCGCGCGAGCCAAGTCGCTGCAGGGCAGCGCGGAGAGCTCCGCGGTGGTCACCGCCATCGTGACCGCGATCATCCTGCTCCTGGTCCTGCTCGCCACGGTCGCCGTGGCCCGGTCCCTGGTCGGTCCCCTGCGCAGGCTGCGAGAAGGCGCGCTCAACGTCGCCACGGTGGAGTTGCCGGAGCGGGTCCGGCTGCTGGGCGAGGCCCAGGATCCGTCCACTAGCCTCGCGGTCGCGCCGATCGACGTGCTGTCCACCGACGAGATCGGCCAGGTCGCCCGCGCGTTCGACCAGGTCCACGCGGAGGCGGTGCGGCTGGCCAGCGACGAAGCTAGCCTGCGGAACAGCCTCAACGCGATGTTCGTCAACCTGTCCCGGCGCAGCCAGTCCCTGATCGAGCGCCTGGTGCGCATGATCGACTCCCTCGAGCAGAACGAGGGTGACCCG
>Ga0187806_1000348_pt1 | contig 11095 bp, 10 predicted proteins | sample NC_wetland_sal_i_7_FD_132470 | JGI IMG/M metagenome (GOLD analysis project Ga0187806, IMG submission 132470) | Wetland sediment microbial communities from Neuse River Estuary, North Carolina, USA - ASW_1 | ecosystem: Environmental > Aquatic > Freshwater > Wetlands > Sediment | place: USA: North... | reverse complement strand
GTCGGCATGGTGTGGGAACGGGAGGCGATCCGGTTCTTCCGCACCCGTGCCCGTGTCCTGTCCAGCTTCATACAGCCGGTCTTGTTCCTGTTCGTGCTCGGCTACGGGATGAGCACGCTGGTGGGCGCGACCGCCGGGTTCGACTTCAAGAAGTTCCTGTTCCCGGGGATCGTGGCCATGACGGTGATGTCGACGGCTATCTCGTCGGCGATCTCGATCGTGTGGGACCGGGAGTTCGGGTTCCTGCGCGAGATGCTGGTGGCCCCGGTCAGCCGCACCGCGCTGGTATCCGGCAAGACCCTCGGCGGCGCCAGCATCGCCACCGTCCAGGGCACCATCATGCTGGCGCTCGCCCCGCTGATCGGGGTGCGCCTGACCCCGCTGCTGGTGGCGGAGGTGATCGGGCTCGAGCTGCTGATGGCGGTTTCCCTCACCGCGTTCGGGGTGTTCGTGGCCAGCCACATCCAGCGGATGGAGGGCTTCTCGGTCGTCATGCAGCTGCTGCTGTTCCCGATGCTGTTCTTGTCCGGGGCCCTGTTCCCGCTCAAGGGCCTGCCCGGCTGGCTGACCGTGCTCACCCGGATCAACCCGCTCACCTACGCCGTCGCTCCGCTGCGCTCTATCGTCTTCGCCGCCCAGCACATGCCCCCGGCGGCCGCGGCGAAGTTCTCCAGCAGCGTCACCTTGTTCGGCTGCACGCTGTCAAACGCCGCGTGCATCGGCATCACCTGCGTCTTCGCCGGGCTGTTTCTCGCCCTGGCCGTCTCCGGATTTGGCAAGCCGGACTAACCAGGGGAGGTGCGCAGGGTGAGGTGCCGGGCGACGAGGAGCGGCCTATGGTGAGGCAGGGCGTGGCCGCTGCGGAGACCGGAGGCAGCGGGACCGGGACGGTACGTGCCGGCCTGGGCATGGTCGTGGTGATGACCGGGGTGCTGATCACCGCCGTGGACACCACCATCGTCGTGCTGGCCCTGCCGGAGATCGAGCGGGACCTCCATGTCCCGCTGGCGTCGGTGATCTGGGTCATCATCGGCTACCTGCTGGTTATCACGGTGCTGGCGACCCAGGTGGGCCGGCTCGGCGACATGTTCGGCCGGGTGCGGATGTATGAGGCCGGTTTCCTCGTCTTCGTGCTGGGCTCGCTGGCGTGCGCGCTGGCCTGGAACGACGCGTCGATCATCGGTTTCCGGATCCTGCAGGGCATCGGCGGGGCGTTCGTCACCGCCAACAGCGGCGCGGTGATCTCCGACCTGTATCCCCCCGATCAGCGCGGCCGCGCCTACGGGTACAACTCAATCGGGTTTAGCCTGGGCGCGGTCCTGGGGATCGTGCTGGGCGGCGCGATCGTGACCTACGTGTCGTGGCGGTGGGTCTTCTGGATCAACGTGCCGATCGGCATCGCGGCCGTGCTGCTGGCGACCAGGGTGCTCCGCGACCGGGGCGAGCGGGCCAAGCGGCACCTCGACCTGACCGGGATGGTCGTCCTCGGCCTGGGCCTGTTCGGGGTGCTGTGGGCGATGACCAAGCTGGCGACCTCCCCGCTGGACGCGTCGATCGCCGGGTACCTGGCCGGCGGGGTGGTCTTGCTGATCCTGTTCATGCTCGCCGAGCAGCGCCAGAGCGAGCCCATGCTCAATCCGTCCCTGCTCAAGATCCCCACCATGGCCCCGTCACTGCTCGCCGCCTTGTTCCAGGGGCTCGCCAACTTCGCCGTGCTGTTCCTGGTCATCATGTACCTGCAAGGACCCCGGGGCCTGTCGCCGCTGCACGCCTCGCTGCTGCTGATCCCTGGGTACATCATCGGGTCCGCGGTCGGGCCGCTCGCCGGCCGCCTCGCCGACCGGGTGGGCCCCGTGATCCCGGCAACGGCCGGCCTGGGCATCCAGGTCATCGCCTTGTCCTGCTACGCCCAGCTGTCCCTGTCCAGCGGGCTATGGCTGGTCGTAGCGGGCAGCGTGGTCAACGGCATCGGCGCTAGCGCGTTCTTCCCCGCCAACAGCTCAGCGGTCATGAAAGCCTCGCCGCCCACGATGCTGGGGATCTCCTCCGGCATGCTGCGGACCTTCGCGAACGTCGGGATGGTCTTCTCCTTCGCGGTGGCGATCCTCACCGCCTCCCGGGCGATCTCCCGCAGCCTTGCCTTCGCGATCTTCGTCGGTACCACCAGCCTGCACGGCCATCTCGCAGCTGCGTTCACCACCGGCCTGCACGCCGCCTTCTACACGCTCATGGCCTTCATGATCCTCGCCGCCGTGCTATCCGCGGTACGCGGACGGCCAGCACCCGCCCCTTTGAACGATGCGCAAGGGTAATAGTCATGCCCTGCGGGCCTCCCCTTCCTGGCCCGTGTCATTGGTTTCCGCAGCCACCTTCGGCGCGCCAACGGAACGGTGGCCACATCTGATCCGGCAGGCTTTGGCTGAATCGCGACACAGCATGGCAGCCTACGCGCTATGACGTGGGCCGTCGCGCCCCGTAACGTACCGTCGCGTGAACAAGAGGCACGCTGAACTCCTCGGCACGGCCGGATGGGCCGCGTTCCTGCACGAGGACGTACTCCCCGTGGTCACGCATGGCGTTGACCTTGGCGACGACCTGCTGGAGATAGGCCCGGGACCGGGCGCGGCGACCGAATGGCTCCGGCACCGGGTTCGCCGCCTGGTCGCCATCGAACTCGAGCCGGAAGCGGCGGCGGCGCTGCGCGACCGGTTCGCCGGGACAAATGTGGAGGTCGCCGTGGGCGACGCGACCGCGCTCCCCTACCCGGACGAGTCCTTCGACACGGTGGGCATGTTCACCATGCTGCACCACGTCCCGACCCGCGCGCTCCAGGACGCCATCCTCGCCGGGGCGCTGCGCGCGCTGCGGCCGGGCGGGACGCTGATCGGCTCCGACAGCCTGCCGAGCGACCGGCTGCACCAGTTCCACGAGGGCGACACCTACAACCCGGTGGAACCAGCGGCCTTCCTGACCCGGTTGCAGACGATCGGCTTCGGCGAGATCACCGTGACGGTCAGCGACCGGCTGCTGTTCCGCGCGCGGAAGACACCAGGCAGCGGGGTGTAGTGACCGGGTTGCCGCCGTTAGTGTTGTCAGGGCACTGTGAGTGCCTGGAGCGCTAGGGAAACGCTCCTGCCGGAGAAGGGTCGCGCCGATGAAACTGCCTCCCGTTGACTACGAGGCGCCAGAAACCGTTTCCGAAGCCGTGGAATTGCTGGCTGAGCATCTGGACGAGGCGAGCGTGCTCGCCGGCGGCCAGAGCCTGATCCCGCTGCTGGCGCTGCGGCTGGCCCACCCGGCGGTGCTCATCGACATCAACGGCACAGCCGGGCTGTCCGGGGTGTCGGCGACCGACGGCTGGGTGACGATCGGTGCCATGACACGGGAGTACGCCGCCGAGGAATCCGGGACCGTCGCCGCCGCCGTGCCGTTGCTTGCGGCTGCTCTGCCCTTGATCGGCCATGAGGCGATCCGCAGCCGCGGCACGATCGGGGGCAGCCTGGCGCATGCCGACCCGGCAGCGGAGCTGCCGGCCGTCGCCCTGGCGCTCGATGCCGAGTTCGTGGTGCGCAGTCAGTCGGGGATGAGGGTTATCCCGGCGGCGGACTGGTTCGAGGGTTACCTCACGACGTCGAGACGTCCTGACGAGCTCCTCGTGGAGGTGCGCTTCCCGGCCGCGGGACCGGGCACAGGGATCAGCTTCCAGGAGGTCGCCCGCCGCCACGGCGACTTCGCCATTGTCGGCCTGGCGGCATCGCTGACGCTTTCCGACGGCACGATCAGCGATGCCCGGCTGGCGTTCTCCGGCGTCTCCGATGTCCCGGTCCGGGCCGCCGGCGCGGAGGATCTCCTAGTCGGCGAGAGGCCGTCGGCCGAGCTGTTCGATGCGGCGGCCCGCCGGGCGACCGAGGATATCGACCCGCCAGCCGACCTGCACGGGTCGTCGGAGTACCGGAAGAAGGTCGCGGCGGCTCTGGTCCGCCGCGGCCTGCGAGCGGCCGCGGACAACGCCGGCGAGAGGCAGTGACTGAAGGTGGACATTACCCTGCGGATCAACGGGGAGACGTGCACGGGCTCGCCGGAGGCGCGAAAGACGCTGGCGGACTTCCTGCGGGACGACCTCAATCTCACCGGCACCCACATCGGCTGCGAGCACGGGGTCTGCGGTGCGTGCACGGTCATCGTCGACGGCCGGGCGGTGCGCTCGTGCCTGATGCTGGCGGTCCAGGCCGCCGGCAGCGAGGTCACGACGATCGAGGGGCTGGCGCCCGACGGCGAGCTGGGCACCCTGCAGCAGGCGCTGTGGGACTCGCACAGCTTCCAGTGCGGGTTCTGCACGCCCGGGTTCGTCATGCAGGCCACGGCGTTTCTCCGCGCCCATCCCGACGCCGGCGAGCAGGAGATTCGCGAGGCGCTTTCCGGCAACATCTGCCGGTGCACCGGCTACCAGAGCATCATCGACGGCGTCCTGCTGGCCGCCGAGCGGGCGCGACAGAGCTCGCGACAGAGCTCGCGACAGAGCTGAGCGAAGGAGCGATCATGGCAGGAATGGTGGCCGAGCGCTATACCGGGGCGAGCATCAAGCGTTCGGAAGACCCGCGCATCCTCACCGGCAACGGCCGGTACGTCGACGACATCAAGCTGCCGGGGATGCTGCACGCGGCGTTCGTGCGCTCGCCGATGGCGCACGCCCGGGTGCTTTCCGTCGATGTCTCGGCCGCGCGGGCGCTGCCGGGAGTTGTCGCCGCGTTCACGGGAGCCGACCTGGAAGCGATGACCGTCCCCGGGCCGGATGTGCTCATGGCCCTGCTGGGCGGCGGAGGACCCACCCCGGAGTTCACCCTGCTCGCCACCGACAAGGTGCGCTTCGCGGGCGACCCCGTGGCGGTCGTCATCGCCGAGAGCCGTTACGTCGCCGAGGACGGCTGCGAGCTTGTGGAGGTGGAGTATGACGAACTGCCTCCGGTCACGAACGCCGCCTTCGCCCTCGATCCGGGCAGCCCGCCGCTGTTCGCCAACCTGGGTGACAACATCACCCGCCCGCACTCGCGCAGCGAGTTCGGCGACGTCGCCGCCACCTTCGCGGGTGCTGACCGCGTTTTCGACTTCCGGCTCGACGTGCACCGCCACCAGAACGTGCCCATGGAGGGACGCGGCTGCGTCGCGAGCTACGACGCCGATGCCGGTGTCATGACGGTCTACGCGGCAACGCAAAGCGTGCACGTCAGCAGGATCGCCGTCGCCACGCGCCTCGGTATCGAGCCTGCCAAGGTGCGCGTCCTGGCCGGCGATGTCGGCGGCTCGTTCGGGCTGAAGATCGGCGCGTCACGGGAAGAGCTCGCAGCCGCGGCGGCCTCGCGCGCTGTCGGCCAGCCGGTCAAGTGGGTGGAGGACCGCGGCGAAAACCTCACGACGTCGGGACAGGCACGCGAGGAGAGCTTTGACGTGCGGGCTGCCGTCAGCGACGACGGCGACCTGCTCGGGCTGGACGTGAAGATGGTCATCGACACGGGCGCGTACCCGGGCATGGGCACGATGGTGCCGGACATCATGCAGGCGATGCTGCCGGGTCCGTACAAGCTCGCGGCCCTTGGTTTCGAGTCGACCGCGGTCACGACGAACAAGGCATCGTACGTTGCCTATCGCGGCCCGTGGGCGTCGGAGACGTTCGTGCGGGAACGCGTCCTCGACCTGATCGCCAGGGACCTTGGCCTCGATCCGCTCGAGATCCGGCTGCGTAACGCCGCCCGCCGCACCGATCCGCCGGCGGTCATGATCACCGGCCGGCCGCTGGTCGGAGTCACGACGAGGGAGTCGCTTGAGCGGCTCGCCCAGCTCGTGGACTTTCCCGCGTTCCGGCGCCGGCAGGCCGAAGCCCGAGCCCGCGGTCGTTACCTCGGCATCGGCCTGGCGACGTTCATCGAGGCCGCTCCCGGCCCGCGCGCGCCGGAAGGGCCCAGCGGCCCGATGGGCATGGAGTCCATGCGCCTGCGGCTCGAGGAGGACGGCATAGTGGCGCTGTTCACCGGCCAGATGCCGCACGGCCAGAGCCACCAGACGACGCTTGCCCAGATCGCCGCCGACGAGTTCGGCGTGCCGTTCGAGCAGGTCCGCGTCGTGGTCGGCGACTCCGACGTGGTCCCGTTCGGGCTGACCGGGGGCAGCCGGTCAGCCACCATGACCGGAGGCGTGGCCCTGCACGGCGCCCGGCAGCTCAAGGCCAAGGTGCTCGATTTCGCATCGCATCTCATGGAAGCCAGCGCCCAGGATCTCCAGATAACCGACGGGCGCGTCTGGGTGCGCGGTGACCCAGACAGCGCCATCCCGGTCGGCGAGGTCGCGCGGCGGGCGGCATCGGGCCAGTTCGGTGCCGACGGTGCCGACGGTGCCGGCGTGGACGCCAACCTCGAAGTCGAGGCCTCGTTCGACGGCGGCGAAGGAGGATGGTCCGGCGGCAGTCACTGCGCCATCGTCGACGTCGACGTCGAGACCGGCATCGTGACGGTGGAGCGGTACGTCGTCGCTGAGGATTGCGGCGCGCTCATCAACCCCGCCATCGTCGACGGCCAGATCCGGGGCGGGGTCGCGCAGGGCATCGGCGCGGTGCTGCTCGAACGATCGGCGTATGACGAGGACGGCAACTGCCAGTCAGCCACGTTCATGGACTACCTGGTGCCGACCGCCTGCGATATTCCGCGCATCGAGATAGCCCACCTGCAGACCGTGCCCCTCGATGGGGACGTCAACTTCCGCGGCGTGGGCGAGGGCGGCATGATCGTCGCGCCGCCCACCGTGGTGAACGCGATTGAGGACGCGCTCGCCCCCTTCGGCGTGCGGATCTACGAGCAGCACCTGCCTCCGGCTCGCATCCTGGAGCTCATTGCCGCGGCGGACTCGGGTGAGCTCGGATGAGCTCGGGTGGGTGAGCCCGCTCTGGCTACTCCTTGATTTCGACCTTGCGGCTCAGGGCCTTGGTCGTCTTGGGCAGCCGGACGGTGAGAATGCCGTCAGCCAGCTGGGCGTCGATCTTCTCGGCGTCGGCATCCGGGGGCAGGGTGGCGCGGTAGGCGAACTTGCCCTGCCGGTGGCGGAGCGTCTTGCCCGAGCTCTCCTCGGTGACCTCCCCGGTGATGCGCAGCTCGTTGCCGCGCAGCTCGATGTCGACGTCATCGCGCTTCATCCCGGGCAGTTCGGCGCGGATGACATAAGCGTCATCGCTCTCCTCGGTTTCCACGGCGGGGATCCACCCTTCCGCGCCGCCCCGCCCGAAGGGCTGGGCCATGCGGTTCCACAGCTGCGAGAACTCGCCGAACGGGTCCCAGAACTCGCGGGGCCAGCCGCGCCAGCGCTCCGGCGACGTGCGGCGGGGGACGGGCTGATTCATCCTCGATCACCTCCACTTGGGCCTCAGTCCATCTTCGCCCGCGCAGCATGCGGGCTTTCGGCCGGGGTCACAACTTCAGGTGAACAAGCCTTAACCGCGGGTGATCCTTCGGTGCGTCGCGCGGTGCGGGCGGGCGGCCTCGGCGCCGAGGCGCTCGATCTCCCGACGGGCGAGATCCCGCACGTTGAGCCTGGCGGCGGCGAGACTGCCGCGCGGAGGCGGTGGATCTCCTCGTCCTAGGCGAGCTGGGCCAGGGCCAGCGTCTTGAACTGGCGAAATCCGCTGAGTTCGGCGTCCTGTCGGGCCACGATCGCGGCGGCTACCCCGGCCAGCAGCGCACAGGGCCAGAACCGGTGACGCCATCCGAACCGCACAACGTAGACCCGCGGATCCTGAACATCCCTGTCGCTCATCCCGGCGCCTCCAGGCGCCTATTCCAGCAGGCGGCCGGCACGCTATCCACCGGCGCGGCCAGTGCCCAAGAGGCGAAAGACCCGCCCCAGGCCGGTGTTACCGGTGTTATATGCGGGGCCGGCCGCCGGGTAACGCGCAGGGACCGGCCACCGGGACGCGCAAGGCGGGCTTTCGCCCCTACCGATTCGCGGTATCCCCCGTCCTCGTTTCCGCGGAAGCGGCTTGTGAAATTGTGCACAAAGCGCTTCCGCGGAAACGCGCTCTCGTGCGGCGGCCGGGACGGGTCAGCAGGGCTCAATGGGGTGGCGCAGGATGGTCCGCAGCTTTTCTGGGGCACTGCGTCGAGGGTCTCCCAGGTAGATCTCATGGTGGCACCCCCGGGGTCGGTAGCCCGCGGCCGTGATGCCCTGATGCAGCCGCGCGATAGACGGAGCTTCGGCGGCGTAGGGACCGACGTGCAAGACCTGTGCGCACAGGCCCTCTCCCCACCGCAAGAACCGGAGCCGGTCCAGCGCGGGCACGGACTTCGCGCGCGCCTGAACCAAGGCGCGGGTGATGATGTCCTCGCCAACCGGTTCGGGCTGCATGATCAGCGCCTGCCACCGCCAGCGAGCCCGGTCGGTGCCGGCCAGGTCGTATGTGCCCCCGGCCATGGCCGTGATCATGTCGTGCTGTTGGGTATCGTCGGCCCACCACAGCGCTTCCAGAGGCATCACCCTGGGTGCCTGGCCGTGTTGTTTCCGGGCCAGGAAATGTGCGCCGTAACTGACGGCGTACAGGGCTCGTATGGCGTCGGCGAACTCCTGGCCATCCGGGCTGCCCTGGCCTTCGACGGCGACATAGCCCAGTTCGGGCACGGTGATGATGTCCACCGCACCTTTACGCACCTTGAAAAGGGCCTCAACGCTCGCCACCGTGCCGGCCATGAGCTCACCATGGATGCCGCCTGCAGAATCCAGAAGAGGCCAACGTCCCGAACACGCGCTACCAGGCGCCTACATGCACTCACATGACCCTATGAGGGCCGCGGACACGGCGCTGTCCTGGATCGTCATGACGCTGCAACTAGCTGCGTGGCATTTCCGCGGAAGCCGCTCGTAGAATCGCGCACAAGGTTTCCGGTTTCCGCGGCTACCCGTTCGCCTGCGGCACGGACCCGCTCGGCGGGCAGCAGGCCGCGCGGGAACACGTACCCCGGTACGCGGCGAGCCGCGCCCTTAGCGCCACCAGCATCACCACCCAACCGGCGGCCACTGGACCGGTGACTCATTCCGAACCGTCGGTAGAGAGTACATTCTGGTCGTGGTCGAGATGGATCGTGGCGTAGCTGTCACTGGAAATGCCCTGATGACCGTATAACTGCCGTGACGAGTCCTGCTTTCCCCGATTATGAGTACAGGAACATGCGGTCGCCGCCGGAGCGGTGGCGGCCCAAGGAGAAAGGAGCTGGCAATGCCGGGAATCGTTGTGGGCGTGGATGGCTCACCCAACTCCGAACGCGCGCTTGACTGGGCGATGAAACAGGCAGCGGCGGTGCACGCCCCGTTGACGGTCATAACAGTGCACGAGGTTCCGAAGAGCTACTGGGGCGGTATCCCGGTGATAGGGCCGGCGGACGAGCAGCTGCTGGAGAACCTGCGCCGGGCCGCTGAGGAGATGACGCAACGGGCAGCCAGCCGGCTGGGCGATGCCGCGCCTGCCTCGGTCACTGTCCATGCCGTGAACGGCTTTGTGGTCAAGGAACTAGTCGATGCTTCCCAAGATGCCGACCTGGTAGTTGTCGGCGCGCGCGGTGGCAGCAGTTTCGCCCGGCTGCTGATGGGCTCGGTGAGCAGCGAGGTTGTCCAGCACTCGGCATGCCCGGTGGTGATCGTCCCGCACATGCGGTGAACAGATCCCGCCGGCGCTAGAGGTTTCCGGTAGGAAATTCGACGGTGATGTCGCCGACCGGGATGGACAGGGGCTCGCCGAACTTGACGATCTGCCGGACCGAGTACTCGCCCGTTCTCGGCTCGGTGAACAGGGTGCAAGTTTCCTCAGTCGGGTCGATGAGGAGGAAGACCGGCACGGTCCCCTTGGCGTAGCCTGACGCCTTCTGGTACTCCCGCTGGCGCCTGCCGGGCCGGTCGCCGGAGACCACTTCAAGCGCGAAGGAGCATTCAGCCGCAGGGAATTCCCAGCTATCGCCGTCGATGAGGTGCTCGGGCCACCGCGCGAGATCCGGCACGTATTCGGCCTCATCTTGCTCAACGAGGAGCGTGGTGTTCTCGAAGAGGTTATCGATGCCCTGTCGCGCGAACGCCCGGCGCACCGCGAGGACGATCTTCGCGTGGCGGCCTGCGGGCGTGGCAGCGTTCACGATGACCTCCCCTTCGACCACCTCGGCATGGACGTCATCGGGAAGCAGCTTGATGATGTCGTGCGCAGTCCTCACGTCAACCAGGATAAGCGCGGGCTGGTCTGCAGGGCAGCCTGCCGCCTCAGCCGCGGGTGAGCCTGCGGTACGTGACGCGGTGCGGGCGGGCGGCCTCGGCGCCGAGGCGCTCGATCTTGTTCTTCTCGTAGGCCTCGAAGTTGCCCTCGAACCAGAACCAGCTCGCGCCGCCCTCCCACGCCAGGATGTGCGTGGCCACCCGGTCGAGGAACCACCGGTCGTGGCTGGTGATCACGGCGCAGCCGGGGAACTCGAGCAGCGCGTTCTCCAGGCTCGCCAGCGTCTCCACGTCCAGGTCGTTCGTGGGCTCGTCGAGCAGCAGCAGGTTGCCGCCCAGCTTGAGGGTCAGCGCGAGGTTCATCCGGTTCCGCTCGCCGCCGGACATCACGCCGGCCGGCTTCTGCTGGTCGGCGCCCTTGAAACCGAACGCCGCGACGTAGGCCCGGCTCGGGATCTCCACGTTGCCGACCCGGATGAACGTCTCACCGTCGGAGATCGCCTCCCAGACGTTCTTGTTCGGGTCGATGCGCGCGCGGTCCTGGTCCACGTAGGAAATCTCGACGGTGTCGCCGATCGTGATCGTGCCCGAATCCGGCAGCTCCTCGCCGACGATCATGTTGAAGAGCGTGGTCTTGCCGACGCCGTTCGGGCCGAGGACGCCGACGATGCCGTTGCGCGGCAGGCTGAAGCTCAGGTCCTCGAACAGCACCCGGTCACCGAAGCCCTTAGACAGGTCGTTCACGTCGACGACCAGGTTGCCGAGGCGGGGGCCCGGCGGGATCTGGATCTCCTCGAAGTCGAGCTTGCGGTTCTTGTCCGCCTCGGCCGCCATCTGCTCGTACCGCTCGAGGCGGGCGCGGGAC
>Ga0187806_1000347_pt1 | contig 11106 bp, 12 predicted proteins | sample NC_wetland_sal_i_7_FD_132470 | JGI IMG/M metagenome (GOLD analysis project Ga0187806, IMG submission 132470) | Wetland sediment microbial communities from Neuse River Estuary, North Carolina, USA - ASW_1 | ecosystem: Environmental > Aquatic > Freshwater > Wetlands > Sediment | place: USA: North... | reverse complement strand
GCCCCGCGTGCCCGTGGATAAGCAGCCGGGGGCGGAGCGCGAGGACCGTCTCCATCGCCTCGAACAGGCCGTCGGCGGAGCCTTCGGCCAGGAACGGCGCGCCCAGGTACGGCATGCTCATGTCCCCGGCGAAGACGGCCTCCCGGTCGGGGAGGTGCACGATCAGGCCGTCGTGCGTCTCGCCCCCGGTGATCGGGATGAGCGTGAACTCGGTTCCGCCGACGGTGAGCTTCTCCGGCTCGCTGACCAGGAGATCGGGCACCACCTCGATGCGGCGTCTGCGGCCGCCGGGCAGCAGGTACCGGAAGGGCGGCGGTCCTGAGTTCTCGATCCGCAGCTCGCCGGGGAAGTTCTCCTGGGCGATCACGGTGGCGCCGTCGGCCGTGAGGACGCCGAGCCCTCCGACGTGGTCCCAGTGCGCGTGGGTCAGGATGACATGCGTGACCGGCAGCGTGGTGATCTCGCGAAGGTCGCGCAGCGCCGCGGCGGCGTGTTCGGGGGCGCTGGCGGCGTCGATCGCGACGATCCCCTCGGCGGTGACGACGAAGGCGAAGTCGGCGAAGTCGTATCCCTGGGCGACGTGCACGCCCGGCGCGAGTTCGGCGAGCCGCTGCGGGACGAACCGCAGCCCGTCGCCCGCACTCACCCACAGGTCCGTGATCAGCCGGCCGGACCGGCTCCTGGCCTCCTCCGCTTCCGTCGTCCGGCCGAGCGTTTCGTATGCCTGGGCCAGCGCCGCGTACGCGGCCCGCAGCAGGCCGGGCGGAAACTGGTCCCGGACCGCGAGCACGAACTCGAGGTCGGCGACGACGGTGTCCGCGCGGCCCGCGCACCCGGGAAGCTGGGCGAGCGACGTGCCCCGCAAGTACTGCGGCAGCCCGAGGCCGAGGCCGGCCGCCGCGTCGAGTTTGGCGATCGCGCCGGCGGCCCGGCCGTCAAGGCGGGACTCGAACGCTCCGGCCAGCGCCAGTTCCAGGGCTCCGGCGGCCGGGCCGTCCGACCGGGCGGCGAAGTAATCGAAGCCTTCCTCATACAGCCCGGCTGCCATGAGCTGGCCCGCGAGCACGACCTTCGTGCGCTGATCGGCGTTCGGCCAGGCCGCCGCCTCCTTGAGTGCGTCTATCTCGAGTCGCATCATCGTCACCTCCGCTGGCGGATTGCTAGCTCCAAGATAGTATCTACAAGATAGTATCTGTCAACTAGTAATATGGAGGGCGTGATCAGGAACGTCCGTACCTACGACCACTTCTGCCTGGTGGCACGTGCGCTGGAACGCGTCGGCGACCGGTGGAGCCTGCTGGTGATCCGCGACCTGCTCACCGGCGCCAAGAGGTTCACCGACCTGATGGACCGCCTCCGCGGGATCACCCCCAAGACACTCAGCCAGCGCCTCCGCGAACTCGAAGACGCCGGGATCGTCGCCGCCGACCGGGAGGCGGGCAGGCGGGAGGTCTGGTACCGGCTGACCCCAGCCGGATCCGACCTCGGGCCCGTCATCGAGGCGCTCAACTGGTGGGGGCTGCGCAACGCGTGGCGCCGGCCCGAGGCCGGCGAGCACCTGCACGCCGAGCACCTGCTCCGCAGCGCCATCCAGGCCATCGACCTCGGCGCCGGCGACCGCGAGCCGGCCCGCTGGCACTTCCGGATCGACGGCACCGACTACCTGGCGGAAAGCGACGGCCGCCACTGGTCGCTCACCGCCGGAGCCCCGGCCGCGGACGCGGACGTCACGATCACCGGGACCGCCGAATCCCTGACGGCCCTGATCTTCGGGGGCTCAGACGCCGGCCTGGGCATCACCGGCGCCCCGGAGCCGGTCCGCCGCTTCAGGCAGCTCATCGGCACCCTAGCCACCGTCGTAGCTCCGGCCCGGGCCCGCACAGGTCCTGTGTTACCGTTCCTGTGTAATACGTTTTGTGTTACGCTTTCTGTATGGCAGTCGTGACGGTACGGGTCGATGAGAAGACTCGCGGGGAGCTAGACGAAGTATCGGCCGAGCTTGGGGCGTCTGCTTCCGAGGTGATCAGGAAAGCGATCCACCTAGCCTGGTTCACCGCGATGCAGGACAAGATGCGCCGGGAGTCTGCCGAGATCGCCGAAGACCCCGCCGAGCGGGAGGAAGCTGAGCGCATCCGGGAGTGGGCCCGTTACCTTGCTTCGTAAGGGGGCCATCTTCCTGGTTACTATGCCCGCCCGGTCCGGGGACCACACTCAGCAGGGCAGGCGGTACGCCGTCGTGGTCACCGCGACTAGCTTCATCGGCTCGGTCGTTACCGTCGCTCCGACCTCGACGTCGGCGAGGGCGAGCCTTACCCGCCCAGAGGCCGAGATCCAGGGCCAGAAGTGCCGCATCCTGCTCGAGCAGATGCTCGCCGTGGATGTCTCCAAGTTGACCCAGTGGATAGGCGTCCTCGACAGTCACGAAATGGACGCTCTCGACGACGCGCTTCGTCTCTACCACGGGCTCATCTGACTAAAAGGACCACTTCCGGGGCGGTGCGGCCAAGGTAGGCGCCCTGGTTCTCCAAGCGGCGCTGGAGTTCCGGGACGTCGATGGCGTCGCCCGCCGAGCCCCCGGCCACGGCCATCGAGGCGGCGGTGCCCGCGGCCTCGCCCATGACGAAGCAGGGGCCGGTGACGCGGGCGGCGGACTGGGCGCCGTGGGTCATCGACGCGCACCGTCCGGTGACGTACAGGTTGGCGACGTTCCCGGGCAGGATGATCCGGAAGGGGAGCTGGTTGAACCCGCGCGGCCTGGTCTGCCAGCGGAACTCGACGGTGCCTGCCACGTGTGCCTCGACCGGCCAGCCGTTGACCCCGATGGTGTCATCGAAGTCGGCGCAGCCGAGCACGTCGTCCTCGGTCAGCTGATAGGGACCGACGATCCTGCGGGTCTCGCGGATGCCTATCTGCGGGGCGATGTCCACGATGTAGGAGTCCGCGAATCCCGGCGTGCGGTCCCTGATGAACGTGAACGCGTCGAGCGCCTGCTGGCGGCCGATGAGCTCGCCCCGGGTCAGCTCGCCGACGTCGGTGCCGTCGATCGCGCCGCCGTCCTCGCGGCGCAGCTGGGTGAGGTTGGCCCGCCATTCCAGCGGGTTGCGCTGCGGCCGGACGATCGGCTTCTTCCGCGGGAACGTATGCGTGCCGGCCTTTTCCGCCTCGTCCATCAGCCGCTCGACGGTCCGCCACGGCGCGGGCCCGGCCTTGGCGGCGTCCACGCCGTTGATCCGGAACATCAGCGACGGGTACATCATCCCGTTGACCGGCGGCGCCTTCTCCCACGGCACCCCGGCCCAGGCGGCCAGGTCACCGTCGCCCGAGGCGTCGATGAAGAACCGCCCGCGCACCGCGTGCCGGCCCGACTTGGACTCGATGAGGACGGCGTCGATCGTGTCGTCGCTGTTCATGACCGCGCCGACGGCCATCGCGTGGAACAGGATGCGGGCGCCGCTGCCGGTCACCAGCTCGTCGGCGGCGATCTTGTACGCGGAGATGTCGAATGCCTGCGCGGCGATCCCGTCGGCGATCGTCAGGTGCGGCGCGTTCAGCCCGTCCAGCTTGCCGAGCCGGTCGAGCAGCTCGTCGGCGAGGCCCCGGATGACCCGCACGTCCTGGCCGTAGGTCCGGGCGTGCAGCCCGCAGAACGTGGACAGCCCGCCGGCGGTGCCGGCCCCGCCGAGGAACCCGTAGCGCTCGATCAGCAGCGCCGAGCAGCCGGCCCGCGCCGCCGCCGTCGCCGCCATGATCCCGGCCGGCCCCCCGCCGACCACGACGACGTCGAACTCCCCGTACACCGGCGTCCGCCGGCTCGGCTCGGTGATCGTGGTGCCGCTCAAGCTCTCTCCTCGGCGTCTTCTCGCGCGAACCGCACGTATCGAGCTTGGTCCACCCGCCTGGGGCTAGGCAAGAAGCCAGGCAGTGGCGAAGAACCCCGTTGGCCAAGCCGACGATGTTAACGCCCGCCGCTTGTGGCCTTCGATAACCGATCCCGGTGTGACGATAGGGCTATGGCATTGTTCACGGCGTTCACCGAGTTGTTCTCCGTGCGGCACCCGATCGCGCTGGCGCCGATGGGCGGGGCGGCCGGCGGAGCCCTCGCGGCGGCGGTGTCCAGCGGCGGCGGGCTGGGGCTGCTCGGCGGCGGCAACGGAGATGCGGACTGGCTGGCCCGCGAACTGCCGATCGTCGCCCGGGGCGCCGGCGAACCGTGGGGCGTCGGCTTCCAGAGCTGGGCAATCGACGTCCGCACGATCGAGCGCGCGCTGGAGTGGCGGCCCCGGGCGGTCATGTTGTCCTTCGGCGACCCCCGCCCGTTCACGGACCCCGTCCGCCGGGCCGGCGCGGCCCTGATCATCCAGGCGACCAGCGTGGATGAGGCCAGGCAGGCGGTCGACCTCGGCGCCGACGTGATCGTGGCGCAGGGCACGGAAAGCGGCGGGCACGGCGCCCGGCGCGGCCGGTCGACCCTGCCGTTCGTGCCCGTCGTGGCGGACCTGGCCGCGCCGGTCCCGGTGCTGGCCGCCGGCGGGATCGCCGACGGGCGAGGCGTGGCGGCGGCCCTCGCACTCGGCGCCGCCGGGGTGCTGCTGGGAACCCGGTTCCTCGCGACGGCCGAGGCGCTCACCGATCCGCCGGCCATCAAGGCGATCATCGACGGGCACGGCGCGGACACCGAGCGCAGCAGCGTGCTCGATATCGCCCGCGGTTCCCGGTGGCCACGGGAGTACACCGGCCGCACCCTCGGTCACCCGTTCCTTGACCAGTGGCGGGACCGTGAAGACGAACTGGCTGCCGACCCCGCCGCCAGGCAGGCCTACCAGGACGGCATCGCGCGCGGCGACCTGCCCCCGGAGCCCGTGTGGGCGAGTGAGGCGATCGACCTCATCACCGACCTGCCGTCCGCGGCCGACCTGGTCGCCATCCTCGCCGCGCAAGCTGAGGACGCGCTGGCCCGGGCCGGAAAGCGCAGAATGGAGTTATGGCTCACTTCGGCGGTCCCCGGGAGTTCACGACCTGGGACGGTGAGCCGGTCAGCCGCGAGCCTCCGCACGGAGCGACGATCGTGGTCGCCAGCCGTGCCCCGGACGGGTGGCGGTACCTCCTGCTGCACCGGATGCATCGCGGTGCCAGCTGGGAGGGCGACTGGGCGTGGACCCCGCCGAGCGGCTCGCGCAAGCCGGGTGAGGACATATCCGCGTGCGCGGCGCGCGAACTGCGCGAGGAGGCCGGCTTGTCCGCCTCGCCGCGGCCGGTCGTCACCGAAGACGTCGGCTGGGCGGTGTTCGCCCTGGAGGTGCCCTGGGGGACGGAGGCCGTCGCGGACGGCGAAGAACACGACCGGTTCGAGTGGGTCAGCTTCGATAAGGCGCGGCGGCGCTGCCGCCCGGCGGGCCTGGCCGCGTCCTTCCTCACCGGGTGTGAGGGAGCGGGCTTCCGGTGACACACCGTGCATGTCAGGCTCCGTCCAGGACCTCGTTGACCTGTCGTGCCACGCCTCGCCGAACTCGCCCGCACCGACCCGGACGATCTCGGCGTCTGCGCGTTCAGCGTGGTCGGCCTCCGCAACCGGGTCGACAGATCACCCAGAAGCTGTCCCTGCTGCCGTGACTTTGTACTCTGGCCGCCACTTTGTACCCCGGGTGACAAGAATCGGGGCCGAAATAGCCCGGAAAATTGTCATGCGGGGTACAAAGTGCACGGCAGGTGTTGATGTGACAGACGGGACCGCGGCTCAGGTCGAGGCTGGAGGCTGACGTGACTGGTGGGATCGGGGCTTGGGCGGTCGGCGGGGTTCCGCGCGCGTCAGCGATCGCCGCCGGGGGTGAGGTGCTTCCAGGCGTCGCGGCCGAGGAGGAGGACGATGCGCTCCTCCTCGAGGTGCTCGGTGTGGTAGGACAGCCAGCCGCAGACGGCTGCCAGCGGAAGCTCGACGAAGACGGCCGAGGCGAGCGACTCCAGGAACTGGCCGCCAGGCGGGGAGGTCATGACGTCGAACCAGGCGTCGATGACCAGCAGGGTCGCCGCTGCGGTGGCGGCCACCGCCAGGTAATGCGACCGCCGCAGCGCGAAATAACCCGTGGCGGCAAGCACCACGAGCAGGATGACGTCGAACCCGGTCCAGGCGATGTTGTAGTGCGGCGAGAGCTGCCGGGACGGCAGCTTGTACCCCAGGTAGATCGTCCACGGGATCAGGACGACGGAGAACAGGATGAAGGCCGGGCCCGCCCAGCTGACCAGTCGCGCGTTATCGGCTGGCAGCTCGTCGCCGGGCTCGTCCGCCATGCCAGTCACGATACCGCCGGGGAGTCGCCCGGGCCCGTTCTGGATGACCGGCGACAGCAAGCCCGTGGTGACCGCGACCTCGGCGGATCGCGGTACCACGGGCAGGCCTTTCGCTATTTCTCCTCGACCTCGACGACGGCGGGCGCGCGGTCGAAGGGGCCGAACGTCTCCACGATCGAGGACACGCCGGCGTTGGGGGCGCCGGCCACCACGATGTGCACCGCCTCGGGAGTGGCGATGAGCTGGACGGGCGTGTCCGGGTCTTCCGGCAGTTCCTGCGGCACGGCGTCCGGGTGGTCGGCGGGCAGCCGCCAGCCGGTGCCGCCGGCGACGGCCTCCTTGCCGGCGGCGGCCAGATCCCGGTAGGTGCGCCAGCCCCGCTCGGCGATGGCCGCCTGCACGTCCGCTTTCGACCAGCCGTGCTTGTCGAAGAGCCGGGCGTGTTCCGGGTTCATCACCACGTAGCCGCTGGCCCGCGGGCGCACCAGCGCGCCGGTGCGGCACAGCGAGTCGGCGAAGTCCGCGGCGAGCTGCTCGGGGGCCGTGGTGTGCCGGGCCTCGATGTGCAGCACCGAGCGGATGACGGTCGCGGAGACCGCGCTGCCGTCCGGGCCGATGCCGTTGTCCGCGGCCAGGCTGGCCCAGGGGGAGTCCTCCTCGTTCTCCGCGATGCAGCAGGAGTACTTGGCGGGCGTGCCCTGGGTGGCCTGGTCGAACACGTGCGGCTTGAGGCCGAGGCCGTTGATCGCGCCGAGCCTGATCGCCCGGCCGATCGTGGCGTTGGCGCGGAACCCCGAGCCCCACACGTTGCCCCGCGAGTTCAGCCCGAGCCGCTGCCTGACCGGGCCGTAGACCACGACGAACGGGGCGGTTCCCGTGGTCGACTGCCAGATCGACCTGGTGACCATGCCGTCGCGCAGGAACGCGTCCCAGGCGGCGAGCACCACGGGAAGATATGACGGCAGGCAGCCGGCCAGCGCCGCGTTGATCGCGGCCAGCCGCACGGTGAGGTTCTTGTTCAGGTGCGGCATGGGGATGAGCACCTCGTCCGGGTCGCGGCCGGTCGTCGCCAGGAACTCCGCGAGATAGGACTCGGTGACCGGGACGACGGGCAGCCCGTCGGTCCAGCCATGCTCGTAGTAGTGCTCGATCGCCCGGCGGGCCTCGGCGGCGTCGACGTCTGTCACGCGGACTTCACCTCCGGGTACGTGAGTCCGGCGCCGAGCACCCGGATGATCTCAGGCAGCGCGTCGCGCGCCATCTCGCCGATCTCCTTCTCGGTGCGGCTGGCGACCGGGTGCGGCACCGTCACGTACCGGTAGCCGGGGAACCCCAGCTGGTTCGCCATCGCCTCGGCGGTGATCTTGAAGGCATCCGTGCACAGGCTGACAGCGGGGATGCCGGCCCGCTCCAGCACGATCCCGTCGGCCAAACTGGCCGCGCTGCACGAGCCTCAATCGCCGATGGCGGCGACCGCGAAATCGCAGTTGTGCAGCATCTGCTGGACGACGGACTCCTCGACCGGGGTGCCGAAGTAGCCCTTCTGGAACATCCGGACCTCCCGGACCCCGTACTTGTCGCGAAGCTCGCGGCCGACGGCGCGGAGGATGGTGGCGCCGTTCGGCTTGGTGTTGTCGAGCAGGCCGACGATCAGGCCCCGCAGTGCCTGGGGGCGGGGTGCGAGCGTGGTGTTGGTGGCCCGGTCGCTGTCTCCGGTCGGGTCGAGTAGCGGTTCTGGCATATTCGGTTATCCCTTCACAAGCTCCAGGGCCCTGGCGACCACGCCGGCCACCGTCAGCCCGTAGTACTCGTAGAGTTCGGCGGGCACGCCGACCTCGAGGTCCACGTCGGGCAGGGCGGCCTGCGCGAGGTCGGCCTGGATCTTGTGCCGCCCCACGGTCTCGGCGACGATCGCGCCGAGCCCGCCGTTGACCGTGTGGTCCTCGATCGTGAGCACCTTGCCGGTGCGGCTCGCGGTGTCGGCGATCGCCGCTTCGTCGTACGGCTTGAGGTAAGCGCTGTCGTACACGTCGGCCCTGATCCCGTGCTCCGCCGCCAGGACGTCCGCGGCCTGGACGGCGAGGCCGACGCCCATGCCGTGCCCGGCGAGCGTCAGGTCGCTGCCCTCCCGGAGCCGGGGCCAGGTGCCGCGCGGGATGTCCGGCGGCACGTCGTAGACCCGGTCGGCGGCCTCCGCGATCCTGACGTACACCGGGCCGTCGTTGTCCACCGTGGACCGCATCAGGCTGAGCACGGCGTTCGAGTCCGCGGGCGAAAGCACGGTCGTGTTGGCGAACGTGCGCGCGATCGCGATGTCCTCCACCGCGTAGTGACTGGTGCCGAAGTAGCCCATGGCCAGGCCGGAGAGCCGGCCGACGAGCCGGACCGGCAGGTGGTTGTAGTCCGCGTCGGTGCGCCACTGCTCGGCGGTCTTGAGCATGCCGAACGGCGACATCGAGAAGATGTACGGCACGTACCCGCAGGAGGCGAGCCCGGCGGCGAGCGACACGCTGTTGGTCTCCGCGATGCCGAGCTCGATGTAGCGGTCGGGGAACGCCCCGCGGAACTCCGCGAGCACGTTCGACAGGTCCGCGGTGAGCGTCACGATCCGGTCGTCGCCCGCGGCGATCTCGGTGATTGCGTAGCCCGACGGGTTCGCCTTGAGGGCGGTGTCGCGGTCGATGTCGCTGAAGACGTCGACCATCTTGCGGGTGGGTGTGGTCACGACGCGCTCCCTTCAGCTTCGCTGCCCGCCAGCTCCATCCGGGCGGTGATCTCGGCCACGACGTCGGCCTGCTGCTCGGGGCTGAGCAGCCCCAGGTGCCAGGCCTGCGGTTGTTTCTCGAACATGTCCACGCCGTGGCCCTTGCGGGTGCGGGCGATCACGCAGACCGGCTGCTTGCTGCCGGTGTCCGGCAGCGTGTCGAAGGTCTGCCTGAGGGTGGGCACGTCGTGCCCGTCGATCTCGCGGACGAGCCAGCCGAACGCCGCGAACCGCGTCGCCAGCGGCTCGATGTTCATCGCGTCGGAGGTCGGGCCGCTGCCGGAGAACCCGTTGGCGTCCACGATCGCGACGAGGTTGCCGAGCTTGTAGTGGCTGGCCGCCATCACCGCCTCCCAGACCTGCCCTTCCTGGAGCTCACCGTCGCCGGTGAGCACGAACGTCCGGTAGTCGCGGCGGGACAGCCTGGCCGCCAGCGCGATGCCGGCGCCGACCGACAGGTTGTGGCCGAGCGACCCGGAGCTGAAGTCGATGCCCGGCGCCAGCTTCATGTTGGGGTGGTCGTTCAGCGGCGAGCCGACCTTGCCGAACTGCTTGAGCAGCCCCTTGTCGTAGTAGCCGAGGTCGGCGAGCACCGGCCACAGCCCGGTCGCGACGTGCCCCTTGCCGAGCAGGAACCGGTCCCTGTCGGGCCAGCGCGGCTCGCCGGGGCGCAGCCGCAGCGTGTGGTAGTACAGCGTCGCCACGATCTCCGCGCAGGAGAACGTGCTCGAGTAGTGGCCGAGCCCGGCCTGCGCGATGAGTTCCACCGCCTGCAGCCGGATCCAGTCCGCCCGGCGGCGGATGCCGGCGTCGGTGACCGGGCGGCCGCGCTCGAGGGTTCCGCTGTCTTCAGGCATGTGCGCTCGCTCTCTGCCGCCTGCCACTGCTTCCTCGCGGTGTCATCGCCAGCGTAAGTTCCCCGGCCAACTGTTGACAATGGCGGCGAGGCAAATCGCCATTGCTGATGAGCGTCATAAAAGTGATGTATGACAGCGATTCTTTGAAGTCGCTTTCGAGCCCGCTGGCCAGGAATTCTGTGGCGGCGCACAGCTTTTGCGGCGCCCGGTTTAGGTGGCGCGATAGTGACCAGAACGATACGCGATCTACTTTACGCCGAGGTTGACAAGGTCACTGGCCGAGAACAACTCTGTGACCACCGGCGACGTGGTCTCCGCAGACCCCCAGTGAACATGCGAGGGTGCATGAAACGCTTCAGACAAGGCAGACGTATTCCCCGCGCGTCGCGCGTCGCTTTCGGCGTGGCGGCGGTCGGCGCGGCGATGCTGCTGGCGGCGTGCTCGTCAAGCAGTTCAAGCTCCACTTCCACCACGCAGAGCACGGCCTCACCAAGCAGTTCGAGCGGCGTGAACCTCTCCGCGCTCACGGCCGACGTCACCAAGTACGCGGCGACGCCGAGCTTCAGTGACTACGGGCCCAGCTACGACGGCAAGGTCCCCAGCATCGCGAACCTGGCCGGGAAGAAGATCATGATCATCCCGGGCGTCAGCGCGCTGGCCGCGTGCGAGGAGATCGCGCAGGCGGCCTCGAACTTCGCCAAGGCCGCGGGCATGGTACCGACGATCTTCAACAACACGGGCACGACGGCCGAGCACAACACCGCGATCGAGGACGCGATCCACCAGGGATACGCGGCGATCGTCATGGGGTGCGCGATGGACCCGTCGACGAGCGCGCCGGCGATCGCCCAGGCCCAGAAGGCCGGCATCGTGGTGGGCACCTACGGCGGGACCCCGGACATGGACCAGCGCGCAGGGACCACGTACAACACCGATGACCCCTACGCGCTCGACGCCAAGCTGGCGACCGAACAGGCGATCGAGCAGCACAACGGGCAGCCGTTCAACGCCATCGCGATCACGTCGACCGCGACGGGGCCCGCCACGGTGATCGAGGAGGACGCGATCCAGAGCACGCTGGCCGCGGACTGCCCGAAGTGCACGCTGTCCGCGGTGAACGTCGAGGTGCCGAACTGGCAGACGCAGGTTGCCAGCACGGTGACCTCCCAGCTGCTCCAGCACCCAGACGTGAGCGTCCTG
>Ga0187806_1000343_pt1 | contig 11162 bp, 8 predicted proteins | sample NC_wetland_sal_i_7_FD_132470 | JGI IMG/M metagenome (GOLD analysis project Ga0187806, IMG submission 132470) | Wetland sediment microbial communities from Neuse River Estuary, North Carolina, USA - ASW_1 | ecosystem: Environmental > Aquatic > Freshwater > Wetlands > Sediment | place: USA: North... | reverse complement strand
CGACCAGCCGGATGGCGGCCTCGCGGCCGCCGCTGACCACCAGCCGCAGTCCGAGGGGGATCACGGCTCGACCCCGGTGAGCGTGCTGACCTTGCCGTCCCTGACGATAACCTCGCGGTCGGCGTAGGCGGCGACCCGGGCGTCGTGGGTGACCAGGATGACCGTGATGCCCTGCGTACGGACGGCGGCGGTGAGCAGCTCCATCACCAGTTCCCCGGACACCGAGTCCAGCGAGCCGGTCGGCTCGTCGGCGAACAGCACCTCGGGCCCGGCGACCAGGCCGCGGGCCAGCGCCACGCGCTGCGCCTGCCCGCCGGACAGCTCACCGGACCTTCGCTGCTCGAGCCCGTCGAGGCCGAGCGTGCCGAACCACTTCCTGGCCGCCGTCATCGCCGCGCCGCGGCGGGCGCCGGACAGGAGCAGGGGCAGCGCGACGTTCTCTTCCGCCGTCAGCTCGGGGACGAGCTGACCGGACTGGAACACGAACCCGAACCGGTCCCTGCGCAGCGCGCTGCGCCGGTCGTCGCTCAGCGTGTCCAGCCGCTGCCCGCCGAACCACACCTCGCCCTCCTGGGGGACCAGGATGCCCGCCAGGCAGTGCAGCAAGGTGGACTTGCCCGAGCCGCTCGGCCCCATGACCGCGACGCTCTCGCCCTGCCGGACCGTCAGCGAGGCGCCGCGCAGCGCCGGCGTTTCGCCGAACGAAAGGAACAGGTCCCGCGCTTCGATGAGCTTCCCGGTTCCGGAGGGGTCCGCGGTCACCGGCGTACCGATCGCGCGAGCAGGTCCAGCCGTGCCGCGGTATGGTCGATCCATCGTAGGTCAGCCTCCAGTCGGTAGAGCGCGTGGTCGGCGAGCAGCACGCTGAGCGGGTCCCCGTCCTGCTTCAGTTCGGTGAGCTCGCGCATCCGCTGCAGGTGCGCCGCCCGCTGGACGTCCAGGTAGTTGTCGGCCGGCCGGCCGAGCATCAGGGCGAGCACCACCTTGGCGAACAGTTCGCTCTGCAGGTCGGGCTCCGGCGGGACCGGCTCGGCCAGCCACCGCTCCACGTCGGCGACGCCCGCCTCGGTGATGACGTACCGCCGGCGTTCGGGCCCGGCCCCCTGCTCGACCGGCCCGGCGACCGTCTTTCCGTCCCTGGCCAGCCGGGACAGGGTCGCGTACACCTGGCTGTAGCGCAGCGGCCTGCCGCGGCCGAAGTACGCGTCGTAGTCGCGTTTCAGGTCGTACCCGTGGCTTGGCCCCCGCTCGAGCAAGCCCAGCAGGGTCAGCGGAACACTCATAACGGAGAGAATACTCCAGGAGTATTCCCTCGGGAAGTAGTTACCGACACCTAGGTTCCGGGTAGCCCGCAGGAGGTTGTGGCCGGACTGCGTCCGTGCAGGTAGCGGAGGCGGACGGGAATCGAACCCGCCAGCGACGCGGCACGCCGCTCACTGGTTTTGAAGACCAGGGGGACCACCAGGAACCCAGACGCCTCCGTCGATGACTTTACTTAACACCGCAAGCGGGTGTTAACGGCCAGGGTCACGGGAAAGGTGCCTGCCGTGCGTGCTGACGAAAACCCCTGGTGGGCGGACGCGATCGTGTACCAGGTCTACCCGCGCAGCTTCGCCGACAGCAACGGCGACGGAATCGGCGACCTGAACGGGCTCGTCAGCCGGCTCCCCTACCTGTCCGGACTGGGGGTGGACGCCATCTGGCTCACCCCCTTCTACCCGTCGCCGCTCGCCGACGGGGGCTACGACGTCAGCGACTACCGCGACGTCGACCCGCGGCTCGGCACCCTCGCCGGCTTCGACGCGCTCGTCGCGCGCGCTCGCGAGCGCGGCATCCGGGTGATCACCGACCTGGTGCCCAACCACTGCTCCGCCGAGCACCCGCTGTTCCAGGCGGCGCTCGCGGCCCGGCCAGGCAGCCCCGAACGCGAGATGTTCATCTTCAGGGACGGCCGCGGGCGCGGCGGCAAGCTGCCGCCGAACAACTGGCCGTCGAACTTCGGCGGCCCCGCCTGGACCCAGGTCGCCGACGGCCAGTGGTACCTGCACCTGTTCGACGCCGGGCAGCCGGACTGGAACTGGCGCGATCCCCGGGTGCGGGCGATGTTCGAGGACGTGATCAGGTTCTGGCTCGATCGCGGGGTCGCCGGGCTGCGGGTGGACGTGGCGCACGGCATCTTCAAGGACCCGGGGCTGGCCGACGTGCCCGATACAGTCCGCTCGGTGCACCCATCGGCGTACTACCACCGCCCGGAGATCCACGAGCTATACCGAACGTGGCGCGACATCCTCGACAGCTACCCGGCGGACGTCTGGCCCGGGCCGCGCACCGCGATCGGCGAGGTCTGGTACGACAGCTACGCGACGCTCGAGCCCTACCTGGCCCCGGACGGGCTGCCGCAGGTGTTCAACTTCGAGCTGGTCACTGCTTCATGGGACGCGGCCGGGATCCGCAAGGCGATCGACGCCACGCTGGGGCTGTCCGGCGGCTCGCGCGCGCCGTGGGTGATCGGCAACCACGACGTGCGCCGCCCGGTTACCCGGTGGGGCGTCGCGGCGGCGCGGGCCGCGGCGCTGCTGCTGCTCGCGCTGCCCGGCTCGGCCTACATCTACCAGGGCGAGGAGCTCGGCCTGCCGGAGGTTCTCGACATCCCGGCCGCCGCCCGCCAGGATCCCGCCTTCCGCCGCACCGGCGGGAAGGTTCTCGGTCGCGACGGTTGCCGGGTCCCGCTGCCGTGGGAGAGTGGCGGGGCTTCGTTCGGATTTTCCGGAACGGACCCGGCTTCCTCCCCGGCCCCCCCGTGGCTCCCGCAGCCGGCCGGCTGGGGCGCCTACAGCGTCGCCGCTGAGCGTGCCGACTCGTCGTCATTTCTTCGCCTCTACCAGGCGGCGCTGCGGCTGCGCAGGGAAAGCCCGGCGCTCGGCGCCGGATCGCTGCGCTGGGTGGACGCACCGGACGACGCGCTGGTGTTCGCCCGCGACCCCGGCTTCGTGTTCGCCGCTAACCTGGGCCAGCGCCCGCTGCCGCTGCCGCCGCACCGCGACGTGCTGCTCGCCAGCGGCCCGCTAGCCTCCGACGGGGCACTGCCCAGGGACACGGCCGTCTGGCTGGCTGGCTAAGGGGAGTAGTCTGCGGTCCGACGGCCAGGGGACGGCTGAGGGGAGCCGGGGCCGGGGGGACCTGAGGAGCCTGAACGGCTCCGGGGCAAGGGGGGCGTACCGTGGCGCAGGTTCGGGTAGCGCGCAAGGGCGTGACGCAGGCGGAGCTGGCCGCCGTGCTCAGCCTCCGGCTGGGCGACGGGTATGAGATCCAGCCGGACGGCGACAGGAGGGTCGTCGTCCGCCGGTCGCCGCTGAGCGGCGCGGTCGTCCGCATCAGGGACGTGCCCGGCGCGACCGTGTTCCGGGTGCGCGGTGGCGGCCTGCCCGTCTACCGGATGACCGTGACCCGCCGGGTGGCGGACGCGCTGCGGCGCTCGCCCGAGTTTCGGAGCGTATGACCTGCTTAGGCCTGAACGCGGGCTTGGTTCCCGAACCGCCAGGTTTCACGGCTACCATGGCTCTGACTTCGCGGCTCCCCCGCTACCTGGGGGGACCGCGTGCTGCCTCTTACCCGCGTAACGTCGTCTTCAGAGTCGTCCGGATCGGCCCCCATGCCTGCTAGTCTCCGCCCGTGAACGGGAACCGCCCCACGTGGGGCGACGTGGTCAGCGCGCCACGGCCCTCCGGCGGGCGGGCGGGCTCGGCGCGCGCCGGAGGCCTGCGCGCACGGCTGGCGAGATCCCCGTTCGGCGCCGCCCGGCTGCGCGCCTACTGGCTGACGCCTTCCGGGATGGTGATGCTCGTCGCGACGGCCCTCGCCGTCGCGCTCCGGCTTTTCACGCTGACCCGGCCCGGCTACCTGACGGGGATCACCGAGTACGACGACGGAGTGTACCTGGGCGCCTCGCTCCGGCTGGTCGAGGGCGCGGTCCCGTACAAGGACTTCGCCTTCGTGCAGCCGCCCGGCATGCTGCTGCTGATGAGCCCGGTGGCGCTGGTGGCCAAGCTCACGACCACCGTGAAGGGGCTCGCCCTCGCCCGGCTGCTCACCGCGCTGGCGAGCGCCGCGTGCGCCCCATTGGCCGGCAACCTGGTCCGCTACCGCGGCGCCGTCGTGACGCTGGTGACCTGCGGGGTGCTCGCCGTCTACCCCGGCGACATCACCACGGCGCACACGCTGATGCTCGAGCCGTGGATGAACCTGTTCTGCCTGCTGGCGATGAACGCGGCGTTCCGCCGCGGGCACCTGGACCGGCCGGGGCGGCTGGCGTGGGCCGGCCTCGCGCTCGGCTTCGCGGGCGCGATCAAGTTCTGGGCGGCGGCGCCGGCCGGGGTCCTGCTCGTGCTGTGCCTGCTGGATAGGAAGGACCGGGTCCGCCGCACCCGTGCCTACGCTCTTGGCCTGGGAGCCGGCTTCCTCGTTCCCGTGCTGCCGTTCCTTGCGTCGGCGCCGATGACGTTCATCCACAGCACGATCACCGACCAGGCCGATCGCGTCGGCAGCGCGGTCTCCACTGGGATCCGGCTCGCCAACCTGACCGGGCTGATCGACATCCTCAACACCGACGGCAGGCTGTCGCTCACCGCCGGCGCCCACTCGATGTTCGCGGCGGGCGCCTCGGCCCGGCTCGGGAGCTCCTCCAGCCTGGGCTGGCTGCCTATCGTGGCGGCCGCAGTGCTGGCCGGGCTGATCGCCGCCGGGTACATCTGGCAGTCCAGGCGGCTCACCCAGCTGGAGATGCTGTCGCTGGCGACGGCGGTGCTCGCCTCGGCGGCCATCCTCTTGTACTCCGCCTTCTTCTACCACTACTCGGACTTCCCCGCCCCGTGGCTGGCGCTGGCCCTCGGCGGTGCCGCCGGCGCGGTGGCCGGCCACCATGCGGTGCGCACGATCGCGGTCAGCGCCTTCGCCGTGCTGGTCGTGCTCATCGCGGCGCTGCAGATCAGGGAGACGTTCCCGCTGGAGCAGCCGACCGCGGAGGCGATGGCGCACCTGATCCCCAAGGGGTCGTGCCTCGTCACCGACGAGGCGTCGCTCGCCATAGCCGCCGACCGGTTCGCCGAGCTGCCGCCGGGCTGCCCAGACATCGTCGACGCGCTCGCCTCGACGCTGGTGCTCAGCAACGGGGTCAGCGTCCAGGGCGGCGCAACCCGCATGCCGCAGGTCGTCGCGGCCTGGCAGTCGTGGCTGGACAAGGCCGACTACGTCTGGCTCTCCCCCGGCGGCGCCTCCTACCGCCGCATCCCGTGGACGCCCGGGCTCCTTGCCTGGTTCAACGCGAACTTCACCCCGCTCGGCGGGTACAAGAACGGCACCGGCCAGCTCTACGTCCGCGTCATCCGCTAGTCCGAAGCGGGCTTCTTGCTGTTATCAGCAGCGACTGTATCTTCACATCACTTTCGGCCCATTTGGCGTCCGTTTTGTCCGGGTTCCAGGGGCGGAAAGTGATGGGAAGTTGCTGACGGGGGTCGACCAGAAGGGGAAAGCGACACACTTCTTGCTGTTATCAGCCTCGCCGTGACCTTGTATCAGTCTTGGCCCTTCGTGCGTCCGTTTTGTCGCGGTTCCGGGGGCGGAAAGTGATACGAAGCTGAGCCACGGTCATGAGCGGGGTGCGGGCGAGCGCAGGCGGCGGAGGTCGCCAGGGAGGCGTTCGGTGACGCGGGCGCGGTCAAGGTACTCGAGCAGCGGGATCGCCACCCGGCGCGAGGTACCGAGCGCTTGGCGGGCCTGGGACGTGGTGAACGGCTGCGGGAGTCCGGCAAGGAGGCGGGCCGCCTCCTTGTCTGCGCCAGGCGCGAGCACGAGCAGGTCCGCGATCCGCAGCAGAAGCCCCGCGCGCGCCGCCGCGGCGAGCGCCCTGGCGTCTAGGCCCAGCTGACGCAGGCGCTCGGCGTCCGGCGCGGCGAACGGATCAGCGGCGAGGTCACCGAGCACCGTCTGGACGGCACTCGCCACCCGGGGCGGCAGTGACACGGCGGGCGCCGACGTGCCCGTAGCAATAGGCTCCCGCTCCGGTGCCGCGGGCGCGGCGCGTCCAGGACCAGCACCGGGCTTGGCGCGGGACGATCCGCGTTCAGGAACGGCGATCCGCAGGTAACCGCCGTCCACGACAACGCGGGCGCCTAGGGGTGAGGCCGACGATTCATGGGCGGCGGTCCCGGGATTCGCGGCGGACCAGCCCGGCGAGGCGGACGAGGCGCGGGCGGCGGTCCGGTGGCCCGGAGCGGAAGGGCCTGATCGTGCAGATGTGGCCGGCGGGGCTGATGAGGTTGGGGCGGCGGTCTGGGAGTTCGCGGGGGCGGGGGGCGTGGTGATGAGGGCCGTTAGGAGGTCGCGGGTGGGGAGGTTCAGGGCGGCGCGGGCGGCGTCGAGCGGCATGCCGATGGCTAGCTCGTCCTTGGCCAGGAACTCGGCGATGACCCTGGGAAGTTCGGCGCGCAGCCAGGTCCAGTGGGCCGGGTCGGCGTGCCAGTCGGCCGTGACTGGCGGGGGCAGTTCGGTGACGCCCATCGCGGTGAGGGCCGACGTGCGCAGCAGGCGGTGCCTGCGGAGCAGGTCGGCCGCCGTGGGCGTGTCGGGCCAGGCGGACAGTTCCCTGGCCGCCGCGGTGCCGGCGCCGCGGCGGCCCAGCTGCGAGGGCGCCGGGTCGAGCACGACCGCGCCGTAGATCGCCAGGCCGGCTGCTCCCGGGTCGCGGAGCAGCACCCGGTCGCCGGCGTGCAGCGGCAGCCGGTCGCGCAGCCGCAGCCGCGCGTAGACCGCGCGCTGGCCGTCGGCTGGGCTGGCAGCGGGCGGGGCGTCGGGGTGGTGCTCGCCTAGCAGGCGGACCCTGGCCTGCGTGCGGGCCGAGCCGACGTGCAGGACCAGCTCCGGGGGGAATTTGTCCGGGAAGCCGGTGGCGGGGGGCGTGACGCGGACGTCCAGTTCGGCGGTCAGCGTCCAGCGGCCGGGATTGATGAGCGCCATGCCGCGCTGCGGGACGGCGGCCGCGACGCCGCGCAGGTTGAGCGCCACCCGGGCCGGGCCGGTGACCCGCTCGGCGGGCTCGCCGAGCGCCTGCAGGCCGCGCACCCGGACCGGCTGCGCGGCCGGGGTGAGCAGCAGTTCCTGGCCGTTCGCCACGGTGCCGGCCGGCAGCGTGCCGGTGACGACCGTGCCGGCTCCCCTGATCGTGAACGACCGGTCGATCCATAGGCGGACCGGGGAATCCCCGGGGGTCGTTCCTGGCGCGCGAAGCGAGGCGACCAGGCGGACGAGGGCGGCGCGCAGGTCGTCCATGCCCGCCCCGGTCACCGCGCTGACCGGGACCGCCTCGACCGTGCCGAGGCTGGTCTTCGCGATCTCCGCCAGGGCCGCGCGGGTCGCCGGGCCCGGGTCGGCCAGGTCCGCGCGGGTGATGACGAGCAGGCCGTGCCGCACCGCCAGGGCGTCGACCGCGGCGAGGTGCTCGGCGGACTGCGGCATCCACCCGCCGTCGGCCGCCACGACGAACAGGACGGCGGGCACCGGACCGAGACCGGCGAGCATGTTCGGGACGAAGCGCTCGTGGCCGGGGACGTCGACGAAGGCCAGCTGTTCTCCCGCGGCCCCGGCGGGGCCAGCCGGCAGCGCCATCCAGGCGTAGCCCAGGTCGATCGTCATGCCGCGGCGCCGTTCCTCCGCCCACCGGTCGGGCTCCATCCCGGTCAGCGCGCGGACCAGCGTGGACTTGCCGTGGTCGACGTGCCCGGCGGTGGCCACCACGTACATCAGGTGAGCCCCGCCGCCGCGAGCACGGCCGTCACCAGCCGGTCGTCGTCGCCCGGGTCCACTGAGCGCAGGTCCAGCAGCAGCCGGCCCTGCGCCACCCGGCCGACAACGGCGGGGACCTCGCCGCGGCGGACGGCCTCGCCCCAGCGCAGCGGCTGGGCCAGGTCCTCGGGCAGCGCCACCGCGGCGCTCGGCAGCGTGAGACCGGGTGCGCCGCCGCCGCCGACGGCGGCTTCGGCGTCCGCCACCGTCGCGGCGAGGGCGTGGCGGGTGAGAGTCGCGACGATACGTTCGGAGCGATGGACAAGGGAAGCCGGGGAGGCGGCGAGCGCGCGGGAGACGGGGGGCGGCGGACCGGCGAGCGTCGCCTCGAGCGCGGCCAGGGTCAGCTTGTCGACCCGGAGCGCGCGGGCCAGCGGGTGCCGGAGCAGGCGGCGGACCAGATCGGCGTCGCCGAGCAGCAGGCCGGCCTGCGGGCCGCCGAGCAGCTTGTCGCCGCTCGCGGTGACGAGGTTCGCGCCGTCGGCGAGTGAGGTGGCCGCGTCCGGCTCGCCGGGCAGCAGCGGGTGCGGGGCGAGCAGGCCCGAGCCGATGTCGTGCACGACGGGCACGCCGAGCGCGGCGAGTTCTGCCACGGTGGCGCCCGCGGTGAAGCCCTCGATGCGGTAGTTCGACGGGTGCACCTTGAGGACGAACCCGGTGCCAGGGCCGATCGCCGCCTCGTAGTCGGCCACGGTGGTGCGGTTGGTGGTGCCGACCTCGCGCAGCCGCGCGCCGGTGGACGTCAGCAGGTCGGGGAGGCGGAACCGGTCGCCGATCTCGATCAGCTCGCCGCGGCTGATGACGATCTCCTTATCCGCGGCGAGGGCAGTCGCCGCGAGGACCAGGGCGGCCGCGTTGTTGTTCACCACGCCAGCCGCCTGGGCACCGGGGACGGCGTTCCGCAGGGCGCGCAGGGCGCCGCTCCCGCGCTGGGCCGCCCGCGTGCCCGCGGCGAGATCGAACTCGATGTCGCAGTTGCCCGCCGCGGCCGCGATCGCCGCCACCGCGGCGGCGCTTAGCGGGGCGCGGCCAAGGTTCGTGTGCACCAGCACCCCGGTCGCGTTGATCACCGGGTTCAGCGAGGCGGCGGTCGGCGGCAGCTCGGCCACGGCGGCGTCCGCGACCTGCTCGGGCGCGATCTCCGCGTTGCGCGCCTTCGCCTGGGCCTTCGCGATGGCCGCCTTCACCAGCGGGCGGCCGAGGCGGTCCTGCGCGGCGGTAAGCCGCGGGTCGGCGAGCAGCGCGTCCGTGCGCGGGATCCGGCGCCGCGCCGGGACGAGATCATCCACGGTGGCGACCATACCTCCGATGGCGGCGACCGCCCACTCCGGTTGCCCGTCACTCCTGTTGCCTGTGATACGTTGACTACGGTCAGTAAGCATGCTGCTGTCGGCGGTCGTGCGCACCCGGCGAGTCGTACGGAGCGTTCTCGTGCCACTGAGTCTCCGCTGGGCCGCGCGCCCGGTGCTGGCGGGGGCCCGGTGGCCGGGGTCCGCCGGGGCGGCCGCCAGCGCCGTCAGCGCCCCGAGCGCCGCTGGCGCCCGGTCAGGCTGGGTGCGGCGGCTGCGCGCCTACTGGCTGGCCCCGCCCGGCCTCGCGGTGCTCGCCGCGACGCTGGTCGCGCTGGCGCTCCGGCTCTACACGCTGACAAGGCCCGGGTACCTGACCGGAGTCACCGAGTACGACGACGGGGTGTACCTGGGCGCGGCCATCCGGCTGCTCGGGGGCTCGCTCCCCTACCATGACTTCGCGTTCGTCCAGCCGCCGGGGATCGCGCTGCTGATGGCGCCGGTGGCGGTGCTCGGGAAGCTGGGCCCGGCCACGCACGCGATGGCGGCGGCGCGGCTGCTCACCGTGGCGGCAAGCACCGCGTGCGTGCCGCTGGCGGGCAGCCTCGTGCGCTACCGCGGCACGCTCGTCACCGTGGTGACGTGCGGCGTCCTCGCGGTCTATCCCGATGACGTCACGACGGCGCACACGCTGATCCTCGAGCCGTGGCTGAACGTGTGCTGCCTGCTGGGAGCCTGCCTGGCGTTCCGGCGCGGGCGGCTGGCCTCGCCGCGGCGGCTGCTGTGGGCGGGCGTCGCGATCGGGTTCGGCGGGGGGGTCAAGTACTGGGCGGCGCTGCCCGCGATCGCGCTGCTCGCGGTCTGCCTGCTGTCCGGGGACCGGGCCGGCCGGGGCGCCCGGCCGCGGCGGGCCGGCTGGTACAGCCTCGGGGTGGCCGCCGGGTTCGTGGTTCCCGTGCTGCCGTTCTTCGCCGCGGCGCCAGCGGCGTTCGTCCGCAGCACGCTGTTCGACCAGGCGGCGCGGGCCGGCTCGTACGTCCCGGTGTCGCTGCGGCTGGCGCATCTCACCGGGCTGATCGACGTGCTCAGCGGCGGGGGGCACTTCACGCTCACGGCCGGCTCGCACTCGATGTTCGCCAGCGGGGGCGCCGCGGCGACGTCCACCGCGAGCGCTGGCTGGCTGCCGTTCGTCGTGGCGCTGCTCGCGGCGGCCGTGCTCGCGCTCGGCTACGCGTGGGAACCGCGCCGCCGCACGCCGCTCGAGTGGTACGCGCTGGTCACCGCGGTGGCGGCGGTGGTCGCCGTGCTCGGCTACTCGGCGTTCTTCTACCACTACCCCGCCTTCGCCGCGCCGTGGCTCGCCCTGTCGGCGGGCGGCGCGGTCGGCGCGCTGGCCAGCGCGCTGGCCGGCCGGCCGCTGGCGCGGCGGGCGGTCGCCGGGTGCTGCGCGGCGGTGGTGCTCGGTGTGGCCGTGCTCCAGGCGGCCGAACTGAGCGGGCTGCGCGCGCCGGACATCTACCCGGACGAGGCGCTGATCCCGCCGGGATCGTGCGTGGTGACCGACGAGATCTCGCTGGCGATCGCGGCCAGCCGGTTCACCGCCACGCGGCCGGGCTGCCCCGAGGTCCTCGACGCGCTCGCGCAGACGCTGGTGCTGAGCAACGGGGTCAGCGTCCAGGGCGGCGCGGCCAGCCTGCCGCACGTGGTGGCCGCGTGGCAGTCCATCCTGTCCCGCGCGACGTACGTGTGGCTGTCCCCGAACAACGCGCGCCGCATTCCGTGGACGCCCGCGCTGACCTCCTGGTTCGCGGCGAACTTCCAGCCGCTGTACACCCATGGACAGGGCGGCGGTGTCGGCCAGGTGTACGAGCGCCGGTTACCGTCGCCGCCACCGGGGCCAGGCGAGCGGCCGGGCCGGTATGCTCCCCGTTGACCTGTGCTGTGAGCGAAGGCGGGGGCGGCGGAGTGAAGGTCCTGATCGCTGGCGGCGCTGGCTATATCGGCAGCACGATCGCGTCGGCGTGTTCCGACGCGGGG
>Ga0187806_1000335_pt1 | contig 11257 bp, 8 predicted proteins | sample NC_wetland_sal_i_7_FD_132470 | JGI IMG/M metagenome (GOLD analysis project Ga0187806, IMG submission 132470) | Wetland sediment microbial communities from Neuse River Estuary, North Carolina, USA - ASW_1 | ecosystem: Environmental > Aquatic > Freshwater > Wetlands > Sediment | place: USA: North... | reverse complement strand
CGGTGGCGGCCAGCAGTTTCAGGTATCCGGGGTCGCCGTAGCGCAGCGAGCGGAACAGCGGCTGCGGTCCGGCCAGCGCCTGCTCGACGCACTCGAAGCGGCGCGGCGTGACCGAGCCGTACGGCAGGAAGCTGAAGCGGACGCACCCCTCCTGCTTCCGGTCCGCGACCAGGCCGGCGGCCCAGGTGTCCGCGGTCGCGAGCGCCGCCCACACGATGCTGTCGGACACGAGCGAGAGCAGGACCGCGTGGACCTTACCGACGACCGTGCACCCGGTCAGCGTCAGGGGCGCGCCGCCGCTCACCCCGTCCAGTGCGGCGTAGGCGACGTCCGTGCGCCCGGTGGCGTCGACAATGCCATCGCTGACGGCGACCGTCGCCAGCGCGTCGGCCCGGATCGCGCCGAGGATGGACCGGGTGATGCTCACGGCCACGCCGGCCGGCTCGGCGATGAGCACGGGGTCGCCGCCGTACCGCGGCTGACCGTCCGGACTGACCGACCACCCGGGGACCAGCGTGCAATCGGTGAGGCTGAGCCCGCTGAGCAGGTTGGCCGTTCCGCCCGGACGGGTGGCGGGGAGGTGGACGAGCGCCGCCGGCGACGGGCTGCCCGGCACCATGGCGGTTCCGGCCACCACCACGAGGCCGTTGAGCACCATCTGGCTGGACGCGTCGCCGCTGACGGCGATCTCGGCTCCGAGCAGGATCGTGGGGCGGTAACCATCGGCCGCCCGGACCTCCAGGGTCTTCCCCGCCGGCAGGTCCACGGTGAGACCGGCGATCGGGTGTGTGTCGCTGTCGGTCAGTTCGACCGCGATCTCCCCGGTGCCGGCGTTCGCGAGCTGGCCGAGCGCGTAGGTGATGGCGCCGGGCAGCGTGGTGTATGGCGGCGCGGTGGCCGGGTCAGGGAAGGGCAGGATCTGGGCGCCATCGCCGACCACGAAACTGGCCGCGCGCGCGTAGTCACCGCCCCCCAGGTCGGCGTTGAACCCGTAGTAGTACGTCGCGGTCAGCTCCGGTGCGGGCGCGCCGGGGCCCGGCGGCGGCAGGGCCAGCCGGCCGAGCTCCGGGTCGACGACCACGGCGTAGGTGCTGTCCGCGGGGAGGTTCACCCAGGCCCCGTCGGGCCCGGACAGGTTGGCGACCTTGATCTGATACGGGTTGACCACGGTGCCGTCGAGGGTGAGCAGGAGGCTGCCGACCGGCCCGTAGAACTGGGCGCCCACGCCGGCCACCAGATCCGCGCACAGCACCCGGCGACGGAGGCGCGCGGCGACGTTGACGGGCTCCGCCGGGGCACTGATCTGCTCACCCTGCGAGACGGCGCGGTGGAACAGCGGCATGTCCATGCCCAGCGAGCTGAAGCGGTAGCACTGGGCGCCGCCCGCGGTGTTGGTCGCGGCGGGCGTCACCGGAGCGTTGGTGATGCCGTACGCGCCGAGGGACCACAGGAAGACACCGACGTTCTGGATGTTGTAGCGGCCGCGCCCGCTGCTGATCCGCCGGACGTCGACCCGGTGCGACGTCCGGTCGAAGGCGCTGTCCAGGTACAAACCGGATTGCCACCGGCGCAGGTCCGGCGCGTAGTAGTTGTGCGGCCGCACGTGGTTCAGGTACTCGGTGTCCCCCAGCACCTGGAAGAATTCCACCGCGTGGGCGCCCCACCCGGTGGCGTCCCGGGCGAGTTGCTCCAGGACCAGCACGGTTCCCTTGCGCCGGCGCAACGAGATCGTCTGGGCGACCTCGGCGCGGGGGTTGTCGATCGCGGGAGCGATTCCCTTTACGGACTGGTAGCCGACCAGGTCCCCGATGTAGGGGATGACCCATTGGGCGCACGTTTCGATGAATTGGTCCTCGTAAAGCTGGATGAGGTCGTCGGCGACGACGGCGACCTGTTCGTCGATGACCATGAGCAGGGACTCGAGCGGGCCCTGCGCCAGTCCCTGCGACTGGGCGATCTGGGCGTCGCGGAGCCGGTAGACGGCGGGCAGGAGCGCGAAGAGGTCAGAGCTCACGTCATCACCCCCAGCAGGACGTTCTTCGGGTCCGGGTCGAGGACCAGGATCTCGGCGGGTAGCGGCATCACGTTGGGCGTCGCGATCGGGATGTAGGGGCAGATGGACGTGCCGGAGCCGCTGCAGGGGCGCCGGAGCGGCGGCGTGAGGGCGCCTGCCAGCCAGGCGTTGTAGCCGGAGACGGAATAGGCGGTTGAGCCGATGTCCCCGGCCGTGCTGGTGGCCACCACGCTCAGCGCCGTCACGTTGACGGCGACCACACCGGCGACGCCCTGGATGAGCGCGTCGATTTGGTCGCCCGATACGCCTTGCCCGAAGGACCGGGCGGTGAAGCTGAAGGTCCGCCTCAGGGTCTGCAGGATCGCGGCCTGGACGGCGGTCTGCACGTAGGCGGGGTCATAGCGGACGTCGGCCGCGAGCCGGAAGGTGGTTTCCAGGAACGACTGCGCGCGCACGGCGACGTTGGGGTTGCCGTAGTTCTGCAGGGCGGTGACGAGGTTGGCCAGGGTGGGGTTTGCGGGTGGGAGGGCCGCGCCGCCTGCGCCGGCGACGGTCAGCAGGACCCCGCGGTAGGTGCCGCCCGGGATCCACGTGGCGCAGGCCTTGGCGATGCCGGCGAAGCTGGCCGCGAGGTCCTGGTAGTCGGTGATCGAGACGGCCCGGCCGAGCGTGAGCACCGACTGCGGCGCGTTGGCGCGGATGTCGCCCGGGGACTGGGCGTCCTGCCCGCCGGTGGCGGGCAGCGGGTTGGTCACGCCGCTGACCCCGACGGGGCGATCGACGAGGGTGATGATCGACCCGGCCGCGACGTTGCCGCCCGCTCCCGACCCGACCCGGTAGCTGGCCTGGATGTTGTTCTGCCCGGTCGGCAGGGTGGCTCCTTCCACGCCGTCACCGAACTCGACGAGGGTGCCGCCCCCGGGCAGGTCGAGGGCCGTGTACACCTGAGCCCCGCTGCCCTGGTGGTAAAGGGTGGGCACCGCGGTCCAGGCGACCCCGTTGGCGCGAACCTGAAGGGTGCTCAGCCGGCCGGTCGGGGTGGGCGCCTGGACGTAGGTGAGGGGTGTCTGCTTGAGGTTGAACTCCTGGTTGGCCGTGGACGCGGATCCGCTGCCCATGACTTCGGTGACTGCGCTGCCGGCCGTGGCGGGACCGACGTTCGCGTTGATGGTGGTGACGGTCCGGTCGTAGCAGTTGAGCATGGGCGCCTGCAGCTGGATCCGGGTGTGCGGGAACGGCGAGGCCTGCACCGATATCCCGTTGATCAGCGCGAACTCCTGCACGACCGGCGCGCTGGCCGCGGCCGGGCCCAGGGTGAAGGCGGATAGCGCGGCGTACACGGTCCCGCTCCTGCCGTTGGTGTCGGCCACGGACAGGATGAGTTTCTGCGTGGCGTGCTCCCAGGAGGGAGCCGACCCGTCCGGGTGCAGGTGGCCCGGCGGTCGCAGGACAGTCAGGGTGGCGCCCGCCGCCAGGGACACGGGAGCGGCGGACGGGTCGTCGGGCGTGAAGGTGATCGGCGCGGCGTCCGCGTTCAGGATGATTGACTGGCTCTTGCCGGTGATGGCGACGGCGGTCACGCCCGCGAGATCGGTCCGTACGACCTCCAGGTCGACGACGCTGCCGTACAGCGGGTGGTCGAGCGGCTGCTCGGCCAGGGGTAGCTGCTCGCTCTGGACCAGGACCGAGGTGTTCCGGGTCGCGGTGTAGTAGTCGGCGAGATCGGGGTCTACCGTCAAGGTCGCGCGGGTGATCTTGGCGCTGACGCCGTAGCCGGAGCGGCTGATGGTGGTTACCGAGGCAATCTGGCCCGGGGTCACCGTCCCGGCCGGCGATCCCGATGTGCTGCCGTCCGGGCGGATCAGGGCGAGCCAGCCTCCCGCGGTCACCTTGGCGTACACGGCGTCGAGGTCGACGATCCCCGAGCCTGACCCGTTCGGCTCGTAGAAGCTCCAGTCGAGCGTGCCGCCCGTGCCGGTGAGGAGGCTCCCGAGTTCTTCCTGGGTTTTCTTCGCGAGCATGAGGGGGTTGACGGCGTTGTAGCCGAACAAGGCCGCCCGCTGGCGCAGGGCGTAGACCGTCTGGGTTGACCCTGGTGTGGCACCGTACGTGAGCCCGTCGGCCCACGTGATCAGCGAACGCTGATTGACGGTGTCGGTAGTCACGGAGCTGATGAGCCGGACGTAGCTCTGGCCGATGGCACCGCCTTGCTCCAGGATCAGGATGGCGTCGCCGGGCTGCAACTGGGTCGAGGTGCCCGCGAGATAGACGCTGGTGGCGCCGGCCTTCGGCAGCCAGGGGCGCCCGGTCTGTACGGGTAGCGCATTCCAGTCCGGCTTGGCCAGGATGTCCGCGGAGGTGGCGAACGACTGGGGTGTCTGGCCCTGCGCGGGAACACTCTGGACCTGCGTGCCCGCCGGGATGGTGATGGCGGTGGTGGTCGGGTCCGTGGGCAGGCCGGTCGCGGCCCTCATGGTGAAGGCGAGGTAGGTGGACGCGGCGATACCGGGCGTCGGCTGGTAGCCGATGAGCCGGCTGAGCTGGGTCAGCGAGTCGAGCTGGGTGGCGGTGCGCAGGTAGTTCTCGTTGGCCAGGCGCTCCTGGTAGAAGGTCAGGATGTCCAGCATGACGGCGGCCGCGTCGATCAGCGCGATGCTGAAGTCGTCGTCGTCGCGGGTCTTGAGGTCACTCAGCGCCGGGTAGTCCGCGCTGGATAGCCGCGCCAGCATGGATTCCTTGAACGTGGCCCAGGTGCCGGTCCGGTAGGCCACGGCCGGCAACCCCGGGAGGTTGTACTCCCCCCCGGGGGTCTGCACGCTGGTGCCCGCGCAGCAGCCACAGGTGCATCCGGCCTGCGTGTTGGTCACGGCGTCACTTCCCGCCTTGCATTACGAGGGTCAGCTGACCGTGATCGGGCAGGCTGGGGTCGTTGTCCATCCGCGCGGCCTGGGCGGGCCCGATGGGGATCGCGCCACGGTGCAGGTAGGCCTTGGTGTGCGTGCCCTGCGGCTGGAACTCCTCCGCCGTGACCGTGAGGACACCGGCTACCGACCTGGCAGCCTGGTAGATCGGGCTGAGGTAGACGGTCTGCCCGAGCACGAAGCGGCCGGGGGCGAAGAAGGCCGGCCGCCCGCCGGGCAGGGTGCCGCTGCCCAGGACGGTGAGCAGGGACTGCCTGACGTCGCTCTGGAAGTAGCTCGGGTCCACGCACACGGCGAGCTTGATCTCCAGTGAGACGTAGTCCGGCCCCTCGATCTTGATGTCCTGTCCGGCCAGGCGGTAGCGGTTGACGTACCGCGTGAGGCTGGTCCGCAGCGCCGAGCTGAGGTCACGGCCGCTGGCGGGTTCCGCGGTGATGAACGCCGTGTACCAGCTACCGGTCCAGCGCAGCGTCGCGGCCGCGTCTTCGACCTGCGGGCTCGCCTTGGTCACGTTGTCGTAGTCCGTCATGGTGACCGCACGTTCCTGGGTCAGGAACGCCTGCGGGGCGCGTCGCCGGATCTGGTCGGCCGTCTCCGGGCCGACGCCGCCGGTGGCGGGCAGCGGGTTGATGCAGGACACTACGCTCGGGTCCGCGGCGAACTGGGTGAGGGTGCCGGCGCCGACATTCCCGGCGGTGCCGTTACCGACCCGGTACGTGGCCTTGAACGCGGTGCCGCTGGCGGGGAACAAGCCATTGGTCGAGTCGCCGAAGCGAAGGTGCGCGGTGCCGTCGGTGTCGACCTCGACGACGAACGCGGTGTCGAGGGGGCCGCTAGCGAGCAGGTTGGGCACCGCGGACCAATTGACGGGAGGATGGCCCGCAAAGGTGCTGGCCAGGCTGATCGAGGGCACCGCCTGGGCCGCGTCGTAGCTCATCAGCTCCGACGCGGACAGCGTCGGGTTGGGCTGGTCCTCGAAGCTCCACACGGTGATCGGGCTGGACGGGACGTTGACCTGCGCCTCCGCGTCGTCAAGCTGCAGGCCGGTGAACTGCTCGGCGATGACCGGGACCTGAACGCCGACGCCTCCGTCGGGCGGCTGGTAAACCAGGACCAGGTTGAACCGGTCCGGCTTCGAGATGTCGCCCTGGGCCAGCACGCCGAACAGCGGCGGCCAGGACGCCGGGTTGGTCGGCTGCAGGGTCAGGTACGGCGTGTGGCTGGCGCTGGCATCGTCAAGGACGACCGGTCCGGACACGGGCAGCATGGCCGGCGCGACGGGGAAGGTGGCCGGCCAGTTCGCCGGAGGGGCATAGCCGGCGGGGACGAAGACGAACTGGGATGTCCCGTTGATGCGGGTCGTCACGAAGTCCGCGGAGCCTGGTGTCGGGGACAGGTCGGTGAACTGCTCGAGCACCACGGCGGCTGGCATCCCGGGGGGAGCGTTCCCGCCCGGGCAGAACTCCACGGCGAGATCGATGTTCCCGTTAGCGGCCGCGTTCGGGGTGACCCTGATCCCGAAATACTGCGGCCAGCTGGACGGGTCCTTGGCGGTGACCGTCAGCGCCGTGAAGCCGGCCCCGTCGGACAGGGTGATGGTCCCCTGCGTGACCAGCGCAACCGCGGCCGGCGTGACGGGGGTGCCGGCGAGCGGCAGCGGCACGGCCTGCGTGACGGGTCCCGCGGCCAGCCGCGGCCAGTAGCGGACGGGGAGCGCCTTAGGCGCCGCTGGGTTACAGCCGTTACCCGCCGCGGCCGGGATGAACAGCCTGGGTTCCGGCACGTCTGACAGGTCCGCCTCCGGCATGGTCAGGCCCTGGTCGGCCAGCACGACGTTGCCGAGGACGGTGCTGACCTGGGGCAGAGTCTGCAGTGTGCCGGTCTTGTCGCGGAACGTCGAGGAGAGGCAGACCGGGAAGGGCAGCGCGTCATCGGCGGACCACCGGATCTCGGTGACCGGCGTGGGCTGCTGGGCGGCCGATACGATCGGCTTCCCGGTGCCCTGCTCGAAGAGCGGGTCGACGAGGAGCTTCCCCTGCCCGTCGGTGGTGGTGACCGCGGTGAGCCGCACCGCGCACCGGTGCCGCAGGTCCGCGTCGGCCGCGGCCCCGGTCTGCGGGCCGAGCATCTCCTGGAAGATCAGCACGTCACCCACCTGGAGCTTGTCAAACGTGCCGAGCAGCGTGGCCTCGGTGGCTCCCCGGGGCAGGCAGCAGTCGGTGTCGCCCCAGGTGTAGAACTGCATCTGGCCGGGGTTGTGCTCGACGAACAGGTTCGCGTCGTGCATCGGCTGGAAGGCGATGACACCCGCCAGGAGCGCCGCCGCTTCGTTACCCGCGCCCACCTTCAGGTTCGCGGGCATGCCGGGCGCGGCGGTGTAGAAGCGGGTGACCGTGTGGTCGAGGGTGACCGGCGCGTTGACGGTCACGCAGACCCAGGCCCGGGCGTTGCAGCCCTCGTGTACCGGGTAGTCGACGAGCAACGCGTGCCGGCGCAGGGATACCCGGCTCCGCGCGGTCAGCAGGTAGGCCTCCGTCGCGACCGCGTCCTGCTGGTAGCTCAGCTGGTCGCCGACGTAGGCCAGGACTTCGGCCAGCATGACCCCGATGTCGGCCTCGCTGGCGCCCGTCCAGTTCGGCAGCAGCTGGTTGAGCCGGTCCAGCAGTACCGTCCGGAAGGACCCGTAGTCCTTGGCGAGGTAGTTGATCGGCGGCGGGGCGGGCAGGGCCGGCGGGCAGTCGGGGACCGCCGGGGCGCAGTCAAAGTCGGGGCCGCACTCGACCTTGAAGGAGAACTCGACCTCGGCGAGGAGCGGGTCGAACCCCGTGAGCGCCTCGGTGACCGTGAACGGGTCCTGCGCGGCCTCCTCGGCCTGGTTGACCAGCCGCAGGCAGTAGGGCGAGAAATCGCCCGCGACGCTCGTCCGGACGACCAGCGTGTTCGCTGCGTCGGCCAGGGACGTGAAGTAGGCGGCCTCCGTAGCCAGAGCTTGCGGTGGCGGAGCGGACGCGGGCGCGACCCAGGCGGCGGTAATGCCGGTGATGCTCTCGCCGCCCGTGATGTAGATGCTGGCCGGACCCAGACCGGCCGGCACGGGTTTCAGGCAGTGCACGAGCAGGGTCTGCTGGCGTGGGCTGCCGGCCGGAGCTTCCCGGTCGAGGACCTCGAGGTAATCGATGCCGTTGAGCGCCGGGTTGCCGAGGACGGCCGCGCGGCGGTGCTCGTTGCAGCACGCGTAGATCATGTGCCGCCGCCGTAGACGAACGTCTGCACCTGCGTGACGTCGGTGTTGAGCGGCGAGTAGGTCACCGTGACGGTGAGCGTGGCCTCCTCGACCGTGGCGACGACCGACTGGACCGTCAGGTACTGGCTGAGCCACTTCTGCAGCGCGCCTTGCACGGCGAACTGGGTCGCGGCGGCCATCTCCATGCTGTTCGGCGCGAAGGCGAGCTGGAGCAGGCCGCTACCGAAGTCGGGCAGGTTCACGCGCTCCCCCGGCGAGGTGAACAGCACCTGCTCGACCAGCTGCTCGAGGTAGCTGGCGAGCGGGTCCAGCGTGCGGCCGCGCCCATCGAACTGGAACGGGAAGTTGACGTTCACCGCATCGCCCCCCGCGGTCATGTCGCGATCACCAGGGCCTGGGCCGAGACCGGGACGAGCGGTGTTCCGGTGGGCGCGCAGACCGCGGTTCCCGTCATGATGGCCACGGGCTGGCCCTGCGAGAGGACCTGGACGGCACCGACGGCCCACTGCGCGGTCACGCAGGGGCCGTTGCCGGCGGGTGGTGCGAAGGCGCAGCCCGCGACGGCGTATGGGGCCGCGATGGTCGCGATCGGCATCCCGGAGACCAGGACCACGGGGCTCGGCGCGGTGGGCGTGGCCATACCGCCGTGGGCGCAGGTGACGACGGCTCCGGCGTGCAGGACCGGTCCCGGCATGACGAACCTCCTTGTCCGCTACGGCCCGGTGACGGTGAGCGCGGTGACGTTGATCGCGACCGTCGGGCCGATCAGCGGGATGGTGGCCCCCTGCCCGTTGCTCAGGTAGATGCCGGTCTCGTTGACGACGATCATCGCGCCGCTGGCGCCCTTGAGAACGATCCCGCCGGTCGCCGGCGTGGGTACGGAGTCGCTGAGGATCAGCGAGTTCTGCCCGGTCGTCTGGATGACGATGTTCTGCCCGGGCGGGATCGCGGGCGGTATCGTGGCGAGCGCCGGGACCTCCGCGACCAGGCCCCAGAATCCGCCGGTCCAGATCGGGTAGTCCGGGTTTCCCTGCTCGAACTCGATCCACACCTGTGAGCCGAGCGGCGGGACGATGAAGGCGCCGCTCTCCACGCCCGCGGCCGGCACGCAGGGCATCGCCCAGCTGGAGGGTAGCTCCCCCAGGACGTCCGGGACCTGAGCGACGATCCGCCCGATCTGCAGCGGGTCGACGTTCACCAGGACCGTGCCCCGGTACTTGCCGTAGTAGCGCGGGCCGGATGACTGCCCGTCCGCGGCTGCCTGCGCTGACTCGGTCATGGGCTCACCGTCGCTACCGTCGAGACCAGGCCGTTGCGGGTGAGGGTGAAGTCCTGCTTGTACTCGCCGCGCTTGATCTTGTGAGTCACGCTCTGGACGTAGTAGAGCCCGTCGAAGGCGGGGCCGGCGCCGCGGACGCCGACGAGCTCGCGAGCGCGGAGCACACCGCGGTAGCGCGTCACGTCGAGAGTGCCCTGGCAGGTTACGGCCTCGCAGTACTTCGCGGCCGCGGCGAGCCCCATCATGATGGCCTGGGGGATGGGACGTTTGGACAGGTCATCCCGGAACGGTTTCAGGTCGGCCATGATGTTCGTCGGCAGCGGCGGGATCAGCCCGAGCGGCGGGTTCAGGGGGGTGACGGGCGGGATCGGGATGGGGATCGTGACGCCGGTTTCCTGGTTGTAGATGTAGACCATCGGGATGCGGTTCTGCTCCTGGTTGAACTTGAAGTGCATGCTCTCCACGTTCGTGTAGGCGTCCATGTCCGTGCTGAGCGCCGACTGGACCGCGCCTACCTTGATCTGGGGACCCCAGTACGCCCGGGACATCCCCGCTGCCGGTCCGGGATCGAGGTAGAACACGTAGCCCGCCTCCTCCGCGAGGAGCTGGATGTACTTCAGGTCTGTGCCTTGCTGCCCCGGGATCTGCTCGATCGGCACCGAGATGTCGGTCAGCAGGCTCGGGATGATGAACGGGACGATGCCGAAGATGGCGTACTTGGCCAGGAGCAGTGCGACGCGCGCCTCGGCCGGGCAGCCGGGAAGGGAAACCCGCTCCAGTTGGACTGGTCCATCAGCACGGTCAGGTCCTTGCCGGTGATGGTCAGCGTCGAGTCGGAGCCCTTATCGCCGGGTGAGATCTCGTTGTTGGTGATGACGCCGTCGATGAGCACGTTGGCGGTGCCGTTGACGGTGGCCACGAGCACGACGCGCATGAACAGCAGCGGAGATCCGCCGGTCAGGAGGAACAGGATCTGCAGCGGGGACTGCTTGGCGATGCTGAACGTCAGCTGGAATCCGCTGTTGCCGACGTCATGGACCGTCACTTCGACCGATTCCAGGGCGTCCAGCGCGGCCCGGGGCACCGTCACCGGGATGAACGGGCCCATCATGAGGCTCAGCTGGACGCTCCTAAGCACTGAGGCCTCCGGGGACGCCCTGCGGCATGGTGATCAGCAGCACCGAACCCTGTGTCTCGACGAGTTCGGCGGGCCGCATGGCGCCGTTGGCGTCGCAGATCACCCAGAAGATGAGCGGATCGCCGAGGTATTTGGCCGCGATGAGGTCGAGGCGATCGCCCTGCCTGACGACGTGCTGCGCCACCGTCGCGAAGTTCTGCGGTCCTGGCTGCGGCACGTACCGGCGGGCCAGATAGGAGATCGTCTGGCCGGCCGGATCGGTGTACTCAAGGGTCTTGGACCCGTAGTAGCGGCTGTCGGTGGGGAAGGTGACGGACGGCAGCGCGCCGAGGGCGATCAACGCCTGCAGGGGATAGGTGGTCATGACAGCCCCGAGATGCCGAGCACGCTGAGGGCGGCGCTCGGCACCTGCGTCGCGAGGTGTTCCTTGGTGCCGAGGTAGGTCATGAACATCCGTCCGGCGGGGTGCGAGAAGGGCAGGTCGTCGACGGTGAGGACGCGGAGCCCCAGACTGACCTTGGCCCGGATCGGGTTGAGGTTATGGTCGAAGGCCTCCTCGGTCACGGAGAACTCGGTCAGGCGGACCGGCATCACCCGGCTCTTGCTCCAAACGAACAAGGTGAGGGGCTGCTCGAGCGGGATGATCTCCAGGGTGCCGCTG
>Ga0187806_1000334_pt1 | contig 11259 bp, 10 predicted proteins | sample NC_wetland_sal_i_7_FD_132470 | JGI IMG/M metagenome (GOLD analysis project Ga0187806, IMG submission 132470) | Wetland sediment microbial communities from Neuse River Estuary, North Carolina, USA - ASW_1 | ecosystem: Environmental > Aquatic > Freshwater > Wetlands > Sediment | place: USA: North... | reverse complement strand
CAACCAGGTCATTCGGGGAGAACCTTCCTGCTTGCAGACATGTTTGTGCTTGGGTATATGGCGTTTTCTCTCGAGGAGAACATCCTTGTCAAAGGTGAAGGGGTCGGGGAAAATTACTTCTCTACTTGAGGTAAAACAGGGTTGAGAAAACCTCTTTCCTTTCATCAGTGGCGACACAACGTGTTTGGGCAGTACAGGAAAGCGAAGACCGGCATACACAGAGAAGCTTCTTCTTGTTGTGGATGACCTTCGCCTCTGTTTCTCACTGGCTGGCCTTCTTCTCTGGAAAACCCCCTTATGCACTACAGTGGCACTTGTTTTGGGAAGGGGGGAAGGAAAGCACAAGGTGAGGCTCAAAAAACGAGCGCTCTTAGACGAGTGCTTGAAGAGAGGCAGCAGCCAGTTCTAAAGACTCAATCGTCACAAAGGCAGTCGTGCCGAGACGACGCTTGTAAGAACGGTTGCGGATCTGGCGATGGGCCCACCAGGGAGTGCTGGGAGAGCACTGATAGCCCCGAAAAGCGGTCAAACGACCATGCTGTCCAACAAAACGAAAAGAAGGAAGCGTCGAGAGCCAAGCAAACCATTGGGGGGAATCAGGCGAGAATTCGAGCAGTCCCTGTTCGGGACTGATCATGACGTAGTTGCCCTGTGCCCCATATTCAACCAGTGGCAGAACATGAGGGTGCTTGCGTCGATCAATGGATGGAGAGGGGAGAGCTGGCTCCTTATCCAGGGATTTGTCCTGAGAAGATTCCAAGGACTTCTCCTGGGAAAACTCCGAGGATTTATCTTGGGCAGACTCCAAGGACTTCTCCTGGGAAAACTCCGCTTGGCTTGTTCGCCATTGCAAAAAGAGCAGCAATGGCTCTACGAGGAGAGCCACTTGGTGTTCTAAAGTGGCGACGTGGGCTTGCAGGCCAACAAGTTGTTTTGAGAGACTGGCAATGTGTGCAGAAAAATCAGGCAGAACATCTGACAAAACGGGCGCACTCATACCAGGAGTTGAGAGAGCAGAGGTTTCTGGGTGAAAATGCAGCCCTTCCTGATCAGCAAGAGTGCGGCGGTGAACTGCTGCCAACTGCTGGACCTGTTCGCGCGTGATACACTTGCACCGTGCATCGAGCGGATGAGGTTGAGCAGACATGCCAGAATGGCTGAGCCAACGGCGCAAGGTCTTGGGATCAATAACGAGCAGGCGACAACAGTCAGTGAGAGAAACAAGGGTCATGATCGGCGCTCCTTTCGCGTCAAGTGATAAACAGAACAACAGGCATGGGATGATCTACCCAGGATCATCCCAGGAAAAGAGAAGACAACCTTTTACAAGGAAGAGAAAAAACACAAGCAAGAAGCCATTGATCACACGCAACAGAGAGCGCTATCCTGCGGTTCTCGCGCTGTCTGCTGTGATAATAGCTGGCCCAATACTGGTGCTGCCTGCGCCACTGTGACCAGGCTTGGACCAGTCTCGCATGAGAGGGCACTGGAAAGAAGAGCCGGGCTAAGAGGTGACGCGCTTCTGACGTCGTAAGGGGCAGAAGGGGCCGTGAGGGTTCAGCTTGCTCTGAGGGGGCATTTGCGGGAAGGTGACTCTTGTCGTGCACGCGAATACCCACAAGGAAGGCATAGGCCAGGAGAACAAGCGTGATGTGGCGATACCATCCGATGAAGCTTCTGACCTCATACTGATCCAGACCCAGATCTTTGGTCGCTTCCAAGTCTTCCTCTATGTGCCACCTCGCGCCAAGAGCTGAGACCATCTTTTGTAGGGTGGTTGCAGGAAGGGCAAACACGAGATAATAGGTCTTTTCATCTGGATCGTCGATGCATCGACGGATCAGGAGCCAGTGGCGTCCATCCACGATTCCCTGATGCACCACCGGCAAGATCGCCCAATCGAACATTCGCGGGCCTTTGGTTCCCTGGCTCATTTCAAGCCGACGCCAGTCCTGTTCTTTTATCAGAGCCGCATCGATTTCTCTGGCTTCTGCCAGGAGATAGCTGCCACTAGGTGTCTGCACACAGACCGCATCGGTGCAGGCGATAGGAAGGCGCATAGGCATACCCATGCTTCTCAAGCCAGGCACGCAGGTCCACCGCACGGCCATAAACCGAATCAGCCACCACCCAGTCAAAGGGCAGGCCTGCCTCTCTGGCTCGCTCAAGCATGTGTAGAGCCAATTCCCATTTGGGATGAAATTGCACGCTGTCAGCAATCCCGGCCTCTCGGCAAGGCTTTCGATCATTGAGCCAGTCTTCTGGCAGATACAAGTCACGATCAATCAATGCGTGCCCTTTTGGGGTGACATAGGTCAGAAAGACTCCTACTTGGCAATTCTCCACGCGTCCGGTCGCGCCACAATGCTGTTTTTTGACCCCGGCTGACTTTTTGCCTCGTTTGGGGAAGCCACTCTCGTCGAGAACCGCGATGGCACCCGCGCCATCTGCCGTGCCAAGCTGTTCGAGCACGTAGGAACGAAGATCATCGCGCACACCATCTCCATCCCAGACCGCCCTTGAGAGCAAGCGTTGCATGCCATACGGTCGCCTTTGTCGGGCGTGTTCGGCCACTTGCCAGCTATTTTTTCGGGGGATCTCGCTCAAGACTGCCTGCAGGTAGAGCAGTGCATGACGGCGTGGTTCTGGTCGTGCGAAACGAGGAGCTATACGATGATGCAATTGGTGCAATTGTAGGGTCCATCCCCCAATTTCTTTGAGCGATGGTCGGATTTCATCACCTATGCTATCGTGTTGGTGCTTCATGATTTTCTCTGATCTTTTGTGCTTGCTCTGAAGTGTCTTTTTCTGCTTACAGAGTCTCACATCTTTTGAGAAAATTCATGAGGCTTTTTCATCTATTGCTCAGTTTAAAAGTGCCACTGTAGTGGGACAGCAAGAGGACGATAATATATGAAAGGGTTTCACCAGCCATTTCGCCACGAGCGCTTTCTTGCTGGTAGTTTTGTAGGAACTCCGTTTGATTGCAATAAGCGCGAAGGCCACGATGTGTGCTCCAGAGCCGTTTCATGTGATATGCGCAACCCGTGGGCACTGCAAGCCCTTTTCCCCAACTGTTGGGTGCCTAGACGAATTGAACTGGTTCAAAGATACCCGGGCGTTCCGCAGCAGAAGTTACTGCTCATCCAGGAAACGTACTTCGGAATGCGTAAACGTGTCCTCTGTTATATCGCCCACATCAATTCTAGAGCCATGCCCCAACAACGTTGTAAGCATTTCTTGTGGATGATCCTGGGGTGTTGGCCCAACCGGCTGACCGATTTGTTTCAAGAGCGGCTCTAGCGTGGCGGAGAGCGCGATATAATAGGTTTCAATTGCCGTTGTAATATGATTCATAGCCAGCATCAATGGCTCATAGCCATGTCTCATTGTTTGGCCTTCATATTGCTCAAAGCACTGTACCCCCTCGCGCACAGCCATTTTTAAGTTTGTAAAACATTCCACGTTAGCCACCCGGATGCGCTGACACCACCCACCCAGCACCTGGAACCAGGTTTGTCGTGCCATCCCCGTCGAGATTTTGAGGGCTTCAATGGCGTTCTGGACAGCTTCGCTGCTTTCATGGACCAGTGTTGCCGCCCGTAAACTGGCAATGCGATCTATTTCTCGCCGCATGGCTTGGATAGAAACCTGCTTATCGAACAGGCCCGTTGTGACAGCCCACAGCGTTTGAACTTCCTCATCCAGAAAGCCTGCCAGAAATGTCGAAAGAAAGCGTTTATGCGCCTCGACGGCCAGATGAATCTTGAGCGGCGTTAATTCGCCGTGAAGCTCATCGCGGGTGGTCGCTCTTGCAAAAAAATCGAAGTCGCTGCGGATCGCGTTTTCCATTTCGGTGACAAGGTATAACGCACGTACCCAGGTGGTAAAGGCCTCTTCCAACGTAAAGTAAAATAGCCCGTTGGGACCGATCCCAACGGCCCAGGAGTTGCCAAATTGCAATCGACGAATCGCCCCAATCTCGTACAGGCCGAGCAGGGAATCAACTTCTGGCCGTGCGTGATGTAAGACAGCGTGATAGGCGCCTGTGGCATCAATCCCCATGTTATTGGCTAAAATCCGTTTGCCGCCAGGATGAAGATTGACAAACTCCGTCAGATCATAGACCTTGCCGCTGAGCACCATCCAGTAGCCCGCCGACTCGTTGTTGTGCAGCACCACTTCAGAAGCACCGAAGGTTTGTTTAACGGCGGAGGCCGGGCCGCTGTGTGTGGTAAATACATCGAGCAGATAACGCCGATCGGCCACCAGGCGATAGAAAAGCTGCTGCGCCTGATCGTCATCTTGAGTATAGCGGCGGATCACTTTTTTGAACGCTTCCGTGACTGTATTCGCAAAATGGGCACGCCCACAAATATAGAAATAAGCCTCGTGACCGCCGTCAGCCACACGGCGAATCAGTTGCCACAGGATTTCTGCTTCCTCATTGAGCCGCTTATCGATGTGGGCGCGCTGTCCTGGCTCAGTGAGAAACGCACCATCTTTGAAAACGAGATGGCTATCTTCCTGCGAAAAGGCGACCCGCAGCGCCAACCGCCCCGAAGTCACCATACTGTGAATTTCAGGATGGCGGAATAGCTCACTGGTGGTCTGTGTGCCATAGAAAAGCCAGTTTTCACCGGCCTCTGGTTGAACTTCCCTGGCCTGGAGGAACCCCAGAAAAGGAGCAATGCCTGAACCTGCGGCCACCATAACGATTGGCCGTGCGGCATCCTCAGGCAGATGAAAGCGCGGTGCAGGCACAATCCGCACGGAGACTTCAGGGTTCGCCTCTGGGTGTTCGATCAGGCGTCGAATAAACGACGAGGCCGTACCATGACGCGGCTTGGCTGGAACGATTGCACTCCCGAGACTACCCGGCGAGGTATAGTCAAGCCCGGTAATGGTCAGATGCAAGGATTCATCGGCATTCGTGGCTGAGGCGATCGAATAGGGTCGGTACGTTTCCGGCGGAATGAGGTGGCAAAGGTTTTCCTCGTCCCAGGAATCGGCTTTCCAGAAACGACGGGTATCAAAACCCGCTGCACCAATCAGCCTCAAGGCATCCCAGAGTTCCAGTTGATCTTCAAGCTGGGCCTCCAGCAATTGTCGCAGCGCGTCAGCCCTGGTGATTCTGTAAAGCATCCGTGCCATCTCGCGCGTCAAAGGGCGAATCTTGCCAAAGCGGAGCAGTTCTTCAATCGATAAACGGTGCCGTTCACCAGCATAACCGGCACGGAGTTGTATCGCGTACTGCCATTGCTGGTTCAGCGCGACTTGCTCAATACCTTGGGCCTGCAAGGCATTGAGCGTTTCCCGAATGAGGGCATCGCTGTTTTCTGGCAAGATGCCACACCGATCCCCGGCACGGTAGAAAATCCCTTGACCCTGGATCTTGAGTTGGATCATCCCTATCCAGTTGCGATCTCCCTGAGATATGAGTTGTCCGCTGCTCGGTCGAACGATGTCATAGTGCTGGGGCAGGCCCAGATAGCGCTCGTGACGGGTCAGGCCCAGTTCACTATCGATCTGCTTCCAGGTTTTCTCGCGAAACAGCCCCTTAAATCCGCCGATGGTCACCGAACGCCCCGCTTTAAAGGCAATTTCCAGGAAGCCATGGGCTTTTAAGCGATGCGCGCCCAAATAGCCTTTATCCCCCGCATAGGCTTCGAGCAGCGTATCGAAAGTTCCCTTGAGGCGAGCCTTATTCGTTGAGAGAATATAATCGCGTATGGAAATTTGCCTCACCGCCGCGATGAAATCACGCCAATGGCGGGGCGAGAGATCGGCCAGTTTATTGGCTTCATGCCCCAGCACAGTATCGTAACGGGGGCGACTCAAGAAGGCATCCATCAGATGGAAAACCGGTGATGCCGTTCCGCTGGGGCCGGGGCGGTTCGGCACCACGGAAACCGCGAAGGGAGCGACGGTTTTGGTCCATATCACCTGATCCACATACGTTTTGCTGTGAGGGTTCGGATCGATATGCTGAAGGACGTGCTCGGATATGCTGAAAAACGTGGTGATCATGAGCCGAAGTTCGTGTTCCAGAGCATCGGGATCATCGTTCTGGACGGCTTCTTGTGCTCGAATCACTGCATGAAGGGCAGGAGTAAAGGCGGCATGAATTTCCACCTGCGTGAGATAAAAAATGCGTTCTTCCTCATTGCCAACGGTCGGCACAAGCAAATCGAGATTGTCAAGCTGAATGGCATTGGGCAAAGTAGAGGTACGCACCCGCCAGTTATATAAAATCAGATCAATATAGGATAGGAATGGGACAGGACGTCCCAGACGCCGGGCAATTTCTTCCCAGGGTTGTAAAAGACACGTCGGAATCTGTTGATGGGCCGTCGCTTCGGAGCGTACATAAGCGTGAGTCAGGATGCTGATGAGAGTCGAAGCGCGAAGCAAGGAGCGATCTGGCAGGTGTTGCGCATCGGCGGGTAGCACCGGCATGTCATCCAAGACCATGCGCACGGTCAGGTTTTTGAAATACGCTGGCAGTTGGTCCGCGATGTCATCCCAAACGCGGTGTGTTTCAGGCAACGCGAGCAGCGGGTTTTCGGAGGGAAGGAAGCCGCGTTCGAGAGACAGGAACCCCCGGTTTTCGTGGCCTGCTCGTTGATTGTCCTCGAGTGCCCGCTCAAAGGCGCGGCGCGAGGGAATGGGTGATTCATTCGGCATTGTCGATCACCGCTCGGCAAATATCGGCACGAGAAATCGTTCCTAGCAGCCGGTCGTTCTCAACTACAGGCAGTCGCCTTATCTGCTTCTGGACCATGATGGTAGCAATTTGGGTAACGTCATCATCTGGTTTGACCGTGATAGGGTTTCGGATAATCAATTGAGCAATCGAGCGAGAGGCCACATCTCGCCCTTTATGAACAAAAAAGCGGAACGCAGCACTTAACGATTCTCCGGCGGCAAGGACTTCATCAAAGTTCGGCAAGATCGCGCGGAGCAAATCGCCCTCTGAGAGTACCCCAACGAATTTTTTCTGACGATCAATGACCATCAAGTCGCTGACTTCGGCACTACTGACGATTTTGGCGGCTTGCTTCATATCTGCATCAACATAGATACAAATCGGGTGAATCACCATAACTTCGCGCACGAGCATACCCCTACTCTTCAAGCCCTGCGCGCGCAGGGCTTGAAGGCGCGTCACAAAGTCCTGGTCGACGTGTGAATAGCTGATGAGGGTCGAAGCAGCAGAGGCTGTGGCGGGAGCAACCTGATCTGCCTTGCGCTCTTCGTTGGAAGGGATTGGCGCAGGTGCCGGGGCCAGGGTAAAGCCACAGCGCCTGCAAAAACGCGCCTGGTCAGGCAGCAGTTCACCGCAGCGAGGACACCGAACAGCGAAGGACGCTGCCGCCGGACTGGATCGCTCCATCATCGTATCCCTTCTCACCAGGACGGCCCCTGGTAATGAAGTTCGAGCTGGCAAGGTTGATCAAAAAACTCCAGCACCGCCCTGTCATACTCCATCGTGTAGATCGTCCACAATTCAACCGTATGGCTTTCAAACTGGATCGAGACGCCCATTTTGCGGCTGGCATATGTTCCGCATACGTTCAGGAGACGTCCCTGGACGCAGCGAGCAAGAGGAGAAGAACGAAGGCGAAGTAGGAAGTCACGTGTGGCGGTCGGAAGTTGAAGCCGATCACACCACCGCTCAAAGGCGAAGGTCTTCATACGCTGCTCTTTCTCATGCGGACAGTCCCGCATGGTGTGCTGGACACCTCTACTTAGAGCATACCCAACTTTGGAACTAAAAACAAGGTATTGACGCATTTTCTGGGTCTGGCACAATTTAGGTGAATGATGAGTTTCTTTTGAGCGCGACCCCTTTTCTTTGAGCACAAACTCTCTTGTTTCTTCCATCTTAAGGAAGAGTTTTCACCAAGATCGTGCCAGACCCATTTTCTCGCCACATTGGCGCAATTCTCCGCCAGACGAAGAGGTTGTGCTGCAAAAAACCACGACTTGCGCAACGAGGTGTGACCGGTAGCCAACCGGTGTAGAAATGTGCCTCTCTGAAGAGAGCTTCATGCCTTCTTGTCCTGGTTGTTCCTCACTTCTTCCTCATTTTTGCCTGTTCTTGCGCCCCATCTCGCTGATTTTGCCATCTCTCACAGGCTAGGTGTCCCATTCTGCACGGCTTTTCTTCCTCAACTCAGGATTAGCTCTTCAACAACCTCGTTGCGCAAGTCGTGGGTAGATCAACCAATCGCCTCTCGTGATTGTCTGTTCGACGCTCGTCGCCGCCGCCCTCTTCCAACCATTGCGGAGAGGTATCCAGAGAGGCATTGACCGTCGTTTCTACCGCAGTAAGTAGGATGCTGCTCGCACACTGGCAACTTTCAGCGCCTCACTACGCAATGAGGTGGACTTGAGTCAGTTGAGCGAGCACCTGGTGGCGGGCGTGCGGGAGACGATGCAACCGGCGCATGTTTCGCTGTGGTTAAACCCGGATCAACGATACAAAAAGCCCCGGGCTCAGCAGGAAGGAGGACAGAGTTGAAATGGCCGTCTTCCACGATCACTCTCATCGGCAGATTTTCATCACCCCATTCTACCAGGTTCCTTGTGCTTTAGAAAGTTTTGCTCGTACACCATACTCGGGATGGTGTCGCTTCTTGTCCAAGAGGTGCTCCTAAAATCGTTTTGTGGATAACACATCAAACGTGCGACCGATCGTCTCAACAGCGCGTGTATACGTTGCCAAAGCAACGCAGGCATTCAATACATCAACAATACCAAGTTCGGCAATGCGACTGGTCATGGCTTCGGTGCGGAACTGCGTCTCACGGGCAGCGGTGTAGAGCACCACATCAGCAAACGCTGTGATTGGCGATTTTCCATAGTTCGTGATCACTATCGTTCTCGCCCCTGCCTCCTTTGCCAATCTGGTTGCAGCAAGGGTCTCCATCGTGCTGCCGGAGTGGGAAATCGTAATAATGGCCACCTTTGGTCCAGTGAGTGATGCGCTGACCGCTTGGATATGCGAATCGATGATGACAGCACACGATATGCCAATGCGCAACATACGATAATGGGCATCCATTGCTACCGGGGCGGCACTTCCAATGCCGTAAAATTCAACCCGCTCCGCCTCTAAGATGATTTGTACGGCCTGTTTCATCGCAGCCGGATCGAGAACCTTCATCGTGTCCATCAGTGCCTGCATGTCGCTCCGAAAAATCTTGTCAATGACCGTTTCGATATCGTCCTGGGGCTGCAAATCCTCATGAATAAACTTCACAGGTTCGTTGAGTTCTCGTGCCAGCGCGATTTTGAGGTCTTGAAATCCCTTCATCCCAATATCACGACAGAGGTTGATCACTGTCGCCTCGCTGACCTGGAGTTCCTCTGAGACTTCTGTGACTGACATCCGCACAATGTCGTCGGCATGCGCAAGGATGTAGTCTGCGACCCGCTGCCGACTCGGAGCAAACGCGTCTCGATGCGTAGCGATGCGTACGAGGACACCTGATGTCGTTGATCCAGAGGACAAACCCGCCGGACCTGGACGTTTTCTTTCACCATTTTGCATCATACCATGGACCTTCTGCTTTTCTCTTTGGGCAAAGGAGAGCGGCGTTCCCCGAAGAACACTCTGTGCACTCCCTTTATGCCACTTCCTAGTATAAACGACGTGAGAAAATTTTACAATCACTTAATGGTATTTTTGAGATTATCTCAGTATACTATTCATGATGAGTGAGAAAGTTGCAACGCGTTCACCATTGTCCATCATCGTACCGTATGGAAAAGGAAGGAAGCACATGCAGAACGAAGTTGTGGATACGCCAAGTGCTGCTGTAGGTATGGCAGACACTACATCCGTAAAGCGCACCCCTGATGCAGTCCCACTGCCTCATCCACTTCGTGGAGATCCAGCCATGATCGCCATACCGACCGTCATCGCTGGTGCTATCGGTCTTGGTTTGACAACCATTGGTTTTGTCCCAGCTCCCGCTGGCCTTGCTGCCATCCCCGTTATCCTCGCTGCAACATGCGTTGGACTCCTTCTCGGGACTATTTGGGCGGCAGCACTCGGTCAAAACATCGTCGCAACATTGTATGCCGTCTTTCTTGGATTTTACTCCAGTTACGTGCTGCTCCAACTGGGTTTGGTCCATAACTGGTATAACATTCCAGCGAGTCAAGTTGCCACTACCGTCGCCGTGTACTTGCTTTGCTGGCTCATCACTATTGTTGTTCTTACTCTGGCAACCTTACGCCTCCCTGTGGTCTTTACCATCCTGCTCAGTTTGGTTGATGTCGCACTGGCACTCTTGCTTGTCTCTACCTATACTGGATCGGCTCTCGCTCAAGTTGTGGCTGGTGTCATCATCTTTGGCTTTATTGCCGTCGCGATATACATCTACTTCCACGTTGTCTCGCTCGCATTTGGCGGCAAAGGTCTCCCACTGGGTCGCCCACTTCTGCAGAGGTAAGAAGTCATTGTCTGTGCGTTCTCTGACCACAAGGAGCGTGTTCAAGCACAATCTGCCTTTTGAGAAGCCTGGTCGCTTCTATCGCGGGAATATTCATTGCCACTCCACAGCGTCTGACGGGACGCTTTCCCCTGAAGATGTGGTCGCTGCGTACCGAGAGCAAGGCTATGACTTTCTCGCCATTACCGACCATTTCTGGTACTACGATGGGAAAGGAGTGACCGATACTCGCTCACTCGGCACACCTTCCTTTGTCACACTCTTAGTACTACTTTGTTAGTTTCTCCGAGGACGGAACATTTGGATTTGCTCGGTCTGGAAGAGCCAGAGGACAAGATCCTGGAAGAGCCAGAGCAGGACCTGCCGATGCACGGAAGGCAGCGAGCTTCGTGTCACGCAGGGGGGGAAAAGCCTCACCAGGAGGTAGAGGCAGCGTTAATCGGTAAAGCATGAGGAAACTGTAGGCAAGCATGACCAGGGCCAAGTGTCGATGGAGTCCCTCCCAGCTGCGCCCCTGGTAGTGATCGAAGCCGCATTCCTGTTTGGCATCTTCGTAAAACTGCTCGATCACCCAACGAGCATGGGCCAGCAGAACCAGACGCTGCAAGGAGGCGTCTTCGGGCAGCACGCTGAACCAGTATTTGATCTTCTCTTCTTCCTTCTTCTGCGGCTCAACCGGAGTGGGTTGCCCGTCATCAGCCACGGCATCTGATACCGGGCGTTCGGGAAGCCTCCAGCCTTGGGGTCCCGTGTGGACGCGAGAGTGACTGGTGCTGTGCAAGGCGGAGCCAGT
>Ga0187806_1000331_pt1 | contig 11279 bp, 9 predicted proteins | sample NC_wetland_sal_i_7_FD_132470 | JGI IMG/M metagenome (GOLD analysis project Ga0187806, IMG submission 132470) | Wetland sediment microbial communities from Neuse River Estuary, North Carolina, USA - ASW_1 | ecosystem: Environmental > Aquatic > Freshwater > Wetlands > Sediment | place: USA: North... | reverse complement strand
GTAACCATGCCGCCTACGACGACGCGCGCGAGGGGCTGCTGCGCCTGCACTCCGATGCCGGTCGAAACGGCGGCGGGCAGCAAGCCGAGACCTGCTGCGGCACAGGCCATCACGACCGGACGCATCTCTGCGAGCGCGGCAAGCTCGATCGTGGCGCGCATCGAGTGCGAGGCTTTCTCCTTACGGCGAATCCCGGAAACGAAGACGACGCCGCCCAAAGTGCACACGCCGATTACAGAGGCAAACCCCACCGCAGCGGAAATGCTGAAGGGAGTGCGCGTCACAAGTAGCGACAAGATTCCTCCCAAAACTCCGAACGGGAGAATCGCCAGGACGAGCAGAGCATGGCGCAGCGAATTAAACGCAGTAAAGAGAAGTCCAAGAATGATGAGGAGCGTGATCGGGACAATCACTGCGAGCCGGCGCTGTTCCTTTTGAAGGCTGTCGTACTCCCCCGCCCATTCAAGATGGTAGCCTTCGGGCAAGTGTACTTGCCGGTCGAGGCGCCGCTGCACGTCCTGAATCGTGCCGGCGAGATCCCGCCCGCGAACACTGAATTTGACAGGGATGTAACGACGTCCGTTTTCGCGAAAGATCATGAATGCGCCCTGCCGCAGAGAAACGTCTGCCACTGCACTCAACGGAATATTCCCGCCCGCGGGAGTCGGGAGCAGGATGTTTCGGATCGCCTCCGGCGTGGTGCGAAATTCGGGTTGGTAGCGAACTACGAAATCGAACCGACGATCTCCCTGGAGAATCTGCGTAGCTGCGAGACCTCCGATGGCCGCCTGCACGGCGCTGTCCACGTCTGAAGCCATGAGATCGTAGCGGGCGCTGGCGCGCCGGTCGATGGAAATCACCAGTTGCGGCTGGCCGGATTCCTGGAACACGCCGAGATCGGCCACGCCGGGGACCGAGCCCATGACGTCGCGGATCTCGCCAGCCTTGGCGACCAGCGTATCGATGTCGTAGCCGAAGAGCTTGAGCGAGTTTTCTCCCTTGACGCCAGACATCGCCTCTTCCACGTTGTCCTGAATATTCTGTGAAAAATTGAAATCGATGCCGGGATATTTTTCAAACTGTTCGTCCATCTGACGGACGAGATCGTCCTTGGTCAAGCCGCTAGGCCATTTGGCCGGGCTTTTCAACGAGACCATGAACTCGATGTTGTTAAACGTGGTGACGTCCGTCCCGTCGTCCGGGCGGCCCATTTGGGAGACCACCTGAGTGACGACGGGGTAGCTCAACAGAATCTCTCGAATCTCCCTGGCCATTTTGGAGCCAGTTTCGTAGGAGGCGTCCTGCGGAAGCGTCGCACGAATCCACAGGTTGCCTTCTTCGAGCTTGGGCATAAATTCGCCGCCGAGGAAGAGGTACGCAGCAGCTAGAGTCGCCGCGAACACCACGCCAGCGATGCCGAGCGCCGCCTTTCGGTGCGAGAGCGTCCATCGGATGCCTCCGGCGTAGCGCTTTCCGAGCCAAGTCACCAGGTGCGTGTGGTGGCTTCGTATCTGCTCGGGATTCATCCACGACGTCAACACCGGGGCGAAAAATACGGCGAACAGGAATGCGCCCGTCAGCGCAAATCCGTAGGTTTCCGACATCGGCGCGAACACTTTTCCGGGCACGCCCTGCATGGTGAAAAGCGGGATGAGCGCGACGATGATCACCAACACCGAGAACGCTACGGGCCGTACGGCCTCCGCGGTGGCATCTGCGATCAGGTCAAATGTGTTCGCGCTGGAATTGGCCGCCTGAAACCGACGGAAGATGTTCTCGAGAACGATGACGGCGGCGTCGACGAGAATTCCAAAATCGATCGCTCCGATGGAGATCAAATTAGCGGACCGGCCCGAAAAAACCATCAGCGAGAAGGCAAACAACAGCGAGCACGGGATCGTCAATGCAGCGATCAGCGAAATGGGGATATCGCCAAGAAACACGATCAGAACCAGCGTTACCAAAATGAGACCCACAATGACGATGTCGCGCACCGTCGACGTGGTCACATGGATGAGGTCCCTACGGTCGTAGAGGGTGTCGAGTTTCATTCCCCGCGGCAGCAAGCCGCCGTTCAATTGGGCAATCTTCAGTCGGAGTTCGCGCAGAGCCGGCAGCGATTGCTCGCCACGCTGCAAAAGGACGATGCCCTCGACCGCGTCGTCATCGTGGTTCACGCCGACCTGGCCGAGGCGCGGCTGAAAACCCTCATGCACGTCTGCGAGGTCCCGCAGATAAACAGGCACCCCGTTGCGTTCGGCGATGAGCACGTCCTGCATTTCCGGAACGGATTGAAGCAGACCTACGCCGCGCACGTTGACGTTCTGACTCCCCATCGTGAGGTAGTTGCCGCCTACATTGGCATTGCTGGCCGCGACCGCGGAGACCACCTGCGGAAGAGTCACGTTCAGCTGCAGAAGCTTGCGAGGGTCGACTTCCGCGACATACTGGCGGGTACTGCCGCCGAAACCGGCGACGTCGATAATCCCGGAAACTTCCTTAATTTCGCGGGTGACCAGCCAATCCTGCGTGGCCTTTAGCTCATTCAGGCTGTAACCAGGGCCCTCCAGACGATAGCGATAAATCTCTCCCACGGGAGATTCGGGCGAAAGCTGAGGGCTGAGGTTCGACGGCAGCGAGACCAACTGCAGCCGGTTCAAAACTTCCTGGCGGTCCCAATAGTAGTCGCTGTCGTAGCCGAAATAGAGTTTTACATCGCTGAGGCCAAAAATGGCGATCGAGCGAACGTATTGCAGATGAGGAATCCCGAAGAGCACGGTCTCGATGGGCACCGTGACCTGGCGCTCCATTTCCTCGGCCGACCATGAGGGATTCTGTGTGATGACTTCAACCAGCGGCGGAGACGGATCGGGATATGCCTCGATGTCGAGGCGAAGGAACATGTAGATGCCGCCTGCAACCCAGGCAACCAGTGCCACGATCACCATGAAGCGATAGGAAAGTAGGGATGCTACCAATCTGCGCATGGGCGACTAGTCCTGCCCTGCCGAGCGCAGGAGCAGCGCCCCTTCGGTGACAATGACGTCGCCCGCGCTTATGCCGGAAAGAATTTCCAATTGGCTGTCCGCGGAACGGCCGATCGTGACGCTGCGGCGTTCAAAGCGACCGTTTCCCTTCCCCACGAAAATGTACGCTTCGTTCCCTTCGCGGATCACGGCGGACGCCGGCACCAGGATTCCCTGCGCCGAAGACCGCAAGATGCGAATGCCGCCGAACATGCCCGGCTTGATGCGCCCATCCAAATTCGGGAGAACGACACGCAGACGGAGAGTGCGCGTCGTAGGATCGACCGTATCCGACACCACGCTCACTCGGCCCGACCAGTGCTGCTCCGGATAGGCATTCAGTGTTACCTGGGCCTGCTCTCCAGATTTCGCGGCGACGAGGTCCTTTTCGTAGACGTCGCCGACGGCCCAGATTGTGGTGATGTCGGCAATCGTGCAGAGGGGAGCCGGCGCGGAGAGCGCTTGCGAAAATTCTCCCGGTGATGCGCCGATGTCGAGAACGACGCCCGAGCGCGGAGCCTTGACAAGAAGCTGCGTCGAGGCATGGTCGGGGTCCATTCCGAACACCTGGACTTGCTCACGCGCGGCCTCGACCTCAGCCTTTGCCTGATCGGCGTCGGCTTGCGCCTGCTGGTAATCCCGCTCGGAAATTGCACCGTGGGCGAGCAGCTCTTGTGCGCGGGCAAATTCCTTTTGTTTGACCTGATTATCGGCGAGTGCCTTGTGGTAGTCGGCCACGGCGCGCGCGAGATCGCTGCTTTCGAGCACCGTGAGCGTTTGGCCCTTCTCGACACGGTCCCAGGGGCGAACTTTCATCTCCATGATCCGGCCGCCAGCGGGAGCGAAAACGTGGACGACGCGCGTCGGGTCGGGTTCGACGTGCGCGGGCAGGTCGAGGTACTCGGGAATCGAACTGAGGCGGACCGTCGTTGTCTGAATGCCCTTGGAATCCGGCGCGACATATTCGCTGTTTGTCGAATCGGCAGCACGGGAGCCGGCCGGCGCGCCATTTTGCGCCCCGCCGGAACTGCAGCCGGCCAATGCTACGGCGAGGCACAGAGAAATGAGATTCGACTTCATGTTGGCAACTCCACATTGAGACAGCACGCGCGGCGACGAGCCGGTGACTTGAACGGGTTCGATCAATCGTTCCGCTAAGTAACCGCGCGTGCCGACCAAAGCCTTGGACGTGAATTTGCGCCTTATCGATCCTCGAAAAGGCGTGTGCCCGGGTACTTGGCCTACAGGAAGAAGAGGGGCGGTGCGCGATTCGACGGCGATTGGCAATGGAAAGTGGCGAGAGAAAATTCAGAAACGGCAACAGTCTGGTGATCAACCCGTGGAATTCGAAGGGGTAGCGTCTCAGAAACGAGCGCGGGGCCGGTTCCGTGTAGCGTCACGCCAGAGCGCACGGCAGGTTGGTGCGAATCAACCGAGAGCGACGAACTGCGGCGATTGGTGGAGCATTCGTCGAACAAAACTACATCGAGGTGCAAATCGTCGGTCATTGAAACAGCGAAGAACAGCAGGATGAGGGCGACGCTGACGGCAGTCCATTCCTGAAGAGAATGCCTGAGGGTTCGATTTCGCTGATGGATCCAACGCGCGCGCCAGGTCCATAGGACGCCCGCCGCCATCAGCAACCAGAGAACGTTGAGGAATAGCTCCATCGCCGGCTAGTCCGATACAGTAACTTACCGCCTGCATGCGGGGCAATAGCGGGGCGGCGACGTTTGCGTGCGCGACACCGCAGGTGTGTAGCGCGTTCTGCAAATACGCAGAGAATCTCGACGAGTCATGTTTTGCAAGACGAGCCGGGTGCGAGACTCAGGATCGACGGGTCCAACGCCGGAATGAGCGCGAGGAAATCGCGCATGAGCGTGTCCCGCAGGCCGGCGAACTCCGTGCGCTTCGTATCGAGCGCGAAGGAGAACATTTCGCTGTGCAGGATCGCGGCATCGGGCGAGTCGAGCCCGAGATAGCGAAGGAAGCTAGCCAGATATAACGCTTCCGGGCTCCAGCTTTCGGGCGCGGCGGGAGCTCGGATCTGAGTTGTCTTGCGCTGCATCAGCGACCACGTGTATAGCAGGACGCGCAGGCGGTCCCCGCCCAAGGCGAATACGGCGTCCTCCAGAGTCCGCCACGAATCGACCGGTGAGAGCGCAAGAGAGATTGCCATCCTCAGAACCAGCGACTCCAATTCGGAGTGCGACCGGATCTCTTGCGCGACGCGGTCCAGATCCACGGCTTCGGCGTCCAACAGTTGACTGATCCGTTGCACGAGCGGCGGCGGTTGCGGAGGGTCCGGCGGCCATCGAAGCAAATTTTCGCGGCGATTCGAGTTACGAGACGGTTGCCCTTTGCGCATGTGGGCCTCGACCAGGGGATTGGCGTCAATCCACGTATCGGTCCCGCCTGGGAGGCGCTTTAGGCCAGAGCAGCCCGTCGAGGCGCTGCGACGGAAACCGCCGATGCGCGAAGATTAGAAGGCTGGGCCCGGGAGAGCAATTTGGGAAGCCGTGTTCGCAATCGGAGCAGTGCCGCGCTGTGGATTTGTGACACACGAGACTCTCCGATACTTAGAATTCGGCCGACCTCTTTCATCGTAAGGTCCTGAAAATGATAGAGGGCCAAGACCTCGCGCTGGCGCTGGGGCAGTTCATTCATCGCGCGGGCGAGAAGGTCGGCCATTTCAGAACGAAGCGCTTGATGGTAGGGATCTTCCTCTTTTGATTCGCAGCGTTCGATTGCTTCTGCCCCGCTGTCGTCACTCGATTCAGCCTGAAGACTGCTGAGATCCAAACCGCGCAGTTTCACACGAAGCTGTTGAAGGCTTTCGAGGCTAGTGTTGAGTTCGCCTGCGAGTTCGTCTTCATTTGGGTCGCGGCCCAGCCGCGATCTAAATCGGGAAACGGCCTGGGCGAGACCGCGTGCTTGCCGGCGCAGCGCGCGCGGACTCCAATCGACGAGCCGCAGACTATCGAGGATGGCTCCACGAATGCGAAATTCGGCGTAGTGCTTGAGGCGAACGTTTTTGGCCGGATCGTATTTCTTGACTGCGTCGATTAATCCAAGAATTCCAGCATGCACCAGGTCTTCGAGCGGAACCTGCGGCGGCAAGCGGAAATGGATGCGGCGCGCGACGTGGTGAACTTGGGGGAGATGCTCCAAAAGGAGTTGCTCGCGCTCGCGCTCGCGCTCGTTGAGCTGCTGGGTCAGCATGGCTGGCAGAAACATGCAAGAAAGATTCCAGGCGCGGGGGACGAATGATTAGAAATCTTAATCAGGCTTTTCCCGAAGGCATCACGACACGCGCCGCGCAAATTTCGTTGATCGCTCGCACCACCGCAAAGGCTCGCTCCATTCGACGCCAATGCGGTGCGGCGGCGCGCGCGATCGGAGATCCACCGTAGTTGTCCTCGTGGAAATGTCCGTCGCCAAACTCACAGGGAAGATCTTTCAACTCGCGCTCGCAGTTGAGGAAGCTCACGTTGAGTTCCGGATGGTTTTTGCGAAGCGTTGTGACAAGTCTCTGCGCCCTCAAATCATCGATTCCTTTGTCGAGCAAAATCACGCTGTAGCGGCCGTGGGATCGCGCACGAGTCATCCCTGCCGCGCCGGCGGCTTCCATGGCAGGATCGGGAAGCAAGCCAACAATTGTGAGGAGTCTTTCGCGAAGAGCGGCCTGGGGGCTCGCGGCGCTCATTCTAGGTTCGCAATTATTTGCTGATGCCGGCATTTCGTTTTGGCTTGGCTCGCGGGGCCTATCACTGCGTGTCTCAATCGGATTGCGCATAACTGGGCTCACGCCACTTTGACGGTGGTGGACGTTCGCGCTTCCAACTGGTAGCCGACGCCCCGCACGGTGTGAATCAACTTGGCGTCGAACGGCACGTCCACTTTCTTGCGCAGGTAATTCACATACACATCGACGATATTGGTTAGCGGATCGCCTGAGTGATGCCACACATGCCGGACGATCTCCGACCGCGTGACGCACTGGCCTGCCTTCGCGAGCAGGCATTCGAGCAGCGCGAATTCTTTCGGCGTCAGCCGAATCTTGCGGCCCGCGCGCGTTACCACGTGCTCGTCGCGGCTGAGCTCGAGATTGTCAAGCCGCAGAGTCGCTTCGCTTTGGCGTTTGCCCCGGCGCACGAGGGCTCGGACGCGCGCCAGCAGTTCAGAAAATTCGAAGGGCTTCAGGAGAAGATCGTCAGCGCCCAGATCGAGTGGGAGCGCGCGCTGGCCTGGCCGCGCGGCGGCCGCAAGGGCCAAAATGGGCAACTGCTCGCGCGATTCGCGAAGCTGGCGCAATAGTGCGTGGCCGTCTTCATTCGGCAAGTCAAGGTCCAGAATTACGGCGTCGTAATTCCGGCCTGCGGCCAAACACCCGATTTCTTCACCGCCAGTTGCGAGATCGACAGCGAATAGCGCTGCATCAAATTCTCTCTTCAGATATTCACCGAGCGAAGAATCGTGTTCACCGAGAAGAATCCGCATGTCAGCTCCTGCGGAAGGGGAAAAATGTGAGAGGGACCACCAATCTAGTGGAGCGAAAAAGCGACCGTCAAAAGAAATTTCTATTTCTAGGCCGAGGATGTTCGAGAAGTGAGAACTGCTCGCAAGGGCGTTCCGAAATGGGGAAAACGAGAGCGAAGCGTGAGCCGAAACGGAACGCTCCGTCCCATCTCGGCACTAGATTTCAGGGATGCGTCATTTTTTCGGGGCGGACGAGCTCGTCAAATTCCTTTTCGGTGAGGTATCCAAGCTTGAGCGCCGCTTCGCGAAGGGTGAGTTTCTCGTGATGCGCTTTCTTGGCAATTTCGGCGGCTTTGTCGTAGCCGATTTTAGGCGTCAGCGCGGTAACGAGCATGAGAGAGCTATTCAGATGGCCCTGAATGCAATCGAGATCCGCCCGCATGCCTTCGATCGCGTGCTCGCGGAATGAGCGGCAGGCATCGGTTAGCAGCCGCACGGAGTGCAGGAAATTGTGGATGATGACCGGCTTGAAAACGTTTAACTCAAAATTCCCCTGCGAGCCCGCAAGGCCGATGGTGACGTCGTTGCCCATCACCTGCACGGCAACCATCGTCATGGCTTCAGACTGCGTTGGATTCACTTTGCCGGGCATGATCGACGATCCCGGCTCGTTTTCGGGCAGGACCAGCTCGCCCAGCCCCGCTCGCGGGCCGGAAGCGAGCCAGCGAATATCGTTGGCGATTTTCATCAAGGAGGCCGCGAGAGTCTTCAGCGCGCCGCTGGCAAACACGAGTTCGTCGTGCGCCGAGAGAGCCGCGAACTTGTTTGGATGCGACTTGAACGGCAAACCAGTCAGCTCGGAGATCTTTCTCGCCGCGCGCTCGGCAAACTCCGGGTGCGCGTTGAGGCCTGTCCCGACCGCTGTGCCGCCAATGGCGAGATCGTAGAGCCCCCACAGTGACTCCCCGATTCGGCCGACGTCACGGTCGAGCAGGCTGACCCAGCCAGAAATTTCCTGGCCGAGCGTCAGCGGCGTCGCGTCCATCAAATGCGTGCGGCCGATTTTCACGACACTCGCGAATTCGCGGGCCTTAGCGTCGAGCGCGTCGCGCAGCCGCTCGACCGATGGAATCAAATCCTGAGCGACGCGCGAGGCGGCAGCGATGTGCATGGCCGTGGGAAACGTGTCGTTTGAGGACTGCGACATGTTGACGTCGTCATTCGGATGAATCGGCTTCTTGCTGCCCATGACGCCGCCGGCGATTTCGATCGCGCGATTCGAAATGACCTCGTTCGCGTTCATGTTGGTTTGCGTGCCGCTGCCGGTCTGCCAGATGCGCAGCGGAAAATGCTCGTCGAGCTTCCCGGAAATCACTTCGTCGGCCGCCTGCGCGATCAGCTTGGCTTTTTCAGGAGGAAGCTTGCCGAGATCTTGATTTACGATCGCCGCCGCTTTTTTCAAAATGCCGAAGGCGCGGATTAGTTCGCGCGGCATCGTGTCGGTGCCGATATCGAAGTGGATCAACGAGCGAGCGGTTTGGGCGCCGTAGTAGCGGTCGGACGGGACTTCGATTTTCCCCATGCTGTCTGATTCGGTGCGAGTCTTTGCGGTAGTGGCGGGTGATGCTTTGGCGTCCACGCGATTCATCTCCCTCGGCGAATGTGCGCTAGCACTCACAGCATACTGCGGAAATGCTTTCGTGCACATGTTCCCGTGCGCGTAAGCCAGCGGCAGGTCAACGGTCAAATTGGTCGCGCGGGAAGGATTCGCTCATGCCCGGGGTCGCACTCGGGTCCAAACTTAAAATAATTGACTCCGAAGGACGTCGCGTGCAGACTATCCGCGCTCGTCAGGCCCCACCGAGGAGTAACCAGAATGCAAAAGTTCCACCGAAGGGTGTTTTTGTCGGCGTTGATTCTAATGGCGACATTCGCTGCATATTCTCCGCTCGCGGACGCACAGAACTCTGCGATCACGACTTTCCATGTGAAGCATGTGATCGGCCTCCAGGCCATCCAGCACAACACGAATGGCCAGGCCACAGTTTCGAAGGACGCGCTGACGTTTACGAGCGGCCCGACGAAAAGCGATCTCGCGATCAGCGGAATCGAGGACGTACAAACGGGCGCCGATAGCCAGCGAATCATCGGCGGAACCCTGGGAACGCTCACGATGTTCGCGCCATACGGGAGCGGACGCTTTTTGAGCCTGTTCCGCTCGAAGATCGACACCCTGACGATCGAATATCGCGACCCGAACGTCGGATTGCACGGCGCCATCTTCACGCTGCCGCAAGGTCAGGCTTCTGTGCTCAAGGCGCAGTTGGTGGCGGCGGGCGCCAAAGCATCTCCGGTACCGGCACAGGAGGCGCCAAAACAATGAAACTTCCATCAGGACGCCGCGCGGCGATTTCGATGTCGTTGGGAACTCTGTTGCTAGCAGGAATTCTTGCGCCGTCACACCCGACAGCGCTGGCAGCGCAGTCGGCAGCCGCACCGGCTCCAAAACCCATTCACGCGTCCGCGCTTCAAATCCAACTGATCCAAGCCGAAGACGTGAAACTTCCGGCCGAGTTTCAAATGGCTATGTACGAGCACGTGGTCGAGGAAGTCGACAAGACCCATCGATTCGAGCACGTTTACCGCGACGGAGATCGCGATGCGGCAAACGCGCCCGATCTCGTGACGCTGAAATGTACCGTCACGGGCTTCAAACAAGGGAGCGCGGAAAAGCGGCAGGTGACGACGGTCGCGGGCAAGACGTCGGTCACCGTACATTTGGTATTCACCGACAAGAACGGGCAAACTCTTTTCGAGAATGGCGTCGAGGGCAAAGTGAGGTTCCTGGGAGAGAACCTGCGCGCGACATTCGATTTCGGAAAGAAGGTCGCGGCGGTCGTACGGCAGGATTTCACACCGGCAAAGCCGGCCCACAAAGCGTAGCCGGCGAGGCCGCGGCGAAGCAAAAGCGATCTTGCTCGTTTGGGCAAGCGCGGTTTTACTTTTCACCCGAACGGAATCATCATGTCCCCGCAGTTCTCTCGGCGAATTTTGGAGACCCCAGCCCGGAAGAAGCGCAGCAACCTCGCAGACGAATGCGTGAGGGTGTCTGCCAGTTGATGGGCGGGAGTGAAACATGAGCGACAATCCGAGCCAGTGGCTGGGCCAAGTCGTGGACGGAAAATTCGTGCTGCAGGAATTTGTCGGCGGCTCGCCGAGCAGTTGGGTCTTTGTTACCGAGCGCGAAGGACGAAAAGCCGCGATCAAACTGATTTCCGCCAGTTCACGGCAGGCGGACGCGCGAATTTCACGACTGGAACAATCGAAAAATCTCTCGCATCCCAATCTGATCCGCGTTTACGAAACTGGGCGTTGCCGGCTCAGCGATACGGCATTGATTTATGTAGTGATGGAGCACGCCGAAGAAAATCTTGCGGAGATTCTCGCGCAGCGCGCCCTCACGCCGGCAGAAGCGGGCGAGATGCTCCCGCCGGTGCTCGATGCACTCGCGTATCTGCACGGCAAGGGCCGAGTGCACGGACACGTCAAACCCGCAAACGTCCTCGCCACCGGAGACCAGGTGAAGATTTCGAGCGACGGAATTTGCGCGATGGGTGAAATCCCAAACCAACCAAGCGCCTACGATGCGCCGGAGACTGCGACGCGAAGATATTCGACAGCTGGCGACACTTGGTCGCTAGGGTTGACGCTCGTCGAAACGCTCACGCAACAAACGCCCCACCTCGCTCAGAGCGCGACGGACGATCCCGAGGT
>Ga0187806_1000330_pt1 | contig 11317 bp, 6 predicted proteins | sample NC_wetland_sal_i_7_FD_132470 | JGI IMG/M metagenome (GOLD analysis project Ga0187806, IMG submission 132470) | Wetland sediment microbial communities from Neuse River Estuary, North Carolina, USA - ASW_1 | ecosystem: Environmental > Aquatic > Freshwater > Wetlands > Sediment | place: USA: North... | reverse complement strand
GACGATGATGCAGGAAGAGGGTATCAATACTAAAAATATTGTGCACACGCCGGTTGGCCGAGGTTTTGGTATACGTGATGGAAATGGTATCATGTTTATCTCGCATATCGGAGACGTGTATCCATCCGGGTTTCTTGCAATAAGAGCTGGTAATATTCGAAAAGATAGTCCGGTAGCTATTTACCGGGACTCAGAGCTTTTCGTTCATATCAGGGATCTAAGTCGTTTAAAAGGAAAATGTTCTTGCTGCCTGTATCGTTTTATTTGCGGCGGTTCCAGGGCACGGGCTTGGGCAGCAACGCGTGATTATATGGAAAGTGATCCTATTTGCCCGTATCAACCGGATGGACAACAAGAAACTAATCCCAATGAACGTGTTTCGTCTCGCGGAACTCGTCCAGGCCCTCCTCACCCAGTTCACGGCCCATGCTGCTCATCTTAAATCCGCCAAAAGGTCCGGCATCATTATCGGTCAGCGGATCATTAATCCACGTGAGATCCAGCGTCGCTTGGTCCTTCAGTGGCTTCATCAGCAATTCCTTTCTGGCATTCAACCTGATGCCTTGTATGACCTTTTTGCCGCCTGACGCGGCTTCGTCCAAAAAGTGCAAAGATAGAGATCCAAACTCGCTAACAGAATATAACATCTGCTTAAAAGCTCCTTAACACTGGCATAGTAGAATAATAGTAGCAAGCAAGGTAGTAAGCTCTACAGAGGCCTGACTGTTTGGCTTCAGGAACAATTGCTGTTCTTGTCATGAACACGTATATGGAGGACGAGGATGTTTTGGCGTTTGATCACAAAAATTGCCGTAGATATTGTCATGAGCCTCATCGTTGAATTGGTTCTTACAGCAATCCTTGCCGCGTTCGCTCACTCTCGCAAGCCTCACGCGGCGAGCATGGCCTAAAAGACCACAATATGATTCCCACAGGAAGGGCCTGCTTTCCTCAGAGCAGCCCTTCCTGCTCTCTGCTGTGCCTTCAGCTTACGGCGTCTTTTTCTCGCTCCTTTTTCACTTCCTCGGCATGGTCACTACCCAAATTGTGATGGTTTTGTGATTGTGAAACACACAAATTTGAGGACAATGAGAGTTCAGGGCTCTATAATATCACTAGAGTGAGTATCGGTGCAGAATAAGTTGGTGGTTGTATGGAAGAGTTTGACACTGCCCCCCTGAGTTCTATGCTTTAAGGACAGCGGCATTGTCCGAGGAGGTAGACTGTTCATGGTGTGTCCGTGTGCAGATCACCTGAGTTTTGGCTACATAGTCAAAAGGAGGAAGAGAGAATGGATCTTGAAGATTTTTTGGAACCAGAGATAGCGATCGTTGCTGTGGTGACGGCAGCCGTTTTCTCACCGCGAGTGCGCAATTTCTTACGTCGTGGTGCCGTCTATGGATTGGCGGGAGCACTGATAGCTGGTGATGCAGTTACTTCCTTTGCCCGCAGCCTTGGTCAAGGCTTCCAGCAAGCAGCCCCTTCAGCGGCACAAGCGACTGAGCAGCCTGCTCCTGATTAGGCAAAAGCACAAGGTGGAGGTCCATCATAATGAGCCAAACACAAGAGAAGAAGCCGGAGCAACCAGCAGTGGCGCGAGCTGAAGAAGCGATAGACCGCGTAGGACGAGGTATCGGCCTCTTTGCTGGTCTTACTGTTCAGCGCATTCAAAGCGCTGCGACCTCTCTACGGGCGAGAACTGACGGCATGGCTCAGTCGAAGACAGAAGGGGAGAAGCCGAGCCAGCCAGCGAGAGCACAGGCTGAGGAACCAGGAAAGCTCGCACGGGAAAGAGCTGAAAAACTGGTAGACAGCATGGGCCAGCGTCTTGGTCTCTTTGCAGTTCTCGTCAGCTTTCAGATCCAGAAGACTGCGGCTCGCGTGCGTGAAGAAGCTGAAGATGTCTGGGCGGAAGCACAGAACATCCGTCATGAGAGCAGTCGCAAATCCCAGTAACCACCAGGCTTCATCAGACCCCATACCCTATCACAGGTCTGTAATGAAGCATGACAAGAATGTCTGGAACAGGGCACAGTGCTGTGCCCTGTTCCACTCTCCGTGCCATACGGCAGAGTCTTTTCGTCTAGACAGCACGAGATGATGGATAGACAAGACATTGTATTGCTATCAGCACAAAACGTTCTTGAGCAACTTCATTCTTCTGAAGAGGGATTATGTCAGAGTGAGGTAGAGAAACGTCGTGTAACGTATGGGTTCAATGTGCTAAAAAGAAGCCATACGATGGCCCTACGAACACTTATCAGGCAAGTAAAAAGTCCTCTTATCTACTTGCTAGTGGTTGCTAGTATACTCTGTTTTTTCCTCAACGATATTACTGATGGGATTATTATCGCCGTAATCCTTCTGATCAATACCTTGCTTGGGTTTGTTCAAGAATATCAATCCGAGAAAGCTGTTGAAAAGCTTTCCAAACTTATAAAGAAGCAGATCCTGGTGAAGAGGGATGGAAAATGGCTTCTGCTTGACGAATATCTCCTTGTGCCTGGGGACATCATCCTCCTGAAAGAAGGAGATATTGTACTCGCTGATTGTAAACTCCTCTCTGCAGAGAATTTGCAGGTCAATGAATCGCAACTGACCGGAGAAGCTGTTCCAATTGCGAAATATGTCTGGGACGAAAAGAGGAACAACCTCAAGAGCAGCAATGCCTCTATTCTTTTTGCAGGGAGTGTCATTGAAAAAGGGGAGTCCACTGCTATTGTGTATGCAATAGGAAATACGACAGAGCTTGGGAAAATCGCCTCTCTTTCGATGAGCACTCCCAAAATCACCCGTTATGAAAAATCACTCCAGGCTTTTAGTTCTTTTTTAATGAAAGTGGTTCTCATTACGCTCGTGATCACGTTTCTTGTGAAACTCCTTCTTGCGGCTAATGTCTCGCATATTCCTCTTTTGCTTCTCTTTCTTATCGCATTGGCAATTGCTGTTGTTCCAGAAGCGCTTCCTGTGATTGTCACCGTGACCTTTTCTACTGCGGCTATGAGACTGGCAAAGCTGCATGTCATCGTCAAGCGGCTTTCTTCAATAGAAGACCTGGGCAATGTGACGCTTCTCTGTACAGATAAAACGGGAACGCTGACAGAGAATAAAATGATGATCCGCAACCTCGTTTCTGATAATGAAGTTCTCTTTCAACAATTTGCCTGTGCAACGCTAGAGTCCTTAAACCAGGAAAGAAGAAAAGTGCAAAACTCTTATGATGCCGCTTTTTTAGCGTATGTTCCTCACGAAATAAGAGAGCAGGCAAAGGTGTTCAGGCAACGTCAAGAACTTCCTTTTGATCCAGAAGCAAGAAGGAGAAGGGTTCTCATTGAGGATAGCTTGTCAAGAAAATATTACCTTGTCGTCATAGGCTCGGCCGAACCTCTGCTTGAATTAGCCGACTGCCAGAAAAAGGAGCGCTATCTCGAAGACATTGTCAGCACTGGCAAGCAAGGGCTACGCCATTTAGCCATTGCTTATCGTGAAGTGCCCTCTACTGATCATTTTAATCTCCTTGAACAGGAACATCATCTGACATTTCTGGGATTTGCGACGCTGTTCGACCCGTTACGGCCAAGTACAAAACCGACTCTAGAGATGGCATGGCATCTGGGAATCTCTATCAAAATCTTAACAGGAGACAGTAAGGAAGTCGCAGAGTATGTAGCCCACCAGATTGGTCTTAATGGTACTGTGTATACAGGGGAAGAGTTAGAAAACATGCCACCTGAAGAACGTGCAAGAACTGTGGCAACATGTAATCTGTTTGCAAGGGTTTCCCCTTCTCAAAAATATGCTATCATCCAGGCATTAAAGCAAGATCATGTCGTTGGCTATCAGGGAGATGGAATTAACGATGCTCCAGCCCTCAAGCTGGCTGATGTGGCTATCGCTGTTGATTCAGCAGCCGATGTTGCAAAAGAGAATGCGGATATTGTTCTACTGAAAAAAGACCTGGAAGTGATTATCAATGGGATTCAATATGGGAGAGCTACCTTCCTGAATATTAATAAGTACATTAAATACACGATGGTGGGAAACTTCGGCAACTTTTTTGCTTTAGCTGTATTGTACTTGTTTTCTCTCAATTTGCCATTGCTTCCGATACAACTGCTTTTAACCAGTTTGATTACCGATATTCCACTGATTACTATCGCTTCTGATACGGTGAATAGTGAAGAGGTGATGAGGCCGGAGAAATACAGCATGCGTTCATTGCTGGTTATTTCTTTACTCCTTGGCTCTTTTACAACACTTTTTGAGTTGGCATTCTTTACTATTATAAATTTGAGATCACCTCTTTTTACACAAACGAGTATGTTTCTCTATTTAACCTTCATCCAATTAGCGGCAATTATTTTAGTAAGGAATCAGGATCACTTCTGGCGAGGGAAAAAGCCATCCTTTCTGCTGTTTGGAGCCATCTCTCTGGCGTTTTTCCTCTCGCTGGTATTGCCGTACATACCCCTATTTGAGCACCTGTTCGTTTTCGTTCCTCTCCCTTTAAGGAATTTAGCGATCATCTTGACGCTGGTAGTGGTATATGTCTTTGTGCTAGATCTATGCAAGGTCTGGTACTATAAAGTGATAGAAAAAGGCTTGAAGAAGTCTTAAAGCGCGGGCGACGACATCACTGGACGAACGGGACGCAGAAGAGCGAGTATGCGATTCAGCACGACAGCGCCCAGCGCCCAGCCTCCGATAAGAGTCCAGCCAAGCGGTCCCGGCGTGACAAGATTGAGAAAATTGCGCAGAGGTGGTACCAGGAGCGTAGCAAGCAGTACGGCAGTAGAACCAGCTACGGCACCGAGAACGGAACGGGTGAGGCCCTCTTCAGAGCGACCCACATCAAGCGTCTGGGCAAGTTGGGTTGAGATAATGGTACTAAAGGCGACCGCGCGTGCCTCTGCTAGTGTGCTAGAACCCAGCATGACGATGTAAGAAATGAACGCGGGTACGGCGCTTGTTATGGCACGACGCCAGATCTCCCTTCGCAGGGGCTTGTCGAGGGCAGATGCCCCCTCTCGGCTCAGTCCTGCAAGGTTGTGATGCTCTGGGTGCTGAAGGGCCACAGCCAGGGCTGGTAAGATGTCCGTAATCGCATTCATCGCCAGAATCTGGCGGGCGGTGAGCGGAGTACTGAATGCGAGCACACTTGCTCCGACCACCAGGCCCAGTTCACCCAGGTTGCCACCCAGTAGTAAGCCGAGGGCACGACGAATGTTACGCCAGAAGCTGCGTCCCTCGACAAGCGCTTCCACTAGCGTAGAAAAATCGTCGTCGGTCAGCACAACGTCGGCAGTCTGACGGGCGACCTCTGTCCCACCATGTCCCATCGCTACCCCGATATCCGCAAGCCTTAAGGCGGGGGCATCATTCACCCCATCACCCGTCATGGCCACAGTGTGACCACGACGTTGCAGACTCTCGATAATGCGTAGTTTGTCCAAGGGCGTAGCGCGCGCAATGACTGCGGTATGCTCCAAACGTTCATCAAGTTCGGCATTCTGAAGTTCAGCGAATTCGGTTCCTGTGAGTACTCTATCGTCGTTACCTATCAGGCCAGCCTCGCGGGCGATCACGCGAGCCGTGACAGGATGATCACCGGTAATCATAATCACGCGGACTCCGGCGTCGCGGCATCGGCGCACCGCTTCACGCACAGTAGGCCGCAGCGGGTCGCTAATTCCTACAAACCCGAGGGCTGTGAGTCCTTGTGGATCATCAAGAGGAGTATCAGGCGAACCTTCAGCCGCCATCAGTACACGTAGACCACGCTCAGCAAGGCGCAAAGATTGGGCATGCAACTCGTTGCGGGTGGCCTCGTCCAGAGGGGACTTCTTCCCATACTGGAGTCCCCAATTGCATCGAGGAAGAAGCGCCTCCGGTGCGCCCTTAACACAAAGACGCCCCTGGACGACCGTGGCATGGAAGGACCGCGTCGGATCAAATGACAACTCAGCATCATGGTTGACCTGCAACGCCCCGCCGAGTCCAGCCTCCTGCGCCCCCTGGATCACAGCAATATCAGTTGGGTGCGCGGTAGCGCCTTGAGCCTCCGGGTGTGGGCTGGCAAAAGCGGCAGTGAGTAGCACGTGACGCAAATCCGCTGGCAGTTCTGCCGGCAAGGTCGCTTCCTGGTGGCCAGCAGTCACCAGGCTCAGCGAGAGATGCCCCTTTGTCATAGTGCCGGTCTTGTCAGTACAGGCAACATCGACTCGTCCAAGCGCTTCGATAGACGATAAGCGGCGCACAACAGCATTCTGCCTAGCCAGGCGACCGGCAACCCCCGCTTCGCCTACTCTGGTGAGAAGAGGTAAGCCTTCAGGGACAGCGGCGAGGACCATCGACACTCCTAGAGCCAGCTGAGAAGCCAGCGGCCGCCTGAGCAGCAGTCCAGAAGCGGTGACGACGAGGCCTCCGGCCAGCGATAAAGGAAGGATCATGCGTAGCATGCGGCTCAGGCGCACACCGAGAGGGCTTTGCTCCGTCTCATCCGCAGAGAGAGAGGTAGCAATCGCACCCATGCGGGTGTGACGACCAACAGCGACGACGACGGCACGTCCAGTGCCTGTGGTCACATCGCTCCCCTCCAGGATCACACGGTTCTCATCTGTTCCTCCATCTGGAGCTTTGGAAACTGGCAGAGATTCTCCTGTCAGGGCTGCCTCATCCACTTCCAGGCCCTGAGCGTCCAGGACACGTGCATCGGCGGCCACATGATCCCCTGGTGCCAGCAGGAGCACATCTCCCGGCACGACTTCATTTGCGGGTATCATCACACTCTGACCGTCGCGCAAGACACGGGCATTGGAGGTTCCCAGGCGCTCCAGTGTTTCAGCCACGCGGTCAGCCTTGTGCTCTTGCCAGACACCTACGGCAATGTTAGCCACAAGGGTGGCAACTATGATGGCGGCATCGCCGACTGCCCCTAAGAGGAGCGAGAAGCCAGCACCGGCGGCAAGCATTCCCATAAGCGGAGAGCGAACCTGGTCGAAGGTTGTAGCCAGTAGTTGATTGCGCCGAGCCTTCGGCACAGCAGCAAGCCGTCGTGCAGCAGCCTGAGTGCTGGTAAGGCCCTCGCGAGAGGTATTCAGGTCGCTGAGCACACTCTCCACGCTCCGCTTGCCCCAGCGCTCAGGGTGAGGATCAACGAGATGGGGGAGGCTTGATCCTGGTCGTTTGCCACCGCGCAGCCTCAGCCATCCATCTAGCAGAGCAGTGAACGTGGAGACCCGAGTTACGCGGGAGGCAAGCTCTAGAGGTGGCATCTGTAGGAAGCCCCACACGGCACCGACGAGATTGGATAGCACCGCAAGTCCAACAGAATCCCGCACCGTCGCTTCTCGACGTGCGGCTGCCTCAATGATAGCTACAACTGCATGAACATCAGGCACCAGCAAATCAACGCGGGCGGGCAAGGAGGCACGATTATCTGTGACGCCGATTGCCAGATCACAGGCGGCGAATGCTGCGGCAGCTCCTGCGTTATCCGAGACAAACGCAACGAGTGCTCCCTCTTTCTGCTTCGCCCGCATAGCCTCCACGGCATTGCTACTATCAAGGAGCGGTATAGTTGCACGATGAGCGAAGGCTTGCGCCGCGATCTGATCGCCACTGGTGAGGATCCCAAGCTGTACTCCGTATCGTCGACACATCTGGACGAGTTCCTCAACTCCTGGAGCGAGCCGTGGTCGTAGTGCGAAAATGCCAAGTGGTCTTTCCTCGTCCCCACGACGCAGCACCAGTACATAGTTGCCATGCCGTCGTAGATGTGCCGCCTCTGGCATTGAAGCCCAATCTTCGGCAGGTTCAAGCACGTACCGTACCCCCGCGGCATACGCAAAAGCAGCTTTACCATCGAAAACGCCGTCGCTCGCTGAGATACGATTTACTACCCTAAATGCTCCTCCCCAGGGGGAACCAGCGGCGGCAGCTACACCTGCTGCCTGCGCAAGAACTTTGGCAGTATCGTAGTCCTCAACCAGTGATAGTACACTATTGAGTTCGAGTCCATCGGTAAGTGGACGTATCCCATCCACAAGCACAAGGTTGGGAAGGCGAAAGTTGCGGTTTGGGCGCGTGCCAACCACCGTGATCCCTGCTCGTAGTACCCGTGCAGATGCACCGAGGTCTGCACAATCCAGACCTACTGTAGCAGTGCGCGAACTAACGAGTAGCAGTGCCGCAAGCGTTTGACTGAATGAACGGGTGAGCAAGGCCGTTGCGGCTGCATAGATGAGGGAGAACGGACCTACTGCTTGTAGATAGCGCTCATAGAGCGATGGAGCTGAGGGTGGACGCGGCTCTGGAGTGAATGGTTGGAAGGCTTCCTCGCTGTGCAACTGCAAGGCGAATGGACCACCGTAGAGCAACGCCCCAGAGGGGACCATCCCTCCCTGAACAGCTGGTAAAGGCATACCATCACTTCCAATCGCGGTCCCAGTTCCTCCTATGACCTTCGCTGGAAGAGGAGTTCGTTCTCCCGTCTCCAGGTGTATGACTGCGCCTGGTTGTATCGAAGGCGTGTTCTCCACTCTCTCTTCATGGAGACGCCATGCTTTCCGCCGCGCTTGCACTTCGGTCAGCAGACGCAGGGCCTCTGCCCCGCTCAACGCAAGACCAATTGGACTGCCTGCAATGGTCAGGGTAACGATGCTTGGGATGCTAAAAAGGAGATCGGCCACAGTTCGCCCCAGCAGCTTACGCAGTCCGAACCGAAGAGGGGGAATACCTTGCAGAATGCCAATCACTACCGCAGTACGCAGAGCAACATGTGCGCCTGGGAGAGGTTCTACCAGTCCTAAGAGCCGGCGTGTAGCCAGTAGCCCAAGACCGAGTGTCGCGCCAATAGTGCGGATCTCACTTTGTATCAAGGGTCCTGGGTCGAGCGGATGTGCTGGTCGGTCTTCACCAGGAAGCTCTGGGAGTTCCAGGCCAGCTACCGCCGCAATCAGGTCTTCTAGCTTTGCTTCCTGTTCTGCGAACTCTACGAGGACACGACCAGTGAGTAGGCTTACGCTGGTACCCTGCACACCAGGCTGGCGCTGAAGGTGTTCTACCACACGCTTCGCCAGGTGTGGATCGCGGTCTAAACCACGCACAGCAATACGAGCACGTCTGATTCTTCCTCGCCGTTCACTCATGACAGGTGGAAGGGGTGGCTCCTGGGCAGGCTCAGCGGTCATATCTACATCAAGTATCCACACTGCAGCAAGGATGGCCTGCTCATTCGTCACTGACGGATCAAAATAGATGAGCATGTTGCCGGTCAGGGCATTGGCTTGTACGCGCTGTACTCCCATCATCCCACGAAGTTGCGCCTCTATACGACGCTTTTCCTGCCCCTTCCATCCTGGCACATGCACTCGTATCCGACCTGGAAGCGAATGAACAATGTGCGGCTCAGCAGCAACGGCTACACTCATGTCATTCCCCAATTTCTAGGCACCTCAATGGGCAATTGTTGTTTTCCTCGTCGAGCCTACCCCTTGTATACACTGTTCTGATAGTTGCGAGAACATCACACCAAGATATAATATACCTCGCTACCACAGTCCTCATCAATCGACGACTACGACTTCCCGTGTCCTCGTTTTACGTCTTCAGCCGCTTCATCGGCTCATTTTATATCTGTTAGGGCCGCTCTATGAGAAATTCTATTTTCTCTCGGGGTGAAACTGCGGAATGTGGGATTCTAGATGGGTACTTCTGAAAAAGGCTCACTCCCTGGCGATGCGCTATTCACACTCACATTTCTCATTCCAGGCGCGCAACCTCCTAACTGGCGTGAATCGCCGGGGTGCAATTATCCAAATTTCCAACGGGATATAACTTCAGACCGTCATTGGTGGCACAGTACACGCATCTTATCTGGACGGTATGATATACTCATCCTATCCTCATCGAACACATGAGTTGCTATAGTCTAAAGAGTGGCTCACGATTTCCCATAAGGATACCACCAGGGCTTCTTACCACCCTCAAAGTCCCAATGCACGTGTTTCGTCTCGCGGAACTCGTCCAGGCCCTCCTCGCCGAGTTCACGTCCAATGCCACTCATCTTGAACCCACCAAACGGACCTGCATCATTATCGGTCAGCGGATCGTTAATCCACAGCGTCCCGGCCTCTACCTCCTCAAAGAAACGCTTGGCCTTGACCGGATCATACGTGTAGAGGTTGGCTCCCAAACCATATTTGCTGTCGTTGGCCAGGGCAATGGCCTCATCAAAGGTGCGATACGTCATGATGGGAATAGCTGGGCCAAAGGTCTCCTCGCTCATAATCGCCATGGAGTGATCGACATTGGTCATGACCGTTGGCTCATAGAAATATCCACGCTCAAACTGCGGGGGTCGCCTGCCACCTGTCAGCACCTTTGCCCCTTGCGCTTTTGCTGCATCCACCTGGGTCTCGATCTTTGTGCGATATTGTGCGCCAATCAGTGGTCCCATATCAGTATCAGGCTCAATGCCGGGACCAAGACGCAGGCTTCTGGCGTAGTCGGTAATGCGATCAATGAATGCTGGTGCAATGGATTCATGCACATAGACACGCTCAGTAGAGGTACAGACCTGCCCGGCATTGAGCAGCGCAGCCCACGCTACTCCTGGCACAGCCACGTCCAGGTCGGCATCTTCCGCAACAATGAAGGCATCTTTACCACCAAGTTCGAGATGGAGCTTCTTCATCTGCGGTGCGACCAACTGCGCGATGCGCTGTCCTGTCGCAAGCGAACCCGTGAAGGCGATGACGCGCACACGCGGGTCAAGCACCAGCGGCTCACCGCAGTCCTTGCCATAACCGCTGATGATGTTGACCACACCGGGAGGCAGGTGGGCGAAGAGTTCGGCGAAGAGCAGAGTGGAGAGCGGCGTCATTTCCGATGGTTTGAGCACAACGGTATTGCCAGCCGCCAGTGCCGGGGCAACCTTCCACGCCATGAGCAGGATCGGGTAGTTCCAGGGGACGATGGCAGCGACGACGCCATACGGCTCTTTGAGCACGAGCGCAAGCTGGGTCTCTTCGATGGATGGGATGACGCGTCCACGACTGTTGCGCCCGATCTCGGCGTAGTAGTGAAAACATGCAGCAGACCAGCCCATCTCATCCTTATTCTCGACGAGCGGTTTGCCGCCTTCCATCGTGAGCAAACGGGCAAATTCCTCGCTCCGCTCGCTTAGTTTGTTGGCAACTTCGTGCAAGAGTTCAGCTTTCTGTCCCGCGGGAAGTTTTTTCCAGGCAGGGAAAGCGGCCTGCGCTGCTGAGACAGCATGCTCAACATCGGCAGCATTGGCGGCGGGTGCTGTGTC
>Ga0187806_1000326_pt1 | contig 11430 bp, 10 predicted proteins | sample NC_wetland_sal_i_7_FD_132470 | JGI IMG/M metagenome (GOLD analysis project Ga0187806, IMG submission 132470) | Wetland sediment microbial communities from Neuse River Estuary, North Carolina, USA - ASW_1 | ecosystem: Environmental > Aquatic > Freshwater > Wetlands > Sediment | place: USA: North... | reverse complement strand
TGATGGTTGTCTTCACAGTTGCATTGAGCATGATTTTTGCCTGGTTGCGTTTCCGTTCTGGCAGTGTCTGGCCCTCGACCCTTGCCCATGCAGCATTCAATGCTCAGGTCGGCTTCGGGGCTATATTTCTCTCGCAGGCCGACTCACTATTCAGGGCCCCGATAGGATTGCTTGGTCTCATTCCCATGATCGCTTTTGCTATTTGGCTTGCCGTCACCGGACGTCTGAAGCCAGAGTCGGATCGAGTCCCTGAAATACTAAAAGAACAACAAGCACCCGCAACAAGTAACACAAATGATACCACGAGATCTACAACAAGCGAGTAACGTAGTGGCGGGGCTTGCCCCCGCCAGGCTCAACACGTAATCCAGAATCTTTCGGAGGTAACGACAATGCCAGGTGAGAATAATGGTCCACTCGCAGGACGGCGAGCAATCGTGACCGGCGCAGGACGGGGTATCGGCCGCAGCATCGCCCTGACATTTGCCCAGGTAGGGGCAGATGTGGCCGTAACCGCTCGCACTGCCAGCGAACTCGAAACACTCGTCGCTCAAATTCAGGCAATGGGTCGCCACAGTTTAGCAGTTTCCTGCGATGTGACCGATACGGAGCAGGTGCAATACATGGCGAAAACCTTGATCGAAGGCCTGGGTGGAGTAGATATCCTGGTCAATAACGCTGGCAATGCTGGCAGCCACAAGTTTCTTAACCACCCCGACGACCTGTGGCATCGTATGCTTGCCATCAACCTGACCAGTGTGTACTACGTGACCAAAGCCATTGTGCCGACAATGATCGATCAACATTGGGGTCGCATCATCAACATCGCTTCAATTGCTTCCAGAGTTGGTGGCCGCTATATTGTCGGCTATACCGCAGCCAAACATGGCGTACTCGGCATGACCCGCGCCCTTGCCGTTGAACTTCTGCCCTACAACATCACGGTCAATGCTATCTGCCCCGGCTACGTAAATACCCCCATGACCGATGCGAGTGTCAGCAACATCTCGGCCTTCACCCGTATGTCGCAAGCGCAGGCACGGGAGTCGCTAGAAAAGACGAGTCCCCAACAGCGGCTGATGGAACCAGAAGAGGTCGCGGCGGCGGCCGTCTTCCTGGCGCTTGATATCACCAAAGGCATCACCGGACAGGCTATCAACATAGACGGCGGCGGTGTTATGTCGTGAAGCAACCGCAAGGAGGTCTGTCATGGGCTATGACTTTCTCTATGAGGTAAGCGATGGCGTTGCAACCCTGACGCTCAATCGCCCCGAAGTGATGAATGCTCTCACCTTTGAGGTATACGCACAGTTGCGCGATCTCTTTGAACAGTTGCGCTACGACGAGGCAGTACGGGCTGTGATACTGACGGGCGCAGGAGACAACTTCTGCTCCGGTGGCGATGTTCACCAGATCATCGGCGAACTGCTCAAACGTGACATGAAAGGCCACCTGGAGTTCACGCGCATGACTGGGGCCGTTGTGCAAAATATGCGTCTATTAGCCAAACCGATTATCGCTGCTCTCAATGGTATGACCGCAGGAGCAGGAGCTGTCCTTGCGCTAGCCTCGGACCTGCGCATCGCTTCTGAGAAGGCACGCTTTGCCTTTCTCTTCACGAAGGTCGGCTTGACGGGAGCCGATATGGGAGCGGGTTACCTGTTACCGCGAGTCGTAGGCATGGGGCGCGCCTTTGAGTTGCTCCTGCTGGGTGACACCGTCGATGCAGCCACCGCCGAACGATACGGCCTGGTAAATCGCGTCGTTCCCCACACCGACTTGCTGCCTGCAGCGCACGAATGGGCCAGCCGCCTCGCCCAGGGTCCGACTCTGGCCATCTCAATGACCAAACGCATGCTCAACGCCGAGCTGAGTATGGACCTGGTCTCCGCCATCGAAGCCGAAGCGCAAGCGCAGGCGCTAATGCTCATGGGCTATGATCACCGCCGCTTTTATGAAGCGTTCAAAGCGAAGGAAAAGCTGAAGTTCACGGGGGCGTAGGGGCCTCAGCGGAGTTTGCAGAGCAGCGACTCAGTCTGGGGTACTATGTGTCAATACTTCGCACCCGTGGGGTGTGGATGTGTCCAGGCACATTCCTAAATATCAGGAGGATCATATGGACAAAACCATTATCAACCCACCAACACTACCCCGTCCTCGCGGGTTCAGCCATGGCATCCTTGCAACAGGTGGACGCCTCCTCTTCCTGGCCGGGCAGACCGGCAGCGATGCCACAGGCCAAATAGTCGCACCCGGTGACCTCGTGGCCCAGTACGAGCAGGTCCTGCACAACCTCAAAACAGTGGTTGAAGCTGCCGGAGGAAAGATGCAAGACATCACGCAGATTACCATCTTCGTCCGTGACCGCGACGACTACCTTGCCCACCTCAAGCCGCTAGGCCAGGCGCATCGCTCCTTCTTCGGTGACTACTACCCGGCCACCGCCCTTTTCGAGATCTCGCGTTTCTTCCAGGACGAGGCTCTGATTGAAATTGAAGGTCTGGCCGTGTTATGAAAGGGAAAAATTATGATGGCTGAAACCACCCTGGAGTTGGACAATCTCTTCATGACCATTCAAGACCCTTACCCGGTTTATGCATATCTTCGAGAAAACGACCCTGTACGCTGGAACCAAATGTTCAACTGCTTCATGCTCACCAGGTATGACGATGTATATATGGCCTTCTCCGACCACCGGCGTTTTTCCTCCGATGTCTGGTCAAACGTGCCTGAACAAATCAATCAAATGCTCACCCTCGGCGACGAGCAAAACCAGGCTCTCAGGCAGATCGTTCCCTTTTTAGCATATAACTTGCAAGGCATGGACCCACCTGATCATACCCGCCAGCGAACCCTGATGATGAAAACGTTTACTCCACGCATGATAGAATCTTTCCGGCCAACCGTTCAAAAATTGGTCGATGAACTGATAGATAACTGGCTGGCGGAATACACCATGGATTTGGTGGCTGACCTGGCCTACCCTTTACCTTCTAATGTGATCCTGGATTTGTTGAGCATCCCTCGAGGTGGGCGACCGTACATTAAGGCCAGTTCCGAGGCTATCAATGAATTTATTGTTTCGCTCTTCTTCCACGGGCCGGATACCTGGAAGCGGCTGGCCGGGGTCTTCGCCGATGTCAAAGCCTATCTGAAAAGTTTAATCGCTGAACGGCGCAAACACCCCGGCGAAGATTTGCTCACCAGGATGGTGCAAGCCGAAGAAAACGGCGATATGCTGAGCGAAGATGAAATTGTCATCGCCACTAATTTCCTCCTCTTCGCTGGCCACGAAACCACCGCCAACCTTATCGGCGTTGGCATGTACTACCTTATGCAAAATCCTGAGCAAATGGAGCAGCTTCGGACCGACCCTTCCAAAATCCCAGCGACAGTCGAGGAACTGCTGCGCTATGTTAGCCCGGTACATACTCTTGCCCGCCGCACTGTGCAAGAGGTGACAATCCGAGGAGTCACTATTCCAGAAAATAGCGATATCTATTTGCTCGTCGGGGCGGCTAACCGCGACTCCGAAAAGTTTCCCGACCCTGAAAAGCTGGATATCAACCGCCCGCCCGGCCGTTCATTGGGCTTCGGCTATGGTATTCACTTTTGTATCGGAGCAGCTCTGGCTCGCATGGAAAGCCAGGTCGCTTTCGAGACCATTCTCAGGAGATTGCCTAATCTGAAAATGGCAGTTGAGACCCCCGAATTTCGTCTGAACTATTCGTTGCGTGGACTTACGGCTCTGCCCGTAGTGTTGTAGAGGCGGGGACAGGGCGGTGTTGGTATGCAATCCCGTGGATTGTGTGTAGGACGCTGTCTGGGGGATGATGTGCCGCAGTGGAACCCTGCCTGGGGGGCAGGTTAATGCCAGCATAGGTCAGTGTTAGAGTGAGTCAGAGAGAGAACCTTTATGGATTTCGAGTTAACGCCCACACAAAAACGCATCCAGGCTCAGGCGCGCCAGTTTGCCGAGCAGGAAGTAGCTCCAGTAGCACGCGAAGCAGACGAGAAGGGTGTGTTGCCTTTGCACCTTGTCAGGCGCATGGGTGAACTGGGTTTCCTGGCCGGACCGATTGAGTCGGAGTATGGCGGGTCCGCTATGGACTACGTGAGCTACGCGCTCATCTGCGAGGAACTGGGACGAGCCGACTCCTCCGTGCGCGGCTTCCTCACTGTACACACCAGCCTGGTCTCCCTCTGCATTCGCGATTGGGGCAGCGAGCAGCAAAAACGTCGCTACCTGCCCCGACTGGCAACGGGCGAATGGATCGGCTGCTACGCCTTGACTGAGCCGAATGCAGGTTCCGATGTAGCCAGCATGGAGACCACTGCCAGGGAGGAAGATGACAGCTATGTCCTCAATGGCGAGAAAATCTGGATCACCAACGGCCCAAGTGCTCAGCTCGCCATCGTCTTTGCCAGCAGAGACCGTTCAGCCCGCCACAAGGGCATCTGCGCATTCCTCATTGAGACGAATACGCCAGGCTTCCATCGTGAGTCAATGCCAGGTAAGGAATTAGGCCACCGCGCATCCGAGCATGCACAGATCATTCTGGAGGAGTGCCGTGTGCCGAAGAGCACACTGCTTGGCGCTGCAGGTGATGGATTCAAAGTCGCTATGTCTGCCCTGGACCGCGGTCGCCTGGGCGTTGCCGCCGGTGCGGTTGGAATCGCGCAGGCTTGCCTTGATGCCTGCATTGCTTTCACAACACAGCGTCGCCAGTTCGGCCAGCGCATTGCCGATTTCCAGATGATCCAGGCAACTCTGGCAGACATGGCCGCCGATGTGGAAGCAGCGCGGCTGCTTGTCTACCGTGCCGCCTGGGTGAAGGATCAGGGCCTACCGGCTACCAAAGCAACCTCCATTGCCAAGCTTTTTGCCACAGAAGCCGCGATGAAGGCAGCATCGGAAGCGGTACTGATGCACGGCAATCGTGGCTATTCTAATAATTACGCCGTTGAGCGCTACTACCGTGACATCAAGGGGCTGCAAATCTACGAAGGAACCAGCCATATTCAGCGCATCATCATCGCACGCGAGCTGGTCGGGCGTGGTGGATAGACCACGGTATTGTATAATTAAACATACAAACCAGGCATCTTCGTAACGGTCCGCACCATCCCGCTAGTAGAGTGCCGATTTATCGAGCACTTCGGTTGTGCGACTCGCTTCAAAAGGAGGGAACACAATGACTGTGTATTCGGCTCACGTTGATACCTTTGCTCGCGACAATTTGCCCCCGCGCGAACAGTGGCCCGACCTGATCTTTACGATCCCCGAAGTACAGTATCCCGACCGCCTTAATTGCATTGTTGAACTGCTGGATACGAAGGTTCGACAGGGATATGGCGATCACCCGGCGATTTTCAGCGCCGATGGCGTCCTGACCTATGCACAAATGCAGGCGCAGGTGGACAAAGTAGCCCATGTGTTGACACATGACATGGGGCTGGTGTCTGGCAACCGTGTACTGCTGCGCAGCGCCAACAACGCCATGTTGGCCGTCTGCTGGTGCGCCGTCGCCAAAGCCGGGCTCATCGTCGTAGCAACCATGGCTCTGCTGCGTGAAAAAGAACTGGTAGACATTATTGAGAAAGCGCAGATCAGTGCCGCCATCTGCGACCGGAGACTGGACGCCGAACTGCAAGGGGCGCAGCAACACTGCCCGGTGCTACAACAAATCGTGTATTTCAACGATCCTTCCACCGAGGGGCTTGAGACCCGCATGTCAGCCTGGAATGAGCCCTTCAACGCAGTGGACACCGCCGCCGACGATACGGTGCTCATCGCCTTCACCTCGGGTTCAACGGGCCAGCCGAAGGCAACCATGCATTTCCATCGCGATATCCTCGCGGTTTGCGATTGTTTCCCGAAATCAATTCTCCGTATTGCGCCGGATGACATCTGCATTGGTACACCCCCGCTGGGCTTTACCTTTGGGCTTGGTGCCCTGCTTATCTTCCCGATGCGCGTTGGCGCCGCGACAGTCCTGCTAGAGAAACTGACACCCGAGAGCCTGCTCTCAGCCATTAGCGAGTACCGCGCGACCATTGCCTGGTCCAGCCCACTCTTCTATCGCCAGATGGCGGGAATTGCTAGCAGATTTGACCTCTCGACGCTCCGGCAGAGCGTTTCCGCGGGTGAGGCACTGCCGGTTTCGACGCGCACAATGTGGCGCGAAGCAACAGGCATCGAGGTCGTTGACGGCATTGGCTCAACCGAGTTGCTGCATATATTTATCGCCTCAGCTGGTGCCGATGTACGCCCTGGTGCTACAGGCAAGTCGATACCAGGCTATCAGGCATGCATACTTGACGAGAACGGGCAGCAGTTGCCACCCGACATGGTTGGTCGGCTGGCCGTGAAGGGACCAACCGGGTGTCGCTACCTGGCTGACGAGCGCCAGCGCACCTACGTCCAGCAAGGCTGGAACCTCACCGGCGATGCGTATCAGATGGATGAGGATGGCTACTTCTGGTTCCAGGCGCGCACAGACGATATGATCATCTCGGCGGGCTATAATATTGCCGGGCCGGAGGTCGAAGGAGCCCTTCTCATGCATCCTGCTGTGGCAGAGTGCGCTGTGGTAGGCGCGCCCGATGCAGAACGCGGTACGATCATCAAAGCGTTCGTGGTGCTAAGGCCCGGCTATGCCGGGGATTCCGCTCTTGTACGGACGTTGCAGGACTTCGTCAAGCAAAGCATCGCGCCGTATAAGTATCCACGCGCCATTGAGTTCTGCGATGCTTTGCCGCGTGCCGGAACCGGTAAAATACAGCGCTACAGGCTGCGCCAGCATGAGCATGCCTGAACAGCTAAAAACCCTCTAGCAGACAACTAGAGGGTTTTTGTTCGGCGCATTCCTTTGACATTACCACAACCTTCGTGATAAGATTCTGCCTGACACAATGGCTTATTGCCATGTTATTTTTAATTGCTGTCCCTAACCACCCTCGATCACTCAAGGTCGCGTGATCTGGTGCGTGCGCGGCCGTAGGGTCCCGCTTTATCGCGGACCTCCCGCAATGTAACGAACCGGCTCCATTCAGGGCCGGATGTGAGTGTAGTCTAATGAATCGTGAGTATCATCGTTGGTTCAGTCCTTCCCTGGAGCGAGACATGGAATTGTTGGTTTTTGGCCATGCTGGCGCTCGGGTCGTAGTGTTTCCGACCTCGCAAGGTCGTTTCTTCCAGTGGGAAGATATGGGTATGATGGACACGCTCGGTGAGCATCTGGAACGGGGCTGGTTTCAGATGTTCTGCGTAGATAGCGTTGACGCCGAAAGCTGGTATGCCCAAAAGCCCCCGGCTGAGCGTGCATGGCGACATATGCAGTACGATCATTACATCCTGAACGAAGTCCTGCCTCTCACCACCCGCGTTAACTCCAATCCATTCCTGATCACTACCGGCACAAGCTTCGGTGCTTACCACGCCGTCAATTTCGCCTTTCGCTATCCTCACCTGGTCGACCGGACGATCGGGATGAGCGGCCTCTACGACATCAAGCGTTTTACCGGCGGCTACTCTGACGACAATGTCTATTTCAATAGTCCTTGCGACTTCATCAAGAATGAGCATGACCCAGCAAGGCTGACTACCCTGCAACACATGGACATTATCCTCGCCACCGGCCACGATGACTCCTTTCGCTCGAATAACGAGTATCTCTCAAGCCTTCTCTGGAGTAAGAACATCGGGCATGCCTTGCGTATTTGGGATGGTTGGGCTCACGACTGGCCATGGTGGAAACAGATGATCCTCCTGTATATTGGTGGTCACGATTGATACGGAGAAAACCTATGACGTTGAAAGTCGGCCTGATCGTCGGGCGGGAATGGTCTTTTCCTCCCGCCTTCATTGAAGAAGTGAACCGTCGCGACGAAGGCGTTGTTGCCGAACTCGTCAAGCTGGGCGGTACACGCATGGACGAACCATGCCCCTATGCGGTCATTATCGACCGCATCTCGCATGAGGTACCCTACTATCGGCTCTATCTTAAGTATGCCGTCCTTCAAGGTGTGACAGTTGTCAATAATCCCTTCATGTGGACCGCAGACGACAAATTCTTCGAGGCATCTCTGGCCACGAAGCTCGGTGTCGCCAGCCCGAAGACCATCGTCCTACCAAACAAAAAGTATATTCCTGGCATCGTCCACACAGAAAGCCTGCGTAATCTGATCTATCCGTTAGACTGGCAGGGCATCATTGATTACGTTGGCATTCCTTGCGTGATCAAGGATGCCCTTGGTGGTGGCTGGAAGGACGTATTTATCTGCCACTCCTCCGAAGAATTGCTCTCCCGCTATGACCAATTTGATGTGCGAACGGTGATCCTCCAGGAATTCATCGAGTGGCAACAATATGTGCGCTGCATTTGCTTGGGGCAGGAAGAAGTCATGCCAATAAAGTACAACCCACACGAGCGCAAATATTATGTCGAACACCAGCATCTCAGCCCTGAACTCGGGCGTCGCATCGTGGAGGATTCGCTCAAGCTCGTTCGTGGGCTGGGCTACGATATGAATTCCCTCGAGTGGGCCATCCGTGATGGCATTCCCTATGCCATCGACTTCATGAACCCCGCTCCCGACATGGATATCTACTCGCTGACCCCATTTTACTTCGAGTGGACTGTAAAGCATATGGCTGACATGGCTATTCGGCTTGCGAAGCACCCGCGTCCCCAAAACCGCGACTTGCGCTGGGACACCTTCTTTACAACAAACCGCGACCGTGCTGAGAATCAATTGGCTTCCGAGACCGCAGCCACAACACCAGAGCATCCACAATGAAGAAGACAAATGAAAATCGGGCGCGGTAAACCGGGCCCCATGAGAGGTATGCTATGACACTGCGAGAAGCCATTCAAAGCTATCACGATCTCCTGACCGACGAGTTGGCCAAAGAGTCTCAGGCCCAGTTCGATGAGCAACTGCGGAGGCGCGGTCTTTTTTTCGGCCAACGACCGCTCTGCACCGTCCTGCGGCCACGCTTTTTGACAACTGAGCAGTATCGATTCCTCCAGTCACGCATGCGCGTGCTGCTGAGTGCCTTTAACAAAGTGTACCATGCTGCCATTGGGGACACAACCCTTCGCGCTCAGTTTGGCCTGCTCGATTGGGAAGAGGAACTCGTGCGGCACGACCCTGGCTTCCGCGATCCCAGTCCTGTCTCCCGTGTGGACACGTTTTTCGTCACTGATCGCGGTGGGTTGCGCTTGACCGAGTATAACGCCGAGACACCGGCAGGTGCGGGTTACCATGATGTGCTCACGGAGGTATTCTATGCCCTGCCCGTGATGCGCGAGTTCTTGCGCCACTACGAAGTTCGCCCATTACCGGCACGCCATAGCGTCCTTCATGCCCTGGTGGACGCCTATCAGCAGTGGGCTGGTCGGAGGGAAGCACCGCGCATCGCTATACTCGACTGGCGCGAGGTGCCTAGCTACAGCGAGTTCATTCTATTTGAGGACTATTTCAAGTCTCAGGGCCTGGAGTGTATCATTACTGACCCACGAGAGGTCGAGTACCGCAATGGTCGCCTTGTCGCTGGCGATTTCCCCATCACACTGATCTATAAGCGTGTGCTCATTAGTGAACTGATCGAACGCGGTGGGCTGGATCAACCCGTCGTGCGTGCGGTGCTCGATGGGGCTGTGTGTATGGTCAACCCGTTCCGCTGTAAAATTCTGCATAAAAAAGCCAGCTTGGCCGTTCTGAGCGATGAACGCAACACCGGCCTTTTCAGTGCTGAAGAGCAAGAGGCTATTGACGCCCACATCCCGTGGACGTGTCGCGTCGAGCATCGCTATGCAAGCTATCACGGCCACACGGTTGACCTTGTTCCTTTTATTCTTGAGCATCGTGAGGACCTTGTCCTCAAACCAAACGATGAGTACGGCGGTAAGGGTATCGTCCTGGGCTGGGAGACCGACCCCACGAGCTGGGAACGGGCGATCCAGACCGCATTGGCCGAACCGTACATTGCACAAGAGCGGGTGGCTATCCCTAGCGAACCCTATCCCAGCCTGATTGATGGCCATGTTGAGGTAATCGATCGCATGCTGGATACCAACCCCTTCGTCTTCTACGGAGACTTTGTGGATAGTTGCCTCTCACGTCTCTCGACCGAGGCACTGCTGAACGTCTCAGCCGGGGGAGGCTCAACCGTGGGCACATTTATCGTGGAAAAGCGTTAAGGCAAGAGAGGAGAAGTGTTGTGAAAGCACCGTCACTCACGCTTGGCATCGAGGAAGAGTACCAGATTATCGACCCGCAAACGCGGGAACTGCGCTCCTATATCACCCAGATTCTGGATGAGGGCCGGCTCATCCTGCGTGAGCAGGTCAAGCCCGAGTTGCACCAGTCCATGGTCGAAATCGGCTCATCTGTGTGCCAAACACCGGCTGAACTTCGCAACGACCTGGTACGTCTGCGAGGCGCTATCATGGAGTTGGCTGCCAAAAACGGCTTGAAGATCGCTGCTGCTGGTACGCACCCTTTTTCGTCCTGGATGACACAAGAGATCACTCCGCAGGAACGCTACATGGGCGTGAAGCAGGACATGCAGGAACTTGCCCAGCGCCTGTTGATCTTCGGTACCCATGTGCATGTCGGTATTGAAGACCGCGAATTTCTGATCGATGCCATGAACGTCGTCCGCTACCTGCTACCTCATATGCTGTGTCTGTCCACCAGTTCACCTTTCTGGATGGGACGCCTCACTGGCCTGAAGTCATACCGCAGCATCATCTTCCGCAACTTCCCCCGCAGTGGCATCCCGCGCGTGTTTCAATCGTGGGCGGACTTCTCCTATCTGGTGGACACATTGGTTCAGACAAATTCCATTCCGGATGGGTCGAAAATCTGGTGGGACGTTCGTCCAAACCAGTCGTACCCCACGCTAGAATTCCGCATCTGCGATGTCTGCACCCGTGTGGACGAGGCAGTATGCATAGTAGCCATCTTCCAGGCCATTATCGCCAAGCTCTGGAAACTACGTCGCGACAACATGACCTTCCGCGTCTATCCATTTGATCTGATCGAGGAGAACAAGTGGCGTGCCGTGCGCTACGGCCTGGACGGAAAGTTGATCGACTTCGGCAAGCAACAGGAGTTACCTGCCCGCGATTTGATTCGTGAACTGATCGAGTGGTTTATCGACGATGTTGTCGATGAACTCGGCAGCCGCAAGGAAGTAGAGTATGTCTACCGCATCTTGCAGGAAGGTTCGAGTGCTGACCGCCAGCTGGCTACCTATCAACGAACAGGCGATCTGAAGGCAGTGGTCGATCAGTTGATTGAAGAAACAAGAGAAGGGGTAATTGCGTAAGTCATATGGATGTAAACACCAAGAGGAAAGTACTGCGAACCTTTACTTATGGACTCTATGCCGTATCGTGTGCCGATGAAGGTGAGGTT
>Ga0187806_1000324_pt1 | contig 11446 bp, 11 predicted proteins | sample NC_wetland_sal_i_7_FD_132470 | JGI IMG/M metagenome (GOLD analysis project Ga0187806, IMG submission 132470) | Wetland sediment microbial communities from Neuse River Estuary, North Carolina, USA - ASW_1 | ecosystem: Environmental > Aquatic > Freshwater > Wetlands > Sediment | place: USA: North... | reverse complement strand
TCCACGGCGTCGGGAGGCTCCACGGCGTCGGGAGGCTCCACGGCGTCGGGAGGCTCCACGGCGTCGGGAGGCTCCACGGCGTCGGGAGGCTCCACGGCGTCGGGAGGCTCCACGGCGTCGGGTGGGTCTACGGGGTCCGGAGGGTCCGCGGCGTTCCGGAGTTTCAACCGCATCGCGACGCTGACCTCCGGCAACGGCGACGTGACCTCGGTGGCTTTCAGTCCATCCGGGAAAACGCTGGCCGCGGCCAGCAGTTCTACTGACCTCTGGAACCCCGCCACCAGGCATCTGATCACCAGCCTCAGCGACCCCAACAGCAACGGAGCGGACTACATCGCGTTCAGCTCCGATGGCGCGACGCTCGCCGTTTCCGACGGGAACAACAGCACGTATCTCTGGAGCGTGGCGGCCGGGCAACAGACGACCGCATTCACCGACCCGAAAAACGCCTACCTGTCGTGGGTCGCGATCAGTCCCAACGGGGCGTTGGTGGCGATCTCCAACGCCAATGGCCACGTCTACCTCTGGAACACCGGGACCCGGAAGCTGGCTGCCACTCTGACCGACCCTGGCAGCAACGGGGTGGACTCGGTCGCGTTCAGCCCCGATGGCACGAGGCTGGCCACCGGCGACCTCAACGGAAGCACCTACCTCTGGACGATCGCCACCCGCCAGCTCGCGGCCACCCTCACCGACCCCAACGGCACGGGTGTCAACGCGGTCGCGTTCAGCCCCGACGGCGCGAGGCTGGCCAGCGGCGACCTCGACGGAAGCACCTACCTCTGGACGGTCGCCACCGGCCAGCTCGCCGCCACCCTCACCGACCCCAACGGCATGGGCACGAACTCGGTCGCGTTCAGCCCCGACGGCACGACGGTCGCCGCGGCCGACCAGAACGGCCACGTCTACCTGTGGATCGTGGCCACCGCGAGGCTGGCCGCCACCCTGACCGACCCCCAGGGCAAGGGCGCGAACTCGGTCGCGTTCAGCCCGAACGGCGAGATGCTGGCGATCGGCGACATCGACGGCAGCGTCTACCTGTGGCAGAAGGGCTGACGCCCGGCGATTCTGGCAGCTCAGCCTCCCGTAAGGCTGAAGGCCCAGTTCAGGACGCGGGTCGGGTCTAGGCCGTTGACGGTGGTGCCTGGGCCGGGGCTATCCAGGGTGACGCCGATGAACGAGCGGCCGTCCCGCGTGGCCTCGAACAGCATGCAGTGGCCGGCGGCCCCGGTGTACCCGGTCTTGATCCCGATGGCGCCCGGGTAGACGCCGAGCAGCGGGTCGAGGTTGTGCCACACGTAGGCGTGATGCCCGTGTCCGGCGGCGACCCGGTAGGTCCGCTGGTCCACGATCCAGCGGAAGACCGCTGACTGCATAGCGAAGCGGCCCAGCGTGATCAGGTCGGCCGCGGTCGAGTACCCCGAGTACCCGGACGGATAGGGCAGCCCGTCGAAGTTGCTGAAGTGCGTGCGGGTCAGGCCTAGCGCCGCGGCGGTGGCGTTCATCTTGGCGACGAACGCGGGGATGCCGGGGCCGTACGCGGTGGCCAGGGCGTAGGCGGCGTCGGCGCCCGAAGGGAGCAGGAGGGCGGCCAGGAGTTGCGCAGCGGTCAGGGTGTCGCCGGGGCGCAGGCCCGCAGTGCTGGCGTCGTTGCTGCTCACGTAGGCCAGCACGGCGTACGGGACGGTGATCGGCCGGTCCACGTCCCCCGCGTCGAGCACTACGACTGCCGTCATCACCTTGGTGATGCTGCCGATCGGGCGTTCGGTGTTCAGGCCGCGGCTCCACAGCACCGTGCCGTCGGAGGCGTCGGCGATGGCGGCCGCCTGGGCCTGCACGTCGCTCGGCCCGGCGACGCCGGCCTGGGATGGCCCGGCCGTGACGGCTAGGGCCAGGCTGGTCAGCAGGATCGCCCCGCCGACGAGGCGGGCCGCACGAACCGCCCGCCGAGCGCGCGCCACCATGGGACCCCCGTCAGTAGCCGCCGACACTAGGCGAAAGATTGTCAGCTCCGGCACGGCATGGCAAACGGGCGGGTAAGAGGCGGGCCCGGGGGTGGGGGTGAGGAGGTAGGGCTGGCCGGGGCGGGGCCGGGAGTGGGGCCGCGGGGGAAGAGGGTGACGGGACGCCGCCGGGCCCCCCACCGGCCGAGGAGGGGGGCCCGGTCATCACGGCGCGGGCTGGCAGGGACTAGGCCGCGCACGCGGCGGGCGGCGTCAGCTGAACGATGCCGGTCTGCTGGGCCGCATCATCCTGGTAGTAGGCGTACGTGTGGGCGCCGATCACTTCGGCGCTGCTGAAGTACTCCAGCGCGCCGTGATCGGTGGGCAGGGTGGCGGTGGACAGGATCTGACCGGTGGACGGGTCGGCGCAGACCAGGGTCCGCCCGCCGCCGATCCAGATGAGGCCGCCGCTGTAGACGGGCACCGACGCGAGGCCGGCTCCGCCAACCTGGCCGACCCGCGTCGCGCGGGACAGGTCGCCGTTCGGGGCGAACCAGACCCACTCCGAATTCCCGACACCGATCGTGCCCCAGAGCCCACGCGGGGTCGCAACCAGGTTCCCGCCGACACCGCCTTGGTTCATGGTGGATTCCCCATTTATGTTGCCGGCGGTGACATCGAACTTCACCACCCTGAACGAGCCTGTGCCGACGTACAGCGTGCTCCCGTCGGGGGAGACCGCCACCGAGTTGGCCACGCCCTCGGGCAGGAAGTACTTGTGGATCACCGAGCTGCTGGCCGGGTCCACGGCTACCGTGGTGACGCCCGCGGCCACGAACAGGGTGCCGCCGGGTCCGGCGGCCAGCACGCCCTCGGGCGATGACGAGAGCGCGCCGAGGGAGGTCACCGTCAGGGACGGGCCGCGGGCCAGCGTGCTGGCGTCATAACCCTGCAGGTCAACCACGCCTCCGGGGTGGTAGGACGCCACCCACACCGTGTGGCCGACCACGACCGGCGGACCCGGGACCGTGCCGCTGACGGAGACTTCGGCGACGACCCCGGTGGCCGGGTCGATACGGGCCAGGGAGCCCGGCGCTATCGCGTAGAGCGAGCCGTCCGCGCTGACCAGTGAGTCCTGGGTGAACGTGTGGTGATCGATCAGCTCGGCGCCCCACGGCGCGCCGTCGATGGCTATCGGCTGGGTGGCCGGGCCCGATGAGACCGCCACCGGCGTCGACGAAACTGACGACGAAGCGGGCGCGGACGTCGTGGTCTGCGCGCCTCCCGACGCGCTCGGCGGGTTGTGGTTTGAGGCCAGCACCGCGATGCCCGCGCTGAGGCCAGCGACCGCGACCACGCTCAGCGCGGCGAGCGCCGGTACCAAGCCCCGGCCCCCGAAGCGGCGCGGGGAGCGCCGCAGGCGAGGCTCGCGGTACCCGCCCCGATCTTGTCCGGCCTGGTTGGCCAGCCGGAACGCGATGTCCTCGACCGTGACCCGGCGCGGCGGCTCGGGGGTGAGACGGTGCAGCAGATCCGATAGCTGCCGTTCCTCGGTGGTCACGACGTCACCCCTCCGGTCATGAGCTCGGCCAGGCCCGGCGCATCCCTGAGACGGGCCAGGGCCTTGGCCGCGTGCGCCTTCACCGTGCCCACCGAGAGGCCCATCGCCTCGGCGGTCTGGGCTTCGGTCTGGTCGGCGAAGTAGCGCAGCACGACGACGGCCCGCTGCCTAGGGGGCAGCCTGTCCAGCGCCCCGAGCAGGGCCTGGCGGGCGTCGACCTGGGCGAACACGTCCGCGTGGGCAGAGAAGTCGGGGACGTACCCGGTCGCGATCTCGCCGTTCCAGCGGCGCTGCCGCCAGCGCAGGAACGTGTTCACCATGATCTTCCGCACGTAGAGCTCGGGGGCGTCCTGCCGGCGCAGGTCACCCCACCGTGGCCAGGCCGCGGCCAGCGCGGTCTGCACCAGGTCCTCGGCGCTCGGCCAGTCGCCGGTCAGCAGCCAGCCGGAGCGCAGCAGCGCGCCGGACCTGGCCTGGACGAACTCGCGGAACCCATCGGGCTCCAACGGACGACCCACCCCGGGTGGCGTATACACCGATCCTCCGTTCCGGGCCAGCGGCCTCATGTGTAATAGAGACGCCGGCCGGGCGGAATGGTTTACTGCCGGAGCCTGCCGAGGGTCTCGTTCGCCCGCCGCTGCTGCGACTCGGCGCGGTACGCCTGGCGCCGGGCCTCGGCGAGCTGCTGGCGGGCCTGCTCCAGCTCGGCTTCCAGTCGCCTGACGGTGTCCTCGAGTTGCTGCTCCGCCTCGCTGGCGGCCTGGCTGGCTTCGGTGGCGGTAACCACCGCTCGTTCGGCTATATCGATCTTCTCGCGACGGCGGCGCTCGGTCTCGGCAATGGCATCAGCCGGAGCGGGTTTTTTGGTGGGTTTGGCGGGTGCGGGCGGGGCGGGAGGGGCGTCAGGGTCGAGGCCGAAGCCGGCCCAGCGTTCGGCGCGGACGAGGTGGCCCAGGCGGCCGGCCACCCCGGGGTCGGCGATGGCCGCGTCGAGGGTGGCGCTGACCTCCTCGCGCTGGCCCGCGGGCGGCGACGGGTCGCCCGCCAGGGTGAAGGCCTGCCGGGTGAGCTCGTCGACCAGACGCGCGCGGGCGGTGGTCAGCTCCCTGATCCTGGCGGCGTCCGGGGCGCCGGCGCGGAGTTCGGTGGATAGGGCGGCCAGCCTGATCGTGACGTCCGGGTCGGCGTGGACCAGGTGGTTCACCACCCAGGCCGAACGCGTCGGCTTGCGCAGCCCGGTAATCTGCTTGGCCGCGTCCTTGTCGCCCGCCTCCTTCGCGGCATCGGCGAGTTGCTGGCGGCGCGGCATGAACTCGTCCGGGTCGGCGTCGTACAGCGCGGCCACCGCCTCGGCCAGCAGGTCGGACCCTGCTTTCTCCCGCACGCCCACCCTAGCCAGAATAGGCAGCATGACACCGATCGTGCCATCGGGGCAGGGGCACCTGCTGACCGCGCGGGGGAACGTGCTGGCCTTCAAGGCCGTCGCGGCCCAGACCGGCGGCGACTTCTCGCTCATGGAGCGCACCGTGCCGCCGGGGGCCAGGACCCCGCCGGCGCACCGGCACGTGAACTGTTCCGAGGCGTTCTTCGTGCTCTCCGGCGTTGTTACGTTCTGGCTGGACTCGGCTGAGCTGTCGGGAGGGCCCGGGGATTTTCTGCTGGTGCCCCGGGGGGCGGGGCATACGTTCGGGAACCTAGGGTCGGAGCCGGCGCGGCTGCTGGTGCTGCACGCGCCGGCCATGGACGCGTACTTCGAGGAGCTTGCTCGGTTGTGGTCCGGCGGTTCTCCGCCTTCTGTCGAGGCCGAGCGCGAGCTCATGAGCAGGTACGGGATGGAGCCCGCCTGAATGTCGGCGGGGCGGCGTAGGGTGTCGGTATGGCTCATGTCGCTCCCGCTGAGGTCAGCCCGGATGCACTTGAGCAGTACCGCAGGGAACTGACCGGGTACTGCTACCGGATGCTCGGCTCGGGGTTCGAGGCCGACGACGCCGTGCAGGAGACCATGCTGCGGGCCTGGAAGGCGGCCGAGGGGTTCGAGGGCCGGTCTTCTGTGCGGTCCTGGCTCTACCGGATCGCCACCAACATCTGCCTGGACATGCTGCGGTCTCGGCAGCGCCGGGCGCTGCCGATGGACCTCGGGCCTTCCTCACCGCCGGTCGAGGCGCTGTTCGGCGACCTGCACCCGGACGAGGTCTGGATCTCCCCCATTGCCGACACGCGCGTCGTGCCCGAGCACGGCGACCCGGCCGAGATCGCCGTGGCCCGCGAGACGATCAGGCTGGCGTTCGTGACCGCGCTGCAGCACCTGCCGGCCAAGCAGCGGGCCACGCTGATCATGTGCGAGGTGCTGCGGATGCCCGCTGCCGAGGCCGCCTCGACCCTCGGCACCTCGGTGGCCGCCGTGAACAGCGCGCTGCAGCGGGCCCGGGCCACGCTCGCCGCGCTACCGGAGTCGCAGCGGCCGGTCGCGGTGGAGGCGGATCAGGCTGACCTGCTCGCGCGGTACGTGGACGCGTTCGAGCGTTTCGACATGGACTCGTTGCTCTCGCTGCTGCACCAGGACGCGGTGATGTCGATGCCGCCGTACTCCCTGTGGCTGCGCGGTGCGGAGAACATCTGCCGCTGGATGGTGCTGCCGGGGCCGAGCCAGTGCAAGGGTTCGGTGTTCGTGCCCGTGGGGTACGTCAACGGGGTCCAAGCGCTGGCACAGTACAAGCCGGATCCCGCCGGGGGGTTCGCGCCGTGGTGTCTACAGGTACACGAGGCCTCGGGCGGGCGGTTCAGCCGGCTGACGTACTTCCTTGATACGCCCCGTTTGTTCGGCGAGTTGGGGCTGGCGCCGCACCTGCCGTGAGCGGGTTCTGGTCGGCGGTGCAGGACGTGCTGGCCCGGCACGTGTCGTCCGGGCTGGCGGCGGTCGCGGGCTAGCTGTTTTCGCGGATTCCTGGACCTTGGTCGGCCAGGATTGACTCTCGTGAGCATCGATCCTTCTGGAGTCGGGCAGCCGGGGTTCGTCGACCGGCACGGCCTGGCCGCACCGGAGCGAGAAGCCCTCGCCCGGGAGGTGGCGGCCTCGATCCGTTCTGCGGGGCTACGGACCGTCCGGCTGGTCGTGGTTGACCAGCACGGCGTGCCGCGGGGCAAGATGCTGTCGCCGGAGGCGGCGATCGCGGCCATGTCCGACGCGCTCGACTTCTCCGGCGCGATCTACAGCCTGGACACCGGCAACCAGGTGTTCGCGCCCGGGTTCACGCCCGGCGGCGGGTTCGGCATCGAGGAGTTCACCGGATTCCCTGATGTGATGCTGGTGCCTGACCCTGCCACCTTCCGCGTCCTGCCCTGGGCCGATCGCACCGGCTGGATGCTGTGCGACGTGTACTTCGGTAACGGGCAGCCGATGCCGCTGGACGGGCGCGGGCTGCTCCGGCGGGCGCTGGCCTCGCTGGGTGACGCGGGGTACGACTTCCTGGCCGGGATCGAGATCGAGTTCTACATCGTGGCCTTGTCCGGCGGGCCGCTGTTGCCGGAGAACGCGGGGTTCACTCCCCCACCGCCGGCGGTCACCGTGTTCGAGCGGGGGTACCAGTACCTGTCCGAGGTGCGGCTGGACGGGATGGGCCCGCTGCTCGAGGCGGTCCGCGACGCGCTGGACGGGGTCGGGCTGCTGCCGCGGTCGATGGAGGACGAGTGGGGACCCGGGCAGCTGGAGTTCAGCTTCAGCCCGATGTCGGGGCTAGCGGCGGCCGATGCCGCGGTGCTGTTCCGCTCGGTGGTCAAGCAGGTGTGCCAGCGGCGCGGGTTGCTGGCGACCTTCATGTGCCGGCCTGGGCTGCTGAACTTTTTCTCCTCCGGGTGGCACCTGCACCAGTCCCTGGTGAACCGGCTCGACCGGTCGAACGCGTTCGCCTCCTCTTCTGCGGCGTTGTCTGACGTCGGGCGGCGGTACGTGGCCGGGTTGCTCGAGCACACCCCGCCGATGGCGGTGTTCGCGACGCCGACCGTCAACGGGTACAGGCGGTTCCGCCCCTACTCCTTCGCCCCGGACCGGGTGACCTGGGCTGTGGAGAACCGCGGCGCGCTGGTCCGGGTCCAGGGCGCGCCCGGCGACCTCAGCAGCCACGTGGAAATGCGGCTCGGCGAGCCGGCCGCGAACCCTTACCTCTACCTGGCGTCGAACATCGTGGCCGGGCTGGACGGCATCCGGCGGGGCCTCGAGCCGCCGCCGCCGGTGTCGGCTGACCCGTATGCGGCCGAGGCGCCGCGGCTGCCCGGGTCGCTCAGCGAGGCGGTGGCGGCGCTGGACGCCGACCCGTTCTACCGGTCCGCGTTCGGCGCGACGCTGGTCGATTACCTGGTGATGATGAAACGGGCCGAGATCCGGCGGTACGAGGAAGCGCAGGCCATTGTGGCGGGTGCCGCAGGAGCCGCGGGTGCCGAGGCCCCTGAGGTCAGCGACTGGGAGATGCGAGAGTACTTCGAGTTCTTCTAGCTGGGTCTATTTGTCGACGTCGACGCTGTACCAGGTCGTCGGGTCGGCGGGGACGGGCTGGAAGTCGTAGCGCAGACCGTCGGCGCCCAGCGCCACCAGGCTGACCGAGGTGGTCCCGTAGACCCGGCGGTCAGGCAGTTCATGGCGGACGATGATCGCGGCGGGGTCGGTGTCGGGCAGGCCGTCACCGCCGGCCAGCGTGAGCCAGTCGCCCCAGGCGTCCTTGATCGTGGCGGTCGGGTCGGCGTCGGGGCGGTGCGCAGCGAACTTGAGGCCGAAGTGCGCGGCCTTGACGTCTTCGTGAGACGACGGGAAGGTGTGGCCTGCGTTGGTAATGACGTGGGTGGCCGGCCCGAGGTTTTCGAGGGCGGCGTCGCGGCCGTCCCAGCTCAGCATCAACGTGTGGTTCAGGTCGGCGCAGATCAGGAAGAAGGGGTCGTAGCGGGCCAGGGTGGCGTGGTCGTCGGGTAGCCGCTCCAGGGCCCGGGATCCCTCTTCGGCCGCGCGGAGCGGCAGCTCGCCCCGCGATCTTCTGGTGTCGGGCGGGGCCTGCTCGCCTCGGGCGTTCAGGATGCACGCAACGCGCGGGACACCGGGGTGGACGGCGAGCCAGGTGCCGCCCGCCTGCAGATCGCGGCCGCCGATCAGCGGCGATCCCGGCCAGTGCCGGGCCGGCGGCTGCCACGGGCGGCCCGTGAACTCATCGCGGAAGCCGAGCAGCAGCAACGGCATCCGAGCCTCGGGGCGGAAACTGACGACGACAGTGCACACGCACCGACCTTAGCCCGGACCCGTGAGGTTGCCTTCGATCCGCGGGCCGGTAATGGGGCTTGGGGGCCACAACCGCCGATAGACGGTTCTTGTGGCCTCCAAGCCCCAAACGAGGGCATTACCGGCAGTGACTAGTGGTGCCTGTGTGGTTAAGGAGGTTGTTGTTGGCTGATGGCCCGCGCGGCGGCGGGGTGTGGGTTCGATGTAAGCCGGGCCGGCCGGAACGCCGCGGTCGGCGGGTCCAGGAGCGGGCGAGTGTCCGGACGAGGCCAACCGAGGCCAGTACGGCGATCGTGACGTCCACGGCAGATACCCAGCGGACCTGATCGTCCTTCACGACGTAGACGCCGACCGGCAAGACCAGACCGCCGAAGCCCCCGCCGGCGTCCATGGATGACGCATCCGCCGGGCCGGCTTCCCTGGGCGGGCGGTCGGTATGGGCGGCTGGGTTAGCGCGTCCGGGCCGGGCCATTCCGCCACCGCCTCCGCCGGCGACCAGCGCGACCGGGATGATGAGCAGGCCGTTCTTCTCGTAGGCGGGGCCGAACGCGCGACGGACCGACAACTGGTCTGACGCCTTCTCCAGGATCTTCTCCACGTCCATTTCACGCGCCTTTCTCCAGGAGATGGGTCTGGTAAAGCCGGCGCAGGGCATCCCAGTGCCTGGTGCTCGCTTCGGCGGTAGTAGATGTCCGGGACCAGCGCGACGTAGCCCAGGCTGGCCAGCCGGTCGCCCATCTGCCGGATCGTCTCCCGGGCGCCCCCCGCGTCCGGGAAGAGCAGCACGCCCGGCCATGGGCCATCTCCGTCCGGGAGGTGCAGCGTGCCGGGGCTGTGGCCATCGGAGGCAGGAATCTGGACGTCCAGGCGTGGCACTTTCGTTGCCTCCACGAGGCTCGTGGGAGTCGATCGTTCGAAACGTATCACCACGCGACGGGCCCGCTCCGCCCGTATGGTGCAGGGTGGTCCACTGGGTTAAGGGTCACCGCCAATGTCGTGACCCGCGACAAGTCGATCGTCAGATGGGTAGAGGGACAACGTACGCCCACCATCGAGGAGGACCGGATGACTTCACCAGCCAAGCCCAACCCGATCCCTGATTCGTATCGCCGTATCACACCCTGCATGACGATCCAGGGCGCCGCGAAGGCGCTTGAGTTCTACGCGGCCGTGTTCGGCGCGATCGAGCGCATGCGCACGCCCGGGCCGGGCGGGACCATCGTCCACGCCGAGATCGAGATCGGGGATTCCGTGGTGATCATCGCGGACGAGAACCCGTACGAGGGCACCACGGCACCGCCGGCCGGCGGCCTGGCCGGCTCTCCCGCGTTCCTGTTCATCTACGTCGAGGACGTCGATGCGGTCATCGCCCGCGCCGCGGAACTCGGAGCGACCGTGCAGCGCCCGGCGCAGGACCAGTTCTACGGTGACCGGGACGGGTACATCATCGACCCGTTCGGGCACGGGTGGACGATCGCGTCGCACGTGGAGGACGTGACGCCGGACGAGCTGGGGCGGCGGATGGCCGAGCTGTTCGGCGGAGGCGCCGGGTGAAGTACGTGCTGCTGTTCGTCGAGACGGAGGAGTTCGCCCGCGACCTGGAGGCCATGGGCCCGGCCGAACGAGACCGCGCTTACCAGCGGGTCATGGAGTGGATGGGCACCCACGCCGACAAGACCCGAGGCGGAAACAAGCTGCAGGCGCCGGAGACCGCAACGACCGTGCGGCTCGACCGCGGCGATCCGGTCATCACCGACGGGCCGTTCGTGGAGGGCAAGGAAGTGGTGAGCGGGTACACGGAAATCGACGTCGCCGACCTGGACGAGGCGCTGCGCATGGTCAGGACCTGGCCCGGTTGCCCGATTGTGGAGATCCGTCCGCTGGAGCCCTGAGTGACCGAAGCCTCGCACGACCAGCTGGCCAGCGTGGTCCGGCAGCACGCGGGCCAGCTGGCCGCCGCGCTCGTGCGCGTGACGGGGAACTTCGCGACCGCCGAGGACCTGGTCCAGGACGCGGTGCTCGCGGCGCTGCAGCACTGGCCCACCGAGGGGATCCCAGACCGGCCCGATGCGTGGCTGTTTACCGTGGCCAGGCGCCGCGCCCTGGACGGGTTCCGGCGGGCGGATAACTACCGCGCCAAGCTGGCGCAGCTGCAATGGCCGGTCCAGCCCGCGGAGGACGAGCGGCTGCAGCTGATCTTTACCTGCTGCCACCCGGCGCTGCCCCGGCCGGCTCAGATCGCGCTCACCCTGAGGGTGGTGTGCGGCCTGACCACCGCGCAGATCGCCCGGGCGTTCCTGGTCCACGAGACGGCCATCGCCCAGCGGATCACCCGGGCCAAGCGGAAGATCACCGAGGCGGGAATCCCGTACCGGGTGCCCGGCGACGACGAGCTGGCCGACCGGCTGACCGAGGTGCTGGCGGTCATCTACCTGCTATTCAACGAGGGCTACCTGGCCACGACCGGTCCGCCTGAGTCCCGGGATCTCGCCGAGGACGCGGAATTCCTGGCCGGGCTGCTCCATCAGCTCATGCCGACCGAGCCCGAGGTGGCCGGGTTGCTCGCGCTGATCCGTCTGCACCGCGCCCGCGTGGCGGGCCGCTTCGGCACCGACGGCGCGCTCGTGCCGCTGCGGGACCAGGACAGGTCAACGTGGGACCGCGAGGCCATCGCGGACGCGG
>Ga0187806_1000317_pt1 | contig 11496 bp, 10 predicted proteins | sample NC_wetland_sal_i_7_FD_132470 | JGI IMG/M metagenome (GOLD analysis project Ga0187806, IMG submission 132470) | Wetland sediment microbial communities from Neuse River Estuary, North Carolina, USA - ASW_1 | ecosystem: Environmental > Aquatic > Freshwater > Wetlands > Sediment | place: USA: North... | reverse complement strand
CCCTTCTCCGCTACGCCGCTCGCCCGGCTGGGAAAATAGCGCGCCGCTATCTGCGGAGGCCCTAAGTCTTCCACCTCGGAAAATCCAATCCCCTTCAATTTCCTGCTCAATTCCCCCGCTTCAAAGTAGCTTTTCCAAGCCTCGCCAAATCCAGCCACCCGTGCCGCCCGCTCATCGTGCCTCTCGCGCGCTTCCGCAGACAATGACTCCGGAGGATCGCTGTAATCGAACACCACGTGCGCGCCATTCCGAAGACTCGCGATAAATCGAAGCGTCGTCCACACCGCATCCTCGCTCAGATAAGGCACCACGCCCAGCCACGTAAAAAAGGTCTGCATCTCCATGCTAAAACCAGCCCCCGCCAGCCCTTCCCCCAGCGTCTGCCGTTCAAAATCGACAGGTGCAAACGTCAGCAGGCCGGGGATGGGAATAGCCGCCTCCTCGAGCCGCTGCCGTTTCCAGGCCTGCGTCGCCGGATGATCGACTTCGAAGATGCGCACCCCGTCGTGCAATCCGCTGCGGTACGCGTAGGTATCCAACCCCGCACCGAGAACGACCACCTGCCGCACGCCCCGCTCGATTGCCGCCGCCAAAGCATCCTCCGCGAAGCGCGTCCTCGCGGCGATGAAAATTCGCATCGCCCGTCCCGAGGGCCGCCGCTCAGCCTCGCGCACAATGGTCTGCGCGTCTTCTCCCAGAATGCGCAGCGCCAGTGGATCGGCAAGAATGCGCCCCTGCTCCAGGATCTGATGGGCGGCGCGATGTGTCGCCGCGGCCAGCGCCGTCCGGCTTGGCTTTCTCAATTCCATGAAGGAAGCTTACCAAATCGCCCCGCGCCAATCGGGCCGCTGAATTTCAACGGTCGCTGCTCCCGCGTGTTGAACCCAGGCAGAACAAAATTCTCGCGGCCACCTTCCCAGTAGGAGCAGTCAGGCATATATTGTTCGCCTCTCGTGAAATCAGAGTGCAAATCCCGGCCAAACACTTACAATGCATCCCTGCGAGGAATATGACCGGAAATCACAGCTTCCCTCATCGAACGAAGCGGACGGCCTCCTTCCTGTCTGCCGGAATTTCTGTCTTGGCGGCCGCGATTTTTCTCGCGCAATCCATCCAATCCGTCGCCCAAGCCCAGGACACAAAAAATCCCCTGGCCGGTGATCCCAAAGCGCTCCAGGAAGGCGCGTCGCAATTTCGAATCAATTGCGCCCTCTGCCATGGCCTCGACGCGCACGGTGGCAGCCGCGGCCCCGATTTGGCGCGCGGCGACTTCGCTCACGGCTCGAGCGATGCCGAAATTTTCCACACCATCACAACCGGCCTTCCCGGCACTCTCATGCCCGCAAACGATCTCTCGGACACCGAAACCTGGGAAATCATCGCCTATCTCCGCAGCCTGGCCCCGCCCACGCCCCAGAGCGCGAGCGGCGATCCCAAGGCCGGCGAGGAAATCTTCTTCGGCGACGGAAATTGTTCGCTCTGCCACATGGTCAATGGCAAAGGCGGCCGCCTCGGCCCCGACCTTTCCCGCGTCGGCAGCAGGCGCTCGCCGGATTTCTTCGCCAAAAAGCTTCGCAACCCCGATAAGTATCTCGCCCCCACGCTGCTCGATCCCGGCAAGGAATGGCCCTTCGACGCCGAAGCGGTCACGGTCGTTTTGCAGGACGGCCAAAAAATTCAAGGCGTCCTCCGCAATGAAGATACTTTTTCCATTCAGCTCATGGACTACGGCGAAGATCTCCACATGTATCTCAAGAAAGATGTGCGCGAAGTAATTCATGAACGGAAGACCTTGATGCCCAATTACGATGAAGATTTGTTGGACCAACAACACTTGTCTGACGTCGTCGCCTACCTCGCCAGCCTGCGTGCATCCTCCGGCCAGGAGAAAAAGCCATGAAAATCCCCGCGCCGGTCCTCGCCGCTCTCCTCGCCGCACTATGCGCCGCCAATGCTGGCGCTCAAGTCACCTACGACCAGATCCTCCATCCCGCCCGCAATCCGGAAAATTGGGTCACCTACTCGGGAGACTATTCCGGAACGCGCTATACCGAGCTCAAGCAGATTGACGCGAAAAATGTCCAGCGCCTCGCGCCCGCCTGGGTCTTCCAAACCCAGGTCGATGGAAAATTTGAAACCACTCCGCTCGCCATCGACGGCATCCTCTATTTCACCGGGCCCGACGACCATGCCTACGCCCTCGATGCACGCACCGGCCGCGCCATCTGGCGTTACGAGCGCAACTTGCCCGCGCGCATTCCCGCCTGCTGCGGCCGCGTGAATCGGGGCCTGGCCGCGCTCGGCGACAAACTCTTCATGGCCACTCTCGATGCCCACGTCGTGGCGCTCGATTCCAAAACCGGAAACGTCATCTGGGACGTCGAAACCGCCGACTACAAACTCGGCTACACCTTCACGGTCGCCCCGCTCGCCGTCAAAGACAAAGTCATCGTCGGCGTCTCCGGCGGCGAGTACGGCATTCGCGGATTTATTGACGCCTATGACGCCGCCACGGGAAAACTCGCCTGGCGCTTCTACACCGTTCCCGCCCCTCACGAGCCGGGAAATGAATCCTGGTCGGGTGATTCCTGGAAAAGAGGCGGCGCTCCCGCCTGGGTGACCGGCACTTTTGATCCCGATCTGAACCTCATCTTTTGGTCCACCGGAAATCCCTCGCCCTCCGACGATATCTCCGTCCGCGCCGGCGATAACCTCTTCACCAATTGCGTTCTCGCCCTCGATGCCGATTCAGGAAAACTCAAATGGCATTTCCAGTTCACCCCCGCCGATGCCCATGATTGGGACGCCACGGAAACTCCCGTTCTTCTCGATTTGCAGCTCGATGGCAAGCCGCGAAAGCTTCTGGCGCACGCCAATCGCAACGGTTTCTTCTATCTGCTCGACCGCACCAATGGGAGCTTCCTTTTCGCCAAGCCCTTTGGCCACGTCACCTGGGCTAAAGAAATCGCTCCCGACGGCCGTCCGCAACTTCTCCCCGTCGCCACCTCCGATGAAAAAGGAAAAGTCGTCTGTCCGGGAGCCGCGGGCGCGACAAACTGGATGGCGCCTTCCTTCAGCCCGCAAACTGGCCTCCTCTACGTCGTCGCGCGCGAGCAGTGCGATCTCTTCACCGCCATCCCTCAGCCCTTTCATCCCGGCCATCCCTATCTCGGCAGCGTTTACTATAAGCCCGCCGAAGAAACGCCCTGGGGGGCTGTCCGCGCAATCGACCCACTCACCGGAAAAATTAAATGGGAGTTCAAGTATATTTCCGCGCCGTGGGCTGGAGCGCTTTCCACCGCCGGTGGTCTCGTCTTCTCTGGCGATATGGAGGGCTACTTCATCGCCTTCGACGCCGCAACGGGAAAAGATCTCTGGCATTTCGAGACCGGCGCCACCATCTACGATTCGCCGATGAGCTACTCCGTCGCCGGCAAACAATACGTCGTCATCGCCTCCGGCAGCGCGCTCTTTGCATTCGCCTTGCCGGACTGAAACTCGCGGCCGCTCGCAAAAAGTGCGCAACGAACCGCATGCTACCAAAATAAGAAAATTTCCGGCCCTTGACGCCGCTCGCGCGCTCCGGTATCGTCACGCCGCACATTACCGATCTCATGGCTTCCCCCGCCCCGGCCCCTATCCGATCCTCACCGCTCCAGTCCCAGGACTGGATTCGCGCCGCTTCCGTCCGTTTCTCGCAGGATGGCGTCGAAGCCGTTCGCATCGAACTTCTCGCTCGCGACCTCGGCGTCAGCAAAGGAAGTTTCTATTGGCATTTCCGCGATCGCGAAGATCTCCTCAATTCCGTTCTCGCCGATTGGGAGCGCGAAGAAATCGCCTGGCTTGAGGAAGCCTCGAGCTTCCAGCGAAGCCCCGCCGCGCGCTGGGCAAGATTCGTCGAACGCGGCGCCGAGCCGCAGCGCGGCCGCTTTGAATCCGCTCTCCGCGGCTGGGCCCGCCGCGACGATCGCGTCTCCAGCCGCGTCGCCTCCATCGAAAAGGAGCGCGCCATCTACATTGCTGGCGTCCTCCGTGAGGTCGGTTTCACCCCCGAAGCCGCCGACGCTTGGTCCGAGCTGGCCCTCCTCGTCTATCTCGGCTGGCTCGACCGCGCGACGCGCGATCCCGAATTCCGCCTCGCCAGCCCCGGCCTCGGCGAATTCCTCTCCCAGTTGGTCCTCGCCGCCTCCGCCCGTTCGCCCAAATCCTAAGCGAACACGCCAGCGCCACTGCCCGTCATCAAAAAGGACAGTACTAGAACTGTACTTGCCAAATCTGTACCTCTGACCAGTAGAATTTCGCCCTCCAACTTGCTACCATCTCCCATGGCTGGCGAAAAACGTCCCCGATCACCTCGCAGCGGAATCAGCCAGTGCACATTTGTACCGTCGCCACGCCCTCCTTCGACCCCGAACCTCCGGTTTCTGGCCTCAGAACCCAAAATTTCTAATCGCAAACTTTGCCGATCTCGCACCTTCTCAAGTCTCAGCAAACAAAAGACATCACCATTTTCTAATAGCAAACTTTCTGCACTTCTTGTTTCACGTTTTTGGCCTCCCCTCCCCAAACCAGCCCCCCTACCCTTCCAAGAGGCGAGCCGCAGCAGCCGCGATTTCCGGATCGTCACCAAACCCAGCAAGCCACTCGACCCCCGCCTCCTTCCGAAACCACGTAATTTGCCGCTTCGCAAACCGCCGGGTAGCCTGCCGAATTTGCCGCGTAGCCTCCCCCCTGCTCAGCTTCCCCTGCAAGTGCGCGCGCACCTCGCCATACCCGATAAATTGAAATGGCTTGGCACCCTCAGCCACGCCGCTCGCGATCAAATGCCGCACCTCCTCGATCCACCCGGCCGCAAGCATGGCTTCCACGCGCGCCTCAATGCGCGAGTAGAGCGCCGCCCGGGGAGGCAGCAGCCCAATCTTCGTCACCTCATATCCCTCAAGCCCGCTGCGCCCCGCCCGGTGAATTTCACCCACAGGTTTTCCCGTAAGGACGCGCATCTCGATCGCGCGAATCACTTTCTGAGTGTCCCCGGGCGCGATCCGAGCCCCCGCCTCCCCATCCAGCCGCGCGAGAATCCGGTGCAAACGCGCCGCGCCTCGGAGCCGCGCCTTCTGTCGAAGCCGCTCGCGCAATTCTTCGGAGCGCGTAGGAGCGTCAGCCAGCCCTTCGAGCAGCGCGCGCAGATACAGCCCCGTCCCCGCCGTCAAAATAGGAAGCCTCCCGCGCCCGCGCACCTCATCGAGCACCTGCAACGCTCTCTGCCGGTACTCCCCCGCGGTAAACACCTCCTCAGGCTCGATGAGATCCACCAGATGATGGGGAATGCCGCGTTGCTCGCCGCGAGGCACTTTCGCGGTCCCGATATCGAAATGGCGGTAAACCTGCGTCGAGTCGCACACCAATATTTCTCCGCCAAATTTTTCCGCGAGAGTGATCCCCAGCGCCGATTTGCCCGCGGCAGTCGGCCCGAGAACCACGACGAGCCGGTCGAGAGTTCTCATCCGGAAAATTTCCAATACCGCAGCAGCAGGACGAGCAGGGCAAGCGCTGCAAGTAGGAGGGCGCCAAAAACTTGCGTGCGGTTCAGCTTCACGGACCGGTCACTGGCCGTAATCAACAGGCAGGTTATAGAAGAAGATAAAACGCAACTCGATGAACGGCCCCTTGAATTGCGGAGGCAACGGCTCAAACGGGCTCGAAGTGCGAATCGAAGACAACGCGGCGACATCCAAAGGTTCTTTCCCGGATGTCCGCTCCAGGTTCGGGTCAGGCATCGGGACCACCCCGTCGCGGTTGATCTTAAATGTGATCACAACGATCCCCTTGTCACCCATCATCGCCGATTCCGGCATCACTGCGTACCAGTTCCTCTTTACCGTCGCCAGCAGCCGGTTGATGTAGCTGTTGAAGTCCACTCCCTCCGTGGGCGTGAGGATCGACACGCCGGGCTGCATCCCTCGCAGGCCGCCTCGGCCTCCACCCCCGCCTCCGCCACCACCCCCTCCAGGCGGTCCATAGGTCATCCCGCCTCCGCCGTGGTGAAGCGCATCATCCATTTGGTCCTGAAGCGACTTTCCCGGAGATGTACTGGGTATGCCGAGACGGAGCTTCCCCGGTGTCGGGTTACTTGGTGGCGTGACGGGCAAGACGCTCGACGGGCGTGGATCCGGAGTCGGTGTCACAGGTACTTGGCTCGTGGTCGGCACGTGCGGCGTCGGAGACGATGGCAACTCCACCGCTGGTTTCTCCGCTGCCACTGGCGGCGCCACGGGCGCATGTGATTCCGGCCGCGGAGGCGCGACCTCATTCAAGACTTTCGGCGCAATGTGCATCTTGGGCCCCGGCGGCGGCCCCGGCATCTTGGGAATGTCCTCGGGGAGAATATAGCCGAGCGACCGGCTGGCCAGTTCAACCTCATCCCGGGTCGGAACGTGAGGGGGAAACATCTTGGGAATAAAAATGATGAAAATAATCAGACCGATGTGGACCAGCACCGAACTCGCGCGCGTCACCAAATCCTTCTTCGGGTCTATTTTTTCTTCCGGCTCGATCAGCAGATTGGCGTCGCCGGTCGTGAAAATATCCGGCTGCACCACCTCGCGCCGCGCGGCGCTCATCCGCTCCGAGGCGTGGTCCACAAACTCCTGAATTTCTCCGGGGGCAGCCGGCTCGACATATGCGGGAACCACAACGCGCGAATCCAGAATTGCAATCGGGGCATATTCCGAAAGCGGCTTGAAGCTTTCGATGCGAGTTGCGGGCAGGCCGCGGGGCACAAGCGTGCGGTCCACCAGCACACCCAGGGGAAAATGCGCCGGGATGGTGCTCTTGCCATCGAGCGGAGGCGCATCCGATGTGCCCGAAGGCACCACCGTCCGCTCGTCCATGTACGTTTCCAGTCGATGGCCCACTTTTCTCGGCTCGTCTTTCGAGACGGGGCGCACATCCACCGGAACCAGAACGCGGGGAATCATCGAATATCCTGCGGGGCGTATGCACCCAGTTGGACGCGCCGCGCGTGTTCGAGGATGCCTGCCATGACGCGATCGGCCAGTTCGAGCGCGCGCCGCCCCGCGGCGCCGTCAACTGCGGGAGTCTGGCGGGTGCGAACAGACTCAAGAAAAGCGCGCAACTCGGCCCGCAGTGGCTCCTCGGGTGCGGTCGGCAGATTTTCGAAATTGATTTGCGGCTGCGGTTCGCCCGGCTCCACGCGGACACGCAAGGCATCCTGGCGCGTGAAATCGAGCGAAATATATTCATGCTCCTGGAAGAATCGCATCTTGCGCACCCGTTCGATCGAAACGCGGCTGGCCGTGAGATTGGCCACCGTGCCTGTCTCGAACTCGACTCGGGCGTGTGCGATATCCACTTTGTCCGTCATCACCGGTATCCCGACTGATTTAAGGTCCGAAACCGGAGACTTAACCAACGATAACAGGATATCCAGGTCGTGGATCATGACGTCATACACAACGTCAATATCCAAGCTTCGCGGCGTAAAAATCCCCAGCCGGTGGATTTCGAAGAACATGGGCCGCGACACGATTTTCATCGCTGCCACCGTCGCCGCGTTAAATCGCTCCACGTGCCCCACCTGGAGAATCCGCCCATTGCGTTTCGCTGCTCCGATCAATTCATCTGCTTCACGCAGCGAGGCAGCCATGGGCTTTTCCACCAGCACATCGAGACCGGCATCGAGCAAGCAGCAGCCGATGCGCGCGTGCTCTTTTGTGGGCACGGCGAGGCTGACTGCTTCCACACCCTCGGCTGCCAGCGATTCGATCCCGCGCAGGACGCGCGTGCCGAACTCGCCAGCCACGCGCTCCGCGCGCCCGGCATCAATGTCGGCGATCCCGGCAAGCTCCGCGCCCTCGAGCCCGGACCACACGCGCACATGGTTGCGCCCGAATTCTCCGGTGCCCACGACCGCAACGCGAATAGCTCTCTGGTTCACGATTTTCTCTTCGCTTCCGCTTTTTCCGGCTCCACCGCTGCCTTTTCCGCCGCGAAAGCTTGGATGGCGATTCCGGCTGCGTCGGCGGCGCGGATCAATTCCTCGCGATCGAAGAGCAGCGTTCGCCCGGCGTCGATCGCCAGAGCCGTCGCATTCGACCGCCTCATCACTTCGATGGTTTTTAATCCCACCACGGGCACGTCAAAGCGCATATCCTGCTTCGGCTTGCTTACTTTCACCACCACCAGCCGCTGCCCGCCGGTTATGCGCGCGGCGCGCTCGATGGTCTCGTCCGTGCCTTCCATGGCCTCGATCGCCACGCAGGCGCGGTCCCGCACGACCACCGTCTGCCCCAAATCGAGCCCCGCAATCCGCTGCGCCACATCGCGCCCATAAGCGAGGTCGCCAGCTTCCGATTCGTCCGGAGCGCGCCTCGTGAGAATTCCCGGTTCGGGCAGGAGCGGCCCAAGAAATTTCGTTGAATCCACGAGTTCGATCCCCTCGTCTTCGAGCACGCGCGCGACGGCGCCGATCAGCGCATCGGTATTTCTTGCGGGCAGCGAAAATAACAATTTGGCGAGCCGCCAATCAGGCCGGATCGTGCTGAAAATTTTATTGTGCTTCACCTGCCCGGCCATCACCGCCCGCTTCACACCCTCTTGGTGCAACAATTCGATCGTGCGGCTGAGCTCGCCGAGGCTCACCCAGTGCAGCCGCCGGGCGATACGCTCGATCGAGGGCGAAGTCTCCTCGCGAATCGCTATTACCGCCATCTCGATGCCCCGGCTGCGCGCCCCCTCGAGCACAAGAAAAGGGAAATCCCCATTCCCGGCGATGAGCCCCCAGTGCGCGGAGGCTGTATCAGTTGATGCGGCCATGGTCATTTCTTATTTTGTAAGGCCGCGCTCGGCCGATTCGATAAACCGGATTAGTGATATGACGTCTTCGGAGTGGGAGAGGGTTCCACGCATTTTTTCAAGCGCTTGCGCGGTGTTCAATTTGGACCGCAACAGCAAACGGAACGCCTTTTCAACCGATTGAATGCGCTCGGGTGAGAAGCCTTGCCGCTCGAGGCCAATGGTGTTGACGCCGTAGCAGCGCGTCTCGCGCGGCGCAACGATTTTGGAGTAAGGAGGAACGTCCTGGGTTATTACAGTGAACGCGGCAATGTAGGAGTGCTTGCCGATCCGGCAAAATTGGTGCACCGGGCAGAAGGCGCCGATGGTCGCAAAGTCCTCGACCGTCACGTGCCCGCCCAGTGTCGCTCCGTTGACGAAGATCGTGGAATTGCCGATTTGGCAGTCGTGCCCAATGTGCGCATAGGCCATGATCAAATTGTTGCTGCCGACGCGCGTGACCCCGCCGCCCTTCACGGTTCCCCGGTTCACGGTGCAGAATTCCCGAAACTGGTTCGCGTCGCCGATTTCGAGCGATACCCGCTCGCCCTTGTACGTCAAATCCTGGGGATCGGTCCCAATCGAGGAAAACGGATACAGAGGGTTGGCGCGTCCCAGACGCGCCGGCGCCTGCACCACGGCATGCGAATCAAGCACGCAGCCATCGCCGAGCTCCACTTCGTCGCCCACCACGGCGAACGGCCCGATTTTCACTCCGCAACCCAATCGGGCAGTCGGCGAGATGATCGCCCGCGAATCAATCTCGCTCATCGTGCCTTCTCGACCGATTCCGGGGCCGAACCTTCGGCGGGCTCGCGATCAACCATCTTGCACATCAGCTCCGCTTCTGCGGCCAGTTCGCCTTTCACGTACGCGTGGGCCTGGAATTTGCAGATGGTGCCGCGCCAGTTGACGACCGTCACTTCCAGCTTCAGCTGGTCGCCGGGAACCACCGGCCTGCGGAAACGCGCGTTGTCAATGGCCGCAAAATACAACAGCTTGTTGTCGCGGTCTGGGATTTCATGCAGCATCAGCAGGGCCGCCGTTTGCGCCATGGACTCCAGAATCAGCACGCCCGGCATAATCGGCTTCTCCGGGAAATGACCCTGGAAAAAATGCTCGTTCATGCTGACGTTTTTGATTCCCACGATGCGCTTCAACCGTTCCATTTCCTCGACGCCGTCCACGAGGAGGAACGGGTAACGATGAGGGAGAAGCTTCATGATGCCGTTGATATCGAGAATCATCGTTTGCCTCTGTGATCGGTTTTGTGCTTGGCTCGTTGTGCAATCAGCGTGCTGGACAGAGAGCTGTTTTTCTCAGGCCGCAATCAAACAATTCTATACGAAACGCGGGCGTGTGGGAATCGCCGCCCCTTCTGCCTGTATCGCGCCGATGGCGTTGTTGTCCCGGAATCTCGCTGTTAGGATACCGGCGCGATGAGGGAAGTCCCTATAGATATGCGGGAATTGTCGCGTGAGCTGCGCTGCCGCGAAAAGAGCATGGTGCGGTTGTTGGCACAATTTGTCCGCTGCGAGTCTCCGAGCCGCGACAAAGCCGCCGTGGATCGCTTTGGCCGCATGGTCGCCGCTGAATGGCGGCGGCGCGGCGCGAAGATCCGCATCTTGAGGCAGAGCAAGCGCGGGGACCATGTGCGCGCCGAGATGGTGGCAGACAACAGCCGCTCCGCCGGCCAGATTTTGGTCCTCGGCCATCTGGACACCGTTTATCCCCAAGGATCGCTCCGAAAAATGCCCATTCTCATTGCGAAGGGGCGCGCCTGGGGACCGGGAATATTCGACATGAAAGGTGGCCTGGTGCTGGCGCTAGCCGCGGTTGACGCGCTTCACGCGGCAGGGATGCGCCCGCGCAAACGGCTCGTCTTTCTGTGGACCTCGGACGAAGAGATCGGAAGCGAAACCTCGCGACGCGCTATCGAGCAGGAAGCGCGACGAAGCGACGCAGTGCTGGTCCTCGAGCCCGCGTTTGGGCCCGAGGGGAATCTCAAGACCGCGCGCAAGGGCGTGGGAGGCGCCGAAATTATTGTCACCGGCCGCTCGGCACATGCGGGAATCGATCCAGAAAAAGGCGTGAATGCCGTCCACGAGCTGGCGTTGCAAATTGCGCGGCTAATGAAAATGAACAATCGCCGCCGCGGGGTCACGCTCCAGGCAACCGTCGTGGGGGGCGGCACCGCGACCAACGTGGTTCCTGCGGAGGCGCGCGCCCACCTGGATTTGCGCTATGTACGCCTGGCTAATGCACGAGCAATTGAGAAAAAACTGCGGAGTCTGCGGCCGATTCTGAAAGGCGCAAGAGTGGACGTGCGCATGGCCCCGAGCCGGCCGCCGCTCGAGCGCACACCTGCCGTGCGCGTCCTCTTTGGCCGCGCGCAATCGTTGATGCGCGAAATGGGCCTTCCACTCGGCGAGGCTGCAACAGGCGGCGGCTCAGACGGAAACTTCACCGCAGCGCTAGGGGTACCGACGCTCGATGGGCTTGGCGCTGTCGGTGACGGCGCGCACAGCCCGCAGGAGCACATCCTAATCCGCGCACTTCCTGAACGAGCGGCCTTGATCGCCGGGCTTCTCGCGACTCTTTAATCCAGTTCAGCGGATGTACTCGCGCCGAAGGTAGGCGATG
>Ga0187806_1000313_pt1 | contig 11560 bp, 10 predicted proteins | sample NC_wetland_sal_i_7_FD_132470 | JGI IMG/M metagenome (GOLD analysis project Ga0187806, IMG submission 132470) | Wetland sediment microbial communities from Neuse River Estuary, North Carolina, USA - ASW_1 | ecosystem: Environmental > Aquatic > Freshwater > Wetlands > Sediment | place: USA: North... | reverse complement strand
CGGCCAGCGCCTGACCGACGATCTGCTCGGACTCCCCCGCCGAGTACGCGTCCGCGGTGTCGATGAAGTTGATCCCGGCGTCCAGCGCGGCGTGGATGATCCGGATGCTGTCGTCATGATCGGGGTTGCCCCACGCGCCGAACATCATCGCCCCGAGGCAGTACGGGCTCACCTTGATCCCGGTACCGCCGAGCGTCCGCATCCGCATCCCTGCCGCCTTTCCCCGCGCGCCGACCGGTCGGTTCCCATCCTAGAGAACCTTGAACTCGTTGCTGAAGGCATGTATATATCTGACTTAGGCAACGATTATCGATCCCGGGGTGATCACATGGGCGAGACGACGGCGAGTGACCCGGCCAGCGGAACAATCGGGCTCGACGAGGCTGACGACGCCACGGTGGCGGCGGTGCGCGCCTTCAACCGGTTCTACACGAACGTGATCGGGCTGCTGCGCGGCAAGTACCTCGGCACCCCGTACTCGCTCACCGAGGCCAGGCTGCTGTTCGAGCTGGGCCAGCGTGACGCCAGCGAGGCCGCCGACCTGCGCCGGGTGGTCGACATCGACGCCGGTTACCTGAGCCGCATCCTGGGCCGGTTCTCCGACGACGGGCTCATCACCAGGCAGCGCTCCCCCGCCGACGGGCGCCGCCTGGTCATCGCCCTGACCGGCGCCGGCCGGGCCGCGATCGCGGGCCTGGACGCCGGGTCCGCCCGCCAGACCAGGGACATGCTGGCCCACGTCCGCGACGAGGACCGGCGCAGGCTCCTCGAGGCCATGCGCGTCATCACCGACGTCCTCACGCAGTCCCCGCGGCCGCGCGGCTACCTGCTGCGGGCTCCCCGCCCGGGCGACCTGGGCTGGGTCGTGCAGCGGAACGCGGCGGTGTACGCGGAGGAGTTCGGCTGGGACGCCTCCTACGAGGCGCTCGTGGCCAGGATCGTCGCGGATTACGTCGATCACCGGGACCCGGCGGCCGAGGCGGCCTGGATCGCCGAGGTGGACGGCGCGCCGGCCGGGTGCGTGGTCTGCGTGCGGGAGGACGCCACTACCGCGCGGCTGCGGTTGCTGCTCGTGGAGCCGTGGGCCAGGGGCCTCGGGATCGGAGCGCGGCTGGTCGAGGAGGTGCTCGGGTTCGCGCGCAGGGCCGGGTACTCCGCCATCACCTTGTGGACCAACGACGTGCTGGCCGACGCGCGCCGGATCTACGAGCGAGCCGGGTTCACGCTCGACGACGAGACCCCGCACCGCAGCTTCGGCCAGGATCTCGTCGGCCAGAACTGGTCCCGCCGGCTGTAAGGCAAGGTCAGGGATTGGGCCAGTGCTCCAGGCTAGGAACCTCAGGAGACGGTGAGGGCGAGCGCGGGGACTAGCTGGTCGGACGCGGTGAGCGAACCGTGCATGCCGAACAGCCTGGACTCTCCGGGCTCGTGCGTCGCCGCCACGACGGCGAAGCTGCCCGCGGCGGCGGCCACCACATCGCCGATCCGGTCGGCCATGCGCGGGTCCACGGGACCGAACCAGCCTTCCTTGATGGCCTCGTCCCTGGCCAGCACCCAGGCCCGGTCGCCGAGCACCTCGCGCCACGTGGTCAGGACGTCCCCGACGGCACCGGGCCGGACGTACAGGTGCCTGGCCCTCGGCTCGCCACCCAGCAGCGCCAGCCCGGCCCGCAGGTCCGGGGTCGCGTCGACGTCGAGCCGGTCCTCGGGGCCGACGTCCACCATGCCGTGGTCGGCCGTGACGTACAGGGCGGTGCCGGACGGCAGGGCGTGCGCGAGGTGTTCGGCCAGCTTGTCGACGTGCGCTAGCTGGTAGTACCAGGCGTCGGAGGCCACCCCGAACACGTGCCCGGTGTTATCGAGGTCCCCGTGGTACACCGTGACGAACGCGCGGCCGTTCTCGGCCAGGGCCGCCGCGGCCTGCGCGGCGAGCGCGCCCATGCTGTCCGCGGGCCGGAGTTGCGCGCCGCGCACGGTGGCGTTCGTCAGGCCCGTGCCGCGGAACGAGCCCCGGGCCACGTGCACGGCCGCGATCCCGGCCGCCGCGGCGCGCTCGTAGAGCGTCGGGAGCGGCTGCCACTCCAGCGGATCGACCCTGGCGTCCCAGCGCAGGCCGTTGAGCAGGCGCTCCTCGCCGGGGATCAAGACCTGGTAGCCGAGCATCCCGTGCTGCCCCGGCGGCTTGCCCGTGCCGATCGAGGCCAGGCTGGTGACCGTCGTGGCGGGGAATCCGGCCGTGATGGGCCGGCTATTGCGGGCCAACTCGGACAGGAACGGCGCGGCGGCGGGATGATCGCGGAGCAGCTCCCAGCCCAGCCCGTCCACGATCAGCAGGCACGCCCGGGCGGCGGGCGCGAGGCCGAGCACGTTGACCGGCTCTGGTGTTCCCGGCTCCAGGGACGCGAGGATCGAGGCTGACAGGTCAGCCAGGGTCGCGGTCCCGTAGGACGGCACGATTGGCGGATGCTTCGGCTCGGGCGTCATGCGGGAATCCTCGTCTGCTGCTCGTGGGTGCCACTTCGTGTCTTGCCGGAACATCGTGCCACCGGGCGGCCGGCAGCGGCAAAGCAGGTCCTCAGGGGCCCGCCACCGCGGTGGCGTCGGAGAGCGCCCGCGCGAAGCCCAGGACCTGCCTGATCGCTTCCTCACCGTCCGCGGCCGAGCTCAACCGCAGCGAGAAGTCATCGGCCGTGATCGTGCCCAGGTAGCCGTGGTCGGCCTCGCAGTTCTCGTCGCCGCAGTGAGCCGGCTCGAGTTCCAGGTGGGACAGGACGTTCCAGCCGATGGTCAGCATGACCTCCGACGGCATGGTGACGCCGGGGACGTAGGTCGCCGGGTCGGGGACGACCCGGGTGAGGGCCACGGATGAGATCTTCGCGAACCTGATCGCCTCGGTGCTCGTCTCGGCCCGGGGCCTGCTGTCGGGTTCCTCGGCCGGATGCTCGTCGGTGTGCGAGTACAGCAGCCGGGTCGGGGTGAGCGCGAGCACGGTCATGTGCCTGCGCACCTCCATGCCGGGGTCGAAGATCGCGTCGTGGTGGACGACGAAGGCCGTGACTGGCTCCGACCCGAGCGCCGAGGCCACCGCGTCGGACACCAGGCCCGGGTAGTAGCCGTGACGTTCGATCGCGGCCCACAGGCCCTCGGTCATGACTCGCGTTTCCCTCATGACCCCATCCTGCCCGCTCGCGCAGGATGCTCACGCACGGGCCCGGGTCTAGCCGGCGCGGACGTCATCCTGCTGCGGGCCGGGCGGCGTGATCCCCGTCAGGTACAAGATGCGCTCGGCCTCCGGCTCGGGCAGCGCCACCGAGCTCGCGCTCGGCGCGGGCTTGGGCTTGCGCGGCTTGCGCGGCCCGGCGCCGCCGCCGCGCCCCTTGTACACGATCAGGCCGTTCACCGGGTCGGGCACGCTGTCCAGGGCCGAGCGGACCGCGGGCAGCGCGCGGAACGCCTCCCACTGCTCATCGGAATCGAAGAGCACCTCGAACACGACCCCGTACTGGTGCTCGTGCCACTCCCAGTAGATGGCGCCGTGGGTGATCGCCGCTTCGGTGAGCTCGTCCTGATAGGAGTCCTTCCACCGGCGGGCGGGCTGCTCCGCCGCGTCGAAGACCTCGATCGACCACCACTCGGACACGACGCCCACCACCATCCCGTCCCGTTTGCGCCCCTTTTGAGATAGTACGTCTTAAGGCGCCCGGCCGATAGGCTGCTTCGCCATGAGAGGAAACGGGCCGCGGCTCTCCGTGACGCTGCTCACCGTGTTCCCGGTCGGTGGTCAGGGCACGGCTCCGGATCCCGGGACGGCGGGCGCCGCCATGGCCTGGGCGCCCGGGGTGGGGCTGCTGCTCGGCGTCATCGCCGCCGTGGTCCTGCTCGCGGCCGATCATCCGCTCGGCCTGGGCCCGCTGACCGCGGCGGTGCTCGCGGTCGCCGCCCTCGCCCTGCTCACCCGGGGACTGCACCTCGACGGCCTGGCCGACCTGGCCGACGGCCTGGGCAGCGGCAGGCCCGCCGGCGCCGCCCTGGACATCATGCGCCGCTCAGACATCGGGCCCCTCGGCACCGTCACCGTCGTCCTCACCCTGCTCATCCAGGTCGCGGCGCTCAGCCAGGCCGAGTCCGCGGGCGACGGGCGGGGACCCGCGGCGCTGATCGCGGCGGTCATCACCGGCCGGCTCGCGGTCACCTGGGCGTGCCGGCGTGGCGTGCCCGCCGCGCGGCCGGACGGGCTGGGCGCGCTCGTGGCCGGGACGGTACCCAGGGCGATCCCGGCGGCGATCACCCTGGGCACCCTCGCGGCGGTGGTGATCTCCGCCGCCGTCCTCGGCGACCCGCTGGGCTGGACCCTCCCGCTGGCCGTCCCGGCCGGGCTGGCCGCCGCCTTCGGGCTCGAGCGGCACGCCGTGCGCAGGCTGGGCGGCATCACCGGCGACGTCCTGGGCGCGCTGGCCGAGGTCGCCACCACCGTCGCGCTCGTGGTGGCGGCCGCGGGCCCGCGGTAACCCGGCCGGGCTCAGCCGGTGAGCCACCAGAGTTCGGCGTTGAGGTAGTACTGGGTCTGGCTCGCGAACGAGGCCTCCGGACCGGAGACGTCGGTCTTCCAGACCGCGACGTTGTCGGGGTTGGGCAGGAACAAGCCCGGCTGGTCCGCGGTCAGGAAGGAGGCCTCGGCCCTGACCGCGTTGGGGTTGCCGCTGGTTACCGAGGCGGTGATCAGCGCGTCCGCCTGCGGGTTGCTGTAGTCGCCCTCGTTCAGGGAGCCGGGGCCATTGAAGACCCCGAGCTGGGTCGGGTAGGTGGAGTCGGTAAACCCGCCGAAGTCCTCCGTCGCCCACTTGTTGATGTACGCCTTGCCCTGCGGCACCGGGTCGTCGTAGTAGGTGATGATGTAGTTGTAGGTGGCGCTCGACAGGTTGATCGTGATGCCCGCGCTGGCGGCCGCGGAGGCGAGGGCGGTGCACTCCTGGCCGGCGAGCGCGGGCGAGTTGACGTAGATCAGGTTGAAGGCCAGCTTGGTCCCGGCCGGGATGCCGGCCCCGCAGTCACCGGGTCCCGTGCCCGCCTGGGCGCAGGTGTCGGTACCGCCGGGGTTGACGGTCCAGCCGTGGCTCTTCAGCAGCGACACCGCGTCGGCCACGCTGAACGGGTACGGGTCGGTCATCGCGTTGGCCGGGGTGTACGGGGTCTGCGGCACGGCGGGCACGGGCCCGTAGCCCGCTCCGCCCGCGCCGCCGAAGAACGCCTTGATGTAGCCCTGCTCGTCTTCCAGGTGCGCGAGCGCCTGCCGGACGTACAGCTGGGCGATGATGTGGTTGAAGTCGCCCGTGGTGTCGGCGAAGTTGTACGTGACGTAGCTGAAGCCGAAGCTCGGGTAGCCGAACACGTTGTAGCCGCTTGACTCGACGATCTTCACCTGCTTGATGTCGTCCAGCGGCAGGTACCCGACGTCGATGCTGCCGGCCCGCACCGCGTCGAACTCGGCCGTGTCGGACGTGAACGGGACGGCCGACAGGACGGACATGTGGGCGGCGTGCGGGCCGCCGTAGGAGGCGTTCGGCGTCATGGTGAACGCGCCGGTGCTGCTATCGAACGCAGTGAGCGTGTAGGGCCCGTTCACGACCTGCCAGAGTGGGTTGGTGGCGTAGGTGCTCAGCGACATCGCCTGCTTGGACAGGAAGTCGTAGATCTTCTTGGCGTTCGCCGGCACGGTGAAGTCAAGCAGCGGCCCGTTCGCCGACGCCTTGGCCCAGGCGTGAGCCGGGATCGGGTAGACATTCGGCAGCTCGTCGTCGTAGAACCACCCCGGGTTGACCGCCTTCTTCATGGTGAACACCAGGGTGCTCGCGTTGGGCGTGGTGACGCTCGCCACCTCGTCAGGGATCCCCAGACCCGGGCTGTAGGGCCCCCAGTTGCCCGGGTCCTCGTTGATGGCCGCCTTGACCTCGTCGAAGAAGAACAGCACGTCCCTGGAGGTGATCGGCTGGCCGTCGGACCATTTGTAGTTGCTCTTGAGCGTGATGGTGGCGGTCGTGTTGCCGTTGGACCACACCGGGGGGTTGGCCAGGCTCATCGCCGGCGTCTGGGTCGGCGCGACCCCGTTGCTGAACCAGTACAGCGGCCGCCACAACTCCTCGGAGAACTGGCTGGTGTCATTCACCGAGTACGCGGCGGACGTCACGATCGGCAAGATCCAGGTGGGCGAGGTCCCCGGCGACTCGGCCCAGGTGATCGTGCCGGCGTGCTGCGCCCCGGTCGCGGGGGCGGGGATCGTGCCGAACGCCCCGCCGAGCGACGCCGACGGCGCGGTGTTGCCGCTGGCCCTGGTACTGCTGCTGCCGCTGCTGCTGCTGCAGGCCGCCAGCGCGGTCAGGCCGGCCACGGCTAGGGCGGCGATCCTGACGCCCGGGCGCGCGATTGTGCTCATCGCCATGGCAGTACTTCCTCTCCTGGTCGAGATAGACGGGTCATCGGCGGCGCAACCGGACGTCCAGCGCGTCGCGTAGCGCATCCCCGATGAGGTTGCAGGCCATCACGGTGGCGATGACGCAGAACCCGACCGGGTAGATCAGCCACCAGTAGCCGTCCAGCATGTACTGCGTCCCGTTGGACAGCAGGTCGCCCCAGTCGTACTGGGGGTAGTGCAGGCCGAAGCCCAGGAATCCGAGGTACGCCACCGCCAGGATGGCGTCCGCGATGTTGAACGTGACGTTGACGATGATCACGCTGAGCGCGTTGGGCAGCAGGTGCCTGTTGATGAGCCGCCATTGGCTGGACCCGGCCAGGCGGGCCGCGGAGACGAAGTCGCGCACCCGCAGGGACAGCACCTCGCCGCGCACCAGCCGCGCCGGGACCAGCCAGGTGAAGGCGCCGAGGATGAGGCTGAGCGACAGCACGGAGGCCCCGAACCTGACCGCCACGATCAGCACCACGAACAGGAACGGGATCGAGAGCAGGACGTCCACCACGCGCATCAGCGCCGAATCGAGGAACCCGCCGACCAGGCCGGAGACCGCGCCGTAGAACGCGCCGACCGCGATGGCGACGATCGCGGACAGGAAGCCGATCTCCAGCGAGGCCTGACCGCCCTTCATGATCTCGCCGAGCACGTCGATGCCCTCGCTGTCGGTCCCGAGCGGGTGACCGGCGCCCGGCGGGGAGTTCGAGAGGGTGAGGTTGGCGGTCAGCAGGTTGGCGTGGTACACCAGCGGGCCGACGAAGCAGAACAACACGAAGAAGACCAGCGTGGCCACGCCGGTGACGGCGAGCCGGTTGCGCGCGAACTCCCGGACGGCCAGCCGCCAGCCACTCTGGATCGCCAGGACATCCCCGCCCTCGGGCGCGCGGGTGATGTCCAGCGGCGGGAGGGACTGGGGGCTGGGTCCGGTCAGGTTATCTCCTTGTGGGGTTCGGGTCAGGCCAGCCGGATCCGCGGATCCGCGACGGTCAGCGCGACGTCGGCGACCAGGTTGCCGAGGACGGTCAGGATGGCGCCGATCAGGGTGTACGCCAGGAGCACCGGGTAGTCCTCGTTTTGCAGGCTGTTGTAGAACAGCAGGCCGAGGCCGTTGTAATTGAAGACCACCTCGGCGATGAGGTTGCCGGACAGCAGCGAGGGGATCGACAGCCCGACCAGCGTGATCATCGGCAGGCAGGCGTTGCGGACCAGGTGCCGCAGCAGCACGAGGCGCTCGGGCAGCCCCTTGGCCCGGGCGACCTTGATGTAGTCCTGCGCCAGGGTGTCCATCGCCGCCGAGCGCATGTACCTGGAGTAGCCGGCCAGCACCAGCAGGGTCATGCAGATGATCGGCAGCGTCATCTGCCGCCAGTCGCCGATCACCGTGATCAGGTTGTTGGACTGGCTGGCCTCGTAGCTGAACATCTTGAACGAAAGCGCGAAGATCTGGATCGCGATCAGGTACAGCAGGTAGTCGGGCATGGCGTAGGCGGTGAACGCCAGGCTGGTCGTCACGTTGTCGCCGATGGTGTTCCGCTTGACCGCCTGGTAGATCCCGAGCGGGATCGCGATCAGCACCGACAGTACGAGCGAGGTCCCCGACAGGTAGGCGCTGAGCATCCAGCGCTCGTTGAACAGCGCCGTCACGGACTGGTTCAGCTTGAAGGAGTAGCCGAAGTTGCCGTGCAGCACCCCGTCCACATAGTGCCAGTACTGCGTGACCACCGATCCGGCGAACCCGTGCTGCTGGTTCCACACGGCGATCGCCAGGAGCGACGCCTTCGGGCCCAGGACCACGCGGGCCGGCGACGGGTAGACGATGTGCAGCAGGCCGAAGGTGAAGATCGAGATGCCGATCAAGATGATGACCGAGGTTCCGCACCGCCGGACCACGTAAGCAGTCATCCGCCAGCCTCCTCGCCGCGAACCCCCGGCCGACGGGTCTGCGTTACCTCCTTTTTGAATTTTCCACCGTGAGACGAGGATCGTCTAGACACGTCAGCCCAGCCTGATCCGAGGATCGGCCACCGTCAGCGCGATGTCGGCGACCAGGTTGCCCATGACGGTCAGCACGGCGCCGACCAAGGTGTACGCCAGCAGCACCGGGTAGTCCTCGTTCTGCAGGCTGTTGTAGAACAGCAGGCCCAGGCCTTCGTAGTTGAAGGTGGTCTCGGCGATCAGGTTGCCCGCGAGCAGCGCGGGGATGGACAGCCCCACCAGCGTGATCATCGGCAGGCAGGCGTTGCGGACCAGGTGCCGCAGCAGCACGAGCCGCTCGGGCAGCCCCTTAGCCCGCGCCGTCTTGATGTAATCCTGGGCCAGGGTGTCGATCGCCGATGATCGCATGTACCTGGAGTAGCCGGCCAGGATCAGCAATGTGATGCAGGCGATCGGCAGCGCCATGTCGCGCCAGTCACCGATCACCGAGATCAGCGAGGTGGACTGGCTGGCCTCGAACCCGAAGACGTGGAAGGTCAGCGCGAAGACCTCGATCGCGATCAGGTAGAGCAGGAAGTCCGGCATGGAGTAGAAGGTGAAGGCCACGCTGGTGACCACGCCGTCGCCGAAGCTGTTCCGCTTTATCGCCTGGTAGATCCCGAGCGGGATCGCGATGAGGACCGACAGCACCAGCGAGGTACCTGACAGGTACGCGCTGCGCGCCCAGCGCTCCCCGAACAGGGCCGCGACGGTCTGGTTCAGCTTGTAGGAGTAGCCGAGGTTGCCGTGGAGCGTGCCGTACATGTACTGCCAGTACTGCACGATAACCGGCTCGTCGAAGCCGTGCTGCTGGTTCCAGGCGTTGATGGCGGCCGGCGACGCGCGGGGCCCGAGCACGATGATTGCGGGAGATGGATAGACCGAGTGCAGCAGGACGAAGATGAAGATCGAGATGCCGATCAGGATCACGAGCGAGGTAGCGCACCGCCGGATTATGTAAGCCGACAACCCTCGCCACCTTCCTCGCCCGGCCCGAGACGAAGCACTCCCTCACCCCGGTCTACCAGCGGCAGGTCATGAACGGCAGCACGGGCATGTTTCAATTTCAACAAACGGCTCTTGGGAACGGGGAAACGCTGATGCCAGCCACGCACGACGTGTTCAACCAGCCGCCGCCGCTCGCCGGGTACGACGTCGCCGACGACCAGGCGATGCTGAGCTCGCTGCGCCGGGAAGGCGCCGGCTGGGCGGAGGACGCGATCCGCGACCTCGGCCGCCTGGCCGGGTCCGCGCCGGCCCAGGAGCAGGGCCGTCAGGCCAACGAGCACCCGCCGGTGCTCAGGAACTTTGACCGCTACGGCCACCGCGTCGACGAGGTGGAGTTCCACCCGGCCTGGCACGACCTGATGACCGTCGCGGTGGAGCGCGGCCTGCACGCCGCTCCGTGGCGAGATCAGCGCCCCGGAGCCCACGTCGCGCGCGCGGCGGGCTTTTACGTCTGGGGCGCCGCCGAGGCCGGGCACCTGTGCCCGGTCTCGATGACCTACGCCATCGTCCCCGCGCTGCGGCACGCCCCGGCCCTCGCGGAGCGCTTCGAGCCGCTTTTGGAATCTCGGGAGTACGACTTCGGCCTGCGGGCGCCGGAGACCAAGCGGGGCCTGCTCGCGGGCATGTCGATGACCGAGAAGCAGGGCGGTTCCGACGTGCGGGCGAACACCACGCAGGCGGTTCCCCTGGGGGACAACGCCTACGCCCTGACCGGGCACAAGTGGTTCACCTCGGCGCCGATGGGCGACCTGTTCCTGGTCCTCGCGCAGGCCCCGGGCGGGTTGTCGTGCTTCCTGCTCCCCCGGGTCAGGCCGGACGGCACCAGGAACGGCATGCACCTGCAGCGCCTGAAGGACAAGCTCGGGAACCGGTCGAACGCGTCGGCCGAGGTTGAGTACGACGAGGCCCTGGCCTGGCTGGTCGGCGAGGAGGGGCGAGGGGTCCGCACCATCATCGAGATGGTGAACATGACCAGGCTGGATTGCGTGCTCGGCGCGGCGACCGGGATGCGGGCCGGCGTTACGCTCGCGGCGCACCACGCCAGGCACCGGATGGCCTTCGGCCGCACGCTGGCCGAACAGCCGCTGATGGCCGCGGTCCTGGCCGACCTGGCCCTCGAGTCCGAGGCGACCACGACGGCGGCGTTCCGCCTGGCCGGGGCCACCGACCGGGCGGCGCGCGGGGACGAGCAGGAGGCCGCGTTCCGGCGCCTGGCCCTCGCGGCGACCAAGTACTGGGTCTGCAAGCGCGCCCCCGGGCACGCCGCCGAGGCGCTGGAGTGCCTGGGCGGCAACGGTTACGTCGAGGAATCCGGCCTGCCCCGGCTGTACCGCGAGGCGCCGCTGGGGTCGATCTGGGAGGGCTCGGGCAACGTCGCGGCCCTCGACGTCCTCCGGGCCCTGGCGCGGGAGCCGGAGGCGGCCGAGGCGTTCCTCGCCGAACTTGACGCCTCGGCCGGCGCCGACCACCGCCTGGACCAGGCGATTACCCGACTACGCAAGGAGTTCGCCGACCCCGCCGAAGCGCGCGCCCGCCATCTGGCCGAGGCCGTGGCACTCGCCCTCCAGGGCGCCCTGCTGGTCCGGTACGCGCCCCCGGCCGTCGCCGACGCGTTCGCCGCGTCCCGCCTGGCCGACGACTCCTCGTGGGGTCACGCCTACGGCACGCTCCCGTCCGGCCTCGACACCGCAGCCATCATCGCCCGCGCCACCCCCGAAATCCTGTGCCCTTGAGCGAGATCCTGGACCGGGTCGCCCCGCCCCCCGCGGTGACTGTGCGGTACGGGCCGCGGCCCGAGCACGTCATCGACCTGTGGCTCCCGCCGGGCCAGCAGGGCCGCCGGGCCGCCGCGCCGCTGATCGTGCTCGTCCACGGCGGGTTCTGGCGGCCCGCCTACGACCGGACCCACCTGCGCCCGATGGCGCAGGCGCTCGCGGCCGCCGGGAACGTCGTGGCGGTGCCCGAGTACCGCCGGGCGGGCATGGCCGAGGAGGGCTGGACGGGCCCGTTCAACGACATCGCCGCGGCCCTGGACCGGGCCGGCCCGCTGGCCGAACCGCACGGCGCGGACCCCGGCCACCTCACCTGGGCGGGCCACTCGGCGGGCGGTCACCT
>Ga0187806_1000311_pt1 | contig 11584 bp, 8 predicted proteins | sample NC_wetland_sal_i_7_FD_132470 | JGI IMG/M metagenome (GOLD analysis project Ga0187806, IMG submission 132470) | Wetland sediment microbial communities from Neuse River Estuary, North Carolina, USA - ASW_1 | ecosystem: Environmental > Aquatic > Freshwater > Wetlands > Sediment | place: USA: North... | reverse complement strand
TAGGTAGAATGCTGCCCGTCGTCGGCTCGGACTCGCTAGATAGCTCTCAGTATGCCTAGCCTTGGTCAACGGAAGACCGGCGTCATATCCGAAGGAGGCGATTCAAATGAAGGTTTCAGGCATCGACTATGGGCTCGGCTCTCCCTGGGAGATCGAGGTTCCCGATTCCGCCATGGTCATCGAAGGCCCCAACCCCGACCGTATACCTAGAGCACTTGAAAACCCCGCCCAGGCTGTACGTGACGCGATCAGGAAGCCGATGGGCACGAAGCCATTGGCTGAGCTCGTCACGGCTTCCAGCAAGGTGACGATTGCCATGAACGACTGGATGGGGGTGGGAGTTCACGCCGTGCCGGTTGTGCTCGATGAGCTGCGAGAAGCAGGCGTCGAGGAGCGCAACGTTCGGATGGTGATAGCCGGCGGGTTGCATCCTAAGGTGACCCGAAGCGAGCTCCTCCTCTCCAAGGTCGGTCGCGACATCAACCCACCCTACCCGTCGCCCTTCCACATCTTGCCTCCCGAGGTGGTCGATCGCTTCTGGCCGACGGGTTGGGCGAGCAGCCGCGTTCGTCCGCACGACGCCGCCGACCGGGATCACTTGGTCGATCTGGGTGTGAACGAGATGGGTGACCTGGTCGAGGTCAACGATTGCCTCGTCGAGTCGGACCTGGTGATCTACATGAGCGGCTGGTCTGGGGTGCCTGCGATCTGGGGCGGTTACCTCGGGGGAGGTCAGGGCATCACCGTAGGCCTCGGAAGTGCACGCAGCATCATGACCCACCACGCTTATCGAATCCACGAGCACAAGGATTCCATGGCTTCCGAAGCGCGTAAGCAGCTCTTCATGAAGCACAAGGAAGCCTGGGCAAGATACGCCGAACAGGCCACGGGTAAGAAAGTCTTCTACCTGGAAGGCTCACTGAATGTCCGGGCCGAGTTCTGCGCGATCTTTGCCGGGGACGGCGAGGCGATCCGGGAGCCGATGTTCGAACTCGCGGACGGCGAGAAGATCGTCGACCTCCCCACACAGGCCGATGTGTTCGTAAGCGGCGCGGCGTATCATGGCATCTTCTACGACACCTGCATGAATCCGCTCATGTCCCTGGCGCAGCTCAACGCCCGCATCCGAGAATACGTCGGCGAGAGGCCCCCGCTTCGGCACGGCGGCGTGGCGATCCTGGTCACCCCCTGCGACGGCACGATCGACGAGCGGTGGCGGCCCGCTGATCGTGAGCTGCTCCAGATCTTCAACAGGCTGGGACACGACCCGTCCAAGATGGAAGACTACGAGGAGGAGTATGCCCATCGGGAAGACCTCATCTTCAAGTACCGGTACGCCCACGCCGCCCATCCGCTGCATGCGTTTCCGGTCTTTTACGAGAATGCATTCCTTTTCAATCTTGCCAACCGGATCATCTTCTGCGGACCGAAGAGCGCTGAGGCGGCTTCGATCGTGGGTGCGACGGCCGCCCCGACCTGGGAAGACGCGTGGCGTCTGGCGTGCCAGACTGTCGGCAGCAGTGAGCCGACGGTCATGGTGACTCCGAATGTCGGCGCGCGCATGCCGTTGCTCTGGAGGGTGCAGGCCTGACTCGCTACCAGGAGGAAGACGCCGCTTATCTCGGGGGGCTCTAACTGGCGCATGAAACAGGATGCGCTTTTCTCTGGGCACACTCCGACAGCAGACCTGACAGCAAAGGCCTCTTATTGTCGTGGGAAGAGAGATCTTCAACCTCTTGCTGTCACCCTCCGCGTTCTCAGTTCTGACGCTTCCTACGAAGTAAATGACCCTCCCAGCCCTTTCGCACATCCTCTAGTGGCATGTACCCTGAGTGGCTTCATTCGGTTGCCCCTCGCAGGACATACCAATGCCCCCTTAAATTCCGGTCAGCCGTAAAAGTCATAATCCATTTCTTCATCAATTTCGCGTCTATCTATTGGTAACTGTGTTGAGATATAGGAATATAATTCGTGGAAAAGGAACGAGGTCATTGTAATCAACTCGCCAACCCATTCAGCGTCACGGTAGCGCTCTCGACGTTACTCATCAATCAGCCACACTATCGGAGGTAAACCTTGAGCACCAAGAGCATTGGGAATATTGTCTGCACCCCTTCCACCGTGATACCCGGCCAGAGTGTTTTGGTCGACGTGTATGCACCCGACGGTACGTCTTACAACAACAAGGAGACGTTCTACATTGGTATCAATGGTGTTCCCGGCTCGCGCCAGTACCTGCAGTTCGTCCGCCCGGGAACGCATATTCTATCTGTAATAGCCAAGGGGCCCAGCGGATTCGAGCAGGAGACCACAACGATCACCGTTCAGCAGCCGACTGCACCGAGCTTTGAACCCCTGCCGAGGGAGGCCCCGCTGGCAGCTCATCTGTGGCCAGACATCGGGCTTCCCCTCCTTCAGGTGCGTCGTTTGCCGCAAACTTCGTATCAGGCTGCCTTTTCCGTGGGCGCCATGACCCAGGCAAATGGCAGCCTGCGACTCACAGAAGTGGCCGTTCTGCCTCCTGGTGTGCCCCAACGCTCAGCCGCTCCGAATGGTACCGGCACCAGCGAACCTCCGGGTACCGTCGTTGCACAAGCCGAGCTGGCCCGTCTGCCGCTGACACAGACAGCCTCGAGCACTGCCGTTGCCAGCCTGGTAGCCAGCGGCGAAATCTCATACGTGCCCCCAATCTCATTTGTGCCTAACGGCAGCAGTCCTCCGACTTCATACACCTGGGACTTCGGTGACGGCACATACTTGTGCACTAACGTTCCATACGCAGAGCACGACTTCGAGCAGGCACTCGACCCTCAGAAGGAGTACCAGCAGTTCCACGTCACCCTGAGCCACGCCAGCAAATCCGTTACACGGACCCTCGTCGTCTACAACGCCTATGCCCAGCTCAGGAAACTCTGTGGCGTAGTGATCCCTTCTGTCAACTCCGACGATTCTGCCCGCAAACTCGGTGACGGCTGGGTCGGCATAATGACCGTCAACAACCGAGAGGCTATCCCATTAGTGTTGGATCAGCGTCGTTTTGTGCCGATCTCCTCCGACAATAATCAGCTCACAGTCCCCACGCCTGTTGAGCAACTGCCGTCGCCGATCACCATCCCCGGGCAGAGCTCGCTTTCCATCAGGGTGTTTGCACCGTTTAGCCTGGTCCCGAGCGATTCGATGGGTTTCATTGTTTACTACTCGGGCAAGAGCGCCGATGACGTGTCCGTCCGGGTAGCCGGACACTTCGATGTCGCCCCCCAAGACCGGTTCACGACAGGACTCCGGCTGGGCAACATAGCCGTTACATATGTCAATCTCAACATCGTCCAAAACATGGTAACGCAAGCCACCACCGCCGCCATCATGGCGCCAGGCTTTGGTGTCACGTTGAGTGACATGCGTGTGGCCGCAAGTCAGGGAACAGGCGATCTGAACCAATTCGCGTTGGCGCGCCCGATCATTTCCAATGTCAATCACGTCCTCAGTTCGCCCAGCAGCGCGACTGCCCTGGACACGCATCCGATCGCCTTACGCCTGTTGACTGATTTCAATATCAATGTGAGCGACGTCATCAACAATTATGGTGTGCCCACGCCACCGCCTCCACAGCAGGGTGTCGAGTGCGATCCAGACAACCTGCCGGATACTATCCCCGATGGCTTCGTGTGTCAGGCTACCAGCGAGCAACAACAAGTGATCATGCCTGGTCGCTTCATGAATGCGCGCAAGGGCGACCTCATCTTGTCGCCCGGAGGCGTCGGGCTGATTGGCGGCCTGCTGCGGCAAGTCACTCCGCCCCAGCGCTATGACCACAGTGGCATGATGACCCGCAACCATGATCAGATCACCCACTGCACTATGAGTGAAGAGCGCATGCTGGCCTACCCAGTTGGCACCGATCCATCGAATGGCAATCCCGCCCCAACCGATGGATTCAGACCCGACGTCGTGAAGTATGGCTGGCCTGGGGTCATCACCCAAACGGTAGAGAACTCCATCCTGGGAGAGGCCTTCCTCGATCCCGAGACGAGTGGCCTGCCACAAGCTCAACAGAAGTGGTACACGCTCAACCCCTTCAGCGCGCAGGCCACAGGGATGCAACTCGGTGGCGAATGGGTGATTGTGGCTCCGATGGTTGTGAAACCCGATCCCATGCTGGAAACCAGTGCCATGCGCCAGCAGTTACATCTCATCGCTGATGATGCCGTCACGCAAACGGGGAAAGCCCACTACCGCTTCTATGGCTATACCGATCCCACGATCGCCCAGACTCAGAGAGCGCCGGCGACGGGCACGGGCTGGGCAGCCGGGACGTTCCCCGCAGTCTGCTCCTCCTTCATCTGGTCCATGATGAAGAAGCATGACGTGCATCTGCAAACGACGGGAGCAACAGTACAGCCGAGCGATCTCACACCGCAGGAAAAGGCGGAGGGTGCCAAGGTTGGGCCGTCCACGCCCGATGGACTCTATCTGTACAGCGCGGCGGAGCGTCTCGTCGGCGGCAACTGGCTCTATAACTCCATCTACAATCAGGCATACGCCCAGACCGGCTGGCTCGGCGAACTTCTGACCAGAGCCGCTGACCACATCGCCAACGAAATACTGAATTCGTTTGCCGACGATACCACCCAAACGGACGACGACAACACCACCTGGCAGCAGACGCACGATGCCAATGCTGTCAGCCCTGACAATCTAATGTTCTGGCAGCCGCCCCCGCTCTCCTTCTATGGCTATGCTGAGCCTGCAATCTACCGCGAGCCGCGCTACGACATGGTCACCATCTATCGCTGGAACAAGGTGAGCAGCAAAGGAACGCTTACGGGCACCGTGTTCTTCAATAATGCGTCGCTCTCTGGGGTTGCTGTTCAGCTCTACGATGGGATGACTGCCTTCACCGACACGCATGGGAACTACCAGTTGCAGGATGTGCCTTTCGGCCAGTATGTCGTTCAGGCACAAAAAGTACAACCGGACGGAACCTATCTCAGCGCGAGTACGCAGGTCAACATCCAGGGAGCCAAAACAACCTGCAACCTCTACCTCCAGCTTCCGCCTGATATGTACCGCACAATTCACCTGACCGGCTCGATGTACACGCACTACACATACGCAATTGGACCCATCACAATCAAGGATGAGGCAGCGACCGAGCCGTTCTACTACGCGCTCGACGTCGGCCCCGACAGAACGCATGCGGAGCAGGTGGTCAGCCAGGATGTCGAAGACGCGCACTCGCAACTGAAAATCGTCCTGGATTGGCAAGTCGATAAGTCGGTGAAGGTCAGTTTCGGGTTCCAGCTCCAGGATCAAACCGCCAGCAATATGTTCAGCGTAACAGAGAATGGCTGGCAGGGCTGGCACGCGCAGTGCTCGGCCAACAACGACGATGCCCATGTCGATTTCACCGTTGCCAATGATGTGAAGCAGGGCTGAGCAAGTAAGATTCCCCTTGTCCAGTGAACAAAAACAACGTAAGATAGCTGATGGGGAACTCCCTGTGCTTCGTTGCACTCCGTCTGAGCGGCCAGTGATGACACGAGGCAAGGTGCCATGTTGGCACAGAATAGAGCCTGTAAACAAGGAGGAGGAACGATGCGACACTATCAGATTGCGGTGCTACCGGGCGACGGCATTGGGCACGAGGTCATCCCTGAGAGCCTCCAGACTCTGGAGGCCCTTGCCCAGTTGCAGGGCGACTTCCGCTTGAACACTCGGCAGTTCGACTGGGGCACCGAGCGTTACCTGCTTGAGGGAGCGATGATGCCCGAGGATGGGCTGGCGGTGTTGGAGCGAGGTAACTTCGATGGCATCCTGCTTGGTCCCATTGGAGACCCACGGGTGCCGGACCATCTCACGCTGTGGGGCTTGTTGTTACCGCTGCGCCAGGGATTCGACCAGTACGTCAACCTGCGGCCCATGCGCCTGCTGCCAGGCGTGTGCAGTCCCCTGGCAGGTAAAGGTCCTGCCGAGATTGACATGGTCTGCGTGCGTGAGAACACCGAGGGCGAGTACGCCGGCGTGGGAGGGCGGGTGCATCAGGGGACAGCGAATGAGGTCGCGATCCAGTCAATGGTCTTCACGCGAGCAGGCACCCAGCGGATCATGCGCTACGCCTTCGAATACGCACGCCAGCATCGACGCAAGCGGGTGACGAGCGCCACGAAATCGAACAGCATGCAGTACAGCATGGTCTTCTGGGACGAGGTGTTTGGGCAGGTGGCTGCCGAGTACCCGGACATCGCCCATGAGCAGCAGCTCATCGACTCGCTGGCCGCACGGTTCGTCACCAGGCCAGAGAGTCTGGACATCATTGTGGCCTCCAACCTCTTTGGCGACATCCTCACGGACCTGGGCGCGGCGATCTCCGGCAGTCTAGGGCTCGCCCCCAGTGCGAACCTCAACCCCGAACGGCGCTACCCAAGCCTCTTTCAGGCGATTCACGGCTCGGCACCGGACATTGTCGGCAAGGGGGTGGCCAACCCTATCGCGTCGATCTGGTCAGGGCAGCTTCTGCTCGACCATCTGGGCGAACAGGAGGCTGCTGCGACGCTGCTGCGTGCCATTGAGGAGGTGTTGGCCGCGGGGCAGGTCCGGACACCAGACCTGGGTGGCACGGCGACAACACATCAACTGGGCGAAGCGATCCGAACGCAGTTGCGCAGGATCACCGTGGATCGCTCTTAGCGCGAAGTGGCCTATGAAATCCGACACGGATTGAGCCTGAAGCAAGAGGATTTGATCCCATAGCTCTCAAGAGGAGGTTGAATGAACACAGCCCAGGTTCTGGTCGAATTGTTCAAAGAATATCGGGTTGAACACATCTTTGGAGTGCCTGGCGATACCACGATGCCCCTCTACGACGCGCTCTATGCCGCTCGAGGGGAGATCACACATATCATGGCACGAGATGAACGCTCGGCATCGTTTATGGCCGATGCCTATGCGCGGCTAACGAACAAACCTGGCATCACCGAGGCACCCAGTGGTGGTGGAGCAACCTATGTGATTCCAGGAGTGGCCGAGGCGAATGGATCGTCGGTGCCACTGCTGGTCTTCACGTCCGACGTGCCGATGACCGAGGAAGGCACGGGGGCACTCACGGCCATCGACCAGCAGCGCCTGTTGCAGGCTGCCACCAAGTGGAGTGCCGTGGTGAAACGGCCACAGATGCTCCCTGACATCATTCGGAGAGCGTTTCGCATTGCGACCAGTGGCCGTGGAGGTGCCGTCCATGTCGTGCTTCCAGAAGACGTGCTGATGGAAGAGGCGCTGTCCTCAGCGATCTCTGCCGAGCCAGCATGCCGCTGCTATCCCTCCTACCGCACCCAAGCGCCCAGAGCCTCACTCGAAGCGATGCTGGATGCCTTGCTGGCTGCACAGCGCCCGATGATCGTTGCGGGAGGGGGAGCGGTGCTCTCGGGTGCCTGGGACGAAATCACCCAACTCGCTGAGGCCTTACAGATCCCCGTCGCAACAACGATCAACGGGAAAGGCAGCATCTGTGAAATGCATCCGTGGAGTGTTGGTGTGATCGGCGGTAATGGAGGTCGACCCTATGCTAATCAACTTCTGGCCCAGGCCGATTGTATCATGTATCTGGGCACGAAAGTCAATGCGCTTGTCACCTTGAAAGGTACGATTCCAGCACCTGGACAGTCCGTCACCGTGCTTCAGATCGATGTCGATCCACAGGAGCTGGGCAACAACGTGCCCACGTCAATAGCCGCGTGTGGCGACCTGAAAGAATCCCTCGCTGCTCTGTCGGAGATCGCGGGTAGACGCGCTCTCACCGCACCGAAGCGCCAGTGGTCTACACAAACACTGGTACAACGCGCAGCTGCTTACTGGACCGAGGTGGCTGAGCGCTCAGCCTGCAATGATATGCCGATGGCGCCCCAGCGTGTGATTGACGCCCTCTGGCAGCATAGCCCGAGCGATGTGGTGATCGTCGCAGACCCGGGCACGATGACCCCTTTCACGGCGGCCCAATTCCGTACCAGGCGCCCCGGGCGTTCGATCATTATTCCACGCGCCCATGGAGGACTGGGTTATGCGCTGCCCGCGACAGTGGGCGCAGCCTTTGCCAGACCCCATGAACGCATTGTTGGACTGGTGGGCGATGGCTCATTCGGCATGTCAGGAACGGAACTGGCGACCATTGCCAGCCTGCACCTGCCCATTACCATCATTTTATTCAATAATGGCTCCTTTGGGTGGATCAAGATGCTGCAGCGGTTGTACTACGACCAACGCTACCTGGGCGTCGATTTCACCAGCACCATGGACGCTGTTGGCATTGCTGAGGCATTTGGCATACGCGGCGTGCGGATCATCCATCCAGATCAATTGCTTCCTGCCATCACCGATGCGCTGGCGAGTACTGAACCTGTCTTCATTGATGTACCAACGAAGTCGGAGTTGGAAGAGGTGCCGCCCGTGCATGCGTGGCAGGAGGCACTTCGGCGGGAGAGTGCTGAACCAAGGGAACACCATCATGCAGACCCGGACCAGTGAGGATGCTCCAGGATCGGCGGACAGAAGGGACTCACCCTGACAGAGGCTGTAGTCAGTCCACTACAACAGTGCGCTTCGTCACTGTGACGGACGGTTGGCTGCGCCAAAGGCCGCGGAATGATCTGCCGTGCTTCATCCGTACACTATAGTCCATGATCGGTTGGAAGTTGTATGAAAGCGAGGTGCCGGTGGACGAATTCCGCTACAGCAGCTACGCTCAGGAAATTATCTTTGGCCCTGGCTCGATAAATCGCTTACGTGAAGCTGTGGATCGTTTTCACTGGGACAGGCTGCTCCTTTGCTCAACTGGTTCTCAACGGCGTAGCGGTAACATTACCTTGATTGAGAGAGCGTTGGACGGTCGGCTAGTGGCCATTTACGAGCATGTTCAGCCCCATGTTCCTGACTTTCAGATTGCTGAAGTATTGGAGCTTGCCGATGAGAATGAGATTGACGCCGTCACCGGTCTGGGTGGGGGAAGTCCCATTGGCATGGCGAAAGCGCTGAGCCTGGAATTGGAAGAGATGCGAACCTTCATGAAATCCCCTTTTCAGGCCGACATGGGGTCTCTCGACGATTTTTCCCTTGCTCCAAACCAGGAGGATACAACGCTGATATCACACTTCCATCACGCTGGTTGCTTTCATTATCACAACACAGTCTCACTTTTCCAAAGCACATCATTTTCAAGAGGTAACAATCAGATCACACTATACAAAAGCGGGTCTGAAAAGCGCCTTCACCAGTGCTTCCTGGGATACAATGTAAGGTAGGGGTGCGAGCTTGCCTCCGCCCTCTAACAGTATCGTTCGGAAAGGAGTTTCTCTCGTGTCACCACTGCTCGCATTACCCGCTGTCGATGGTGTCGAGATCACCACCATCATGGATAATTCGCTTGATCTGTTGATGTCCTCAACTCAAGTGGCACATCGTTTCCCGCTGTCGCACTATGGCTTCCTACGCAATCAATTGCGTGCCGAGCACGGTGTTTCCTTGTTGATCACCGTGATCGACCAGGGGAAGCGTGAGACAATTCTCTTTGATACTGGAGTGACGCCTGATGGGGCACTGCACAATCTTGCCGTGCTGGGCGTCGACCTCGGTACCATTCAGGCGATTGTCCTGAGCCATGGTCATACTGATCATACGCATGGACTTGATGGATTCCTCGCTAAGCTTGGCACACGGCGTATGCCCATCCTGCTCCATCCAGATGCCTTCCTCAAGCGTCGTATTATCTATAACGATACTAGTATCCTGGAATTACCACCCCCATCACTCCATGATCTGGAGCGGGAGGGCATAGAGCTATTGGTGGAACGTGGTCCATCGTTTCTGATCAATGGCAAACTGCTGGTGACGGGACAGATCGAGCGTACCACTGATTTTGAGCAAGGATTGAAGAACCAGCAGGCCGAGGTAGATGGGACCTGGCAACCTGACCCATGGGTCTATGATGACCAGGCTATTGTCATGCATGTACGCAATAAAGGACTGGTGGTGGCGACTGGCTGTGGACATGCCGGCGTGATTAACATTCTCCGGCAAGCGCGTGCGCAGACAGGCGTTGAGCACATCTATGCGTTGCTGGGAGGATTTCATCTCAGCGGGGCGCTCTTCGAGCCGATCATTCCTCAGACGGTCGAGGCATTACAACAGATCGACCCGGCGGTCGTCGTACCTGCCCACTGCACAGGATGGCGCGCTACCCAACGCATTGCCCAGGTGATGCCAGAAGCTTTTGTGCCCAACAGTGTCGGGACGACCTTTGTGTTCATAGGGTAGTGCCGGTACCTCGTTCTTGTGTAGCTCTGTCGATTCTGAGTGAAATACAACAGCGTAACACAAGCAGGAGCGGAGGTGACGATGAGTCAGGGAAAGGAGAGCGGTATTGAAAAGACGTTCAGCCATCCCATCTTTTCTACGCTCTACGAATGGCTGTTTCGCGGATTAGCCGAAAGCTATGTTATGAGGCCATTGCGCTGGGATACAGCAGGCAAGGCTTCGGGCATCGTCAGCCCACCGAGGCTTCGACAAGTGGTGCGGCCAGACTCGCCTGTTGTCTCAGTTGCTGGAGTAAGACGTCCCGTGTAATATGGCAAGCTTCCAGGATACGTGGATCAGCCAACGAGTAATTGACTTCCGTGCCGACGCGTCGGGTCCGCACAATGCCGCGCTGGCGCATGACGGTCAGGTGCTGGCTGATCTTCGCCTGGCGCTCCCCTGTCGCTTCGACCAGGTCCTTGACCGCATGTGGCCCCTCACCCAGCAAGGAGAGGAGTTTCAATCGCGTCGGTTCAGCCAGGACCCGGCAGAGGTCTGCTTGCAGCCGATAGAGTTGCTCTTCTCGCTCACGTTCCATCTTTTTGCTCCCTTCCGCTGTTCATATCAAATCCTTTGCATTCGTGTGTTTTTTCGGAGACACCCCGTTACCTATCTCCCAGACAGGGGCGCCATCTGGGGGTTGGTGTGCCCCACCAGAGGACTGCGGCTCCCTACATCCCTGGTCAGCAGTTACGTCAAACCCTCACAGGTGAGCTTGGGACTCTGCGGAATCCGGTGAGGATACTACCAGCCAGAAGCGTGAGGGCTCTTCGCAGTGAGAGCCCTCACGCTCACAAGAGGAGTGAGACGTGTCTCATACCAATCCCTGTGGCACGATATGCCAGTAGGCCCGGTTGAAGAGTTGCTTCTCCATATGGTAATACAGGCTGGGTCGTGGTGGGCGTGGTGGGTGCTCGTAGTTGAACACGAGCTGGGTGGCTCTGTTCTGACCCGTCTCCAGGAAGCACATCACCTCACCATCATAGGTGGCCTCACCATTGCCTGGCTCCTCACCATGAATCTGTGCGATGAGACGATGGGCCACTACCTTCGCTTCAAAGTGGGCCGCTGAGCCGCTCTTGGAGACCGGCAGGTCCGTCGCATCTCCCAGCGCGTAGATGTACGGCTGCCCCTTGACCTCCAAGGTGGCGCGATCAGTCGGCAACCAGCCTTGCTCATCGCCCAATCCTGACTCCTCGATCACGCTTGCACCACGATGCGGTGGCACAAGCACCAGCAGGTC
>Ga0187806_1000305_pt1 | contig 11675 bp, 9 predicted proteins | sample NC_wetland_sal_i_7_FD_132470 | JGI IMG/M metagenome (GOLD analysis project Ga0187806, IMG submission 132470) | Wetland sediment microbial communities from Neuse River Estuary, North Carolina, USA - ASW_1 | ecosystem: Environmental > Aquatic > Freshwater > Wetlands > Sediment | place: USA: North... | reverse complement strand
GCCATTGGGTGTCGGGCGAGTCCTTCCTGAGGGCCCGGGCGGCGCGTTTCAGCCGCCGCCAGGGTCGGCGGATCAAGCCGGCGACCACGGCGGCGGCCGGCCGCCCGGCCAGGCCGGGCGGCTCGGCGGCGATCGGCGGCTGCGCGGCGATGCTGACCAGGGTGTCGAGTAGCTGGTCGTAGCCGGGGCTGGCGAGCGTCTGCAAGAGCGCGGTGCGAGCCTCGCGTGCCTGGTCGTCCAGGCGGCGGATGAGCTGCCCGGCGCCGGCGTCGTCCTGGTCGGGCAGCAGGTCCGCCCGCGCCCTAAGACGGGCGGTGAGGACGTCGGTGTCGCGTGCGGCCCCGGCCCTGGCGCCGAGCAGGCGCAGCCTGCCGCTCAGTTCGCTTACCGGCTCTGACTCGAGCAGCGGGGCGAACGTGCGCAGGTCAGACCGTAGCCTCCGGGTGGCAACGCGGAACTGATGGACATCTTCGGGATCCCCGCCGAGGCGAACCCCAGGGTCGTGACGCAGCATCTGGGCCACCGACCGGGCTGTCGCGTAACGGATGAGCGCGCCGACCGTCGCATCGCCCCCGATAGACGGCACGACGACATCGGGCGGCCCGGACGCTCGCGGGCCGAGTGCCCGGATCATCTTGGGAATGGGCGGCTCAGCCCGGCAGCCGGCTGCCCTGAGCCGACCGACCGCCGCACGCAGGAGGCGGCCGCCGGCCCGCCCTTCGGCGCGGATTTCGACTTCGACCTCGCGGAAGCCCCCCGTCCGCTGTCCATGCTCGTCGTAGGCGGCGACCCTGTCGTCGGTGATCTCGGCCAGCGGCCCGCCATCGGGACCGCGGATCTCGATGGGCGTGCGGCCGGTCTGCAGACGGGCCACAGGCACGAGCGGACGGGACCGCGCGTAGGCCCGGACCAGGTCAGCGGCCTGCGGCGGAACCGGCCCGGATGCACCGTCGAAGCTGACCTCGCTGCGCCGGAGCGCGGCCCCGGAGCTGCCTTCAGGGAGCTTCACCGTCCACGGCGGCCCGTCCTCGCCCATACGGTAGCGCAGCGTGATTCCGTTTCGGGCCAGGCGCAATTCGGGAGTGTCGAAGTAGATGGCTTCAAGGTGGCGGCTGGGAAGCTGTACCGCGGTCGCCCCCTCGACGAGGCCGTTCAGATCGGGCAGACGCAACTCCTCCGGCGCGATCAGCTTAGCTTCGAGTTCTGGCGGCATAAGGGCCCCAGCAGGATCGGGCGCTTGCGCCGGTCGCTCATGTCGCACGTGCCATCCGGCGCTGGCGGGATGAGTATTGGACCATTGTCGCCCTCGAGCACGACCACGATAAACAGCGCCCTGTTGACGGTCCGGGTGATCGTCACCGCAAACTGCTCGCCGCAGGCGCCGGGACGAGATCGTGCACGCCGCGGATGACACCACGACGGTGGTCACCGTCAAGGCGAGGCGAGGCAACGGCCATGAACGTGATGCTCTCGGCGCGCACCAGCGCCCGGAGCAGCCACCGGGGCACCTTCCCCGCACGGGGGGCGGCCGGGGCAGTCCCTCGTCGTCGACGCGCAGCTGTGGTTCACCGATAGCCGTCATCCGCCGCCGCCGACGGCAGCGGCACGGGAGGAGGCGGTTACGGGGAGATCACGAGGTGGCTTTCCACGGTGGCGACCCCGGGCGCCGAGGCGGCCGCCGCCCTGGCCGCGCTGGCCTCGTGCACCGAGTGGACGTGCCCGTACAGTCTGGCGGTGTGGTCGGACACCTCGACCCGGATGTGGCGGGCGTCGACTTCCGCCTCGCGCCTGAACGCGTCCTCGATTGCTTGCTGGACCTTCTCCGGGCTTACTTGCGGCTTGACCGTGATCAGATCGGTCACGCCGGCTACTCCCCCGACCTGGCGGACCATCCGCTCTACCTCACGCCGCTGGAAGTCGTAGTCGACCATGCCGTCGAGGGTCACCCAGCCGTGCTCTACCCTGGCGTGTACCCGCCCCTCGGGGACCTGCACGTTGCTCTCCAGGACGTGCGCGATCGCGGTGGCGATGTCGGAGTCGTCCCGCGGCGCGCCGGCCAGCTTGACCGTCAGGTCGTTGGCCACCGCCTTGACCCCGTAGACCCGCTCGGCGGCCCGGGCCGCGGCCAGCTTCTCCGCGTAGGTCGGGACGTGGCCGGTCAGGGTCACTGCCCCGTCGGTGACGGCCACGCCGACGGCGTCGGGGTCGGTGATCTGCGGGTCCCACCGCAGCTCGTCGACCACGTCATCCCTGATCTGCGTGTCGGATTTCATCAGCTCACCCTTCTGCGCGCTTGGCGTCGCTTCCCAGACTGTGCCGGACGGCCCGGGGCCACATCCCCCGTCCGGTAGGGTCCGCGGTCACTGGCCGCCGGCGGCCAGAACGCGCGGGCTGTGCCTATCCCGCCCGGGCAGCCATTCGGTCGCGGCCTCCGGCTGCGCATGAGCGCATCAGCGCGGGAGGACCGCCCGCTGCCTACCCTGGCCTGCAGGCGCGGCAGATTACATCCCCCATCTGGCTAGTAGCCGCGGCTAGCCGCGAGCAATGGCGGTGGCCCAGCGCGGCCAGCGCCGTGGCCTCAGCATCACGCAGACGAAGGTGACCGTGCCCTCATACCCGCTGGCTGATGGCGGGATCCCTGGCGCCATGCTGGCCAGCGGGGAGAAGCAGTGGCATCGGGACGCGCGCAGTGACGATGTCGGGGCGGCTGCGCAGAGCTCTAGTGAGCACCAGGTCAAAGTGAGTGTGCAGGACAGGTAGCGCAGCCGGTCGGGCGCCGCCACCGCGATCAGCACCACGATCTGCTCGGTGCGCTGCTCGCGGAGCTGGCCGATGAACGCCAGGATGGGCGCGGTTATGGAAGCGTATTCGATGTGCAGCACTTGCAGCGGCGGTCCCGGGTTCCAGCGGGCCCACTGCTCCTGTAATTCGCGGTCCCGGCCGGTGCTCAGGCCCGGGTCGTCGGTGACCACCGTGACCGCGATGAGCTGCTTGCTGATCGATAGTGCCCCGGAGATCGCGCGCTGGGCGAGCCGGGACACCCCTGCCACGGGCACGACCACCACGGTGGGCTTGACCTCCGGCTTGCCCGGGATGCTGCCCGGGCCGGGAAGCTCTCCGGCTCGCTGGTAGCAGCGGTGGATCCTGGCGTTTCCGGCCACCGCGACCAGCAGCGCGCCGGACAAGGCAGCCAGCGCCCAGATGCCCGAGGCGAACACCTGCCGGTCATCGCGCAATCCGAACAGGTGCGGCCGGTAGTGGTGCCGGGCCAGCAGGCTGGCCAGCACCGGGAGCCCGCCGAAGGAGGTGTTGGCGGCCAGCGCCAGGACCACGCCGACGGCCTCAGCCATGATCTAGCTCAGCACGGTCTGCCCAGACCGGGGCCCGATGTGCCACCGGTCAGCCAGCACGGCCAGGCCCAGCAGCATCGCCCCCAAGATGCCGCTCAGCAGCGCCTCGGTCTGCTTAGGCCGGACCTGGCGGGGCTCCCTGAACAGAGGTACCGCCGTTGGCGATCGCCTCCACTCCGGTCAGCGCGCTGCACCCGGCCGAGAACGCCTTCAGCAACAGCAGCACGCTGACCGCCTCCAGCGGGCGGGCACCAGCGAGACGCCGGGCTGCGGGGCATGCAGCGCCAGCGGGTGGATCAGGCCGATGGCGATAATGGCCAGCAACCCGATGATGAACACCATCGTGGGCAGCAAGAAGCCCCGCGCCGCAGTGCCCAGTCCGCGCAGGTTCAGCAGCGTGATCAGCGCCAGGATGCCCAGGCAGACCGGCACCGTGCCCGGGCGCAGTTGGGGAAAGGCCGAGGCCAGCGAGGCCACCCGGCGACGATTGGACACCGCGACCGTGACGGTGTAGTCCACGACCAGCGCGGCCGTGGCGACCAGGCTCGCGCCCGGTCCGAAGTTGCCCAGGGATACCGCCTAGGCCCCGCCGCCCGGGTAGGCGTCGATCACCTGCCGGTTGGAGAACACCAAGATGGTCAGCAGCGCCGCGATCGCGATCGTGATCGGCAGAACCAGGTGCACAGCCCCCGCGCCCGCCACGGCCAGGACGGCGATGATTGCCTCCGGCCAATAGGCCACCGAGGTCAGGGCGTCCAGCGACAGGGCCGGCAACCCTTCACCGGAGTGATCTGCTCCCGGGACACATCCCGCGCCCGCGGGGGCGGCCCCGCCAGGATGTGCCACAGCGATGCCAGCCCACCGGCCGCACCCGGCCGCACGGCTCCTCGCCCGGACGGCGCAGGCCGACCGGGGGAAGATCGAGCCTGACGTCGGCGCGCTCCTGCCTCCGCGGGAGTGGGCGGCAGCTTTGCATCGGCGGATCCGGCACGGCCGCCTTGCGTGTCACGCTTGCAGCCCCGCGTGCGGGATCGCCCGGCTCTGCCCGTCGTTTTGGCACGGGTTCGGCGGATGAGGGGACCGCGCGCGAGCTGGTAGTCCCGCCGTCCTGCTAGCCGCCTGTCCCTTGATGCCCGTACCGCAGCCTGTTGGCAGGCAGTCCCGGCACCTGGCCGGCTCGGTAGCGCGATCTCTTCAACTAACCGAATGAGTGATGCGGGCGATGCGGGCGCCTGGCGAAGATGGAAACCGCGGCAGCGAACGCGCCATAACCGGGCTAGCCCGGTGAAGTCAGACCATAAGGCCAGCGACCATGTCACCCGCACGCTGCGATGGGATTCCGGACAGACCCGGAAGCCATCGGGCGGCGGCGGGCCGACCGGTCGGCGTCGTCATCATGACCTGGCGCTACCCCCAGTCCAGGTCTGATTGTCCCCCGCTGCAGTCTGATTGTCGCCCACTGCGGGATGTGGCGGGCCCGGCGACGGCGTCGGATAACTCGCCGACGGTAAGGGGAAGCGGGCGAACACTTAAATGAATGCTCGTAGAGCACTATCCGGGATTCTTCTGGCCTGTGCTCTGGGCGCCGGCCTGGGCGCCTGCAGCAGCAGTACCAGCACCAGCTCGGCACCGAAGACGGCCTCTCCGCAGGCGTCGTCCTCCAGCTCCTCTGCCCAGTCGGTCATCGTGGCCAACTGGACCGCCTTCTTCAACCCAAAGACTCCTGCCGCCAAGCGGATCAGCCTGCTGCAAGACGGGCAGGAATTCGCCGCGGTCATCACGTCCCAGGCCGGCTCCAGCCTCGCGTCCGCGGCGTCCGCGAAGGTCACCAAGGTGACGCTGGTATCGCCCACGCAGGCCAAAGTCACCTACTCGATCCTGGAGAACGGCAGCCCCGTGCTGTCGAACCAGACCGGAATAGCCGTCTACCAGAACGGTACCTGGAAGGTCGGCGTGGCCAGCTTCTGCGCCCTGCTGGCCATGGAGAACGGCGGGAAAACGTCCTCGCTGTCGGCTGCCTGCAAGGCGGCGGGCTAGCCAGGTGACTTCCTCGCCAAGGCGGCCAGCGCACCCCACGATGACCACGCTATCCCGAGCGCCGGCCGGGGCCGTGGCCCCGGTCCGCGGTCGCGGCGGACCGGGGCGCGTACTTCAGCGCGAAGACACGGGTCACGGGCAGCGTCGTGCTCGTGCAGGGCACGAAGACCTCATCACTGCCCGTGACCCGCACCACCGGCGGTTAGCCCGATGGCCCGCCCGGTCCCTGCGCACGCGGCGGCTGCCGCTGCCCGTCACGGGCGCCGGCCGGCCGGCCTGGCCGTCTTGTGCGCCCTGCTGTTCCTGACGTTCCTGGACAACACGATCGTCAGCGTCGCGCTCGGCAGCGTCCAGGCCGACCTGCACGCCGGGGTCTCTGCCCTGCAGTGGGTCGTCGGCGCCTACGCGCTGACCTTCGCGAGTGCGATGCTGGCCTGCGGGATGATCGGCGATGAGTTCGGGCGCAAGAAGGTCATGCTGGCCGGCGCCGGGGCGTTCTGCGCGGGCTCGGTGCTGTGCGCGCTGGCCCCGGGCGCCGGGCTGCTGATCACCGGGCGGGCGGTCATGGGGCTCGGCGCGGCCGCCAGCGAGCCGGGCACGCTGTCGATGCTGCGTCACCTGTACCCCGAGGAGCGCCGCCGGTCCCGGGCGATCGGCGTGTGGGCGGCGGTATCCGGGCTCGCGCTCGCGGTCGGCCCGGTCCTCGGCGGCGCGCTCGTCGGGGCGTGGGGCTGGCGCGGGATCTTCTGGTTCAACCTGGCCTTCGGCCTGGCGGCGCTGGCCGCCGCCGCGCTCATCCTGCCGGAGAGCGCCGACCCGGACGCCCACCGGGTGGATGTCGGCGGGGCGCTGCTGGGCGCGTCCGCGCTCGCGGCGCTGGTGTTCGCGGTCATCGAGGGAGAAAGCGCCGGGTACGGCACGCCCTGGGTGTCCGCCCTGCTCGGCGTGAGCCTGCTCGCCGCCGCGGCCTTCGCCTGGTGGGAGCACCGGGTCCCGTACCCGCTGCTGGACCTGCGGTTCCTGCGGGTGCCGCGGTTCGTCACCGCGAACGTGGTCGCGTTCTGCGGCTACTTCGCCACCTTCGCCATCTTCTTCTTCACCGCGCTGTACCTGGAGGAGGTGGTCGGCTACTCCGGGTACCGGATCGCGCTGGCGTTCCTGCCGATGGCCACCCTGATGATCCTCGCCTCGCTGCTGGCCGGCCGCTGGGCCAGCGCGGCGGCCCAGCGCTGGCTGATCGCCGGCGGCTGCCTGCTGTTCGGCGCGGGCCTGCTGCTGACCAACGCCTGCCTCAGCCCGCAGCCGCCCTACCTGCCGCTGGTAGCCGCTCTGGCGCTCGCCGGAGCCGGCATCGGCGCGACCGTGGTCCCTGTCACGTCCTCGGTGCTGGCCGTCGTGCCGGCCGAGCGCTCGGGCATGGCAGCCTCGGCGGCCAACACCAGCCGCGAGGTCGGCGCCGTGACCGGCGTCGCGGTGCTCGGCGCACTGGTCAACGCGGAGCTGCGAGCCACCCTGATCGGCAAGCTGAACCACCTCGGCATCCCGGTCAACTTCCAGGCCGTGGTCATCCACGCGCTCGAAACCGGCGCCGTCCCGCCCAGCGGCGCGGCGGCCGCGGCGCCCCCCGGCGAGGGCTCGCTGGTCCGGCAGGTCATCCAGGCGGCCTACACGGCGTTTCAATCCGGCCTGCATGCTGCCCTCTACCTGTCCGCCGGCCTCGTGCTCGGCGCCGGCATCCTCGCCGCCGTCACGCTCGGCACGCACTCCGCGGCAGGTCAGCGACTCTCACCGCCTGCACCGTGGTGACACCGGCCACCGGGCCCATGGGCTCGCCCGAGCTGAGCCCGAGACGACGTGTGCTCGTCCTGGCGATCTGCTGCATGAGCCTGTTCATCGTCGGCCTCGACTCCACCATTGTCAACATCGCGCTGCCCTCGATCCAGCGGGACCTGCATGCTCCGGTTTCCGGCCTGCAGTGGACCGTCGATGCATACACGTTGGTGCTGGCCAGCCTGCTGATTCTGTCCGGCTCGACCGGAGACCGGGCCGGGCGCCGGCGGACGTTCCAGACCGGGCTGGTGGTGTTCACGCTTGGTTCGCTGCTGTGCAGTGTGGCGCCGGGACTGGGCTGGCTGGTGGCGTTCCGTGTGCTGCAGGCGGTCGGCGGGTCAATGCTCAATCCGGTGGCGCTATCGATCATCAGCAACACCTTCATCGATCCGGCGGAACGGGGCCGGGCGATCGGCGTCTGGGGCAGTGTCTTCGGGATCAGCATGACGCTGGGCCCGATACTGGGCGGGGCCTTGATCGCCGCGGTGGGCTGGCGCGGCATCTTCTGGGTCAACGTCCCGGTCGGGTTGGCCGCGGTCGTGGCCGCCGCGCTCTTTGTGCCTGAGTCCAGGGCCTCTCGCGCCCGCGCGGCGGATCCGGTAGGCCAGCTGCTCGTCATCGCCGTGTTGGCCTCGCTGATCTACGCGATCATCGAGGGCCCGCGGTCGGGCTGGGACTCGGCCAAGATCCTGGGATTTTTCGGCCTGTCTGCTGCCGCCCTGACCGCGCTGCTCTGGTACGAGCCGCGCCGGGACGAGCCGCTCATAGACTTGAGGTTCTTCCGAAGCGCACCCTTCTCGGCGGCCACGGTGATCGCGGTGTGCGCGTTCGCGGCGCTTGGCGGCTTCCTGTTCCTCAACACCCTGTACCTGCAGGAGGTACGCGGCTACCCGGTGCTGCGGGCCGGGTTGTTCATGCTGCCGATGGCGGCGATGATCGTGGTGTGCGCACCGCTGTCCGGCCGCATCGTGGGCGCCCGCGGGCCGCGGCTGCCGCTGGCAGTGGCGGGCACCGCGATCATGGCTAGCGGCTTCGCGCTGACCCGGCTGGCCACCGGCACTTCGATGAGCTGGGTCGTCGGATGTTACCTGGCCTTCGGCATCGGGGTGGGCATGGTGAACCCCGCGATCACCAACACCGCCGTGTCCAGCATGCCCCGGTCGCAGGCCGGGCTCGCCGCTGCGATCGCCTCGACAAGCCGACAGGTCGGCACCTCGCTCGGCGTCGCAGTGATGGGATCGGCGGTGCTGTCCGCGCTGCACGGGCCCGTCCGGGCCGATTTCGCCGAGGCCAGCCACGTGGGCTGGTGGATCGTCGCCGGCTGCGGGGCCGCCATCCTGCTGGCCGGGATCATCAGCACCAGCCGGTGGGCGAAGGCCACGGCGGAGCGGACGGCCAGGCTGCTCAGGCCAGACGACAAGAAGGTCCCGGTGCCGAGGTGACGGGGGGACGATGGCCGGTGCGGTTCGGCAGAAGCCCGGCTCACCCGTCGCCGGCTTCGGCGCCGGGATGGCACACAGGCGGCCAGAAACAGGCGCCACCGGCCGTTCGGCATGATGTTTGAAATCTTTCAAGCCGAACAGACAGCGGCGCTCCCCTCCGGGGACTCGTCAGCCGGCCGCCCTCGACTGTCGTGGCGGCCCCTCCTGTCCACAGCCGACGGGCGCCTGCCCGAATCGGTCCGGCTGCATCAATGCCCTCGGGATCTACCATGCGGAACCTAGTGCACGGCTCGGCAGCGTCATCCTCCAGACTTGCGGTAACCGCAGTGCCCGCACATCCACAGACTGCGTAGTTTTCCTACCCGTCGGTCGGTGCAACTGGCAGGCTGCCGGTCAGTTCGGGGATGCGGCGGACCGCCGCTGACGCCGCGATCACGCGCAGTGCGCCTTTGCGCATCTCGGCGCGTCGCCGGGCCGCCAGCGCCGCCCTGAGCCTGCGCAGCCACCAGGCCGACCGTACGCCGAGGCGATGACAGGCCATCGCCGCGAAGCGGTCGCGATCCTGGCGGCGTTCGCGCCGCCGGGACCCTCGGCGCTTACCGAGTGCGGGGCGGGCTGGTCGAGGAGGAACCGCGGGCGCGTGCCGCGGCCCCGGCCGCGGGCCGGGCGCGCCAGGACTAACCGCATTGAGGATGTGGCCAGGCCCCCCGGGCGGGGAGCGTGGAGAGGTAGGCACAGTGACCGCGCGATCGCGCCGGGGCCACCGGGCGCCGGCCGCGCCGCCGGGCCCCGAACAAGCGGACAGCAGCATTCTCAGCCGCAGGAGGCAAGCCATGGCAATGCTCCCGGCCCGCTACAGCAAGCGGAACCTGACCCGCGCCGGCCCACCCCACGCGATCGTGACGGTGACCGTGCCCAAGTCCGAGGCAGCCAGGTCCCGGCGCATCGAGATCACGGATGGCCACTGGCCCCCGCGTGCTCCCTGTACCAGCGCACCGTGCCGGGAGCACGCGGCACACAGTTCGGGCGGCCTGGAGATGAAGGTGCTGTTATGGGCTGCGGTCCTTGTAGCTGCACCGGAAGACTGGGCGGCCGGTCAGGGAAGGAGCGGTCATGAAAAGGAGCGGTCATGGATGGGAACCCGACCGCGGCGGCGGCGGGCAAGGTCGACGTGGGTGGCGACCTCACCGTGAACCGCCTGGGATTCGGCGCGATGCGGATCACCGGCCCGGGGATCTGGGGTGAACCGCCAGACCGGGACCGGGCCAGGGAAGCACTGCGGCGGGCCGTGGCGCTGGACGTCAACTTCATCGACACCGCCGACTCCTACGGGCCCGAGGTCAGCGAGAGGCTGATCGCCGAGACCTTGTACCCGTATCCGGAGAACCTGGTCATCGCGACCAAGGGCAGGCTGGTGCGGCCCGGTCCGGGGCAATGGGTGCCCGACGGCCGCCCGGAGCACCTGCGCCAGGCCTGCGAGGGCAGCCTGGGCCCGGCTGCGGCTGGACCGGATCGACCTGTACCAGTTTCACCGGCCCGACCCGAAGCTGCCGATCGCCGAGTCGATCGGCGCGCTGGCCGAGCTGAAGGACGAGGGCAAGATCCGCCATATCGGGGTATCGAACTTCTCCGGCGACCAGCTCCGGGAGGCGAGTCCCGGTGGTGTCGGTGCAGAACCGCTACAACGTGGTCGACCGGTCGTCCGAGTCGATGGCGGAGCTGTGCGAACGGGAGATGCTGGTGTTCCTGCCGTGGGCGCCGATCCAGGAAACCGGGGCCAGCCCGTCGGTCCTGGGCGCCGCGCGACGTCACGGCGTCAGCGAGCGGCAGGTGGCGGTGGCCTGGCTGCTGGCCAGATGGCCGCAGATGCTGCCGATCCCCGGGTCCGGCTCCCCGGAGCTCGTCGAGCAGAACATCGCGGCCGCCGACATCGACCTCGGCCCTGATGAGATCAAGGCGATCACCAGGGCCACGCGAGGCTGGAGTTCTCCGGGTGAAGCCCGTCGTTTATGGGACTTCAACTGCCTCAGCTTTACGGGACACCGCGAGAACTGGAGGATCGATGACAGCGCCGGGATACTCGCCGGGACATTACAGCACGGCTGAGGAGCTCGCAGCCGAGGCACGCAGGTACCTCGGCCAGGATGGGAACGACACCGCCGCCGTCTTGGCCGCCGTCGCCCAGGTGCACGCTACGCTCGCGGTCGCCGAGGCAATCGAAACGGCCTTTGCCGGCCGGAAAAGGCCCGAGATCCCCGCGTCCGGGATCGTTTCGCCGGTCATGCCTGCGCCCCGGCTTCCCGGCCCCGGCCCGCTGCCCGGACTCTAGCCCCGCTGAACGAGTCCTCTGCAGGAAGGCGCAGACATGCCACACCGTTTGTTCCGTAACCGCAGGGATGCCGGCCAGGTCCTGGCCGGCATCCTTGAGAAGTACCGCGGCCGTTCCGATGTCATAGTCTTGGGGCTCCCTCGTGGGGGCGTGCCCGTGGCCTATGAAGTGGCCACGGCACTGGGTGCCCCGCTGGACGTGTTCGTGGTCCGCAAGCTGGGCGTGCCGGGCCGGGAGGAGCTGGCGATGGGCGCGATCGCCAGCGGCGGGGTGACGGTGATCAACGACGACGTGATCCGCAGCCTGGGCATTTCGCCGGAGGCCATCCAGCACGTAGCCGAGGACGAGGGCCGCGAGCTGCTGCGCCGGGAACAGGCCTACCGGGAGGGCCGGCCGTTCCCCGAAGTCACGGGGAAGGTGGTGATCGTCGTCGACGATGGCCTGGCCACGGGTTCGAGCATGCGTGCCGCTGTGGAGGCGCTGCGGCGGCTGCGGCCCGCAGCGATCGTGGTAGCCGTGCCAGCCGCGCCGGAGTCCACCTGCCGGGAGCTGAATGCGCTGGCCGACGAGGTGGTCTGCGCGACCACGCCGTCGCCGTTCTTCGCGGTCGGTGAATCCTACTGTGACTTCACCCAGACCACCGACGAAGAGGTGCGCGACCTCCTTCGCGCGGCCCCGGGGGTCCCG
>Ga0187806_1000301_pt1 | contig 11766 bp, 4 predicted proteins | sample NC_wetland_sal_i_7_FD_132470 | JGI IMG/M metagenome (GOLD analysis project Ga0187806, IMG submission 132470) | Wetland sediment microbial communities from Neuse River Estuary, North Carolina, USA - ASW_1 | ecosystem: Environmental > Aquatic > Freshwater > Wetlands > Sediment | place: USA: North... | reverse complement strand
TCTACACCTGTGCTATCGCTGGTAGTTCCCTCCCGCCAGATGCTCGGGTACTCGACGGAGTAGCCATTGGTGGTACATGACGCGTCACAAAAAGTGAAACCCGGGTCTGGCGCTGGAGTAGGGATCAGCGTTGGCGATGGCGTAGGTATGGGAGTTGGAGTTGACGTGGGTACTGGAGACGGCGTTGGGCTTGGGATGGTCGTTGCCTGTGGCAGGGGTGTCACTGCGGGAGCTGCTGCCTGGGATGACTGACTGCGTAGCAGGTAAAGTGTGCCGACTCCAGCCGCTATAACAAATGCGACAACGAATAAGACACAGACGATGATCAGGAAGGCATTGCCACGCTGCTTTTGAGATTGCGCAGCGTTTGGTTGCATGCCATAGCCGTAACCTTGCCCTGAAGGGAAAGCCTGCACGGGTGGATAGCCGGGACCTGTATAGTTGCCCGTCTGGAATGGTTGCATCGGCGGGCCGTATGCCCCTGTCCCTGGATATCCACCTTGTTGAGGAGCTTGCAGAAAGCGCTGTTGTGGATAGTTTGGGTTGCCATTGGTTGGCGAGACTATCATGGCTTCGGTGGCATCCTGGTAGAATTCTTTCGGCTGCTGTGGGCCGGATGGCCTGGGCGGATATGGTGGTTGGCCCTGGCCAGTGACTGGTCTTGTTGCAGGCGGGCGAGTAGGCGGAGGTTGAGATGGTGGTGGTGTTCCCACATTGTACGAATTTGCTGGAGGCGACATCATGCCAGGATGATAAGAACTGGACCGGGGCATGGCCTGTGTATTGTAAGGGCTGGATGGAGGCGTAGCATTTGTGTTGTATGAACGCAGTAGTCCTCCAGTGTGTGGAGCAGGTGGATTCACCGTTTCTGGTGGTCGTGCTGGCAGCATAGTGGGTGCGCCGCATTGTCCGCAGAATGCCTCTTCTCGGCTTAGCTCATTTCCGCACTTCGGACATCTCATTAGCGTTCTCTTGCTCCTGTTTAGACTGTTGAACTACTCCGCTTTAGTGGGCAGAACTCATCTGACGCTTTTCACCTACAAAGATTCTTCTGCTTTGTCGTGATCTATTATAGCGTACTCATGGCATAGTGGCTACAGTTGTACCCAAAAGGCCCGTGTCCATCAGGTTGCAGCCCCTTCGAACTGGATAGGCACCTGTCGCAGTCCATGCTGTTCATAGTGATGGTAGGCGATAATCGCTGGTCCTGGCACTCGTTCAGTACGACGTTGCAGCAGGTGTAACGATGAAACCACCTTGTCAAACGGCCCACTGATGATGAACCACACCCACGGAATCTGCTGATCCACGTTGACACGCTTCATATTCTCGCGATCTGTGCCACTGGCAACCGCCAATCCTGTGGGATGACTATGATAAGCTCCCACGACTTGCCCTGGGTGGTCGAGCTCAACTGCCAGGATTTCCTCAGATGCAAATTCAAAGTATACGGGCGAATCAAAGATGTTGCGTAGCGGGTGCGCTTGTTCAATGTGCCAGTTACCAAGGTCGTCGATGCTGCCGGTAAGTAGCCCACATGCTTCGATACAGCGCCGCTCGTAAATGTCGGTCAGCAATGTTTTGCGTGCGTTGATGCTGATCGTGACCTGTTGTGTTGGCATAGTCTCTCAAGTTGGAATCCCATCAGCCTTCAGGTGACGGGAGGATGTCAAAGCATACTCGAAGGTGTGTGGATAAATCCCGCCTCCATATGAGTGAGTATGTGCCTATGAGTCTCACCACTTCGTCGCAGTAGATTCGTGACCAGACCCGTCCAGCCTGTTTGATGGTTGGCTCCAATACCCGCGCCGTTGTCGCCATGGAAGTATTCATAGAACAAGAGCAGATCGCGCCAATGCGGGTCGCGTTGAAATTTCTCGACTCCGCCATGGACAGGCCGACGGCCTTGATCATCGCGAAGAAAAATGCGTGTCAAGCGATGGGCCAACTCGTCTGCTACCTGCTCCAGGGTCAAGAGATTGCCAGAGCCGGTCGGAAATTCCACTTTGAACCCATCACCATAGAAGTGATAAAAGGTTTGTAGCGACTCCACAATCTTGTAGTTAAGCGGAAACCAGATTGGACCACGCCAGTTTGAGTTACCTCCAAACAGGCCAGAGGTAGACTCTGCCGGTTCATAGTCTACCACATTGACCATGTTATTAATCTCTATCTTATAGGGATGCTCAAGATGATAGCGCGAGAGTGATCTTATGCCGTAGGGAGAGAGAAATTCTGATTCGTCGAGCATCAGCTTCAGAATGCGTGGCAACTTGTGACTATTGACGATTGCAAGTATCAGGTGCTCGTTATGCCCTTCTTCCTCTGATCTCTCGATATGTTCGTTGATGTCTTCCCAGTTGTTGATGAACCACTGCATACGGCGCTGGAAGCTGGGAAGCCTACTGATGAGGTCAGACTCAAGGATTGTAATCGCGAAAAGGGGGATCAATCCTACCATCGAACGTACTTTGAGTGGAATTTGCACCTGTTTACTATGCAGTACATCATAGTAGAAGCCGTCTTGGTCATCCCACAACTCGAGGCCATCGGGACCTAAGTCGTTCATGGCATGGGCGATGTAAACAAAGTGCTCGAAGAACTTGCTGGCGATATCGCTATAGGCATAATTCTCCCGCGCCAGTTCCAGTGCGATGTTCAGCATATCCAGGCAGTACATGCCCATCCAACTCGTGCCATCCGATTGCTCCAGGTGGGTACCATCAGGTAGAGACATGTTGCGATCAAAAACGCCGATGTTGTCCAATCCCAGAAAGCCACCTTGAAAGACATTCTGCCCTTCGTAATCTTTGCGGTTCACCCACCATGTAAAGTTGAGCAGCAGCTTTTGAAAGACCTTTTCCAGGAAATCTCGATCTCCCTTGCCTGTCATGTGCTCTTCAATCTTATAGACATGATAGGCGGCCCAGGCATGAACAGGCGGGTTGACATCGCTAAAAGCCCATTCATATGCGGGGATCTGACCGTTGGGATGCATATACCACTCGCGAAGCAGCAGGATTAGCTGTTGCTTGGCAAAGTCGGGGTCGAGGTAGGCGAATGCGGCGCAGTGGAAAGCCAGGTCCCAAGCTGCATACCAGGGGTATTCCCATTTGTCGGGCATCGAAATAACGTCCTCGTTGAAGAGATATATCCACTCGTGGTTGCGTCCGGTGAGACGCTCTGGCGGCGGTGGTGGCTGCCCAGGGTCACCTGCTAACCATGTTTTGACGTCGTAGTGGTAAAATTGCTTGCTCCATAACATACCTGCAAATGCCTGTCGCTGCACCTCAATAGCATCTGCTGAGAGATTTGGTGGAATGATAGTAGCGTAAAAATCATCTGCTTCTTGTATGCGTTCCTTGAAGACATGCGCAAATACCTCGCCGAAAACGATCAGGTTTTCTGGTGCTCTGTTACTGAAACGGAGCTGCACCTCTTGTGTCTCGCCTGCCTCAAGCGTGGGGTGGTAGTGGGCTGCCATCTTCGTCCCAACCTGTGCCGGGTTAACGGCGTCCTGTTTGCCATGCACGATGTAGTCGTTGATACTGTCTTTTACGTAGGGACTGGCGTTGGGAACGCCGTAGAGCCGTTCAAGATTGGTTTCATTCTCGGTGAAGAGCAGGTCAGGTGTTCCTTCGCAGTACAACCAGCGTTGCCCATAGTATTGATGATCAGCTTTCACGATGCCATATCCTGGAGCTGGAGGCTGGTATTCGTATTTGCTGAGTACAGGACGGGGCGTATTGGGATGCCATGTCCATGTGTTACGAAACCACAGGGTGGGCAACAGGTCGAGCGTTGCGGCTTCAGGCCCACGATTGATGATGGTGATGCGCACGAGCATATCTTCAGCGCTTGCTTTGGCGTATTCGACAAATATATCGAAATAGCGATCTTCGTCAAAAATACCGGTGTCGATCAATTCGTATTCGGGGCTACTGCGCCCGCGCCGCCGGCTCTCCGCCACCAGTTGGGCATAGGGATATTCGGCCTGGGGGTACTTATACAGGTATTTCATGTAGCTATGGGTAGGAGTGTTATCGAGGTAGTAGTAGTATTCTTTGACATCCTCGCCGTGATTGCCCTCTGGGCCCGACAGCCCGAAGAGGCGCTCTTTCAGGATGGGGTCACGTCCATTCCAGAGTGCCAGGGCAAAACAGATCTGCTGGTGGCGGTCACAAATTCCGGCCAGGCCATCCTCGCCCCAACGATAGGCTTTAGAACGTGCCTGGTCGTGGGGTAGGTAATCCCAGGCGGTGCCGTTAGCGTTATAGTCTTCGCGCACGGTCCCCCAGGCACGTTCGCTCACATACGGCCCCCAGCGCTTCCAATAGACGGTACGTTCCCGGTCCTGGTCAAGCCTATCCTGCTCTGGTGTCATTCAAGAATTCTCCCTGGCTGATACCTGTGGTCTCAAAAACTGCTCTGCGCTGTAGTTTCTCAAGTCAGCAATATGTAATACGGTTATATCGGGTGTAAAGTTGGCAGGCATCTCCCCCTCGGCATACTTGCCTTGTTTGACGAAGGCGGTTGTCAGGCAATCCCCAATGATTGCCTTGGCATCAGCGAGGATGTCTGGCTTGTCATCGATCATCACATAGTGGTCGGCAGGGTATTGCTGCATAATCTCTTGCAGGTGCTGCTGTTTGTGAACATAGATTAATACGCGCCCTTCGACCACCTCGGCCAGGGCACTGTTAAAGATTTTTTCCGGCTGAAAAACGCAATCGCCGTCGGAGACAATGACTGTCAGACCGAGTGTGCGCAGGTAGTGCAGGGTTTCTAGCGCACGCGGATAGAGTGCTTTGAAAAAAGGATAGTTGTCGAAGATTGAGCGCACGTGAAGGTAAGTCTGTTCGTCCATTTCTGTAAGTGGCGTTTGCTGGCGTAACCAGGTCAGTGCAAGAGGGATATTGACGACGTCGCTCTCTTTGCGTGCTTGTTCGTAGAGTTCCCAGAAACGTGCTGTCAGTTTCGGGCCTAGCTCGACCTGGAGATGTGCATCAAAATCGCTTTTCACATCATCGTTTGCAATCAGTGTGTTATCTACATCGATCAGGAACACCAGTGATGTCATGGGTTGTTTCTCTTTCTTTCTTGCAACTGAGTACTTCGTTTGTCGAGCGGATGGGTGACATAGGACATTACTGCATCCGAGTGTAAATGATTATGCTACTGTGTGTCAAGGAAAGGGTACAGCTTGAACAGGGGTCATTGACACATATTAGCAGGGTAATATATACTTTTGCAGGTAATCGGTGTAAATTTTTTTAGCTTATTTGCCGGGGGGAAGGCAGATAACCTAATTTTCCATCAAAGGCCTGGCGTGAGTGAGATAAGGTTCCACTATTGATGACCCGGTCTCATCCACCTATCCAGCCTTGAAGTAGGATAGTATTAACGATTGAGCAAATACTATTCAGGCTCACCTTATGAATCTTCTACTTTGGTAGAACTCCTTCAGCGCAGAGCGTTCCTTCATCCTGAGAGAAGGGCCTACACCTTTCTGGATGATGGAGAAGTAGAAGGAGTTCATCTGACTTATGGCGATCTAGATCGCAGAGCACGAGTCATTGCTGCCTGGCTTCAGCAGCATGTAGAACCTGGAGCGCGTGCTCTGCTCGTCTATCCTGCCGACCCGGAGTTCATCAGCGCCTTTTTCGGTTGCCTGTATGCCGGGGTCATTGCTGTTCCTACCTATCCACCGCAAACGCGGACGAAGCGAAGCCTGGCAAAGCTACGGACTATCATGAACGACGTTCAACCTTCGGTAGTGCTGACTATCTCATCACTTTCATCGATGGTTGAAGGTTTGTTCGCGCAAGCACAGGAGCTAACAGCAACGCCACTGATCGCTACTGATAACATCTCCGACAACCTGGTAGAAGCATGGCAAGAGCCAAAGATTGACAGCAATACGCTGGCCTTTCTCCAGTACACCTCGGGTTCGACAGGCATGCCCAAGGGAGTGATGCTTACCCACGGCAACCTGCTCTACAATGTGTCGGTCATGTGTCGAGATTTTAAGCTCACAGAAGAGACTCGGGGTGTAACCTGGCTGCCGCTCTACCACGATATGGGATTGATTGGTGCGATACTTGATACGATCTATGTTGGTCTTGAAATCAAAATCATGTCGCCAGTTGCCTTCCTGCAACGTCCCATACGCTGGTTACAGGCTATCTCCAACACCAGAGCCACCCACAGCGGCGCGCCCAACTTTGCCTATGATCTGTGCGTGCGTAAGGTCACCCCTGAGCAGAAAGCATCGCTCGATCTCAGCAGTTGGCAGCTCGCCTTTAATGGAGCTGAGACTATCCGCCCAGAAACGCTGCAGCGCTTTGTAGAAACCTTTGGCCCTTGTGGCTTCCGCCCTGAAGCCTTTTACCCCTGCTATGGACTCGCTGAGGCCACTCTCATAGTGACCGGCAGACAAAAATCTGCCCTACCCGACATCCGGACATTCCAGGCAGACGCACTCGAACACAACCGGGTCGTTGTCGCAGAGGCAGCAGCGTCTCCTGAAAGTTCCCGCACATTTGTGAGTTGCGGTCAGACCGTAGAAGGTCAGAAAGTCGTCATTGTTAATCCGGAGACGCTCACCCAATGCTTACCTGATCAAATCGGCGAGATTTGGGTCTCCGGCCCTAGCATCTCTCAGGGCTACTGGAAGCAACCTGAAGAGACGGAGCATACGTTCCACGCCTATCTGGTAGATACGGGCGAAGGTCCATTTCTGCGCACAGGAGACCTGGGCTTTTTTCAGGACGATGAACTGTTCGTCACCGGTCGGCTCAAGGACCTGATTATCATTCGGGGTCGCAACCATTATCCCCAGGATATTGAGTTGACTGTCGAACAATGTCATCCTGCATTGCGGCCTGGCTGTGGTGTAGCCTTCTCGCTAGACGTTTTGAGTGAGGAGCGGTTGTTAATTGTTCAGGAAGTAGACCGGCAGTACAGGAACTTGAACGTAGATGAGGTCGTTACACATATCCGCCAGGCAGTAGCAGAACAACACGAGCTACAAGTCTACGCAGTAGTACTCATCAAGATGGGCAGCATCCCGAAGACTTCCAGTGGCAAACTCCAACGTAGAGCCTGCCGTGAAGCATTTTTAGCTCAGAGCCTGGACGTAGTGGGCCAGTGGACCTTACCACTTGAAGAGCATATGCTAGAGACCTCACCGCAGGAGGGTGATCTCACTGAGGGAGGGAAGTACCTGATGGGAATGCAGCCCAAAACTGTGGAAGCCATTCAAGCCTGGTTGGTCACTCAAATTGCTGAGCGCCTGAAAGCCGACCTCAATCGTATAGATGCTCGTGAACCTTTAGTCCACTATGGTCTGGACTCGGTGCAGGCAGTGAGCCTTGCTGAAGATTTGGGGCATTGGCTTGGGTATCAACTTTCTCCCACCCTGGCTTATGATTATCCGACAATTGAAGCTCTTGCTCAGTATTTAGCCGTAATCGTCAATGTCTTACCCGATAGAGCTGCTCCGGCAACCAATGGTCGGCAAATCCGTGAAGAACTTCTGTTGGCTGAACCGATGAAGCGTCAGCGCTTACTAGAAAACTACATCTGTGAAAAGGTAGCCCAGGTGCACAATCTTCCTCCCTCTGTCTTAGATGCGCAGCAGCCCCTCAACAGCCTGGGTCTCGACTCTTTGACAGCTATGGAGCTAAAGAACTCGATCGAAGTAGAGCTACAGGTGCAAGTTCCCATCACCATGTTTCTACAAGAACCGAGTATTGCTCAATTCTCTGCCCAGCTACTTGATCAGTTGATGACTTCCGAACCTTTGATACTTCCGCTCCTCACTGCCGAACTCGACCATAATAGCCCGCTGGACGGTCAGTTCGATTCCGCCAACGGCATCAGTGCACCAGATGCTGAACGCTTACTGACCCAACTCGACCAACTCTCCGATCAGGAAGTGGACTCGTTACTTAACCAGCTATCTGGCATCCAGGAGCAAAACGGCAATCAGATCACCGTATCAGACGCCGAAAAATTGTTGGCGGAACTTGATCAGCTCTCTGATCAAGAGGTCGACTCGTTACTCAGTCAAATAATACAAAAGGAAACGAACCAATGAGCGATATCGTCAAAAAGCTTGCTGATCTTTCTCCCGAGGAAAAGCGAGCGTATCTTGCAAAACTGCTGCGTGAAAAAGCCAATCAGTCAAAAGATTGGCTCTCTCTTTCCCATGGGCAGCGTGCTCTATGGTTCCTCCATCGACTGGCACTGGAGAGCCCAGCGTACAATCTTATGTATACAGCTCATATTCGCTCCACGCTGGACATTCCGGCATTGCAGCGTACGGTCAACACCCTCCTCCAGCTCTATCCAATCCTGACAACGACCTATACAATGCGTAACGGTGTACCTATTCAACGCTTCCACAGTCAGCAGCAGATTCCTGTTGAGATCATAGATGCCTCACCCTGGAGTTGGGAACAGCTCAATCAGCAGCTCCAGGTAGAAGGTGATCGCCCTTTTGACTTGGAACAAGGACCTATTTTGCGGATCAAGCTCTACAGGCGTACAGCGCAAGATTATATGCTAACCTTGACCGTCCACCATATCGCAGTCGACTTCCTGTCACTTGATATCCTCATCAATGAACTCTCCACACTCTACGCGACAAATGTTGGGGTATCCCCATCCGCTGGCGACACCGTGTATGTTCCCCTCCCGCAAGGTGGCCCGCAATATGCGGACTATATTCGCTGGCAAACTGAAATGTTGGCCAGCCCCCAGGGTGAGCGACTGTGGACGTACTGGCAACAAGAGCTGGCTGGCGAGTTGCGCATGCTAAATCTTCCAATCGATAGGCCGCGACCGCCAGTCCAGACATATCGCGGGGCCTCACACACCTTTCAACTGGATCAGGAATTATCCACTCGACTCAAGTCGCTCGCAACCGCAGAGAAAGCCACCCTGTACATGCTCCTGCTGGCAGCATTTCAGGTCTTGCTTTTTCGCTATACCGATCAAGAGGACATTCTCATAGGAACCCCCGCACTCGGCCGGAGCAGGGCCGACCTGGAACGCATCGTCGGCTATCTTGTCAATCCTGTCGTTTTGCGCTCAGACCTTTCTGGCAATCCTTCCTTCAAGGAGTTGCTAAACCAGGTCCGCCATAAAGTGATTGCCGCACTTGAACATCAAGACTATCCCTTTTCTCTGCTTGTTGAGCGACTTCAACCTAAACGCGATCCGAGCTATTCTCCGCTTTTCCAGGCTATGTTTATTTTGGATAGGTCTCCACAAATAGCCAGGGGCAGGCTTGGACTTGAGCCGGTTATTCTAGAGCAACGTGGAGCGCCTTTTGACTTGACGCTCCGCATGTCTGAGGCGGATGGAACACTCTTTGCTGACTTTCGCTACAATGTGGACCTATTTGATGCCACGACGATTGCCCGCATGGAGAACCACCTGCACACCCTGCTAGCAGGCATTGTCGCTAACCCTGAACAGCGACTGCGCGATCTGCCACTCCTGACAGGGGCAGAGCGGCACCAGATTCTGATTGAATGGAACGATACGCAGAGCGACTATCCAGAGCATGAGTGCATCCATCGCTCGATTGAGTTACAGGTGCAGCGAACGCCAGAGGCAACAGCAGTCGTGTTCGATGGTGAAATACTCACCTACAAGGAACTCAACCGTAGGGCCAATCAGCTAGCCCATGCGCTACAAACATCTGGCGTAGGACCGGACGTACTGGTGGGTGTTTGCATGGAACGCTCTCTCGAAATGGTCGTTGCTCTCCTGGGCATCCTTAAGGCCGGTGGGGCCTATGTCCCATTAGATCCTACATACCCGCGAGAACGCCTGGACTATATGCTGCACGACTCCCAGGTGCCTGTTCTGCTCACGCAAACACGCCTCCTAGATCGCCTGCCATGCGACGGTATGCAGATCATCTGCCTGGATGCCAATTGGGATGCTTCAGCTTCTGAACAAACACAAGGCGAGAACCCCACCAGTGCTGTGCAACCCGTCAACCTGGCATACATGATCTATACCTCTGGCTCTACCGGTAGACCTAAGGGTGTGATGAGCGTTCATAAAGGTCTCACCAATCGCCTGCACTGGATGCAGCAGGCCTATCAATTGACACCTTCTGACCGTGTCATGCAGAAGACGCCATTCAGCTTTGATGTCTCGGTCTGGGAGTTTTTCTGGCCCTTGCTCACGGGAGCCTGTCTCGTAGTGGCGCGCCCCGGTGGACATCAAGACCCTGCCTACCTGGTCTCGCTCATAGCTGAGCAGCAGATCACAACGCTCCACTTCGTACCTTCGATGCTCCAGGTGTTCCTGATGCATCCAGAACTTGAACGCTGTAAAAGCCTGAAGCGTGTTATTTGCAGTGGCGAGGCGCTTTCTTACGAACTACAAGAACGCTTCTTCTCGCGTTTCCCTGACAGCGTCGAACTACACAATCTGTACGGTCCGACAGAGGCCTCTATCGATGTGACGTACTGGCAATGCCGACGCGAGAGCCACGTGGGGATCGTTCCTATTGGACATCCCATTGCCAACATCCAAATTTATCTCCTTGATCAGTCGCAAAACCCTGTGCCCATTGGCGTGCCTGGTGAATTGTACATTGGCGGCGTCGGTCTCGCTCGCGGTTACTTCAATCGTCCCGAACTGACGGCTGAGAAATTTGTGCCAGATCCCTTCAGGGAAGGAGAGCGACTCTTTAGAACGGGAGACCTTGCACGCTACCGGGCGGATGGGGCTATCGAGTTTCTCGGTCGCATCGACCACCAGGTCAAAATAAGCGGCTTCCGTATCGAACTCGGCGAAATAGAAGTCGTCTTAGGCCAGCATCCGGCTATCAAGGAGGTCGTGGTAGTAGCCCGTGAGGACGTTCCAGGCAACAAACGCCTCGTCGCTTATCTCGTTTCTGCCCTTCAATGGGATGGTCAACAGGAAACACACCTCCTGATTGAGGAATTGCGCAACTACTTGAAGGAAAAGCTTCCTCATTACATGATTCCATCTGCGTTCGTGTTCCTCCCAGCCCTGCCGTTGATGCCAAATGGCAAAGTGAATCGCCAGGCACTTCCTGCCCCCGACATGACACGACCCAACCGGGCAGAATCCTTTGCACCACCTCGTAACGAAGTAGAGGAACATCTGGCCAGCATTTGGGCTCAGGTCCTCGGTATCGATAAAGTGGGCATTCATGACAACTTTTTCGACTTGGGCGGAGCTTCTATCCAGAGCCTGCAAATCATCGCAAAAGCGATTGAGGTAGGATTACAGCTCACCCCCGAAATGCTTTTTGAGCACCAGACGATTGCAGAGCTGGCAGCCATTGCCGCTACAAACCAGCCTGGCCCGACCAGTGGGGCGTACGGGCCCGATTCATCGCGCCCAGGGGTGGGGCCAGTATCCTCTATACCGCAACCCGACCAGACCACCACGGGCAACACAATCATCGAGAGCATTGGTGTCTACCTTCCGCCGAAAGTGGTCACCACAAAAGAGGTGTTACAGAACTGCAACCAGCCGATTAATTTTCCATTGGAGCAATTCACCGGCATCTACTCCCGGCGTATGGCTGGCGAGACAGAGTTCGCCATCGATTTGGCTAAGAAAGCCGTTGCAAACTGCCTTGCCAACTCCAGGTATAAACCAGAGGACATTGACCTGCTTATTTGCTCCAACATCTCCAGATGTGATGGCCCGCAGGTGCAAGTTTCATTTGAACCCAGCACATCCGTACGACTGAAACATCATTTT